>JFJP01044799.1_pt1 | contig 10999 bp, 11 predicted proteins | sample 431651 | NCBI WGS metagenome assembly JFJP01 (sample SAMN02602958, study PRJNA72255) | Microbial mat metagenome, whole genome shotgun sequencing project. | biome: fresh water; feature: sink hole; material: water; isolation source: purple microbial (photo- and chemosynthetic) mats found in...
GCCGAAGCAGTTGTTCCAGGCGGGCCGGGTGCGGAAATTTGGGTGCGCCATCGAAACCACCATGCATTCGATCAAGGTCGTTCAGCAATTGATTGCGGCTGGCCTGGAGTGGCGCATCGGTCAGGGTGATTTCACGGGAAACCGGGGGCGCATCGCGGCGCAGGGCGTCCAGCAACGCCTGATTTTGCTGGTGGATATCGTGGGGATGCTGGCGATAGTGAGCACTGACCCGGCGCAGAACCTCCGTGAAAGCGGGCATTCCATAGCGGGGCGTTTTCGGGAAATAGGTGCCGCCGACGAAGGGAACATGGTCATCCGGGGTCAGGAACATGGTCAACGGCCAGCCGCCGGCCCGCCGATGTAGTAGTTGGAAAGCGGTCTGGTAAATTTTGTCCAGATCCGGACGTTCCTCCCGATCCACTTTAATGTTGATGAACAACTCGTTCATCACCTCGGCGGTGGCTTCATCTTCAAACGACTCATGGGCCATGACATGGCACCAGTGGCAGGCCGAGTAACCGATGGACAGCAGAATCGGTTTGCTCTCGCGGAGAGCCTGATCCAGAGCCACTTCGCCCCAGGGTTGCCAGTCCACCGGGTTATGCGCGTGTTGGCGTAGATAGGGACTGGTTTCGTGGATCAGACGGTTGGTGTGCGAGTGTGAGGACATAAAGCGACTCTTCGGCAGGTGGCGGGGCTGAATAGAGGAGAGGGTTTTTCATAAGTCAGCACGGAATCTCCAGTGGTTCCTCAGGATGACGGCCTTCATGATCCCTCGGCGCTGAACGGATTCAACTGCCCAATACCGCAATTCTCGAAATCACGGGTGTTGCGGGTCACCAAGGTCAACTGATGCATCTGCGCGGTGGCGGCGATGAGCATGTCGGCTTGGCTCCTGACGATGCCGCGCCTGGCGAATTCACCCCGCAGTTGACCGGCGCGGCGAGCGATAGGATCGGTGATCGCCAAAATCTCGTGACGCTGGAAAAAACCCTCCATCCAGGTCAAGATTCGCGTGTTTGGCCGCCAAGTCAGGCCAAACATGATTTCATCTACGCTGATTGCGGAAATGGCAATCGGGCGTTGAGCGCCTGTCCAGCCCAGCACCCCAGGATCAGGATGAAGCCTTGATAATTCACTGATGATATTAGTATCAAGGAGATAGCTCACGATCTTCCTCCTCCAGCATCGCGACGAAAGCGTTCGGACGGTTCGTTCGTGGCGGTACTTTGAGTTCGTAGTTTTCTTCCCGCATAAGCTGACGCAATTCCGCGAATTCTTCGGCGAGGGTCTGCTGGCTGGTGCGATCTCGCCATTTCTGAAAAGCGTTGAAATTCTCTCCGTTGATTACCGCTGCAACTAGTTGATCCCGGTTGTAGATCAGTTGGGGTTCTTCAGCCGCTTGTTTGACGACGTCCGAAAAGTGCTTCTTGGCTTGAGCGATGTTCCAGGACATGGCGGGTTCCTTATGAATGACGTTTAGGGACAGGTTTCATCGATCAGGCCGTTGGTGTCTGTTTTAGAGCAGCAGCAATAAATAATAATCATTGATCGGCTCTAAATATATAGGCATTTCTTCAACCTGACGGCCCATTGCTTTCAGACGTCGGCCTACATAATTGGTAACGTTGTTATAGTCTTCAGTCTGGAAGACGCCAGCAAATACGATACAACCTTGCCCTACCAGAGGGAGCGTATGAGGATTCGCAGTAAAGACCCTTTCTATATCCCTAAATATCTTGTTGATACATATTTTATAGTCATTATCCTGTATTAATTCCACAAAATGCCATACGATTTTGCTGTGACGCTTCAAGCAAAACCCGATATCGAACGAGGTGATGGGCTGATCGAGAGAGGATTGAAGCCCCACCTGTAATTTGTCGATAGGATCGGCCTCTGACAGGTAGGCAGCCAGTTCAATTTGCCACCACTTTTCCCAACCGGAAAGATGATTTTTTTGAATTAAAGACAGCGTTTTCTGAATATGCGCCGCCTTGAAGAAATCGAGAAGTACTTGCCAAACATCGTGGTGTCCCTCTTGAATGATTTCCAAAGCAGGCTCCTTGGTACGCTGATCGACGCCCCGGAGTTCAGTCTCAATCCAGGTTCGTGGAATCAATACCGAACGCTCATTGAGGTATTTTTTCTCAACCCCCTGTTCCTTGAGCATTTGATGAACGCGCTGGCGGCTAACGCCGAGCATCTGCGCTGCTTTCTTCATACTGGTATATTCATCAAGAACGTCGTTTGACATGCGATGCTATTCAGGCTGGAATTCGTGGGCGCTGCATAGGTGAACAGGCCACGCTGTACCGAAAACCGCGACGGCTGCACGATACGCATGGGCAATGCTTGCGCCGGCCAGTGGGCATAGACGAGCTGGTCAGCGATGGTAAAGCCAGATGAAGCACTGATTTCATAAACCAGTTGTTTGTTGCGGTGACGCCATTGTGGCTGATGCTCGGCAATGAGTTAGCTTGCATCAAAAATAACCGAATCAATCGGATTTAGGCCTATGCATAGTTCCTCAGAAATAAATAATGGGCTGAATCTTTAGTCAATCAAGCCCGGCCAATAAAATATCAAATCAATATATGGTTCTGTAAATCCTTTATCATATCTTATTGACCTCTCGTTATATGACAATAAAGTGGCTTCTGGTTTTAATTCTTCTATTAAGCGATAAGAAAAACCGATTGTGTCTTTTATATCACCTTTTATAAATAATGCAGTGTCCTGTGCATGTGGTGGATCCATGCCATATTGTGTTTTTCCATCGGGGACTTGATTAAAAAAACTTTTTATTTTTTCTAGTATAAATGTTTCTAAAATTAATATTTTTTCAGAGTTACACTGTAAGTGAATACCTGAATAATATTTATGAGTTTTAGAATTCACTTTTGCTGAAGCTGATCTAACTTGCAATATGATTCCAACTGTAGGAGGGTGATTGTAATCATAATAAATAAAATCCCCATGCTTGTCATTCCAAGTGTACCCATGCTGTGAAAGAAAAGAGTAAAGTGCTTCTCGATCATGAAATCCGATGCCATCTATACCATCTATTCCTTCAGCAATCTCAATTGCTCTTTTTCCTTTTTTACGACTATTTTTGTAAAAGTCTTTGTAATGAAAACTTCCTTCTATTGTCTCCACGTCATCCTCAAGAAACAAAGAAGAATCCCAAAAATTTTCAAGAGCATCTACCACTGCACGATGACCATTTTCTGATGCCAACATCAGTGCTGTCGAACCATGATTATTTGTCGCATCGACATCTACCTGCGCCCCAAGCAAAGCCTCCACCACCTCACAATGACCATAGCGTGATGCCAACATCAGGGGCGTCCAACCATTATTGTTGGTCGCATCGACATCTACCTGCGCCCCAAGCAAAGCCTCCACCACCTCACAATGACCATAGCGTGATGCCGACATCAGGGCCGTCCAACCACAATTGCTGGTCGCATCGACATCTGCTTCCGCCTCAAGCAAAGCGTTCACTACCTCACAATGACCAGAGCGTGATGCCAACATCAGTGCCGTCGTCCCATTATTGTTGGTCGCATCGACATTCGCTCCAGCTTCAATTAATGCTTGTACAGCTTCCACAAGACCATTCGACGATTTTTCTAGTAACACTTGTTCAAGAGTAGACATGATTTAATCCTCTTCTTGGCTTAGTATGAGTGATTGTCTAATAGATGATCCCGCAGCGCAGTAAGTCTGCAGGGTGTTGAGTTTAAGGGTATTCTCATTGGTTGATTATTCACTCCCTTTGCTCACCTCCGGACGGGGGATTGAAGCCATGATCCTGATCGCGTTGCTTTCTGTATCGGGATCGCGGACGTACTTGTCTTGGATCAGTTTCCAGCGTGAAAGCACAAAGATGAACAATTCGCCCCCGAGCACGCAGCCCACCTCCCGCCAGCTTTAGACCGCTCAGCCGGATGTCCTCACCTTCACCCACTGCCGGATGCACTGATCCTTCAGCCGCAGCCACCGTTGCCAGAAAATGTTTGACTTCCGGCAGCAAGGCACTGGCATTATCCTCTTGATCGTCCAGAGCATCCCCTTCATCAATCGCATCGAGTGCGTGGCTGGCAACCAGTTTAGGCAGCAACTTTTCAAGCGTCTCGGCGAAATCAAACAACTCCAAACTACGGATACGCCTGCCAATGACGAAGACGGCTCCCACTTGGTTCTCGACCGCTTTGATCGCAGAGACATAGCTCTCGATCATGCCCTGATAATCGTCAAACATCTGCGCCATGGCACCGGTGTCAGAATGGCTCCCCATACGTCGTCCCTTTTCCGCGATGTTCGCCCACACGGCGCTTTGTTCTGAGGAGCGGATACCCCGCGCCCGTAGAGAATCAGTAACCTGCGATGCCTTGCGGGAGCGCCCTTCTGCATAGAATACCCGACCCTGCGAACTAAACTCACGGCTGGAACGGTGCCAACGACCGGCTTCCACGCAAGAGACAGGGATGATGATTGTACTCAAGGCCGGGGCCAGAATCGTCAGATTCAAAATGCGATTCTGCTTGGCGCCGACCAATTCTTGGTCCGAAAAACCGCATACCGGCTGTTGACCTCGATTGACTAGTCGCAATTCCGGTACGCTGCCCGCATCTGAGATCTCTGTAATCTGCACCTGCCCTTGCGCCAATCCTTCATCCAGCGTCAGGTAATCTGGGATGCCAAGGTCAGCGGCCAGCAACGGAAACATCGTCACATTCTTAAACTGTAAGCTAGGTCCGACTTCTACCTGTCGGAGGACTTCTTCAATGTCTTTGACGCTCATGCTCTTTTCCTCATTCATGGAGTAGGTTGACCGCTGCTTATTTCCTTAAGTTAATCGTAATTTAAAATAAATATTTTCCTTTGTCAAGCGAGCCGCCAAAAATTTTTCTAACGACTGTGAAGGCTACCCGTACTCAGCACCAGACCGCCGTTCCCAGCGCTGAAAGCGGTACGGCCAGGCATGATCAGCATCAGCAGGATGCGCATTTTCCCAGTCGAGTCGCCAGTCAGCAGGGTTCCATTCAGGAAACCAGACATCGCCGGGAAGGTCGGCTTGGACCACCGTCAGGTACAGCCGGATCGCCAGCGGCAGCGTTTGCGCATACAGTGTTGCGCCGCCAATCACCATGATTTCCGGGACTGGATCCGCAGTGGCCAAAGCCTCTGCCAGTGAATGCGCTACGGTACAACCCGGCGCTGAACAGGCAGGATTGCTCGTCAGCACGATCATGCGCCGACCCGGCAACGGGCGACCGATAGACTCCCAGGTGCGCCGCCCCATGAGTAACGGCTTACCCATGGTGGTTTGCTTGAAGAAGCGCAGGTCTGCCGGTAAATGCCAGGGCAGGTGGTTGTTCATGCCAATCACCCGGTTGTGCGCCAGGGCGGCGATCAGCGTCAGTGGCGCGTTCATGGCACCAACTCCACTGCCGGGACGCTAATGGCTGGGGTGTCGGGGGCGTCCAGCCGAATGGCGGTTAACCGGTTGCCCCAGACACAGCCACTGTCGAGGGCGTAAATGCCCTGCGCACAGTAATAACCCAGCGCGGCCCAGTGACCGAAGACAATATTGAGATCGGCATTTTGGCGTTGTGGAACCTGAAACCAGGGCAACAGTTTCGCGTCCTGACTGCTAGGTGGCCCTTTTTCGGACAGGGAGAGCACGCCGTCCGTCGTGCAAAAGCGCATCCGGGTCAGGGCGTTGACGGTGAAGCGCAGCCGGTCGTCACCGGTCAGATCGGCCCGCCAACTACGCGGTTCGCTACCGAACATCTTGCCCATAAACCGGGTCCATTTGGGACCGCGCAACGTCGCTTCCAATTCCGCAGCACACTGTCGGGCCAGGGCTAAATCCCACTGCGGCGGCAAGCCGGCGTGAACCATCGTGAAGCCGAGTTCCGCGTCGTGATGCAGCATCGGGCGCTGGCGCAGCCAGTCCAACAATTCGCCGCCGTCCGGGGCGTCAATAATCGTGTGGAAGGTGTCCTTGCGTTTCGGTTTAACCTGCCCAGCAGCGACCGCGAGCAGGGTCAGGTCGTGATTACCCAGCACCGTCACCACCCGTTCGCCCAGATCGCGAACCCGTCGCAGCACTTCCACCGAATGCGGTCCACGATTAACCAGATCGCCCACCAGCCAGAGCCTGTCGGCAGCCGGATCGAAGCGCAGCCGGTCGAGGAGCCGTTGGAACGGCTCGTAACAGCCCTGAATGTCGCCTATTGCATAAACGGCCATGGTCAGGAATCTGCCGGGTCGCGGTGAGGAACGGGCAGCGCCAATACCGCATCCCGGTTGGTCCAGGAAGTCATGCGAGCCGCCGCTGCCGCACGTGGCAACCAGAGATAGTCATGATGTTCCTCGGGATTCAGCGTGATCGTGGTGTGTTCCGGCAAGCATACCCGGAAGACGTGTTCGACATTTTCCCGCACGTCCGGGGCATAGCGCTGCCGCCAGGCGGGCAGGATCGGAAAGCGGTTGACGAGGCCGCAGTTTACGATCTTCAGTCCCTCGCCCAGCCCGGTTTCTTCCAACAGCTCGCGCCGCGCCGCGTCCAGCGGATCCACTTCATCCCAGTTCAGGCTGCCGGTGACCGATTGCCAGAAATCGGCGGGCTGGCAGCGACACAGCGTCAGGACTTCATCCTGGGCGGTGTAAACCACCACCAGCACCGATTCAGGGCGCTTCCAGGGGGATGAGGGGACGTTTTGCGTGTTCAGGGCACGCGCCGCAGGCGGATGTTGAGATCGCGCAATTGCGCCTCAGTGACTGGGGCGGGCGCTTGGGTCATCAGACAGGCGGCGCTCTGGGTCTTGGGGAAGGCCATTACATCGCGGATGGAGGTCGCGCCGACCATCAGCATCACCAGCCGATCCACGCCAAAGGCCAGTCCACCATGCGGAGGACAGCTTTGGCGCGAGCTTCTTCGGGACCAATGCCCAGCAGATCAAACACGGTGTTCTGCATCTCCTGACGATGGATACGCACCGAGCCGCCACCGATTTCGCTGCCGTTCAGCACCATATCGTAGGCTTTTGACAGGCATTGACCGGGATTGGCGCGGACCTCAGCCGGATCGTCGGTGCGCGCCGCAGTGAAGGGGTGATGCAGGGCGTTCCAGCGCTGTTCCGGCTCATCCCATTCAAACATCGGGAAATTGACCACCCACAACGGTGCCCACGCACTCTTGATCAGACCCAGATCGTGGCCGACTTTCAGCCGCAACGCGCCCAGTGCATCGTTGACCACTTTGGTGGAATCCGCGCCGAAGAAGATCAGGTCGCCATTTTCCGCGCCGGTGCGGGTGAGAATCTTGGCCAGCGTCTCGTCGGGCAGGAATTTGACTATCGGCGCTTGCAACCCTTCACGACCCGCAGCGATGTCATTGACCTTGATATAGGCCAGCCCCTTCGCGCCGTAACGACCGACAAATTCGGTGTACAGGTCAATCTCGCGCCGGGTCAACTTGCTGCCTTCCGGTACGCGCAACGCCGCCACTCGCCCGTTCGGATCATTGGCGGGACCGGCGAACACCTTGAATTCCACACCGGCCATTAAATCCGACAGTTCGGTCAATTCCAGCGGAATGCGCAAATCCGGCTTGTCCGAGCCGTAGCGGCGCATGGCCGTGTCGTAAGGCATCCGGGGGAACGGGTTGGGCAGATCGACATCCAGTACTTCTTTGAACAACTGGCGGATCATGGCTTCCATCAGGTCGGTGATCGCCTGTTCATCCATGAACGAGGTTTCAATATCGAGCTGGGTGAATTCCGGCTGGCGGTCGGCGCGTAGATCTTCGTCACGGAAGCAGCGCACGACTTGGTAATAGCGATCCATGCCGGCCATCATCAGCAATTGCTTGAACAACTGCGGCGACTGCGGCAGGGCGAAAAAGCTGCCGGGATGGGTGCGGCTGGGAACCAGATAATCGCGCGCGCCTTCCGGGGTGGCCTTGGTCAGCATCGGGGTTTCGATGTCCAGAAAGCCCTGCTGATCGAGGAAGCGGCGCAGCGTGCTGATGACGCGGGTGCGCAGCTTGAGCCGCTCCTGCATCACCGGGCGGCGCAGATCGAGATAGCGATAGCGCAACCGCACTTCTTCGGAGGTGTCGTCGTCATCCAACTGGAAAGGCAGCGGCTCGGCGCGGTTCAGAATCTCCAGATCCCGGGCCAGAATCTCGATGGCTCCGGTGGCCATATTGGGATTTTCGGTACCTTCCGGACGGCGGCGCACCCGCCCGGTGATGCGCAGCACATATTCATTGCGCACCCGCTCGGCATTGGCGAACGCCTCCGCAGTATCGGGGTCGATGACCACCTGCACCAGACCTTCACGGTCGCGCAGGTCAACGAAAATCACCCCACCGTGGTCGCGGCGGCGGTGCGCCCACCCACACAGGGTAACGTCCTGATCCAAAAAAGCGTCGGTGACTTGGCCACAATAATGGCTGCGCATGGCGTAGGATTACCGGCTAAAGGTCAACCATTCGCCGCGATGGGTCGTCACTAAGGTCATTTCTCATGGTGAAGATACCGAGTATCGATCATCATTCCAGAGATTAACCACGAAAAACACGAAAAAACACGAAAATTTCTTTGTTTTTCCTGGCTAAAATTCTCATGTTTGTCTGGAGTGAGGATCAAGGTGGGTATCCTCTTTTCAGGAAATGGCCTAAGCCGCTGCGGGACAGGCGGCGCACCCGCCGCCGCTATCGCCAGCGCTGGTTGAGGCGCTGCATGGGGCGCTAGCTGGCGCTTCGTCCTTGGCGACATTTTTCTGGTTGCCTTTCTTAAAATCGGTTTCGTACCAGCCGCTGCCCTTCAGGCGGAAGCCGACCGCCGAGATCAGCTTTTTCAGTTGCGGCTGGCCGCAGGACGGGCAATCGCTCAATTCGGGATCGCTGAGTTTCTGCATCACTTCCAGGTCGTGGTTGCAGGACTGGCAACGGTATTCATAGATGGGCATGGCGCACCTCGCAGGCTAAGTAGGGAGTCTCAACCACTGGTTGTGGGGACAAATGGATAAAATTCAAGGGCTGGAACGGTGGTTAATCCCCTCTCCAAAGTCTGAAGAGGGGAGGTAGACCGGAATCTCAGTCCTAGGCCATTTCCTGAAAAGAGGATACCCGCCTTGATCTTCACTCCAGACAAACGTGAAAATTTTAGCCACGGAATGACACAGAAAAAGAGAGAAATTTTCGTGTTTTTTCGTGTTTTTCGTGGTTAATCTCTGGAATGATGATCGATACTCGGTATCTTCATAAACAGCGCCGTGGTAATTTGCCCCAGTGAACAGCAACGCACTGCTTCCACCAAGACCGCGAACAGGTTCTCGTTATTAATTGCCGCCTGTTTCAATCGGGCTAGCATGGCGCTGCTCTGTTGCTGATTCCGTTCTTGGAACTCGCGCAATCGCTGCAACTGACTCTGCTTTTCTTCATCCGTCGAGCGGGCCAGTTCGATCTTCACGTCCTCAGGTTTGGCCTTGGGATTGCGGAAGGTGTTGACGCCGATAATCGGCAGCGAACCGTCATGCTTGAGGGTCTCGTAATACAGCGATTCCTCCTGAATCTTGCCGCGCTGATAGCCGGTCTCCATGGCTCCTAATACCCCGCCGCGTTCGCTGATGCGCTCGAATTCCTGCAAGACCGCTTCTTCAACCAGATGGGTCAGTTCATCAATGATGAACGCGCCCTGATTGGGGTTTTCATTCTTCGCGACGCCCCATTCCTTGTTGATGATTAACTGCACGGCCATTGCCCGCCGCACCGATTCTTCAGACGGCGTGGTAATCGCTTCATCATAGGCGTTGGTGTGAAGGGAATTGCAGTTGTCGTAAATGGCGATCAGCGCCTGCAAAGTCGTGCGGATGTCGTTGAAATCCATTTCCTGGGCGTGCAAGGAGCGCCCGGAAGTCTGGATGTGGTATTTCAGCTTCTGACTCCGCTCATTCGCGCCGTACTTATAGCGCATGGCTGTCGCCCAAATTCGCCGCGCTACCCGGCCCATGACCGAATATTCTGGGTCCATGCCGTTGCTGAAGAAGAACGACAGATTCGGCGCGAAGTCGTCAATGTGCATCCCCCGCGCCAGATAGGCTTCGACATAAGTGAAGCCATTGGCCAGGGTAAACGCCAGTTGCGAAATCGGATTCGCTCCGGCTTCGGCAATGTGGTAGCCGGAAATGGAAACCGAATAGAAATTCTTGACGTTGTGATGGACAAAGTATTCCTGAATATCACCCATCATTTTCAAGGCAAATTCGGTGGAGAAGATGCAGGTATTCTGCCCCTGATCTTCCTTGAGAATATCGGCCTGCACCGTGCCGCGCACGTTGGCTAATACCCATTGCCGGATCTTGTCGATTTCATCATCGGTCGGCGGACGGTGATTATCGCGCTCGAATTTTTCAATCTGCTGATCGAAAGCGGTATTGAAAAACATTGACAGGATAATTGGCGCTGGGCCGTTAATAGTCATCGACACTGAAGTGGTGGGACAGCACAACTCAAACCCGGAATACAACACCTTCAAATCGTCCAGCGTCGCAATCGACACGCCGGAATTACCGACCTTGCCGTAGATATCCGGACGTTCGTCGGGATCGCAGCCGTACAACGTCACTGAGTCAAAGGCGGTGGACAGCCGGGTCGCTTCCGCATGTGCCGACAGTTTCTTAAACCGGCGATTGGTGCGGAACGGGTCGCCTTCACCGGCGAACATCCGGGTCGGGTCTTCATTCTCGCGCTTGAAGGCGAAGACGCCAGCGGTATAGGGGAAACTGCCGGGCAGATTTTCCCGCATCATCCAGCGCAGTAATTCGCCATGTTCGTCAAAACCCGGCAGCGCCACTTTGGGAATCCGCGAACCGGACATCGAGCGGGTCGTCAGTTGCGTGCGGATTTCCTGATCGCGGATTTTCACCACATATTCATCGCCGCTGTAACTCGCTTTCACTTGCGGCCACATATCGA
>JFJP01034126.1_pt1 | contig 10997 bp, 9 predicted proteins | sample 431651 | NCBI WGS metagenome assembly JFJP01 (sample SAMN02602958, study PRJNA72255) | Microbial mat metagenome, whole genome shotgun sequencing project. | biome: fresh water; feature: sink hole; material: water; isolation source: purple microbial (photo- and chemosynthetic) mats found in...
CGCTGCCCATCGAGAAGGTTCCCCCTGCCGCAAGGACCAAAGGGAGGCGGGCCAGGGCGGCGTCGAGTTCCACGCCAAACCGGGCCTGGAACGCGATGGCGACCTCGTAACGTGCCCCCGCCCTCGAAGTCGGCGCGAGGCCACGAAGGGTCGTGAGAAAACCAACACGCAGAATCTCTTCCTCACGGGCAGTTCCCCTCCCACCGCTAAGGGTGGCGACCAAGCTCCGGACAAGCAGGTCCTCGCGGGACCATTGCGCCTCGGCGTCAACAAACTTTCGAAGCCAGTCTCCCTTGTCGGAGAACCGGACCCGGTCTATCAAAAGGTCGGTCAGCCGCGCTGCTTCGTCAAACGCGCCGGCCGCCCGCGCCGCTTCCAACGCGGCTTTCCAGCTTGCGGCTTCGGGAACCAGCTCCGGGGCCCGTGCCCAACCGGCGACCCAGGCCCCGGAAAGGTCGAGGCGGGGGCTAGGGTTGCGGGGTTCGGGCCGTGAAGCGTCCAAGCCGGGCAGCTGCTCGCCGGTAGAGGCATCGATCAGGCGCTGGTAGGTGCGGTACCCCGGAACGGTTACGTTGGGTAGCAGATCGGTAAGCACCAGCACATCAACCCCAAGGGCCGAAGCCAGGGCAACCCGCTCGGCGTCATCGAGCAGCGCCGTCCGCCGGTAGGTCAGCTGCGCCATCGCTTCGTCAAAGCCCGCCTCAAAAAAGCCCTTGCGGCGGACCGTGTACTGCCCACCGGCCTGCGCAAGCCTCGCCGAGTCTGCCAGCACACGGCGGGCAGCGGCGGGACCGTCCTTGAGGTTCAGTGAGACATAGGGGTCCACTACGAGCAGGACGGGCTTCTTATTCTGCTCCGCCGTGGTACAGCCGGTCAGGAGGACTCCGACTGCCACCAGAACTGCGGCAAAAAGCCCGCGGAACTTCATGGTCTCGGCTTTCTCTGCGACACCGTCAGAACCACCTGCACAGCCAGCAGGCCGGCCGAAACCACCGCACACAGAACAAACACCGTTGCCATCGACCAGGTCTCGCTCACCCATCCGCCCAGAATCGTGCCCAGAAACAACCCGATGTTCAGTGCCGCCTCGTGGATGGTCATGCTGCGCTCACGGTGAACGCTTCCTGCCACCCCATGAAAGAGGGCATAGCTGTACAGAAAGCTGAAAATCAGCCCCACAGCGGCAAACAGCAAGTAAAACTGCCACAGCTGCGAACCCCCGAGGAACAGCAGGGTCAGACCGATGAGGGCTAAGGTCGCCAATACCAAGGGCGTGAAGCGAAAATGCCAGAACGTCCAGCGACCCCACAGCTCAAAGCCCAGTGTGGCCACGGCCATGCGGACCAAGAGGAACGAACCGACCAGCGATTCGGAAAATCCAAGAGTTTCTCTGGCAAAAACCGGAAAGATAAACAGCAACGCCCCCGTCAGGAAGTAGGCGTTGATTCCTGCCACCCGGGCTTGGTAGCGCAGCGGAGTCGGTCCGGTAAGCTCAACATCGACGGCACCCTCCTGATTGGCACGCGGAGCCTGACGGTCCTTCATGGGGGAGAACAGCTTGGCACCCAGGGGCATCAGAAGTCCGGTCAGTGTCAGCAGCACCATGGCGACCACAAAGGGCAGACGCAGATCGGCCTCGACCAAAAGCCCCCCCAAGTAGGGTGCCAAAATGCCGCCGGAAGCCCAGCTGAAGTTGAACCGTCCCATGGTTCTTCCCAGGTCTTTGCCTTCAACCCCCCAGCTCAGCCAACCCATCATGCGGGGCCAGAACAGTGCCATGGCCATGCCGAATAGCCCGTGGAAAACAAAGGTCACGGTCCAGTCGGGAATCAGCAGGTACACGCCGATACACAGGGCCATGACCCAAGTCGCCAGCCAGAGGATGAAACGCGGATGCGGCTTTTTCCACGACAAAAAGGCGACGATGCCCACAAAATACAGTAGAGTCAACGAGGACGAAATCAGCCCGATGGCCGTCTTGTCGGCCCCGAACAGATCGCGGACATAGAAAATCAGGGCGTAGTTGACGATGCCTGATGAAACACTCATCAGGAACGCTGCGGCAAACAAAATCGAATGAAAACGGTAGCGGGAAACCATGACGCCAGTTTACCGGATTCCGTGCTGTTTCTGGTAGAGGTTGCGGTACAGTCCTTCGCGTCCCATCAGCTCCTCGTGCCGGCCCACATCGACAATACGCCCCTGGTGCAGCACCAAAATCTGGTCGGAGTGGACAATGGTCGACAGGCGGTGCGCGATGACCAGGGTGGTCCGGCCCAGCATCAGGCGGTCCAGAGCGTCCTTGATCAGCCGTTCCGACTCGGAGTCCAGGCTTGAGGTGGCTTCGTCAAGGATGAGAATTCGCGGATCACGCAAGAACGCGCGGGCGATGGTGATGCGCTGTTTCTGGCCGCCCGACAACTGGGCCCCGCGCTCGCCCACCTCGGTTTCCATACCCTGCGGCAGCGCCTGGATGAAGTCCCAGGCGTTGGCGTTGCGGCAGGCAGCTTCGAGCTCCGCCTGCGTGGCTTGCGGGTGGCCGTAGAGCAGGTTCTCGGCGATGCTGCCGCTGAACAAAATGGGATCCTGAAGCACCAGGGCGATGGGGCGGCGCAACGACTCTACCTGCAGGGTTCTCACATCATGACCGTCCACCAGCACAGAACCGCCGGTTACATCGTAGAAACGGGGAATCAGGCTGGTGATGGTTGTCTTTCCCGACCCGCTGGGTCCCACCAAGGCGGTTCTCGTACCAGCGGCGATGGAAAAGGAGACGCCATCCAGGGTAGGTCTGTCGGCATGGTAGGCAAAGCGCACGTCGCGGAATTCAATGTCACCCCGGCAGCCTTCCAGAGGAACCGCATCGGGTGCGCTCTGAATTTCAGGGGACTCATCCAGAATTTCAAAGATGCGGTCGAGGGCGGCCAGCGAGCTGGAGAAGATGGCGTTGAGCTCAGAAAACCGCTGGAGCGGCAGGTACAGCGGCCCCAAAAGCATGCTGACGGCCACCAAGTCGCCCACCGTGATGACGCCGTGGATAACCTGCCAACCTCCGTACAGCATCACGATCAACGGTGAAATCGAGGTGAGGGTTCCCGTAATGGATTGGTTGAGGCTGTTGAGAAATGAGGTACGCATCACCAGCGAGAACAGCTGGTCTGAGGCATGGTTGAACCTTCGGCCCTCCTGATTCTCCTGCCCAAAGGAATGGATGACCGCTGAACCCGCCACCTTTTCCTGAATGTGGCCCGACATGGTCTCCACCTCGCTCTGAACGCGGTGGGTCGACGCCTTGAGCTTGCCTCCCAGCTTGCGGAAAAAGAACAGATAGACGGGAAACGTGGCCAGGGTCACAAAGGTCAGCGAAACATCGATCTGAAAAAGGACGACAAGGATGACGATCAGCGCCGTAAAGTCCATCCAGACGTTGGTGAGGGCGTTGCCGACCAAGTCCTGCGCCAGCAGGGTGTCGTTCATCAGGCGTGACACAATACCGCCGGAACGGTGCCGGTGGAAGAACTGGGCCGACATCCGCAGCACTTTGTCGTACAGGTGGTTTCTTAGGGCGAAGATGGAACTTTGCCCCGCCTTGGCGGCAAAATAATGACGCACATACGTCCAGGGAGCCCAGAACAGGACAAAGACGGCAATCAGTCCGCCCAGGGACCAAAACAGCGTCGCAATCTTCTGGTCGAGGGACAGCTCGGGAGCCAGAAACACATGGTCGATCAGGTTTCTGATCACCAGGGGGACGGCCAGGGGAACCGTGAACTTCACGATTCCCCCCAAAACAGCCAGAATCACATACTTTTTAAAGGGGGCTACATAACCGAGAAACCGTACAAACGGAGAGGCCATGCCCTCACAATAGCACTTGGTAAGGGTCCTCGACCATCCTCTTAAATTCGGTCAAAAAAGCCGCACCGACAACTCCGTCCACCACGCGGTGGTCGCAACTCAGGGTGACTTTCATGATGCGCTTCACCACAATGCTGTCGTCCTCCGCAACCACAGGAGTCTTGATGGTGGCACCCAGAGCCAGGATGGCCACGCCGGGAGGGTTGATGATGGCGGTGAATTCCTCGATGCCAAAGCTGCCCAGATTGCTGATGGTAAAGGTGGCACCGGTGTATTCCTCGGGTTTGAGGGCGTTGCCACGGGCCCGGTCGATCAGATCCTTGAGCTCGGCTTCGATCTGCAAAATGCCCTTGGAACCGGCGTCTTTCACAATGGGGGTGATCAGACCGTCGGGCTGGGCCACGGCGATTCCAAGATCAACGCGGGAGTGGTTTTGGATGAACTCACCTTCCCAGCTGGAGTTCAGGGCCTGGTGGCGCTTGAGAGCCTCGGCCAGGAACTTGAGGATGAACGGATTGAGACCCACCTTCTCCTTACGTTTGGCGTTGATCCTGTCGCGGGCTTCGAGCAGGCTGTCCATCTCGATGCCCAGCGTCAGGAAAAAGTGCGGAGCGGAGAACAGGCTTTCGCCCAGGCGCTTGGCGATGATCTGGCGTTTCCGGCTGACCGGTACCTGGTCGTCGTTGAGCGCCGAGGAACCCAAAGAGGAGGGTGCGAACGAACCGGCGGGAGCAACCGCAGCAGCGGCCGCAGGGGTGAAATTCTCCACATCGGTTTTGATCACCCGGCCGCCAGGACCGGAACCGGGAATGGCGGCTAAATCGATCCCCTTATCGGCGGCCAGCTTGCGGGCCAGGGGTGAACTTTTCACACGGCCACCAGAAACAGCAGCCGAAGCAACGGGAACGGCTGCGGCCGGGGCCTGTTTGGCAGGAGCCGCTTTGGCAGGGGGCGGTGCTGCCGTCAGCAGACCGGAAATGTCTTCCCCGGGTTCCCCGATAACGGCAATCATTTCGGCGACCCTGGCCGAGGTCCCGACCTCTTTCACAATGGCGAGAAGGGTCCCCTCCTGACTGGACAGATAGTCCATACTGGCCTTGTCGGTCTCCACCTCGCACAGCGGATCCTCCATCTTGACGATGTCACCGACCTTTTTTTTCCACTGGAGAATCGCCCCTTCTTCCATGGTGGGACTCAGGGCGATCATAAATACCTTTTCAGCCATAACGACCCTCCTCAGGCCCGGTACAACACACGTTTTGCTGCCGCCACGATCTTGGCCACGGTCGGCTGAATTTCCAGCTCCACGGTGTGGTTGTAGATCATCGGCACATCCTCACTGGCCACCAGCTCGACGGCGGCGTCGAGGTCGTCGAAACAGTCCTTCATCACCTCGGCCTGAATCCAGCTTCCCACCGAGGCCTTGGGCCAGGCCTCATCCACAACGACGGCCCGGTTGGTTTTGCGTACCGAGGCGTAGACGGTTTCTTTGTCGAGGGGAACCAGAGACCGCAGATCCACCACCTCGGCGTTGATGCCTTCCTTGGCCAGCTCCTCGGCGGCATGAAGGCACATCAGAACCGGCTTGCTGAAGCTGATGAGGGTGACGTCGGTGCCTTCGCGCTTGACGTCGGCCTTGCCGATCTCTATGAGGTACTCTTCTTCGGGCACTTCGCCCTTGTGACCGTAGCTCATTTCACTTTCCAGGAAGATGACGGGATTGTCGTCGCGGATGGCAGCCTTGAGCAGACCCTTGGCGTCGTAAGGGGTTGAGGGTGCTACCACCTTGAAGCCTGGAACATGAACAAAGTAGCTGGCAAAGCTCTGGCTGTGCTGGCCACCCAGATACTCAGCAGGGCCGTTGGGACCACGCACCACCATAGGGCACTTGAACTGGCCGCCCGACATAGAGCGGTATTTGACGGCGTTGTGAATCAGCTGGTCGATGGCCAGAAGTCCAAACTGGAAAGTCATCCATTCGACCACCGGGCGCATTCCAGCAAAAGCAGCACCGACGGCGAGGCCGGTGAAACCCAGTTCGGTGATGGGTGTATCGAGAACACGGTCAGGGCCGTATTTGTCGAGAAGCCCCTTGGTGACTTTGTAGGCCCCGTCGTACTGAGCGACTTCTTCGCCCATAACGACAACACCAGTTTCGCGGGCCATTTCTTCGTCGAGAGCCTGTCGCAAGGCCTCCCGAAAGGTAATGATTGCCATAGTTTTCTCTCCGTTGATCAGGCGTAAATGTCGGTGTACATCTCTTCCAAGGCGGGCTCGGGGCTGTTCTCCGCAAACTCGACGGACCGCATGACCACTTCCTTCAGCTGCTTGTCCATTTCCTTGTACTGTTCGTCGGTGATCAGTTTGGCCTCTTCCATCCGGGCTTTGAGCAGGACGATGGGGTCCTGCGCTAAGAACGCCTCGGTCTCTTCCTTGGTGCGGTACTTGGCCGGGTCGCTCATCGAATGACCCTTGTAGCGGTAGGTCTTGATCTCGAGGAACGACGGCTGGAACTCCTTGCGTGCCGTATCCATGGCGTCCTTGACCTCTTCCATCACAGCGATCACGTCCATGCCGTCCACAATCTTCGAGGGGATGTCGTAAGCCTGCCCCTTTATGTACAGATCGGTTACGGAACTCGCGCGGTCCACCGAGGTGCCCATGCCGTATTGGTTGTTTTCGCAGACAAAGACGACGGGCAGCTTCCAAATGGCGGCTAAATTCATCGCCTCGTGGAACGCTCCCTGATGAATGGCTCCGTCACCGAAAAATACGATGGTCGCTCCGCCATCTTTCTGATGCTTCTGGGCGAAGGCAGAACCCGTGGCCAGGGGAATTTGACCGCCGACAATGCCGTTGCCGCCCCACATGCCCTTGTCGTAGTCGAACATGTGCATGGAACCACCCTTGCCCTTCGAGCAGCCGGTGGCCTTGCCATACAACTCAGCCATCAGGGATTCGGGAGACAACCCGAGGGCCAGCGCGTGACCATGGTCACGGTAGCCGGTCAGCAGCCGGTCCAGTCCGCGTTTCATTCCAGCGGCGGCACCGGAACAGACGGCTTCCTGACCATTGTAAAGGTGGCAGAACCCACCGATTTTCTTCAGCCCGTACATCTGACCGGCCTTTTCCTCAAACCGGCGAATCAGAAGCATTTCCTTCAGCAATCCGTGCAAAAACTCTTTGTCATAACCCTTGATGGGACGCACTCTCTTCTCCTTTCACATGGATAGAACGATCTGGGCTTTTTCGGCGGTCTTCGGATTGAAGTACTCCCCGCTAAGCAGGCGCGTTTCGAGGACGACGAGGTCCGATGGATCATTGTTCAGCCGCCAGAACGTTTCCAGACCCTGACCGATTTCTTCGAGCAGTTCCGACTTGAAACGGGGATCTTCAATCAGGGTGATGGTACCCCGGAAAGAAAAAATCTCCCTGGTTTTATGACTGGTGAGCATCCAGCTGACCTGGGGATGAACCACCAAGTCCTTGACCTTGGGAAAGCTGGCGGCGGTGACGGCATACAACACGTCGTTGCGCCCCTGAGTCATCGTAGGAGTCATATAACGCATGGCCGGATAACCGTCGGTGGTGACGGTAGCCAGCAAAGCCTGGGGACTTTCTTCCAGCAGCTGCCGGAACTTTTTCAGTAGTTCGTCGTTCGTCATGTTGCCTCCCTGGGAATATACTCAAAATACTCCGGATCAAAGAACCATTTTCCGAGTATTTCACTCGTATTATCGATTCGTCCTTCGCGCACGCTCACCCGCACGGGTCCTTGCTTCGTTTCCCCCTCCCAGGTAAAGGGCGGGGTCTGGCCCCAAAGCCATTGCGGCGAACGCAGTTCCTGTGCCCGGGCCGCCACTCTCGCCTCAAAGGCGGCATCTCCGTGGCCGCCCCCTGCCACCGATCCGAACTGCCGGGTGAACTGCTCCACTGCCTGCTCAGGGTCAATGCCCAAATTGACCACCGCCATGGGCCGTGAGGCCACGCCCACCCATTCGAGCAGGGTGCCGGTGGGGCCCAGCACCCCGTGAAGGTCGTCCAGACGTGCCCGACAAAGCAGGGTGCCATGGTGCATCACCCGATCACGGCGGAACAGATAAGCGGCTCCAGAAACTTTTTTCTCCCCTAGCAGCAGGTCACCCTTTTCACCGACTTCGAGGGAAAATCCAAGCGGTGAAAGCGCCTGGGCCACCGCTGTCGATACGGCAGCCCTGTCGTAACCCTCTTTCGGCCCCAAGTACGACCAGTTGAGATTTCCTTCATCGTGCCAGACAGTGCCACCGCCAGAAACCCGCCGTATCACGGGAACCCCGCGTCGAGCGGCTTCGGCCAACCGCACTTCTCTCAAAGGATTCTGATGTTTACCCATCACGACGCAGGGACTGTTGATATAGAGGATGAGGGCGGAGGTTCCTGGAACCAGGTCGTCGAGGAGCAGTTCCTCGCGGGCCAGATGGTCCCAGGGGTTGAAACCCGGAAAACGGAACACAGTGGACACTGTCATAAGGGAAAGCCTAATGCGAAAAACACCGGCGGGCAACGACGTAACTTAACCTGAGGCCCGATTGTTCCGTTCATAGAAAGATGAAAGCCCTTTTGATCAGCCGCCCCGGCGATTTCGGAGTTCTCGAGGACCACTGGCCCGCCGACCCGTTGTTCCTCCCGCTTCCCGGGGGCACGGTTCTCGATCTCCACGAAGCCTCCCTTCTCGCGCTGGGAATCACCGAGGCGAGGGTGCTTCGTTGCCATTCCGTAGGCAACCCTCCGGATTTGGCCCCCCTGGAAGAACAACTGCAAGGCCGGCGCTTGGCCTGGTCGGTCCGAGCCTGGCCGGAAGGCCCCTGGCCCAATGGCTGGACTCTCTCAAAAGCGCTGGCTCAACAAGGCTGGTTTCTCAAGGACGAAGAGGCCCTGATTTTCAATGTTCCCACCGCAGACCCCCGAGGATGGACAGGGCCCAAAGTTCCTTCCGGATTCCCGACCACAGAAGCGCCTTCCCGCATACCGCTTTGTTGGGAAGCTTCGGGAAAACTGGTGAAGTGGGAGGGTCCTGTGGTGTCGCTAGGCGGAACCAAGGACTTTTTCCGGGCCTCAATACGGTTCCTCGAGACCCTGCCCCCCTCGCCCCTCCGCCTTCAAGGCATCCACCGGCAGGCGATTCTCGAAGTACCGCTGTCGCTGGGGCTCAAGGTCCGCGCCGCCGCCCACAGCCATCTCGGCCCCCTGGTACAGCTAGCCGCCGGAAGCCGGCTGAATCCTGGCTCGTCCCTTATCCGCACCCTGGTTTTGACACCAACCCACTTTCATCGCGACCTCGCCCTCGAAGACAAAATCGTCGTGGGAGAGGCTGTTGTGGAACCCTTGAGGGGCGAAGTAGTGACCTTACCGACGGCTTGAACTGGCAGGAAATTTGAACAGCACCGTTGCCGCCAGAACGCTGGCTACCAATGAGGCCAGTACGATACCCAGTTTAGCCTGTTCGGCCCAAAGTGACTCTCCAAAGGCCAGCCCTGTAATAAACAGTGACATGGTAAAGCCGATTCCGCAAAGGAATCCCGCCGCAATCACCTCCCGTTTGCCCATTCCTTCGGGTAGACGGGCCCACCCCAGCCAGTGGAGAAGCAGGGTTGCTCCGACAACACCAATCCATTTTCCGACCAAGAGTCCCCAAAAAACTCCCATTGAGACCGAACCGAACATCGATTGCACGGCATTGCCGTCAAAACGGATGCCGGCGTTGGCCATGGCGAAAACCGGCATTACCACAAAGTTCACCAAGGGTCCTAAGGACCGCTCCAACCTCTGCAACGGTGTATCTGCCGAGAGCGCCAGTACCTGAATCCGATCCAGAGCCTCGGCCTGCTCAGGCTCCAGCAAAGTCACCTTTTTGGGGGGTATTTTCAGGAAATCCTCGGTGAGTGCCTTCAACTTTGCTGTGAAGGTCACCTCATCGATTTTGGTGCGGGCGGGAATGGTGAACGCGATCATCACCCCGGCAATCGAGGCATGAATCCCGGACGACAGGAAGGACAGCCAAATGCCGAGGATACCCACCAAGGCGTAGAACAACGGCTTCCGGACTCCCAAAGCGTTGGCCCCGATCAAGACCACAAGAAAGAACAATCCGACACCAACGTTGACCAGATCGATGTGCGAGGTATAAAAAAAGGCAATGACCAGGACGGCCCCCAGGTCGTCGGCAATGGCCAGAGCCGTTACAAAGACCTTGAGGGAGAGGGGAACCCGGGAACCCAGCAGCGCCATAATACCCACAGCAAAGGCGATGTCGGTGGCCATCGGGATACCCCAACCGGCGGTGGTCGGTCCTGTGGAATTGAAGGCATAGAAGATCAAGGCCGGTACCACCATGCCACCCAGCGCAGCCCCCAGGGGAAGTGCTGCCTGCTTGATGTTCGACAGGCTACCAGCCAGAAATTCCCGTTTGAGTTCGAGGCCCACCGTAAAGAAGAATAGTGCCATCAGCCCATCATTGATCCAATGAAGGAGACTGCTGTGGACTTTCCAAGTCCCCAGCTCAATGCCGAACTCCAGGTGCCAGAACTCTGTCCAGGCACTGGAAGCGGGGGAATTGGCCACGACCATAGCGACCAGCGCACTGGTGAGCAACAGAACGCCGGCGGAAACCGGCGAACCCATAAAGTTCATAAGAGGATTATCTCGAGAAGGGGAAGAGTTCATGGCACCTAAGATAGCCACCAAAGGCCGGCAAGGCAAACCGGACCTTCGTTGTTTTACCGGTTGGTTGAGCGCCAGCGGCTGCCGTGAACCCGAATATCGTGGTAGGCCACTTCCTCGGTCTTGGCCACCAACAGTTCCGCTTGAAGGGCCTCCCGGTTCAAGAGGGCGGTGATCATCGACAGAACCTGGAGATGCGGTCCCTCCTCGCCCTTGGGGGAGAGAATCATGGCGAAGAACTTCGTCGGTTGACCGTCCATGGCGGCAAAATCAGTGCCTTCACGGCAGACGCCTAGGGCCATGACCATTTTGTCGACGGCCTCGGTCTTGGCATGGGGGGTGGCGATACCGCGTCCCAAGCCGGTGGTCATGGACGCTTCGCGTTCCAGGACGTCGGCCAGCACACGCTCGGGGTTCTTGAGGTCGCCGTTGTGGGCCAG
>JFJP01018781.1_pt1 | contig 10995 bp, 8 predicted proteins | sample 431651 | NCBI WGS metagenome assembly JFJP01 (sample SAMN02602958, study PRJNA72255) | Microbial mat metagenome, whole genome shotgun sequencing project. | biome: fresh water; feature: sink hole; material: water; isolation source: purple microbial (photo- and chemosynthetic) mats found in...
GCGACGACTACGACTGACGATTTCCCTCTCCTCGTGATCCGTAGTCGTCGCCGTAGTCGTCCACCGATCTCCTGAAAAAGTTACCAACCCGTTTTCGCACGGAACCCCGGGTGGTCGGCTTGCCTATGTTTTCAAGCGTCGTGACACTTGGGCGATTTCCCCTGGTTCAAGTCCTCCGGCGAAGTCTGAATCGACTTCAGCCAAGGCCCGTCTGATCGCCGCCTGATCGCCTGCCGCATCGCGCAAGGCATTCACTTCATCCGGCATCAGGTCGATCTTGCGGCCATCCGCCTTCACGATTGAGCAGATTCCTGTTTCCGGGCAAAGTTGCACATTCAAATTATTCATGTGTAATCTCCTCTTCTGTCCTTCTGTCATTGACCCTCTATGTCGGATTGAAAGTAGATCATATGCGATATGCCTGCAAGTTTTATTTCACGTGGTGCCGTCAGTCCCACGAAAATGTACAGATCTGAAAGAATGCTTGCATCGGGGGCGGGTTCGTTGTAGATTTGTCCCTCGTTAAATTTTGGAGCGCTATGGCAAAAGATGATCATATAGAGATTGAAGGCGTTGTGGTGAAGGTTCTGCCTGCCACCATGTACCGCGTAAAGCTTGAGAACGGGCATGAGGTGCTCGCGCATATTTCCGGTAAGATGCGCAAGCATTTTATCCGTATCACGGCTGGGGACCGGGTAACGCTCGAGATTTCTCCATACGACCTGACCAAGGGGCGTATTTCCTATCGTCATCGTACCTGACATTTGCCTAAGTGCCGGAGCGACCTGCCGCATTGCGTTGAAGGCGCTCCAATCCGCTGCGTTTTACGGCAGTTCCATCGAACCGGATGTTGAAGGTCTCTTGCGTCATGGCCAGCAGGTCGGCGGGCGTGGGTGGTGCGCAGATGGCCTTCAGTTCCTGCATGACCGGTGCGGTAGCCCGTTCGTTCCAGGGGCAGGCTGCGGTACAGATATCGCATCCGAACAAGGCATTGCCGATATTCTTTTGCTGCGCTTCGTTGAAATCGCCCCGATGCTCGATGCTTAAATACGAGGCGCAGCGCCGGGCGTCGACCCGTCGGTTCTCCAGGATGGCTTGGCTCGGGCAGTGATCCACACAGCGGTGGCAATCGCCGCATTGATTGGCGATCGGTTCGGAAGGGGCGAACGGGGTATCCACCAGCAGGAATCCGAGGACCCCGCAGGCCCCCGCGAGAGGGGAAATGATCTGGCCTTGCCGCCCTTGCCAGCCGATGCCGGCCCGCACGGCCCATTCCCGTTCGGGCAGCGGAGCCGAATCCACGGCGATGCGCAGGATCCTGGCGGGGGAATGCGTCTTGATGAAATCCCCCAGAACCCGCAGTTTTCCCCGCACGACGTCGTGGTAATCCCGCGTTCGCGCGGTCATGCAGAACCCGCCGTCGCGGGGGGCTGGATTGACCGGATAGCGAGCGATGGCAGCCACGATTGAAACGACCGAGGGACTGACCGAGGATGGGTGCTGTCGCAGCGGGGCATGCCGATGCAGGTACTCCATGCTGCCCGCCGCCCCGAGCGCGAGCCAGGCGTTGAACACATCCGTCCCGCTGGCCTCGCCAGCGGTGGCGAAACCAGCGGTGGCGAACCCCAGGCGGCGGGCTTCGGCGATGATGCCGTCTTCAACCCTTGATGCGGTCATACAGCGCCGTGATTTTTTCCGCAACCGTCTCGCAGCTCAGCGTATCGGTATCAAGCCGGTTGGGAATGGCATGATAGAGAGCATACCGCGAGGCCAGCAGCGTCCGGATTCGTTCCGCCTTGTCGCCATTGTTTAACAGCGGCCGCCCTGCATCATGGCGCAACCGTTCCAGGATGACATCGGCCGATGCGGTGAGTGCCACCATCAGGCCGCTGGCACCCAGATCGCGGACATTATCCGGATTCAGCACCACGCCCCCACCGGTGGCGATCACCAGCCCGCGCAGGGCCGACAAATCGATTGCAACCTGCCGTTCCATGGCACGGAAAGCGGGTTCTCCGTCCTGGGCGAAAATCTCCGGAATGCTTTTGCCCGCCCGCTGCACGATCACGTCATCCATGTCGGTAAACGTCATGGACAATCGGGTCGAGAGCAGCCGGCCGACCGTGGTCTTGCCGGTTCCCATGAATCCAATGAGTACGATGTTGGGGACTGTATGCATAGGCTTACCTCTTGAAGGCGATATCGATAACTTCGTCAAAGGTGCGGACAAAATAGGGTTTAAGACCGCGCTTGATGTGATCAGGCAGCTCTTCAAAATCCTTGCGGTTGGCTTCCGGGAAGATGATCTGCCGGATATCGGCGCGCTTGGCGGCGATCGTCTTCTCCTTGACCCCGCCAATGGGCATGACCCGCCCGGTCAAGGTCAGTTCGCCGGTCATTGCCAGGTGCGGGCGCACGGGCTTGCCATGGATCAGCGAATAGATCGCGGTGGCCATGGTGATGCCGGCGGACGGTCCGTCCTTCGGGGTTGCCCCTGCGGGGACGTGCAGATGGATGATGTGCGATTCAAAGAGCTGATGCATGGGCACGTTCTCGTTCATATAGGCACGCAGGTAGGCGTAGGCGATCTCCGTGGATTCCACCATGACATCCCCGAGTTGTCCGGTTTGCTTGAACCCGCTCTTGCCGGTCTTGATCTTGCTGGCTTCGATAAACAGCGTATCTCCGCCCATGCTGGTCCATGCCAGCCCGGTGACGACCCCGGCACGTGGCTTGTCGAAAATGTTCTCGTCAAGGAACTGGCGCTGGCCGAGATAGCGGGACACATCCTCGACATCCACCTTGATTTTCCGGGTCTTGTCCTTGACGATCTCACGGGCCAGCTTGCGCATGATCTTCTTGATGTGGTTCTCCAGGCCGCGAACGCCCGGCTCGCGGGCGTACCCATCAATGATTTCCCGCAGGGCCTTTCCGCTCAGCGTCACCTGCCTGCGGGTCAGTCCGTGCGCTTCCAGTTGCTTGGGAATAAGGTACTGGCGGGCGATCTCGAGCTTCTCCTCAAGGATATAGCCGGCCAGCTTGATGACCTCCATGCGGTCAAGCAGCGGGCGGGGAATGGTATCGAGCTGGTTGGCCGTGCAGATGAAGAAGACATTCGAAAGGTCGAACCGCACGTCGAGGTAATGATCCAGGAACTCGCGGTTCTGTTCCGGATCGAGCACTTCCAGCAGCGCGGAGGCCGGGTCGCCATGAAAACTGGCGCCGATCTTGTCGACCTCATCCAGCATGATCACCGGATTGGCGCTCTTGCAGGTCTTGATCGCCTGGATGAACTTGCCTGGCATCGCCCCGATGTAGGTCCGGCGATGCCCCTTGATTTCCGCCTCGTCGCGCATGCCGCCGAGCGAAAACCGGTAGAATTCGCGCTTGATACTGCGGGCGATGGAGCGCCCGATGGAGGTCTTGCCCACCCCCGGGGGACCCACAAAGCAGAGGATGGATCCCGAGACGCTGCCCTTGAGAATACCAACCGCCAAAAACTCCAGGATCCGTTCCTTGACATCGTTGAGTCCGAAATGATCCTCGTTCAGGATCGTCTCGGCCTTGGCGATATCATACCGGTCGGAGGTCGATATGCCCCAGGGCAGGGCGGTCAGCCATTCGAGATAGTTGCGTGTCACCGTGAACTCCGGCGAGGCGGGCTCGATCAACTTGAGCTTCTCCAGCTCCTCGTTGATCCGCTCGGCCGCCTCGGCGGGCATTTTCAATTCCGCGATGCGTTTCTGGAAACGTTCCACTTCCGTTTCCTTGCCTTCCTTCTCGATCCCAAGCTCCTTCTTGATCGCCTTGAGCTGCTCGCGCAGGAAGAACTCCCGCTGGGTGCGGTTCATCTTCTTCTCGATGTCACTGGAGATGCGTGCCTGGACCTGGGTAATGTCGAGCTCATGCTTCAGCAGCACCAGCACCTTTTGCAGGCGTTCCCGGATTCGGACCGTCTCCAGGATCTCCTGCAGTTGCACGGGGGTGGATGTCGTCAGGGCCGCCGCGAAATCGCAAAGCCGTCCGGGATCCTGCAGATTGGAGTGAACCATGAAGAGACTCAGCTCCTCCTTGTAAAGGGGGTTCAGTTGAATCAGCTCTTTGATGCAGCGCACGACCGAGAGCGAGTAGGCCTTGAGATCCTGATGGTCGGTCATCTCCGTCTCGGTCAGGTAGTCCACGCGGGCAACGATATGGGGTTTGGTCTGCGTCAGTTCGGTGATGCGGATCCGCTGCAGGACCGTCAGGATGACCTGTACCTCGTTACCCGAATCGGATTTCGCCATGCGGATGATTTCCGCCACCGTAGCCACCTCATACAGCGCAGGGGGTGCCCCTTCCGGGGGAGGCGTCGTTGCAGGCTCCTGGGTGGGCTTCTGCAGGACAAGCCCGACATAGCGTGATTTCGAGTCAACCCGGTCAATCAACATGCGGGCAATGTCGGGGGCATCGACCATCATCGGAATGGTCATTTTCGGGAATACCGGACGATCATGCAGGGGGATGACGGGCAGGGAGGAAGGCAGCAGGTCGCGCGCCATGACGATCGTCTTGCCGGCCCCTTCGGGGGGCATGACCGCTGCGGGTACCGCTTCCGCGGCCGCGGATTCCGCCTTGATCTTCTCTGTCTTTCGCCTCGCCATCCCGCTACTCCCCCCTGTAAAATCCGCGAACCTTGTGTGCGTTATCATTAAAACGGCATGAATCTACATTGGAACCGATAAATAATCAATCCGTAATGCATCCCCCTCTGCGGTCGGGTGTGTGTCAGAAAGTTTTCGACAGGGGATAGCCTGATGCGATAATATGGGGCATAGCGTAGGCTATGCAAACCGTTGGTATGAGTAGTATGAGAAAAGAATGAGTAACCGCTAGGAAATTGGTAATGGTAATGGATTCAAGATCACCTGAAAGAAAGTTTGCTGGCAATATGTCGCTGGAGGCAGATGTGGTGGTGTATGGCGATGCGTCCGGAGGCGTGGTCGCTGCCGTGCAGGCTGCCCGCATGGGGAAACGTGCGATTCTGGTCTCGCAATACGGCCACCTTGGCGGCATGACCAGCAGCGGACTTGGGTTGACGGATATCGGCAATGACCGGATCCTCGGGGGAATATCGCGTGAGTTCTACCACCGGCTCTATCTGCATTATCAGCAGCCGACAGCGTGGCCCTTCGAATCGCGTGAGCAGTTCGCGAACATCGGGCAGGGGATTCCTGCACTCAATTCAGCCACCGAATTGGCGTCAACGTTCGAACCCAAGGTTGCCGAGGCCGTGTTCGATGCCTTGGTGCTTGAAGCCGGTGTGCAGGTGGTGCGCGGGCGGCTGGAACTGCCTACCGGTGTTGTCAGGGATGGCAGGCGCATCCAGGCCATCCGCCTCGAGGATGGCAGGACGATCCGTGGTCGGGTTTTCATTGATGCCTCGTACGAAGGCGACCTGCTGCCTGGGGCAGGGGCCCCATTCGTGGTGGGGCGCGAGGCTAACAGCGAATTCGATGAGCAGAACAACGGCAATACCGGCGTTGCCAAAAAGAATCAGCTTCCCGATGGGCTTGACCCCTACGTGGTGAAGGGGGATCCCACCAGCGGACTGCTGCCCGGGGTGAATGCGACCCCCGGCGGTCAGAAGGGCGATGGTGATTGCCGCTTGCAGGCTTTCTGCTACCGCATGGTCCTGACGGATGTGCCGGAAAACCGGGTGCCCGTTGCCCGTCCGCCCCATTACCGCGATAGCGATTACGAGTTGCTGTTCCGAGCCATCGAGGCTGGGCAGGAGGGGGACTTCTTCAAGCTCTCGCCGATGCCCAATCGCAAAACCGACAGCAACAATAATGGGGGCATTTCGACCGATTACATCGGCTATAATTATGAAAAGAACGGGGATTGGTCCACGCTGGACCATACAGCCCGCGAGGCGCTCGCCGCCATGCATCGCGACTGGCAACTCGGTTTGGTGTGGACGCTGCAGAACCACCCCCGGGTTCCCGAGGCGATTCGCACGATGTACGCGACTTGGGGACTACCGAAGGATGAGTTTGTCGATAATGGACATTGGCCCTACAACCTTTACGTTCGCGAGGCACGCCGGATGCGGTCCGACGTTGTCATGACTGAGAATCACTGCAAGCTTCGCCTTTCCGTCGAGGATCCGGTCGGCATGGGCGCTTACACGCTTGATTCGCACAACACTCAGCGCGTTGTCCATCAGGGCATGGTCAAGAACGAGGGCGACATCCAGTCCACTATCGGCGGCAAGGCTTACGGGATATCCTATCGTGCCCTGGTGCCCCCTACTGCTTGCTGCGAAAACCTGCTGGTTCCCTGGGCACTCTCGGCCACGCATATCGCGTTTGGCTCCATCCGCATGGAGCCGGTTTTCATGATCCTGGGGCAGAGCGCAGCCACGGCGGCCTGCCTGGCGATCGATGCGGGTTGCAGCGTGCAAGAGGTGCCCTACCAAACCCTGCGTTCGCGCCTGCTCATGGACAGGCAGCGGCTGGCTTGAACAAACCGAACAGAACTGTAACTTTACCGTTTTCCTGGAGTAAGTATGTGAGTACGTGAGTATGTGTGAAAATGCTGGAGACTGTTCCCACCCACACGCCCACGTACCCGCAAGGAGTATCATGGAAATAAAAAGACTGGAGCCATTCTTTGAAAAGCTGTTGAAGCTGGAGGCTAAAGGATCCGGTTGCTCCCAGGTGATGGTGGTCATCCCTACTATCGTCAGGCTCGGAAAACCATTTTCGGCAACAATAGCCTTGCTCGATGCCAACGCCATGCCTGTTTTTGACGGAACGGCCGCGTTTTCGGTCAGTGTTGGCTTATTTTCGGCGAAAATTCCCGCGTTCGGGCGTGGGGAGGCGGCGGTGTGCAAGCTTTGTGGATTGGTGCTGAATTCCGTTGGCTTTATTCGCCTGGAGGCGGTGTATGCTGGTGCATTGTTTTTTAGTAACCCGGCCTGGGTGACCGACACCGATGTTCCGGATATCCTCTGGGGGGATCCGCACATCCATACCACCGTGGGCGATTGCCATCCGGATCTCGGGCGCACGCGCAATCTTGCCTATACGGCGGCACGTTATGTCTATGGCCTTGATTTCATCGCGATCTCCGATCACATCTCCTGGGCACCGCGTGGTACGGTGGGTAAATGGCGCGATAATCTTGCATCCTGCGACCTGTATGATGCGCCGGGTGAGTTCAGTGCCCTTTATTGCTATGAGGCTTCGCTGGAAGGCGGACGCGGGGGCGACAATAACATTTATATGCGGCAACCGAACAAAATGTATGTGGATCCGTGGCCGGAGTCGTTGCACATCGGCCAGCTTTGCGAGAAGATCGATGGCGATTTCTTTGTCGTCCCGCATCACACGACCCGTGCCGGAAAGCATGGGGAAATCCCGGCGGAGATCTATCCGGGGCGCGAGTCAATGCCCCTGGTTGAGATTCATTCCAAATGGGGCTGCAGCGAATACCGCGGGAATCCTGCCGCCCTGAAGACAATCCACGGAGGCCCGGCCTATGTGCAGGATCTCCTGGCACAGGGGTATAGGCTCGGATTCATCGGCGGGAGCGATTCGCATACGAGCCTGACGTTCTGCCGCTTGCTTGAGAACAATCATCTGGATCGATTGCCGGGGTTGACGGCGGTGAGGGTGCGGAATAACACACGCGCAGAAATCTATGATGCCTTGAAGCAGCAGCAGTGCTACGCCGCCTGTGGCGAGCGCATTTTTATGGATATGGAGGTCGTCACGAATGACGATGGCAGCCGGACCGTTTCCGCGCGCGCCGCCGCTCAGAGTTGCATCCAGCGTATGGAGGTGGTGTGCAACGGGGAGACCGCCTTCAGCACGGCTATTGGACACTGGCATGGCGAGCTGGCGTGGAACGATCAACGCCCCATCGGCGCGATTGCACTGCCCAATCCCGCTACCGGTGAGGTGTTTAGCTATTACTATGTCCGTGTCATTACGGAGTCGGGCGGCAGGGCATGGTCGAGCCCGGTCTGGCTTTGCTGATGAATTCGATTTGCAGCCTTGCTTGGTGCGCAGATCAGCAGATCCAGCGCAGCGCGGATAAGTGTTGCGGCGAGCTGATAGATTATTTAGCATACGATCTATTCATAGAGATTTGCAAGGAGCGATGACCGATTTAGCAACGCCATTGGAGCCAGTCTTCGTGATGACCTACAAGACATAAAGGAGAGATCATGATTACACCATGCAGGGGGAAGTGGAAGGGGACCTTGACGGATCGCGAGCGCTTTAACCGACAGATGCATTACGAGTCTGTTGACCGTTGTTTCAATATGGAGTTCGGGTATTGGAAAGAAAATTTCAAGGAGTGGGATCTTTTCGTGAGGAATGGGATCACGAACAATGGCGAGGCGGATGTCTTCTTCAACTTCGACCGTCTCTGCCATGCTGGTGGGCGGAACTGGCTGAATCCGGCTTTCCCCCAGGCTGTCGTCGAGGAAAGTGCGACAAAGAGGATCTTGATGAATAGCGACGGGTTGCTGGCCGAGGTTCCCCTGGATGGGCACGACACGATTCCGCACTATATCAAGGCGTCGGTCGTCACCCCGGACGACTGGAAACGCTGCAAGGAGGAGCGGATGCGCCTTGATGATCCGGTCCGCATCATTGATGTTGAGGCGATCAAGCAGCGGCATCCTGCGGATCGCGACTACCCTCTGGGGGTTAGCTGCGGTTCGATGATCGGCAAGATCCGCGACATGCTCACCTTCGAGGGGCTCGCCTACGCCTGCTTCGATTATCCCGATATGGTCGAGGACATGGTCGAGACCTGCTGCCAACTTGTCGAGCATTCTATCGACCAATTGCTGCCGCACATATCCTTCGACTTTGCATCCGGATGGGAGGATATCTGCTTCAAGAATGGACCCATCGTATCCGTGGATTTCTTCCGAGATATCGTCATGCCTCGCTACAAGCGCATTTCACGGCGACTGCATGCGCATGGAATCGACCTCTGGTATACCGATTGCGACGGCGACGTGCGGCCGATTCTGCCCTATCTGCTCGAGGGCGGTATCAATTGCCTGTTTCCGTTCGAGGTGAACGGCTGCGCACATCCCGCCGAGCTACTGGCCGAGTATGGCAAGGACTTGCGGATCATGGGTGGGTTCGACAAGATCCAGCTCGGTAAAGGTCCGGAGGCGATCAAGGCCTATATGGAAACGCTGGTGCCTCTGGTCGAGCGCGGTGGCTACATCCCGTTCTGCGACCACCGTTGTCCGCCCAATGTAAAGCCAGAGGATTACCTCTACTACCTCGACCTGAAGGAACAGATGTTCGGTATGAAGGCGTAAGTCAAAAGGATCAAAAGGAATGAACATCGCTACGGAAAAAACCGCCGCAGACGATCAGAAAAGAGTGACTATTCTTGTTGAAGCAGAGGCCTTTACGGAACTCGGCGGCTGGGTTGTTGATCAGCAGTTCATGGACGAGATGGGATCTCCCTTCCTGCTTGCACATGGCTTGGGACGGCCAGTTGAGGATGCGACGACGACCGCGATATTCCCGGAAACCGGTGAGTATCGGGTATGGGTTCGAACGCGCGATTGGGTTGCGCCATGGAAGACGCCCGATACCCCCGACGGGAAGAAGGCCGTCGGAACGCCCGGACAGTTCCAGGTGCTCATTGACGGGAAGGCACTGGATACCACATTTGGAACCGAGTGCGTAGATTGGCACTGGCAAGACGGCGGCAACATCCTGATAGACAAACGTTTGGTACAGATCTCTCTGCACGATCTGACCGGTTTCGAGGGAAGGTGCGATGCGATTGTCTTTAGCAGAGACATTGGGTTTATTCCTCCGAACTCACTCAAGGATAGGGTCGCATTTAGCGCTAAGCTACTCGGGTTTTCCGAACAACCCAGGGATGCAGGAACCTATGATCTCGTGGTGGTGGGGGGAGGAATAGCCGGTATATGCGCAGCCGTATCGGCGGCGCGGAACGGCCTCGCTGTAGCATTCATCCAGGACCGCCCGGTGCTAGGGGGAAACAATAGTTCAGAGGTTCGTGTTTGGCTGGGTGGCGCGACGAACGGGGAGAAATATCCGAGACTCGGGGACATCGTTCAAGAACTTGAGCAGCAGAGGAAGGCCCATTACGGACCGAGCAACACCGCCGATCTTTATGAGGATGGCTACAAGGAAGCGCTCGTCCAGTCTGAACCCGACATCAGGCTTTTCCTGAATCACAGGGGGAATGGCGTTGAGATGGACGGCAACCGGATCTCGGCGGTCGTCGCACAGGATATCCTTACCGGTGAACGCCTTCGCTTCACCGCGCGATGGGTTGCCGATTGCACCGGCGATGCCATTGTCGGCCATCTTGCAGGGGCGGATTTCGAGATGACCGTGCCAGGGCATATGGGCGGTTGCAACCTATGGCATCCTAAGGATATGGGCCGTGCCGTTACGTTTCCGAGGTGTTCCTGGGCGCTGGATCTCACGGAAAAGCCGTTTCCCGGCAGGGGTGAGGCTTTCGGGCAGTTTGCCGAGAAAGGACTTAACTCCCTGGGGGGCTGGTTCTGGGAGAGTGGCTTTGATCATGACCCCATCGAGAAACGTGAGTACATCCGGGATTGGAATTTTCGGGCCATGTATGGTGCGTGGGACGCGCTGAAGAATGTGGACAAAGCCTACACCAGCTATGAACTTTTCTGGGCTGCGCATATTTCGGGTCCCAGGGAATCACGGCGATTACTGGGACCCGTGATTCTGACGAAGGATGATGTCATAAGTCATCGTGAATTTGATGACGGATGCGTCATGACCGGTTGGCATATCGACTTGCACTATCCGGACAAAGCGTTCGAAAAAGGATTTGAGGGTGATGCGTTCATCTCTCGTGCCAAGTTTGATAATTATGAATTGCCCTATTGGGTGCCTTACCGCACGCTGTATTCCCGCAATATTAGCAACCTTTTCATGGCAGGGCGTAATGTGAGCGTTACAC
>JFJP01020178.1_pt1 | contig 10995 bp, 7 predicted proteins | sample 431651 | NCBI WGS metagenome assembly JFJP01 (sample SAMN02602958, study PRJNA72255) | Microbial mat metagenome, whole genome shotgun sequencing project. | biome: fresh water; feature: sink hole; material: water; isolation source: purple microbial (photo- and chemosynthetic) mats found in...
GATCGTGAAGGACGAGTTCGAGGACATGATCGGGATCCGGAGGGTTCGATGAGGGGACGTCTGGCTTCAGCGAGGATTGCGGTGTCGCTCCGGCGCGGTGCGGTTTTGGTCGCGGGGTGCGGGGCACTCCTGGTCGCGGGGTGTGGAGCGGGTTCGACGGCACCCGAGGGGGACGGCACGGCAAGTTCGGGCGGGGGGCTGCTCTCGGCAGTTGCATCGAGCTCTGCGGGCCTGCTCTCCTCGGGGGCCCAACCCGGCTCGAACGGGACCGGGAGCAGCGGCGGCCACTCGGACGGCGGATTGTCGAGCAGCGCAACGCTCTCCTCCTGGAACGGCTCGGCGGTCGCGCAGGTGACCTGCGTCAGCGTGGTGGAGACGAACGCCCTGGCGGAGCGGGTGCGCAGCGAGGGGTGCATGAAGCTCCCCGATGGTCGCCTGGCGCGGCAGGTGGTCCGGCCCAACGGTTCGGGGGGACAGACCCTGGAGTACATCGTCCTGGAGTACGACGGCCCCGGGCGCCTGGTGCAGGAGGAGTGGCGCAGCGATGCCGACGCTTACCTGGACAAGCGGATCACCTACGGATACGATGGTGCCGGGCGCTGCGATTCGCTTTCGGAGGAGGGGGCGGCCGGCGTGGTGTCGACCACCGCCTGGACCTACGACGCCTTCGGGACCATCGTCGAGGAGCGGACCTTGCCGACCGGCGGAACTGAGCAGCGGGTGACCTCGGTGCCCGTCTACTCGGGAGGCCGGCTCGCCAGCCTGATGCGCTTCTCGGGCACCGACTCCCTGGACCAGGTGAGCTACGAGCGAAGCGGCGACGGGCGTCCGACCCTCTCGCACCACCAGCTCTACAGCTCCTGGTACAATCCTGTCGCGGATCTCTACGAGCTCCGTTGGGAGCCGGTCTACGACGTGGAGTACCTCTACGACGATGCCAACGCCGCCGGTCCCCAGCGCACCGAGACCACCCGGGATTCCCAGGGCAACCTCATCGGCGTGCTGGAGTTCACCGAGATCTCCCTGACGCGCTGATTTTTGCGGGACGGTGCAATTTCAAACCCCGAACGGTGGTCCCGCCATGGAACTTCTCGAGCCGATCCATAACGCCATCATCTTCCTCAACGGCTACCTCTGGGGCCCGCCCCTGCTGGTGCTGCTCTTCGGGACCCACATCTTCCTGACCCTCCGCACGGGGTTCGTGCAGAAGCACCTCTGGACCGCACTCAAGCTCTCGGTGACCAAGGAGAAGGACGCCCCGGGCGACGTGAGCCCCTTCGGCGCGCTGAGCACGGCCCTGGCGGCCACGATCGGCACTGGCAATATCGTTGGCGTGGCGACTGCCGTGGCCCTGGGGGGGCCGGGCGCGGTGCTCTGGATGTGGCTCACCGGTGTGCTCGGCATGGCCACCAAGTACAGTGAGGCCCTGCTCGCCGTGAAATACCGGGAGCGCACCTCCGACGGCACCATGCTGGGTGGCCCGATGTACGCCCTGGAGAAGGGGCTCGGCATGCGCTGGCTCGGCGTCCTCTTCGCGCTCTTCACCGTGATCGCCTCCTTTGGGATCGGCAACATGACCCAGTCCAACTCCATCGCCTCCCTGGCGAACGCGACCTTCGGGATCGACCCGAAGTTCACCGGGCTCTTCCTGATGGCGGTGACCGCGCTGGTCGTCCTAGGCGGCATCCGCTCCATCGCCCGCTTCTGCGAGTTCCTGGTGCCCCTCATGAGCCTGGTTTACGTGGTGGGGTGCCTGGCGATCCTGGGGGCCAACTCGGCCTACCTCGGCGAGGCCTTCTCCTTGATCCTCAATTCGGCCTTCACGCCGAGTGCCGCAGGCGGAGGGTTCGTCGGGGCCACCGTGCTGATGGCGGCCCGAATGGGGGTGGCGCGCGGCCTCTTCTCCAACGAATCCGGACTCGGATCGGCCCCCATCGTGGCGGCGGCGGCCCAGTCCCGCAACCCCGTGCGCCAGGCACTGGTCTCCTCGACGGGCACCTTCTGGGACACCGTGGTGATCTGCGCCCTGACCGGCCTGGTGGTGGTCACTTCGGTCCTGCGGATGCCCGACCTCGCGGCGGGACTCAAGGGGGCGGAACTCTCCCGCCTGGCCTTCACCGCCATCCCGACCATCGGCCCCTGGATCCTCACCTTCGGGCTGCTCACCTTCGTCTTCTCGACGATCCTGGGGTGGTCCTACTACGGCGAACGCGCCGCCGAGTACCTCTGGGGCAAGCGGGCGATCCGCCCCTACCGCGTGCTCTGGGTCATTGCGGTCTTCGTCGGCTCCGTCAGCAGCCTGGCCTTCGTCTGGGACTTCTCGGACATGGCGAATGCGCTCATGGCGATCCCCAACCTGATCTCCCTGCTGCTGCTCTCCGGGGTGATCGCCCGCGAGACCAAGCTGTGGCTGGTGGAGAAGGGGATCGACGCTTCGGAGTGAGGCGGGGCGCGGCTTACCCGCGCCCGCTTGTCCCTACTCGGTAATCTCGCCGCTGAACACCTCGACGGCCCCGCCGGTCAACCGCACGCTCTCACCGGGCTGCCAGGAGAGCTGGAGGTCCCCGCCGAGCAGGTGGATCAGCAGGTCGCCCTGGGTCTTGCCCGTGAGCACGCCCGCCACGCAGACGGCTGACGCGCCAGTGCCGCAGGCCCAGGTCTCGCCGCTGCCCCGCTCCCAGGTGCGCTGGATGACCTCGTGGGGGCCGACCACCTGGACGAACTCCACGTTGGTGCGGCGAGGGAACGCCTCGTGGTTCTCGAGCAGCGGTCCGTACTTCTCCACCGGGAAGCTGGCCACATCCTCCACATAGACGATGCAGTGGGGGTTGCCCATCCCCACGCAGGTCACCTCGAAGGTGGTGTCCAGGATCTCGAGGGGCACGAGAACTGGTGGCTCGCCGGGCAGGGTTGTGGGAATTTCTGCGGGGGTCAGGAAGGGTTGCCCCATCTCGAGCGAGAGCAGGTCGGCCTTGCCTTCGGCGTCGGTGCTCACCACCTCGGCCTGCTTCAACCCGGCGCCCGTCATGAGATTGAGCTGCTTGCGCGGGGCGATGTCGTGGTCGAAGACGAACTTGGCCACGCAGCGCAGGCCGTTGCCGCACATCTCGGAGCGGGAGCCGTCGGCGTTGTACATCTCCATCTCGGCGTCGGCGGTGGGGTGGGGCTTGATCAGGATCAGCCCGTCGGCCCCGATGCCGAAGTGGCGGTGGGAGACCCGGATGGCCAGTTCGACGGGATCTGCCACGGACTCCTCGAAGGCGTTGACGTAGACGTAGTCGTTGCCGGCACCGTGCATCTTGGTGAATCGCATCGAAGGAACTCCTTGGTCCGCCGGGGCGGGCCTACCACCCGCTCAGGGCGTTGTTGACGATCAGGTTCTGGATCTCCTCGAGGGCGCGCTTCTGGCCGTGCTGCTCCTCGGATTCGTTCTTGAGCAAACTGTAGACGCCCGCGCCGCGCAGCCCTTCGCCCTTGTAGACGTCCTTCTCCTTGACCAGGTCGCGGAAGAGCACGTCGACGACCAGGGCCACCTCGTACTCCTCCACCTGTCCGCCGGCGCTGTACTTGCGCGGGCGATTGGTGTAGGATTTCAGGGTGAGCAGGATCTCGGACTGGCCGTTCTCGTTGACCTGGCGCAGGCTGGGGGCCTCGCGCTTGAGCAGGTCGCGGATGGCGGTGGTCAGCTTGTCGCCCATCTGGCTCTGGTAGGTCTTGTTCTCGGCCGGATAGATCACGACCGTGCGCAGGTGGCTCGGGAGGCTGGTCTGGGAAAAGCTGTAGCACCCGGCCAGCAGGGCCGCGAGGGCCAACAGGCCGAGCAGGCCCGTGAGCCGCGCAGTGTGCAGGAGCCTCAGGCTCACGGCGCTACCTCGGGATGGGTTGTCGCAACCCTCGGGGAAACCTCGGCGGCGATCCATTCCACCAGGCCTCCTGCAGGGCGTTGGCGTAGCGGCTGTGGCAAGCCCGGTCGTCCAGGACCAGGAGGGGTACCTGCGGGAAGCGGAAGGACCAGCCGTGCAAGGTCGCGAGGGCATGGGGGAGCTGGACCTCCATGAAGGCGTTCCCGCCCTTGGCTTCGCAGCGGAGGGTGGCGTCCTGGATGAGGGGGTCGCTGGAGGAGGGGAAGGGGAGGCGGGCCACCACCACGAGGTCGGGAGCGCAATCGCGCGGTGGCTCGCAGGTGAGCAGCAGGGAGCCCGGTTCGCGCTGGAAGAGGCTGGCCAGGTTGTCGGCGGTGCCGTCCAGCCCTTCGGCGAGCAGCAGGTTGCCATCCCAGCCCTCCTGCAGGTGGCGGTGCAGTTCGCGCAGGGAGTATTCGTTGGGCATGAGCACCAGGACGCGCGGTCCCGGGGCGCAGAGGCCGCGGAGCAGCTGGGCGTGTTGCGCGGCGGGGGGGAGGGGGCTGGCGACATCTGTGGGGCGAACCTCGGCGGCTGCAGCTCCAGTTGTGGCGGGCGCTGCTCCGGCAGAGACGACGGGGGCCTTGGCGCCGCCCGCGCGCTCCTTGGGGGGCTGGAGACCAGGGGGACCGTCTCGGGGAAGGAGCGGAGCTTGAGGCGGGGCGACTTGCGCAGTCCAAGGTCGTGGGCCGCCTGGTCCAGGTTGCCGCGCTGGCTGAGGGGCGAGCCGATCCAGGTGACCGAGCGGGTCCAGAGGTAGAGCCGCTCGTGGAGCAGCGGGGCGATCTTGCGCGGCCGCGCGACGATCCTCGCGCGGTGGGGGTTGCCCCACTCCTGCACCCAGTAGATCCACTCCTCGTGGCGCGCCTCCAGCAGGAAGCGCACGTCCTGTTCCATGTCGCCGAGTTCGCGCGCCAACCCCTCCAGGTCCGGGGACCAGCTCTTCCAGGAGTCGGGGAGGTTCTTCGCCAACGCTTCGGCCATGCCGGCGGCGCTGCGGAGGGCGTTGAGCAGCTTGTCTCCCTCGAGGGTCCCCAGCAGGGACTCGCGGAAGAGCCAGTTGTCGGTGGCGACCTTCTGCTTCTGGCAGTGGCGGCCGATGCGCGAGAGCAGCTTGTGCAGCTGGCTTTCGCAGTCGTGGAGCGCGGCGCGGAGGCCGCCGTCGGCCAACGCCCCCTGTTCGGGACCGACAGAGGCGATCGCGGCCGCCTGCAGGGCCGGAAGCAGGCCGATCTCGTCGTGCCAGGGGTTGTCGAAGAGCTGGACCAGGTTGCGCATCCGGTAGAACCAGACCTGGCGGGAGAGCTGGCGTTCCGCCTCCGCGGGGAACTGCTCCGCACCCGTGACGATCAGGTCGGCGCGACCGCGCAGCAAAGGGAACTCCAGCTCGAATTCGTGCTGCAAGACGGAGGGGTCGGCCAGCAGGACGCCGCGGGACTTCACCTGCGCAGGAATCGCGCTGGCCGCGCAACCGTGGCCCTGGCAGGCGATGCCGCAGGTGGAGGGGGTGGCGCGCAGCTTCTGCCAGAGCTGGAAGTTGCGGCGCGGGTTGAAGCCGTTGTGGTCGCGGATGTCGTCGTGGGCGTGGCCCGGGATCCAAGGCACCAGGGTCAGCAGGTGGAGTCGCTCTTCCAACGGCAACACTTCGTGTGCGCGGGCGAACAGCTCGGCGAAGCGCCGCAGGCAGAGCAGGTTCTGGCGTCCGACCATCCGCGTGGTGGCGTGGGGGAGGGCGCGGTGCAGGGCGCGGACCAGCGGCAGGGGGCAGAGGAGGGCGGCGCGCTCGGGCGCCCCGCGGGAAAGTTCGCGCACCAACGGCTCGAGGGGCAGGGGACCTTCGTGCTCGAGCAGGAGCAGGCGGCCCTGGGCCACCCCCTGGGCGATCTCGGTCAGCAGGGCCGCTGCCGAGGCGGTGAGCGTTTCCGAAACACTCTCGGTGCCACTCGCCGGTTCGGTGGGAGCCGAGGTCGAGGGCCGCAAGGCCGGCAGCTGCGCACATGCCTCCGCCTCGGGGAAGAGCAGGGACCAGCTGCTGCCCCGGGCCAGATGGGCCATCGCGCCCCGCACTTCGGCAGGGTAGGCGGCGAAGAGCTCCAGGGCGCGCAGGAGCAGGAGGCCGGCGCGTTCGGCGTCGGGCATGGCCCGGTGGGCGTCGGCGGTTTCGATGGCGAGCTTGTCCGCCAGGGTGTCCAGCCGGTGGTTGGGCATCTCGGGCCAGGCGATCCGCGCGGCCAACAGGGAATCGAGGGCGGGGTTGGTCAGCTTGGGCTGGCCGACCGCCTCCAGGCTGCGTTCCAGGAAGGGGATGTCGAAGGCGGTGTTGTGCGCCACCAGCGGCAGTTCGCCCAGGAACGCGCGCAGGTCGGGGGCGACCGCGTCCCAGGCAGGGGCGGCAGCCAGCTCCTCGGCGGGGATGTGGGTCAGCTTCAGGATGAAGGGGCGCACCGGGCCGTCGGGGTGAACCAGCGCGTGGAACCGCTCGGCGGGGACCCCGTCGCGGAACCGCAGGCAGGCCACCTCGAGGATCTTGTCCTTGTGGCGGTCCAGCCCGGTGGTCTCCAGGTCCAGGGCGATGAAGTCGGCGAGGCCGTACAGGTTCGTGGGGGTTGCTTGGATCATGGGACAGCCTCCGGCTGGGGCTTGGCCAGCAGCTCGTCCAGGGATGCCGTGTCGCCGCGGGGGACGAACAGGGTATCGGCCATGCGGAAGAGCGGCTCGGCCAGGCGGAACGGTTCGATGTTGCCGGGATGGCGAACGCCGTCCCCGTCGAGGTCGATGAAGCTCTCCAGCAGGTACTGGCCTTCGGGGAGCGGTGCAAAGGCGAAGCACCCCTGGGCGTCGGCCCAGGTGTCGCGCGGCTCGGTGCCGCGGGTGGTGGCGTTGAGGCGGACGCGCGTGGTGCGGGTCGCTCCGGGCAGGCAGCCCTTCAGGCCGCCCAGACGGATCGCCTCCCAGGTGGAGTAGCTCCAGAGCGAGCGCCAGCGGCCCTGCACGGTGGTGTCCGCCACCCCGAGGGAATCCCGGTTCACCAGGGTGTCGTTGCGCCACTCCAGCGGGATGACCTTCGAGTTGGCGGAGATCGGGCGCGGGGGTTGCAGCCGCAGCCGGTTCGGGGCGGGCTGGGTCACCTGCGCTTTGAGGGTGTCCCCGTTGAGGGCGATCCCCAGCTTGGTCTCCCAGTCGGCCAGGGTCACCGCGCGGTCGAAGATCATCTCGGGCAGTTGGGCGGGATCGGCCGTCTCCGAGTTGGCGGCGGGGATCGTCTTGACCCGCACGGCCGGGAGCGTGTCCGGCAGGGCCAGCCAGGTGAAGAGGGCCCGGGAGCGCGCGGTGTCCAGTTGCCGCCCCAGGGAGTCGTGGAGCGCCTCGGCGATCACCAGGTAGCTGGAGTCGTTGGTGCCCTGGGCCACCTGTAGCACGGGTTGTCCGTTCTTGGCGTCGGGGTAGAGGGCCACGATCTCCAGCTGCTCGGCGCTGTCGGTGCGCATCACGCGGTAGCTGCTGGGCGTGAAGGCGCGGTCGGCGTGGGGAACGCGGTTGAACCGCAGCCCGATGCGCATCCCCTCCATGCGCTCGGCCCCCTCGAGCCGCAGGTTGCCGGTGTCGAGATCGGCCAACGCCAGGTGGGCCGGGGGTTGGGTGGCGCCCGGCGCCAGCTGCAGGTCGCGGTCGGCGAGTGCGATCGACTCCGAGAGGTCGGGTTTGCCGTTGCTGTTGCGGTCCGCGAAGGCGAGCATCCGGTAGTTGCCGGGGCGCAGGCCGCGGAACCGGAAGAGGCCGGTGGAGTCGCAGCCGGTGCGGTAGAGCGGCGGCTCCTTGGTGAGGCGCGGCACGCTGTCGGGCAGGTGGGTCAGGGTATCGTCGAAGGGGCGCAGGAAGCTGCGGCGGGCCCGCTCGTCGCGCCCGATGGGGTAGAGGGCCACCACGGTCCCTTCGGTCGCCCTGCCGCCGGAGGTGGCCGTGACGAGCCCCTCGAGGGTCAGGCTGTCCAGCTCGGCGCCAGTCGCGAAGACCAGCTGGAAAGGGCGCACGAGGGCGGTGCCGCGCAGATCCTTCACCTCGCGTCCCAGCTCGATGCGGTAGGTGGTGGCGCTGTCGAGCGGAGCGCGCAGCTCGATGCGCAGCCGGTTGCCGTCCACGACGAGGCGGGGGTTCTTGGCGAGGGGCGGCGATACCGTGATCGCCTGGCGGGGCAGGCGGTCGCCGATCCACTCGGAGAACTCGAACTGGGGCTCGACATCCAGCGCCACGTTGCGCGCCTCGGGAGCGGGCCATACTCCGGTCACCAGCGGAGGGATCTGGTCCCGGAGTCCACCGCTCGGCGGAGCCACGTGGGCACATCCGCCCGGGAACAACCCGACCCAGGCCAGGAGCGCAAGCGCCCCCCAGCGTCCGAGGGTCGAACGGGGTCCTGGGCTCGCTCTGTTCATACGCCGTGGATCAGCTTGCCGATGCGGGACCAGCGGATCTTGAAGGGGACCGAGAACCAGCTGAGCGGATTGCCGAACTGGAAGGCGCCGTCGTCGTTGTCGAAGGAGAAGTAGGTGATGAACGCCTTGGCCTTCACGTTGTTGCGGCTGAGCATGCCCCAGTAGCGGCCGTCGGAGGAGTTGTCCCGGTTGTCGCCCATCATGAAGTAGGCGTCCTGCTGGAGGGTGTAGTCGTGGATCGGCTTGCCGTCGATCTGCACCTCGGCCCGCAGGCTCCAGGCGTGGGCGGTGTCGCGCTGGTTGATGCGGGCGACGTTCGCGGCGAGGTCGCCCAGCTGGGTGGCGTCGAAGTTGCTGTAGGCGACGGTGCGGCTGAACTTGTCCACCAGGCCGAACCAGCCGCCCTTGAGCTCGGGTACCGGCTGGGAGATGAAGCCGGTGCGGGCCTGGTCGCGCAATAGGCCGAAGTCGAGCGGCACGGCCAAGGTATCGCCCAGGCGCAGGGAGTAGGGGAGGTAGCGCTGGAGCGCTTCGCCCACCAGGGTGGACTTGTGTTGCTGCAACTCGAAGCGGAACTCTTCGAACTGGTAGCTGGGGACGGGGACGCCGTCTCGCAGCAGGGTCATGTCGAAGGTGACCGAGGCGGCGGGGTTCTCCTGCAGGATCAGGCTGCGCACCATGTAGCGCTCCACGATCCCCAGGCTGTCCAGCTTGATCTTCTCGCCGGCGACCGGGATGCGCAGGGGGCCGAACTGGTCGCGGATGCCGGGCTGCCGTGAGGAATCGGTGTACTTGCCGCGGCCGGGCAGGGACTGGGGATCGCCGTTGACCAAGAGCTGGCCGTTGCGCACCTCCAGGGTCTGCCCCGAGGTGGCGACGCAGCGCTTGATGAAGTCCTTGGGTCCCATGAAGTAGTGCACCAGGTGCTCCTGGCCCGGCTCCGGCTGGCTGTCCCAGAAGAAGTTCCCGAGCATGAGCAGGTTGGCCACGTGGGAGTAGCGCTCGCGGTCGTAGTCGGGGTAGGCGGGTTCGCCCGGGTAGCGGAAGATCAGGATGTCGCCGGCCTTCGGGTCGCTGAAGCCGGGGAGCTTCTTCTCGGAGAAGGGGATCGGGGCGCCGTAGGTGAACTTGAGCCCCAGCAGGAAGTCGCCCACCAGCAGGCTGTCCTCCATGGATTGGGAGGGGATGCGGAACGCCTGGATCACGAACTGGATCACGATCAGGGCGAGCACCACGGGCAGCAGGATCTCGCGGGAGAGCCAGCGCGAGACGCGGATCAGGCGGCCGGGCTCTTTGGCGGAGCCGGGCTCGGACCCGGGCTCGGACCCGGGAAGGCCGCTGACTTCGGGGGTCGCGGGGCCCGTGGGGGCAGCGGATCCTGTGGGTCCTGCGGGAGCGGGGGGCTGGGGTGCGGAGGGTTCGCTCATGCGGGGTTGCCGGGGTAGAGATGGGGGATCGGTGGGTCGGTGGAAAGCGGAGCAGGGATCAAGGAGCGAGGAGAAGGGAGAAAGGAGATTGAATTCGCTTAAGGTGAGGGCGCTCCGGGGGGAGGGTCCTCTCTCAATTGGCAAGATAGCAACTGGGGCGCTGCGAGGAGGGCGGGCGAGTCAGTCGCGGACGCTCGCACCTGTGCTTCGGACCCTAGTCCGCACCTCACCCCCGGGGAGTTGCCCGCCCGACGGCCCGGAGGGCGGAGGGGGCGGAACCGGGCTCCGGACCGCCGGGAGGTGCGAGCGCGCCCGGCTCGACGCAAATACCGTGACTTTGGACGCGGAGCGTTGTACCTTAGGGGCACTCGAACATCTACCACGGAGATAGAAAATGGCCCTGACCCTTCCTGAACTCCCCTTCGCCAAGGATGCCCTCGAACCCCACATGAGCGCCAACACGCTCGGGTTCCACCACGACAAGCACCACAACGCCTACGTCATCAACTACAACAAGCTGGTGGACGGGACCGACCTGGCGGGCAAGGAGCTGGTCGAGGTGCTGAAGCTCGTGGAGAAGGACGCCTCCAAGGCCGGCATCTTCAACAACGGCGCCCAGGTCTGGAACCACACCTTCTTCTGGAACTCCCTGAAGCCCAATGGCGGCGGGGTTCCCACGGGCAAGCTCGGCGAGCTGATCGCGCGCGACTTCGGCTCCTACGAGAAGTTCCGCGAGGCCTTCGTGGCGGCGGCGACCACCCAGTTCGGCTCGGGCTGGGCCTGGCTGGTGTCGGTGAACGGCAAGCTGGAAGTGCGCAAGAGCGGCAACGCGGCGACCCCGGTGACCGAAGCGGGCGTGAAGCCCCTGCTGGTGCTGGACGTCTGGGAGCACGCCTATTACCTCGACCACCAGAACCTGCGCCCGCGCTACATCCAGACCTTCCTGGACAAGCTGGCGAACTGGGAGTTTGCTTCAGGGAATTTGTAGAACCTCCAGGGTTGGCGATCTCCCCCCACCCCGGACATTGCGCTTCCGCATCCTGCTTCAGCGCCCTTCGGGGTCGCTTGCAGCGACCTGTCTCGCACCATCCCTGGTGCCTCGACTCCCCCCCCTTTGCTCGGCCACGTCCTGTGGCCGGCCCTTTGGGGTGGCCTGCGGCACCTACCTCTCGGCCATCCTGGCCTTCGGTTCCGCGCCCTCTGCGCTCCGCTTTCGCGGATCGCGGCGGTCGCTCA
>JFJP01027575.1_pt1 | contig 10995 bp, 18 predicted proteins | sample 431651 | NCBI WGS metagenome assembly JFJP01 (sample SAMN02602958, study PRJNA72255) | Microbial mat metagenome, whole genome shotgun sequencing project. | biome: fresh water; feature: sink hole; material: water; isolation source: purple microbial (photo- and chemosynthetic) mats found in...
ATTCATAGCACACCCCTTAATTTTTTTTTCAAATTAAACATTAAATCTTTTGAATAAATTTACCCCCATGACCACAATCCATAAAGACTGAATCTGGTGACTTATCAAAACAAATTAAACAAGAATTCACCATCGATTTATCACAAACATTACTCTTATTGAGAGTTTCTTGGATTGTCGGACTGTTAATGTAATTTTCAGTCTCTTTGCTTTTCTCATTATTCATGAGGAAAGTTTCCTGCTTTTTATGCAATGTGTTTGTAGTTGAGTAATTTCTCCCATGCTTCGATTTGTTCTTTGATATCAAGTTTTCAAATTTGAATTCAGGGATATTTGCAATCAGGTTTTCTAATTTGAATTCTGGAGGAGAATTTTTGTTTTCTAATACGTAATTTTTTTAGAAAAAGCTATTTTTTGGTTAAAAAGAAAAAAATCAAAAATTTTTCATTTTTCAATTTAAAAAATTTACTTATCATTTTATATTCATCTTCTTTTTCTTGTTCCCTTTCTGGAACTGATGATAGAGTGATCAGACAGTTATCATTTTTATGTGGGTCGTTGAGATCTGGTTTGTCTTTTTCATAAACTAAATTATGGGAATCCATCATGGAAAGACTGCGAAAATGATTCACAACTTTACACAAACGAAAAATTCCAACAAAACAAATAAAATTAAGACCTCTCCCAGAAATTTGAGCGAAAATTCCCTTTTTCTGACCATCAGCAGGTTGTTTATCCTTAATTTTATTATCATTAGAAGGTGTTGATATAGACCCTAATTTTGATGAAATCACTGATTCATTAAGTGCTCTTTGAAAGTATGTCGAAGATAATTTATGCTTTTCAAAATAATTTTTTTTTCATTTTTGAATATTTTTACCAAAAACTTAGGTATTACAAGAACCCGATTTTTTTTTTCGCTTTTCTTCTTTTGTCCATGATTTCCACGGTTATTTTGATTGGGAATTTGATTGGAAGCATTATTTATATTTCTGTTTATATTATCTTGAGAATCATTGTAATCAGAGGTCTCCAATTTGGTCAATGAATGCAAAAATGTTCTTAATTTTTTATATGCTTCTTTTTTTTTTATCTAATATTACATAATGGCTTTCCGAAAAAAAAGTGAATAAACAACAATGATTAAGAAGCTAGATGAAATAACAATTCCTGAAAGAAATAGTCGATCTAAAAAAATTTCTCTATTAATAATAGTTTTTTATGAAAATTAACCAGAATTTTTATTATCTAAGAATTCAATTGATCCTGTTGTCAACAAACAACTGCCCAATGTGAAATTCGTCGAAATCACATAGAACCAGAAAATTCCCTTGACTTTAGGACAAATTTTTATTCAATTTCCTATCATAAAAACTTCTTTTACTTTCAAAAGAATCCACACTTTCAAAGATTTTTTGGCAAATTTTGCTGCAGAAAATTAGAAAAATTCCAAAATTTATGCCTATCATAATGGAAAAAAGAATCCAATAGCTCCAAAGCACCTGTTTCCAATACCAAGTGATGAAGCCATCCATTTTAAAGCAAATTGTGACGCTTTGGATGATCATAAAAAGTCTAAATCCTATTGTGAACTATTTTTTTTCATTTGAAGAAATAAAAAATTTAAAAGAAAATTTACAATAAAATAAAAATTTAATATATATATACGAAATCAAATAAAGAAAAACATTCAGGTGAGGTTTTATCAAAAGCATATGAAATACATCTAATGACTCCAAAAATACAAAGCAATGATAAGGAACAGATCAAAAAGAAACTATTTGAAAGCATATATAACAAAAGCGAGATCTATGATAAATAAAGAATAAATTTTGATAAATTTTTAAACACTCTTTTATAAAAACACCTTGATGCTTATGGAAATAAAATCTTCAATCAGAAAAACCTTTATTCTTTTTCTTATGGGCTTCCTATTAGAAGTAATTATGAATTCATTTAAATGTTGGCCTTGTTTTTACAAAAAAATAAAGAACCTGGTTTCCTTTTTGTAATGCTTAAAAAGAAATAAAATATTGCCTGCATCGTAAATCATCAAATAAATCACTAAAAAAGCGAGGGTCACATCATAAAGAAAAAAAGCTAACAAAAACAATCCGACCAAATGAACATTTATAATTTTGAACAATATTTCACAAAACCAGCCTTTAACAAGCTCTTCTGTAAATAAATCTTCATCGTTTAGAACTTCCACATTGAGGGAACCTATTTCTAAACTTTCATTTTCATTTGTAAAGTGTTCTTTTTGAAAGAAAATGGGAATTCGAAGAGAAAATGAAAATAAAGTTACGGGGAGGGTTTGTGGCTATTGACATAACAGAAAAAAATTTTGTTTTATTATAAATTTTTGTTCTTATTGTTGATATTTATTTTTAAAAAAAAAAAATTAGGATTTTTTTTTTTTAAAACATAATTTTTTCTATAAAAAAAAAAAAAAAGAGAAAATCTGCCTTATTTCTGTTATATTTCCTATCATAAAAATAAATAAGTCTTTGTTTAAATTTTTTTTTAAATAATATTTTACAGGAATTTGCATTTCTTCTCCATATTCCTCCATATCATCAACCTCTTCCGCTTTTTAACCAAGTCTTTTAAATCGATAAAATTCAAAAAATATACCTTCATCTTCTTCTTCCTCCCTTATCTCCATTCCAGGAATATTATTAGTGATTTCTTGAGTGAAATTCTTATCGTTTTTTCAAAAATATGAGAATATATATTCAAAGAAATTTAATGAGGATACGGTTTTTAATTCCTCTTCATAAGCCAATTCTTCTTGTTCTAAAGCCTCCTTTTGCAAATAAATAGAATAATTGTGCGATTAATAATTTTTTTATCATACTTCATCATTGGGATTTGAAGGTGCAGTCCAAGCGGAATTCAATGCATTGGGCAACAAAGCAGCAAAACTCATTTATAAACTTAATTTCTAATGAAAAAAATATTTTTTTTGGGCTGTTAAAACACACTAAAAAAAAACTTCAGTTTAGTTTTTTTGGTAATTTTATGAAATTTAAATGATTTGTGAAATTTAATTGATCGAAGAAAATTATTAAAATTTTCATCAGAAATTTATTTTTTTCAAATAAATAAAAAGATTTCTTAACAATTATAAAAAAACCAAAAGTTTTCTGTTTTAAAAAAAATTCTTAGCTTTAAAAAAAAAATGATAAAAAATCTTGATCATTCAGCCCAAAAAGACTCGGAAACTTCCGAAAGAATGAACACTTCTCCCAATAAGCGTGTAATAGCAAGTTTCGAACGACTTGAAGAATTCCAAATGGAAGAAGGCTTTTTTTTATTTATGAAACTTCAGCGAATAATTTTTTTTAAAGACAATAATAGTGATGACGAAAAATTAAATCCAAGAAGAAAGTACAATTCAAAGACTCTTCTGCCGAACTGTGCAACCCCATTGATCGATCCATTGATTACCAAGAGTTGTTCAACACGTTTTGATGATGAAGATTTTAAGGATGGGAAAGAATTGAGGTTTTTTGGCAAATTTAAAACCTTTGTGGATTTGAGGAATAATAAAAAATGTTGATAAAAATGAATTTGAGTTTAATGTTTTTTTTTTATTTATTTAGTGTCGGTTGAAACTAAAAGCATGCTACAAATATCAGACGTTGGTGCCCAATTTCAAATTTCCCAATCCCAAAACTCATATAATAGTTTAACAAGCATTGAAGGATTGTTTTATAAGAATCCAGTCGAGAATGACTTTGAAGATGAAGAGTTATCTTTGGAGTTCAGAACGATGGAATATGTTGGTCAAGTATCTTTCTTTTTTTAAATCTTATATATTATAAAAAAGTTTAAATTAGGGGTTTCATGCTGTGGTAAAAAAAGTCCAAAATATTGTTACGAACGAGATTTACGCAGCTAAAATCACAAGAATTAATGATGAAGAGATTGCACTGGCGGTTTAATTTATATAAAATTTATTTATAACTTTTTTTTTATAGATCACCAATGAATTTGAAATACTAAAAAAACTCGACCATCCATATATTCTGAAAGCCTATCGATTGATCAGGAACCCTAGTAAGTGCCTAATGACTATGATTAGTGAATACGTTGATTGCAAGAATCTTACTTCATATATTAGCAAAAATGGCAAAAACATTACAGGTTTTCAAAAAGAAAAAAAATTAATGTTTTTAATTTTTTTTTTTTTATTAAAGAAACAAAAGCTTTACAAATATTAAAAAAACTACTCACTGCCGTACATTATTTACATTGCAATCAGATATGCCATAGAGACATTTCACCACAAAATATATTAGCATCTGATGATTTAAGTCTCTTCAAATTGGTGGATTTTGGTGTAAGCAAGGTTTTCAACGCTGGAAATATCATCATTGATATGATCACACCTACAGGAATACCGGCGTATCGTGCCCCGGAAATTTTCAAAGGATACAAATTTGATGAAAAGATTGATGAATGGAATTGTGGCCACATTTTTTATGAATTGTTGATGGGTAAGCATCTTACATCTAAAAAGTTTGTGAAAAATTTCAATTTTTTTTATTTTAATTTTTTTTTTACAGGTTGTATAAAATGATAAAAGATAAGGAAATGGTGAAAAACCTTGAGGATTTTTCTTTCGCAGCTAAAGAGATTTTGGTTAGATTGCTTGATTTAAATCCGAAAAAACGGGTTTCAGCCGCTGATTGTTTAAAGCTGCCAATTTTTACTGAGGTTTAAACTTAAACATTTACGCTTATGCATTTTTGTTTTTTTCTAATATAAATTTTGTAATTCTTGTTAAAAAATAAAACTTCTATTTCAAATTTACATTAATTAATATTGAAGAGAAAAAAATGATATCCAATAACCGTTGTTTTTTGGGCAAATGTCAAAAAATATATTATTAATTTAGGTTCTTTTTTTTATATATCCTGATCATCTTCTTGATTAATCTTATCGATTTCATCACTTTTATTCAAAAGCTCTTCTTGCTTTCCGTTAAAATCGAAATCATTTGGCTCTTTCTCCTCGTTTTTCATTTTATCGAGTCCATTTTGATCCTTTTCCCCTATTTTTTCTTTTATAAATAGAACAAATTTTTATCTGTTTAATAAAACCTGCAGATAAAAACTCAAGGTTTTTCTTCTCAATCAAGCTTTTGACCATTGCTAAATTCTTCAATGAAAAGGATATGACTGTTCTGCCGATTTGAACAGCGATTTTCTCTTCGTTTAACAGAAGGGAATTCTTCAGAAGGACCAATGTTCCGAATTTTGAATTGTTGTCCAGTAGAAGAAATTTATCGTTTTCATATTTGATGAAAGCATGCAGCCTGGAAACTGAAATATCGGTGATCCGCAAGTTGCATTGATGTCCACGACCCTATTTGAGAATGAAGATTAAAATTAAAATTGATTGAAAAACATTAAATTTAAAAATCGAAATTTTTTTCTTCTGTAGATACTAAAAAATAATATACCAATTTGGTTTCTTCATCTTTGGATGGGTTCCTTCGAATCAAAGTTAGACCCTTCGATTTCCTTTTCTCCCTTGAGATATTTTCCAAAAGCAAATAAGGCCCTTCTGGGAATTCAATATTAACAAGATCATATCTCAAATTCCCATACAATATATGTTTTGGGTATTGTTTTTCGCACACTTCACAGTCGAATTTTTTCCACAAATAATTAGTTGTGTTTCCCTGTTCCTTTTTCACAATTTTGCTATTGATCCATGATTGTAAACATGCAAAATGCACATATTTGCAAGATCCTTTGCATTCACATGGACTGATAAAAAACAGATTGGAATCATCCATTTGTTCATCATCTGAAAGGCAAATTCTGCATGTTTTTTTTGAAGGCTCTTCTGATGGATTTATGATATATTTATATTGCCATTCCTTTAATAAATGAATTTATTTTTTAATAATAATTGAATAAATTAAATGAAAAATTATTCTACATCACAAAAACTATTTAGAAGTTTAGGCTCTCTTTTTTCTGAAGCACAACCTTTATCATTGCATTCAAGTACCACATATTCCACTCTTCCCAATTTCATTAAGTCCCCTGTTTCCAAAGCATACCCCTTTATATATCAATCAAATATTCAAAGTAAAATTTTTACATAAATTATTTAAAAATAAAGAAAACTTAATAATATAAAATTCACTACTTTTTGTTGACCATTTTTGTTTTTCAAGCTTCGGACGATTATGAAAACCTCTTCCACAAAATTTTTATTCTCATTTGCAATAGCATTATCCCTTTGGAGGACTTCAAACTCTGCTACAAGAAATTATGAATGAAGAAAGGTTTTAGAACAAATAAATACTTTTTTCATCGTTAAAATTGATTTTCGTCAGGAAAGTGTAATTGGTTTTGGGGTCCAACAGGTTTTCTTCGACACTGATTTCGTTTTCTTTGAAAGAAAAAAACATTTAAGAAACTTGAAGAAAATCAAAGGCCCAAACCTTTTCTGTATATATAATGACTATTTTGGATGTGGAATTTCCTGATAACGAAAGTATTGCTCTCATAATCGAATAATCCATGAGAAACTTTAGACCAAGTCACGGATTTGATTTCCAAACTGAAAGAGAATGAAATTTGGAAATAAAGGGGAAATTATTTTTACATATCATTTGTTGGGGATTTGATTTTGGGCTGATTCATCATTTTTTTTGATTTTTTGGAATGAGATTATAATATTTTTTATGAAAAAAAAGAAAATATATTTTTTGGAAAATTATCAATGAGACTTAAAAAAATTAAGTTTTTTAAAAACGCAAAAAAAAATGAAAATTTTTAAATTATTTGGTTATATTTTAAAAATTGGGTTTTTATATTATAAAAAATTTTTTTTAGTTAGAAATTAAAAATTAGATTTTTCATAAAATGAATATAAATTTTTATACTTTTTTAAAATTTAGTTTACAATTCGGACTAACTTTGAAATTTTTTTTTGCTATTTAAATTTGTTCATTTGGCTGTTTCCATTAGCTTTTTTTGCTATTGGGGTGTTTTGCTTACTTGGATCATTCATTTTCTCGATCAAAATCATCACAAATTCTGTGTAAGAAATCTAATTTTTAATCAATTTTTTCAATTTCTAATTAATTTTGACCAATAAAATACTTCTCCATCAGAATTTGAATCACATTGATTCAATATATTTTTCCATGTGTTTTCAGAAATAGTCGATCCTCCCATGATATTCTCCAACTCTTTTCTTGAAATCGACCCATCTCCATTCTAATTTCTATTAAAACACACAATATTTCTATATTAAAAACCGTGTCGAAAATTTTAAAGGCTTGTTGAATTTTAGTTGAAGAAAGAATTTTATTTTGGTTCATCGAGGCGATAATAAATTCTAAAAACCAAAACTTCTCAGAAAAAACTTTAATTTTTTTTTCTCTTGATTGTACGTGTGTAATCAAGATGCCCAACATTCTCACAATCCAGCTCCGCAATTATCTTTTCAACTTCTTTTGTAGCTTTTCCCACATCCTTATAAATTTTTTTGTAGCCTATAAAAAATTATTGAATTTCTTAAATTTCTGGAGTTTCTTGAATTTCTTCATTTTATTCAATTTAATCATTTCATTCAAAATTTTAGAATTTCTTAAATTTTATTCAATTTATTCATTTTTTTTAATTTTATTCAATCAGAATTAAAAAATCCAAAAAAAACCTTCAATCAACTCTTTCTTCGATAGAAACCCATTGCCATCTTTATCCAAAGACTGAAAAGTCTTCCTAATTTCTTCTTTATCCTTATGTCCCAACACCTGTGTGGCTATAAATGTCAAAATAGCAGTGTTTAATTTTGTTCTTCCATGGAAATTTGATAGATTTATCAAGCAATTTTCATTCAAAGGCGTCAGATGTGCATTCTTTTGTATCCAATGGTTATTTAACGCTTCACTTGAGCTCATTCTCTTTTTAGGGTCCTTGGTCAACATCCCTTTGATAAGATTCTTCGCATCTATTGATATTGAAGCCCAATCATTTTCTTTTAAGTTAGATTTCGATGATTTTAGAAATAAAATATAAAAGAAATTATAAAGAAAATTCTCACACCGTTAAAAAAAACTTTTCCTTCCTGGACTTTTCTGAGGACTTCATCTTGGGTTTTGCCAAAAAAAGGAGGGTAACCACATAAGAGGATGAAAAGAATCACACCACAGGACCATACATCGCATTTTTCATCGTATTCTCTTGAAAGAACATCAGGTGCAATATAATAAGGCTGAAATTAAATAAAAATCAATCAATAAAAAATTTATTTCAGAAAAACAATTAAATAAAATAGAAAATTGAGAGCTTATTAAGTTTTATGGGTTACTGTTCCGAGTTTTTTCGACATTTTTTTGCCGATTTCGTATTTGCGAGCACATCCGAAATCAATAATCTTAAGGTTTGAATCATCTTGTCTTTTTGATTCAAAAATGATATTCTCAGGTTTTAAATCTCTTTGCATTTTTTTTTTTTATATAGTCACTTTCTTTTATTTATAAAGAAAACCTATGAACGATTTGTTTTGAGTTCAAATAAACCAAAGCTGATAAAATTTGTTTCATAATATCCGCAGCTTTTTTCTCTGAAAATTGCTCAATGCTCTTCAATCTTTCAAAGAGTTCCCCCCCACAGCAATATCTTAACATAAATTTCTGAGTTTTTTTTGTTCATTTCAACAAAAATCAATATTTTTTACTCAGTGATCAAATAATAATGCACATCGTCCTGATAAAGTTCAATCAATTTCACGATATTCGGGTGATCTAAAGTCTTCAAGATATTCATTTCTGAAAGAAGTCTTTTCTCATCTTCTTTGGGAATCGCATCCTTCTTTATCGTTTTCAAGGCTCTGATTATATTTGTGGTCTTATGTGTCACTAAATTCACTTTCCCATACGCTCCTGATCTTATTATTCATCACTATTTTAATAAATTTCATGAAGAAAAACCTTCGCCAAGCACTTGTCCTATTTTATAATGTGTTAAAAAAGTCCCAGTTTTCAATTGAATGAAGATCTCAGGATTGAACTTCTTCTTGCTTTTCTCATTCAAAGCATGCTCTTTTTCCGATATTAAAGTGGTCATTTTTTTCACTTGGATATCAAGCTTCTCCTCATCTTCTTTCTTCTCTTCAATCAAAGGCTGATCAGGGCTTATAATAATCGAATGGTCTTTTAAAGTCAATAGCTTTTGGACCTCGGCTTTCCCAATAGAAATTTGGCCGAGATAAGATGTCTGATGTGATAATAATTCCTCGTTTTTTTCTGGAGAGTTTAAACCTGGAGACTTGGAGTTATATAATAATAAGGCATTTTCGACCTTTGATTCTAGTTTCAATTGTGAGATATCGATAGACTCTTGGGCTTTTACAGAAGATTTGCAGCGAAGGATCTTGTAATCGTTTTGGTCTTTATCGTTATTGGCAAAGGTCTTGGAATTCAAAGCGAAGTTATCAGCCTTCAGCGGGGTTTTTGTGGGGTCAAAAGTCCGATTTGTGGATTCGGCCTTTATGATTTTGGGTGGTTCGGGCTTGAAAATGAGTTTTTCTTCATTGATTTTCGAAATAATTTCAGTGTTTAGAGGATCGCCTTTTTTTTGGGGGGGTCGGGGAAAAAAGTAGTAATTAATTGGGGTTGATGCGAAAATAAATGGAGGGGACGGTTGGAGGAGGTTGGTGATTATGGGGAAATTTAGGGTGTGGAAGAAAAAAAAAATACTGGTTTTGAGAAATAAACTGCAACTTTGGCAACAACCCATTTTTTTTGGTAAATTATAAAAAAAATTAAGAAATTACATAGAAATTATTTAGAAAAACTGATAAGTTCTTCTGGTTTCAAAACTTAAAAATCTTAAAACAAAAATAAAATGAAGAAATTTGTGAATCTATTTTTTTTTATATAAAAACCAAAAAAATTATAAAAGAAAACTATGAATAAACAATATGAATGTGAAATTTTGAGCTCAGAATCCACTTCTTTCTTCAAAAACATCTGTTTACCCCATACCTATCTTCTTCACAATTCTTTTCCCCATCACAAAAAATCCTTTGAATATTACTGTCCTCTCAACAATTCCCCACTCCAAATCAATGCTAATTATCTCTTATTTCCTGAATTTCCTCACTCTGCTTTAATGGGATTTCTGCAAGAAAAGCTCTCAATACAAAGGCTTTCTCCTTTAACATTTTTTTCTTTTATTGAATTGAAGAATTCCCATTTAGACTTTCAAAAAGAAAAAGAAATTTCTTCATTTGTTTTCAATAGAAAAAGTTATGGATTCATAAAAAAACTTGAATTTTCAGTGTGGCAAAAAGAGTTTCTTTATGTTTTATACAGCAATTATTTCGTTTTTTTTGATAAAAACTGGGATTTGTTCTTCATTAATCTCGAAAATAACAAGAAAAACACAGTGAAATTGAATGAATTTCAAATAAAAACTCTGAATTTTTGCGAGTTTCATGGGGATTTCCAAGGAAATGCTTTTTTGTTTGTTTATCATGAGAATTTGAAGAAATACGGACTTTTAGAACTCGAATTCAATGAAGACAAACCGCGAATTTTGCAAAATATTTTATTTCCGAATAATGTGATAAATTCGATGAATTTGAATTTTTTCACGAAGAATTTCGAGCTTTCGATTTTTTCACATGAATTTCTTTTTCCCAATGATAAAACAATCAAAAATAAAAAAAATCTGCTGTTTTTCATCATACAAAAATTTGAATTTTGCTTTATTTTTCGAATTTTAGTCTATGAAGAAAAAAACCATTCATTTATCAATTATTTCAATTTTGAAACGAATTTCTCATTGAAAACATTGGATTTCAAAATTTTTTCCATTAATGATCAGCTATTTTGTGAATTCGATGAAAAATTCATCTTTTTCTTACGAAATTGTTCAAGTTTCGAGAAAATCAATGAGAAAAGCATTGTGGAAAAACTTTTTATTGAAGAAAATCTTGAAGAAAACATGCATT
>JFJP01041053.1_pt1 | contig 10995 bp, 2 predicted proteins | sample 431651 | NCBI WGS metagenome assembly JFJP01 (sample SAMN02602958, study PRJNA72255) | Microbial mat metagenome, whole genome shotgun sequencing project. | biome: fresh water; feature: sink hole; material: water; isolation source: purple microbial (photo- and chemosynthetic) mats found in...
TTGTTCGCTCGGTTTTAACCCTTATAATTTCGGTAAGCATTGTTGCTGGCCCTAAAGGTGTTTCGATACCTTCAGTGGCCCGAAAAGGGTACATTTTTGGAAAAACGCTACCAGCAATGGCGGCGTACTTATACAGAAGAAAGATATGCGCGGAAATAAAGTATCTGTGGCGCATAGCTAATTAACAGGTAAAATTTGCGCCACACCATGACTGTCGCATGTGATAGGGAGACTGTAGGTGTTGTTATCTGCTCGGCCCTCACTTCCCATCACTGATTGAATGAGGTGTCGGCTCGATGCGGTGTTGTGCCGATATGCTGTGGCCGATTGATATACAGTCTAGCTGGCGGGGCTTTGTGGCTGCGTGTGAGTGTCGGCGGCGGTGTTGCTGTTGTTGTTGTTTGGCTGTTGTGGCCGTCCCTCACTCACTCACTCGCTCAGCTTCACTATCAGATCTCAGCTGATCTGATTAGCATGTGAAGGGGGAAGTTTAGCCTCGATGCTATTGTGAGGGAAGGAGAAACTTTCAGGTGCGTCTGGGACTTTGAGCAAAACCCCTGAGTACAGAGACGAATAAAATGACTGTAGGGAGGGCCGCATAAAGTGTTGAGTTCTTCTGCACGTGTTTAGCTCATGGCTGTTGGCATGATGTGTTGTTTGGTGTCGGCAACTCCTGTGGCAATGATGTTTCAGCTGCACAACCCTACCGGAGCCATTTGGACCTGATTGGTTTTAACCCTTATCATGTGTTTCGACACTCATTCGTGGCAAAACCCCTGATTTTTGGAACAAACATGGCTAGCAATAGCCATGTACCAATAGCAAAACAATACAACACAGCAAACACAGAAGACTAAGTTTATGTCAGGCGAAAGTAAACTAAATGTCGCAAAAGGTGCGTAGAGTTTTACTCTCACGCACGATTCGTGCGTATGACTATTACTCTAGCTGGTTTTGACAAAACCAGGGCCAACAATCTCGATTATTCCGCTAATTAGGCAATTAGCAGCAAACTGATTAGTAAACAGTCTTCTCCGCATGCTGAGGTTTGTGAAAAACTAAAATTTTCATGAAAAAATTTTAATTAATTGAAATTTTAATTTATGCGAAATTACATAATTATGCAGCTACTGTTTGCGTAACACCAGTAGTCAGACTGCGCTGACAGAGAAACAAGTCCTTATAGGGGATTCTGCTGCACTTGGACTACTTCCCCGGTGCCGATTTGTTCGCTCGGTTTTAACCCTTATGTTAACATAGTGCAAATTAAAAATGCAAATTTCACCTGTAGTTGCGTCACAAATTGGCTAAAAACAGTAGTCGTGAAGATATAAAATTCGTCGGTCACACCCAGTCCGAGATATTACGAAACGTTGGGCGGCTGGGAATAACCCACTGCACCCGGGGTGCCGTCCTGAGATAAGGGGGATTCTAACTGATTCCCCACGCTATAAGCATAGGCTGCACCGCGGGTGCACGGGTTATTTGCATTCATACCCATGAGCTTTTAATTAAGACATTGAACTAGACGACAGTTTTAACGACTAACAAAGTTGACCACATCGATACTGAGTTGTAATATTACACTTCTGCACACTCAGTTAGTTATAAATATTTAATCGCCGGCGCAAAAAATCAACTTTCTTCTGCACAGTCAGAAGGGAATTTGGCTGATACAGTTGTGTGCAGAATTGAATTGTCAATGGGATTGCGCAAAAATTTTTGACAAAAATTGAATTATTGATGGGGAAATGCAAAAATGAAAAAGTATGGTTGCGGGTTGGGCCAAAAGTTTGGGTTATTTCAATGCTGCACCGAGGGTGCACAGCTACTTTGAGAGATGAAGGAATAATTTTAGTTGCATTAAATGCAGAAAATTGCGGGGATCAAAAAATCGTCTTAGCCTACCCGGGGGAAACCATAGGCTCAAATGTTACAGAACTTTTTACAGTACTTTTGTGCAAAATGGCTCAAAAACCTCTATCAATTAAATTAATTGAAGCAATTAAGTTGTTTTCAACATTGATAATGAATCCCTAATCATGTGTAATACTTGCGAGGGAGTTTGGACTCCGCTTTGTTCCCATAAACTGATGTAATATCAAAAACGAACATTGGTTGACAGTGTATGATGGAGAAATTTTTGGAAAAACCATTTTGAGAGATGAAAGACTCACTGCAAGTGCATTAAATGCAGAAAATTGTGGAGATCAAAAAATCGTCTTGCACTATACGGGGGAAATCATAGGCTCGAAAGTTACAGGTGTTTCTACGTTTTTTGTCAGTATGTACTGTAAGGCAGAGGCCAAAATTTAAATTTCAATTAAATTAATTGCTGAAAATAAATGCTGTACAATGATACAATTGCTAATTGAATTACAATTTGAGATTATAACAGCTGCCAATAATCAATGTGATGTTGATAATTTGCAGCAAGTAAAATGGTTAGGCTTGGGCTTAACTTTTCTTAGGTTATTTCTTGTGCACTGAAGGTGCAGTGGGTTATTTGAAAGGACAATTTTCTTTGGATTTTTAAGCAGGTGTAACGCCCTACAGTATGTGTGTAACCCCCTACAGTTGATGGTAATCAAGATGGTATTTGCGCTGCTTATTATTCTGTAGGCAGTATGAGGTCCTTTCCATTTTCCAACTCATCTGCTGCTGGAATAAAACCTAAAATCAATCAGATGTAATTTTATGTAAAAGGATTTTGCAAATGAATCTCAGTTGAACCTTATCTACGAGAATAAATCGACCATAAGGCTTTTTCTTTCTACATCATTTAACTTATCAATGGTAATTGATACAGAACGACTGAATAACGAAATAAACAAAATGGAAAAAACTTATTTGTTCATGAGAAAATACGGTACAGAGTAAATACAGCACACACTGATGACATAAAGAAATTAAATTTTGTCGCGCAACTGAAACTGAGAAAAAATGGGGTAGAAAATGTAATTTGGTTAATCGTTAAGCACAAAGCGACACGGCAAATTGAAAAGTCTACGATGATAAGTAAGCTAAAATTTAGTGTGCAACTAAATGCGAGTTTGTACACGAGCAATCATGCAAATCATAATTGTTTGTTGTGATCATCGTTTTTTCTTTTTTGAGTCTCCATCAAAGTTCAGCTTTCTTTTTACACTTGTCGCCGAGGGCAGCTGAAACCCTTTCTCAGTCATACGGTTAAACACCGCAACATGGATAGGGTTTGACGCGTCAAACTGGTTCGCCCGGATTCGCAATTCGATTCTCTGTTCTTCAGTCATGTTTGCTTCGGCTGTGTTAGCCGCGTCATTCACCTCCATGCAAATCGTGGCTGCTTCTTCAACCTCGGCTACTCTGTGGTATGTCACAAAACTGTTAGAGTAGTTAATCGGGTTGGCAATGTGTATGCCGCGAACAAAGGTTGGCTTGACCGCATACGTCCAGTGGTTGCCGTTCAGCACGACAAAAACCACTTCCTCTGGGCGGTACTCAAACGTTCCGGCTGCCACCACTGTTGGAACCTCTTCGATGTCACCAGCGTTAACAAGCACAAACGGCAGAAACGGCTTGCGAATGAGAAAGTAGAGTAGGACATGGTCATAGCTGAACCAATTATCGTCGCCACTCAACTGCGTCAATTGCTGTCGGACAGTCTCAATCGTCTCGGCAGTTTTCACAGGCCTTATTGCTCCGGCCGCCTTCATTGACTCAACTATGGCCCGCACGGCACACTGCCCCTCAGCTTCACCATCTTTCGCGGGATTCGCATGAACAAATGGACAGTTGGGTGCTTCAGCCCAGCTGTACAAATTGACGACAGCCCTTAGACTGCATTCTGCGGTGACACTGTCGGAGTTCAGTTCTGGCCAGGTTATTGATGCGCCCAGGACATCAGCGACTTCACTGTTTTCTGGATGTGGGTGCTGGCCGCCACAATCTTTGCAGTGGCAAAAACCATGACACTTTGAACAGTGGCACACGTCGGCAAACACTTCTCCCTGGGTCCCTCCATAGTCATAAAATAACTGCTCATTGCAGTCGATATCGCGAGTAGCGACAAACAAAATGCAATTCCGTTTGGTGTGGCCGACGTGTCTCATCAGTCGCTCGAGATTTGGATGTTTTCGGGAATGGTTTATCAGACGGCCAAGTCGCCCGTCTATTTCCTGGTGCGAACAGACAAACCACTTGTGAAATATGTTGTAGTGGTCGTCAACTTCCATAACGAATGGAAAAAACGCCCGTTTCTGTCCCTCGTTCAGCGTTTCTACGAAGGCGTCGTAGTCAGTGCGGTTAAGCCAGATGCCGCGATAGTCCACAATGACGGAGCCCTTTTTAAAGGGTCTCAGTGTGAAGACACCCTTGTTGTACGGAGGGGCCATAGATTCGACAATTAAGGCTTTCAGCCACGGCCAAAGCTGACTTTCCACAAGTGCGCCGATTTTCTCTGTCTCATTCATCGAAAGCTTGTCGGCGTATTTTGATACCGGTTTAATCGGCGAGAGATCAGGAATCGCCGAACCTTCAGGTACCTCCGAGTCGCCAGGCGGCAGAGGACTCGACGTGACGGGCTCAAAACTTCGCTTAGTGGCAACTTCACGAGCGGCGAGTTTTTTCATCTTTTTTATAAAAGCAACCAGTTTGTTTTGCGAGATTCTCCAGTGCTCTGATGTTGCTTTAGAAGTCACATAAGCATCTAAATCATCGACGTCCGCACCGTTTGTGTTGATGTCACACTCCAACGCCACAAGTCTTCTAGACGTCAACTCGGATCGCCACAAATCTCCCAGCTTCGTGGCAGCTGCGGTTGCTTCATCGTAGGACAAGCTGCTTGGCAGAAACGGTCGGAATGTGTCCAGTTTCATCTTGCAATTGGAATCAACGTCAAGTGGAACGGCAGTAAACAACGCAAGTTTAAACTTTGCGCTGTACTTCTCTGTACCCCTGACTTTCACCTTAGACAGAAGTTCTTTAGCAGACTTCACAGACTGAAGTTTCCAGTCCTCAAGGTCGAAGTCGTCAGGCTCATCGGCGTCAATGGGATTCAAGCCGTCAAAGACGGGATCCAATTCCCGCCGCTCTCTGACCGGCGATAATCTGCCTGGCTCATCCGGTTCCGAGTCAGAAAGAACGGCATTTCGACTTTTTTTCTGAGGCTTCATTTTTCCAGCAGCAACTACTTTTGAAGCAACGTTGTACGAAACTCTTACGTTTCTGTCTCTGTGCTTCAAGTAGTATGATTCTGCCGTTGTGCGTTTGTGACCCTGCATAATGGTTGTCGCAATGATCTCTGCCTCTGTGCTATCCGAATTTTGGACATCCGTGGACAGCGCTGTCCTAAACCGTTTTGTGCTGTAAATCTTTTTGCAGCGGCATTGAACCCTCTGAAACTCGATAACGGCCGATGAGGCGCTGCAGCTGTTACCCCAAGTGCTGATAAAAAAAGGGGGACTTTCGGGAACCTTTGGTTTCTCTTTGTCATTCGGAATAGGTTTTGGTTTCCAAAGTTTTGCAAATTTTTTTCGCATTATCGCGTAACGGTCGAGCAGTTTCATCGTCGATGACGGCACAGGGTAGGTATGAGCGTCGCCCGCTGCGACCTTGTGTTCCGCTACTGACATAGAATGAACAGTAGATCCGTCGTCAGCTACGAACTTGTTTTTCCTCGCTGTCTGGTATTCCCTCAGAGTGAGATTAGATGCGGCCTGGGGCCGTTGCCCGAATGAAAGAACGAGAAGGCTAATCACGTACCGCATGAAATACACATAATCGCTATCACTGGTTGTTTCGGACAGCTTGATACCTTCTATCGTTGCGACCACTTTGTCTTCAAACAGGTACTGCAACATTTTACCAAGCTCCGGGTCTCTCTGTTTTTTCGCGACTATTCCCGCATGCCGCTTTTGTTTGTCGACCACTTTCTTGTGCTTGGTCAAAACATCCGTAATTGCCTCTTGAAAGTTTTTGAGAAGAACAATGACAGAAGGATCTTCAACATTCAGAGAAACTTCAGCATAATGAACGAATCGCGAAAAAGAATTTATCTGATTTAGAATGTTTGATGAAGTGACGCCGTATTCCTGCAGTTCCTTCAGGAAGTCAAAATAAATCCCTTTGTGGGTCGCCAAAAAACTGCTTATTGTTCCTTTGTCCACTATGTCGACAGAACTGTTCGTCGTTTGCAGCATATAGTGCAAGACTCTCGCCGTCTCGTTCATGTAGCGCGTCACCTGCTTTTCACCTTTGAGCTGACTAGACAGATACTCGTGATAGTCAACCATCAGGGGAAATTTGACAAACTTCAGCCGCCTGAACAAACCCTTTGCCCTCATTCGCACCCGTTCGTCTTTTGTGAATTTCGTTTTCTTCATTGGGTCGTAGGAGAGTTTGCGCAACTGCGCCGCGTTGTCAGCTGCAACGTCATCACCCTCCTCAATGCTGTCATCAGCTGAGGTCACAGACGCCGCCAGTTCCTCCTCAACTGGGCTTAGCTGATTGGTGATTGGCTCTGCTTGTGCAACACCCAATTTCGCTGCTGTTACCGATGAGGTGGACGGCACATTGGCGCTGCTTTGCACAAGTGCAACATCTGATTCATTCGGATCACCTCCAATGATCGGAGAGGCCACAGCTGACGATTCCGCCACACTCTCATCGACATCCTCATTCAGACTGCTTTCCTCAATTTCTCTCACAATTGCATCTGCACTGTCTTCGTTTGGAGATTCATCATCGTCGGGTTGTTCAACCAAATGACCCGCCTCGTGAAACATTTGTGCAATTGCGTTCCTGTGTTCGGCCGGAAACGCCCTTATTTTCCTCCAAGGAATCTGGAAACTCTTAGCCATTCCGTCCAAGGCAGCTGACCAGTCGACTTTGTGCGTCTCCCGCATATGTCTTGCAATTTTCGTTTCTGACTTGCCGCATATCGGACAATAGGGCAGATAGCCGGCCCTGGAGGTTTTGAAGATTTTGGAGGTTTTTGAAGGTTTTTTGGGAGCCATTTGAACGTTTAAACGAAACAACCGTTATTCAAATGTGAGTGAACGAACAGAATTGAACAAAACAACGTGTTGCACAAGCTGAACGAATTGAACGAAACGAGTTGCACCTAACTCACAGTTGAGATCGTCGCTGCAGTTTGCTTTTAACCAGTGTTGATTACCAAAGCTGCAACAACTGTTAGTGAAGACTAGTGGCAGAGTGCAAAAGGCAAACAAAGTTGAAAAGTTAGCAAGACGTTCAAGCGAATATTTCTTTCTGTAAAAACCAAAGAGAGACGCTTTGAGCCTGATTTTGCAAACTCCCGTCGCCTCAAAGATAGTCGCAGAAAGAAATTTGCGCCATTCTCAGTGGGGCGAAAAGTGGGTAGAAAAGTGAAAACGACTCGGTTTCAGTTGCGACAGGAAAAAAGAGGAAACGAAAAAGTCATTTCCAGTGAGAAAAACAGAAATACAACAGTTTGCAGATCACAAAGACTGTAGTTGTCCTCAGAACGTCGATTTGCAGTCTCCTGTGTGGCTGGATATGTCGAACTCCTTCGCCAGATTTAGTGACTGACCGAGAATCAGCCTAAGATCAACGATTAGTTGTCAGTTGGATCGGTGAGAATTACTGTAATTAAGTTTGCAGTGATCAATATCTGCATAAATACTTGATTATACACTAGTTGTCTAGTAATGCTTTGAACATATGGCTTATTTAACACTAAAATCTTTGTTTAAAAGAACAGATTTCGTTGCGAACCGATTTGTCCCCAATTGTTGCTAAGAAGAAACTTAAATATCTAAGTCGACAATTACTATCTCTACTAGGCAGCTGCTAATAATTATACTCATTCCTTGGTCGAAACTAAGTTAAATAGACATCAGTTCCAGCCACAGTCGGATAAAACAGATTACATGTAGAATTCAACTGTCAAAACTCAGTGGAAAATCAAATCAAATTTGTTTAGCGGCACTTGCTTAACCAACGGTAAACAAACTACTTAGAACATACTAATTATAACAGAACACGACAACGACACACGCTGATCTTATTATGCCTTATCTCCTACATTCAAATCAATTGAATAACCCAATTAGCGAGAAAATCGGTCCTACGTCGAATAGGTAATCTATACGGTGCACTGAGGGTGCAGGGCAATAACCTTACTCAATTGAATCGCCTAGAAAAACTTAACTATGGTAGAAGGAGCTTAGCAGACATTATAAATGTTTTATACCTTACCCCCAGCATTCAAATCAATCAAATAACCCAATTAAAATTGTGTGATTAACGCGCAATTAGCGTTTTTGTCAAATAACCTAAATGGTGCACCGAGGGTGCAGGCGAATAACCTAGGTTATTTGAAAGTGTGAAAGCATCCAGATCAGCTGCAAAATACTTAGTGAGTCAGTCTCTATTGTCTTAGCGATATCAGCTTGAGAAAATCTGACTAAACTCCTAATTAACCTAACTAAACTTAATTAATTAGCAAGACTCTTTCAAACTTTTGTCAGCTGCCCACTGGAAGTAGCTCAGTAGAAATGTTCTGCAGATACCTTTTCAGTCCCAATAATGTCTATTTCGATTAAACATCATTAATTAGTGAGAGTCATTAGTGCTAATTAATTAATGTTTGTTGCGCATGAAGCTGACCTGTATTAAGTAGAAATCTGCTGTAGTGCCTGGGAATGGCTGGAGTTGCAGATTGACAAAGGCTGGCAGTTGGGAACTAAATGAACAAAAATGTTTTTGACGATTGAATCCACAATTTCACTCAGTTTGTAACTAACCTAAGATGATTAGAAGTTGCAGTGAAGATTCGGCAATGACAATTTCGTTGTTGGCGAATTCTGTAAGAAACAAAGTTCATTAGTAGTTGAAGTTGTTCCAATAGGTTTAGCTGAGCAATAAAATGAAGATCAGTCGCGTAACAAATCGCCTTTAGGAGAGTGACGTTGTACGGATGCATTAGGTTAACAATTATAATTAAATTCTAATAATGATGTACTTGTTACTGGTACCATCAATGGACCTATCACATCACTTTGGCGACAAAGAAAAGCTCAAATTGCAGTTTATAATCGAATAACCCATTGTTGAATTCATAGTGAAGCAAAATTACCTTAGTAGACTCAATTCATTTAGTTAGCAAAACTTAGTTATGATAGAAAGAACATATATCACACGTGGGATGTTTTAAGCATTATGTCCTTCATTCAAATCAATCAAATAACCCAAAAATAATCTTCTAATTAACGCACTATTAGCATTCCTATCAAATAATCTATTTGGTGCACTGTGGGTGCAGGGCAGTAACTTAGCTTAATTGAATAGCGTACAGAAACTCTATTACTGCAGAAAGTGTTTATAACACATGGGTTATATCTTACATATAATCGCCTTTGTTTAAATCAATCAATTAACCCAATTAAAATCGTCTAATTAACGCGATATTTGTCTTTCTATCGAATAATCTAATTGGTGCACTGTGGGTGCACACGATAAGTTTGACTGATTGTGAAGTGATATCGCTTCAAAATAGATAATAAACGTTCACTAAGGACATTACAGCTTTAATCCTGTTATTTTGCTCATTAACATAATTATAAATCGATTAAAATTAATTATGACTCTGCTGCGAACGAAAAATCAGTCAGTCTCAGCTGAACTAACTGCAGTCAGTACGTAATTCTCAGTTCTCACTAACAGTGTGTTGAAGTATTAATGAGTGTTAATACCTATGTGTGTTTATGAGTCTTGATGCAGTTTTAGAATTTCTGACGCTAACCTGAACGAAATCAGATCAGATATGAGTGAAGTTGCCAAGTAGGGTTGATCTTGCAGCAGTCGAACGATATACAGTCGGACCTAAATGGTTGTGAATGTATTTCTCGTTGTACAAATGCAGTTGAAGTTAGTTTGTGACTACTAACCACGGTTGACTCAAATTGCTTCACAGTCGCCCTTGTAGAATGGATTTGCCTTCCAATACGACACCTAAAACAGTCGTACAATTGCGGATAGAAGCCAAAATTACAATACCAATACGCCAAAATGAAGTTTTGATTAGCTACTCAGTGTAAAATTCATAGTTTCAACTATTATGCTGGTTGTGTTAAATGTATAAGAATGGCTAACCTATATATCGTAACTATTGCCACACTGAACGTTTTTGTCTCTCTTACAAAATGATTTTAAACTGCTACAGTAATCATTTCTGTAAGGTATGTACAGTTCACAATGAAGTCGTTTTAAAACTAACCAACTGAAAGTTGCATGGTAGCTGCTGAAGGCAATGTAGTTGTCTTAGCTGTTGCAGATTCAATTTGATTCCTAAACGAGAGGAGAATCAAAGCAACTTAGCACGACATTTGTGTAAGCTGTTACAATTTCTAACCTATCTGCAGTTACCCGTGTGATTGTCGAGTGAAAGTGTCGTACTTCCAGCAGTTTTGGACGAAATACTTTCTGCTGTTTACCGATACCTGCAAATATTATCGTATGTTCATGCGTAAGTGTGCTTCTTCTGTAGGATTGTAAGAATGTTTCGCACCTCGATAACACAGCAAAACGGTAGAGAGATGTAATGAAACTGCGATTCCAGCTGCCTTCAAATGAAAGTCATAACGTTAAAACAAAGTTGAGCAAATACATAGATTTGATTTTGTTATTTTGCGTGCGGTTCATTATGTACCTTATAGAAAGATAGTATAGTCGTTAAAATATGTGGCATTATTCTACACTTCCGATACTCTGACCAATTTGTTGTCATTCAGAGTTCAAAGCTCAAAGCAGAAAACCTACCGTATCTAACGATTGCACACTGCACATACTAGCCTAATTGAATGGCTTACCAAAACTTAATTACGGTAGTAATAGCTGAGAAAACAAGTGGGATGTGGTATACCTTATCCCCTTCAATCAATTCAATGAAATAACCCAGTTACAATTATCTAATTAATGAGTAATTTGCGTTGTTATCGAATAATCTATTCGGTGCAGAGTGCAGGACAATAA
>JFJP01059100.1_pt1 | contig 10995 bp, 9 predicted proteins | sample 431651 | NCBI WGS metagenome assembly JFJP01 (sample SAMN02602958, study PRJNA72255) | Microbial mat metagenome, whole genome shotgun sequencing project. | biome: fresh water; feature: sink hole; material: water; isolation source: purple microbial (photo- and chemosynthetic) mats found in...
AGCCTGTGCAGGCAGGGGATTCCGTCGCCATACTGAAGGAGGACTGAGCGTGGACCTTTCTCTAGGCAATCTTCGGACCGCTTTTCAGAAGGGAGTTCTGACGCCCGCGCGGATGATCGCCGGGCTTGAGGAGCGCATGTTGAAGGCTGCAGACGACTGTATCTGGATCTCCCGTTTTTCGCGCGAGAGGCTTGAGGCACTTGCCCGGGATTCCGATAGGGCCTCGGGTGGTTTTCCGCGTCCGCTGGCCGGGATCCCTTTTGCGATAAAGGACAACATTGATTTGGCGGGCCTGCCCACCACGGCGGCCTGTCGCGAATTCTCCTACGAACCCGCCCGTTCTGCCCATGTCGTGGACCGCCTCGTCGCCGCCGGCGCCCTGCCTCTTGGGAAGACCAACATGGACCAGTTTGCGACGGGACTGGTGGGTGTGCGGTCGCCATACGGGGTGCCGAGGAACCCCTATGGCATGGATTACATTCCGGGCGGCTCGAGTTCCGGCTCGGCGGTGGCGGTGGCGATGGGCCTTTGTAGTTTTTCCCTGGGTACGGATACGGCCGGCTCGGGCAGGGTGCCGGCGGCCTTCAACAACCTGGTCGGTTTCAAGCCCACGCGGGGCCTTGTGAGCACGAGGGGCGTGGTGCCCGCCTGTCGCAGCCTCGATTGCGTGTCGCTTTTCACCAGGAATGTCTCCGATGCGGCCGAGGTGTTCTCCGTGGTGGCGGGTTTTGACCCTGAAGATCCTTTCTCGCGGCATGCCGCGCCCCCGGCGGGATTTCCTCCCGTACCTGCGCGCCTGGGGATTCCACGGATGGCGCAGCTTGAGTTTTTTGGCGATATTTCCGCCCCATCACTTTTCCGGGGTGCCGTCGAACGCTGGTCTTCGCTGGGTGTGCGGTTAGTGGAAGTCGATGTGGCTCCGTTTTTGGAGGCTGCGCGGCTCCTGTACGAGGGACCCTGGGTGGCGGAACGTTATTCAGCCCTGAAGCCTTTTCTGGCATCGCACGCCGAGCGGATGCATCCGGTCACGCGCCGCATCATCGAACCTGCAGCGGGACTTGGGGCGGTGGAGTATTTTGAGGCAGAGCACAAACTTGCCGCACTCAGGGCCAGGGCGCAGAAGATTTTTTCCGGCATAGATGCCCTCCTGCTTCCCACGGCCCCGACCATTTACCGCGTCGAGGAAGTCCTGCGGGATCCGATCGCGCTCAACAGCCGACTCGGCACCTATACTAATTTCATGAACCTGCTGGATATGTGCGGCCTGGCGCTACCGGCGGGTTTCCTCAAAAACGGCCTGCCCTGGGGTGTCACCCTGGCTGCGCCCGCGTTTCACGATGATCGCCTGCTTGCCTTGGGGGCGCAGTTCCTTGGAGAGCCCAAACCAGTGTCCGTAGTGCGCGCGGAAGGGCCGACCGTGGACCTCGCCGTGTGCGGAGCGCATCTGTTGGGCCTTCCTTTGAATTGGCAGCTCAACGTGCTGGGTGCGCGCTTCAAGAAAGCGCTTAAGACCAGTCCGGAATATCGTCTTTATGCCCTGCCTGGCACCACGCCGCCCAAGCCCGGGCTTGTCCGCGTGGGCGAAGGCGGAGCGGCGATCGAGGTCGAAGTATGGGAAATGCCTCTGGCCTCCTATGGCTACTTCGTCGCCCAGATACCCTCACCGCTGGGCATCGGCACGCTTCGGCTATCCGACGGCAGCCAGACCCAGGGTTTTCTTTGCGAGGCGAGCGCGGTGGCCGGAGCCCTCGACATCAGCCACCTCGGCGGCTGGCGCGCGTTTTTGAAGCAAGGTGCCACGGGTTGAGCCAGGGGGAAATCATAGCTGTGGGGACGTATTCCATGAAAAAACCCCCGGCGAAGGTTCGCAGGGGGTTTGGGAAAGACGAAACGACTTTCGTTTAGAAACTGTAGGCGTAGGCAATCGTCACCACGCCACGGCCCACAGCCATGGTGTTTTCAAACTTCGGGTCCGTCCCTTGCTTGAGGTAGTTGTTGCTTCCTTTGGTATAGGCCACGCCGATGGTGAGCTTGGATTCCTTTGTCAGAGCGAAGGGCATGGAGGCGCCGACTTGCCAGTAGTCTCCGGTATTCTTCACCGAAGGAGAGGCTCCCTTGATAACGTCGTCCTGATCAAAAGTCCCCACCACTGCGGAGAGGTCCAGCTCGGAGCTGATGTCCGCGAGCGGAATCGCATAGAAGGCGGTCAACTCGTAGGCGGGACCCTTGAGGATCGTGTCATAATAGATCTTGGGGGTGAATTTGAGGCCTGAGACCGTGTAGTTGAGTGCGAGGCTGGGCTCAAAGGTCGACTTGAAGAAACCATCGGCTGTCTTTGCGTTGGGATAGTTGTACCAGGTGACACCAGGCACGATGCTCACGGCATCGTTGACGGTAATCGTGTAGTAGGCGTAGGGATCGAGCTCAGGATCGGACACGCCGACGACCTTGTCCTTGAGCGGGAAACTCGTCCAAAGGCCCACGCCGAGACTGCCGTAGGCTACTTCAATGGCAGGCTGGAAGGCCGGCCCACCGAGGCGCACGCCACGGAACATGTACTGAGACACGAAGGTGGAGGTGAAAGTCGTGGTGGCGGAAGGAGCCGTGGGCTCGGCAGGCGCCGCCGGCTTGGCCTCTTCGGCCCGCAGTGAGAGCGAGCAGAGGGAAAGTGCTGCAAGACTGAGAAGGATTTCTTTTTTCATTTTGGATACTTTCAAGGCCTGAAATTCCGTGAGGAAGCTTTGCAGGCAACGGTGTATGGATGTTGGTTTGGCTTATGTTTTGGTTTGGCCCCAAGCAATGAATACCAAGGTTGACCGAGTGTCTTAAGCAGGGTTCTTGCCAAGTCAGAATATTGGACGATTTTTCTACATGAATTGTTTTACTTGTTTATTTAAGCATTATTATAAATGAGTTATGTAATGTAATTTTCGTATTCCGGATGGAAGCAAGAGCCGTCCATGGCTAATTCTTCAACAAGGAGAGCCTTCTCCGGGCTAGCGTTTACCTCTCAGGTGGGGGGACTAAGTTGGCGCAAAAAAAGCGCACCTGAAGAGGTGCGCTTGTAGTGAGATGCTCGATGAAGGAGATCAGAAGGTGTGCGTGAAGGAGACGACTCCGTACCAACGATGATAGGCCATTCCCGGGGTGCTGGTGATGGCGCTCTCGGACCAGTCCTTGAGGAGGGAGAATTCCAGTTGGGATTTGTCGGGGAGGACGTGGGTGAGGGTCGCCCCCAGGCTATAGATCCAGTCGCGGCGGGGTGCGGCCACGAAGTCCTGGAAATTGCCCTGTTCGACATTCGCATTAAAGCCCAGCTGCCAGCTGGAGCTGAAGCGGTGTTTATAGGCTGTTTCGACGATGCTGTACACGTAGGCGCCTCTGCCGCCGCCTGAGACGATGAGACTCCTTTTCCAGGCAGCCGTAAAGGTGTCGGTTTTGTTGGGTGTGTAGCTCAGGGCCGTGTCGCCATAGATTTCGGTGCGGCTGCGGGCGATGCCGGTGCGGATGGCGGTGCCATACTTGCGGAAGTCAGGCCCCACGGTGGCGCTGAGCTTCAGGTTGGGACTGAGCTTGCCCTCCAAGCCCAGCAGCACGCGGGTGTAATTATTGGTGTAGTTGCTCACCACACCGAGAATATTCGCCTGTCCCTGATGTCCGAACCGGACGCCCAGAAAGGCCGCGCTGGCCTTGTCGAGTTTGAAGCCAAAATCCAGCCCCGCATTGATTTCCGAGCGATCGGTGTAGTTGATATACCCTGAGACGTTGCTCTTATGTTCGGTGCGGAAATTCTGGATAGTGCCGATCACCACGCCGCGCACAAAGTTATTGGTGAAGTCCTTGGTGATGGAGGCATTACCCTTGGTGGTATCCTGTTCGCGGCGATTGCGCACGGGGGCACCGCCGATGGCCGGCGAACGGTTGAAGGCGGGGGCTACGTCAGAACCGTCTACATAGGTGAAGCCCAGCTTGGCATCATACTTCACGCTGCCCTCGGAGCCAGAGAGGGAAGCGGCCAGCTTATGGTCGAGATGGTTTTCATTATGATAGCTGCCGTAGAGGAAATACTCGGGGCTGTAGGAAAATTCGGCGCTCAGGCTTTTGTCCTTCTTGTAGCTCGAGGTGAAGGTCAATGAAGCAACCAGCAGGATGGAGTCGGCCTCGGTCTCTATGGAGGCGACCGTCTGCCCTGAGGCGAGTGACGCATCGTCCTGCAGGAAGACGTTTGTGTCATAGCCAACCTTCGCGTTGGAGGAGACTTTAAAGGCGGACTGGGCGAAAGCCGCCGCCGGGATCATTGAGAGGGCCGCGAGTACTGCGCAGCTAAGCCTGATGGTAGGGTGCATGGACATAGGTAGCCCTCAATATCGGCACGTATGAGAACTCCTTCAGTTGGAATGCAGTCAGGTAATAGACGGCTTATCTTCCGGCATCAGCATGCCCTTCCAGTGGCCATGCAAAACAGATCGGGCTCTATTTCGGAGGCTCGGAGCTTGGGAGGAGTGCGGCGATTTCTCCGGCGAGCTGCTGGACGTCCATACTCAGGCCCTTGGCGAGCGCTGCGTAATCCTTTCCATCCCATGGTTGTGAGGGGGCGATAAAGGCCTTTTGGGTGATGAGTTCGGTTTTGAGCCCGCTGGAATAAAGTTCGATCACCGCGACAAAACGAAGCCCTGAGCCTTCCACTTCGGGGCGGAGGCCTTCGGCGCGGCGGATGCGCACCAGGACTTCGTAGTCGAGGGGGTTTTCGATGCGGAAGGGCGGGACGGATACTTTGGCGATGCGCGGGTCGGCCTGAAGGGAAAGTTGGAGCAGGCGTGAGAGACCAGCCTCGAGGGGTTCGCCCCAGCGTTCGTAGTCGTTGGGCAGGATTTCATTCTCACCTTTGCGAACGATCAGGACTCCTTTCTTGAGGTAGGGGGAGAGTTCCACCTGGCGCAGGCCCAGACGCAGGGCCTTGCTGTTGGCCGGGAGGGCGGAGTCCAGATCGGATGGCAGCGAAAGGGTGTAGTAGCGTGTCGGGTCTGCACTAGGCTCGGGGAGGAGATTGCAGCCGCTGAGGGTGAGAAGGCAGAGGCTCGTGCCAAGGAGGGCGAGAAGGTGGGAGGGCTTCATGTTGGGCGGGGTGCTGGAGGTGTTGCGCGGGTGGGCTTATTCGGGTTTTTTGCGACCGGAGAGGAGGGCCCCCGGGTTGCGTTCGATGAAGTCGGCGAGGCGCTGTACGGAGTCGGCTGCGTCGCCGATGCGCTGCAGGGTGGCCTGGGTGTTTTCGCTGATGCCCTGATTGGCCTGCAGGAAAAGGCGCAGGGACTGGGCGGTGGCATTGAAGCTTTCGACGGCCTTTTTGGTCTCAAGAAGCGTATCGTCGATCTTTTGCCCGGTGGGCTCCACGCGGGAGTCGAGTCTCACCAGCACGCGGCTCAGGTCGCGGGTGGCGGTCTCGAAGCCTGCGATCACCTTTTTGATTTCCGGGGAGGTGCTCAGGTCGCGGACGGACTGTGCGGCCCTGGTCCACTCGGCGATGAGTTCCTTGACCTCGACCTTGTTGATTTGTTGGCGGGCATCGGCGAGCAGTGCGCGTGCATCCCTGGAGATGCCCGCGAAATCGACCTTGCGCAGCCCCGAGAGGATTTCCGAAAGGCTGGCCTGGTATTCGGAAATCGCCGAGGGGACAGCGGGGATGAGGGTGAGCTTCGGGTCGTGGACGCGGCTGATCATGGGGTAGTCCTGGGCCTTGTAGAAGTTGAGCTCCACGTAGAGCATGCCGGTGGCAAGTCCCTGGACGTTGAGCTGAGCGCGCAGACCGCGGTCGACCATGCCCTGGAGAACGGCCCTGTCCGAGACGTTCACCATGGACCCTTCTGTATCCGCGATCATATTACGGCTCAGCTCGCAGACGACGGCCACCTCGGAGCCGTGGCCGGCGGAGTCGTAGCGTATCTGAAAATCGACGACGCGACCCACGCGCACGCCGCGCAGTTTCACCGGCGAACCCAGGTCGAGGCCGTGGATACTCTCGTCGAAGAACACGATGAAGCGCTGGGGCTTCGAGAAGAAGTGCATGCCCCCGAAGGAGAGCAGCGCCACGAAGGCCAGGACGATGGCGCCGAGCACGAAACCGCCGAGGAGGGCTGGACTGACTTTGGTTTTCATTGGGTATGGATGGCTCCGCTTGAGAAAAAGTCCTTCACCCTGGGGTTTTCCGAGTTGCTGGCGAGTTCCCCGGGTTTGCCCATGGCGGCGATGCCCTTGGTTTCACGATCCAGGAGGATGACGCGGTCGCCGATGCCCATGATGGAGGCGAGCTCATGGGAGACGACCACGCAGGTGGTGCCGAAGGTGTCGCGGATGCGCACGATCAGTTCATCCAGGCTGCGGGAACTGATGGGGTCTAGGCCGGCGGAGGGTTCGTCGAAGAAAACGATGGCGGGGTCCAGGGCGAGGGCGCGGGCAAAGCCGGCGCGCTTGCGCATGCCACCGCTGATCTCGGAGGGGTAGTAGTCCTCGAAGCCGGTGAGGCCGACCTGGGAGAGTTTGAGTGTGGCCAGTTGTTCGCGGTCCTGTCTGGGCAGGGCGCTGTGAAGTTCGAGGGGCAGGCAGACGTTTTCCCGAAGGGTGAGGGAACTCCACAGGGCGCCGCTTTGGAAGAGCACGCCGAAGGTCTTCAGCAGTTCACGCCGTCCCTTCTCATCCTGAGTGAGGAAGCTGCGGCCGAGGAACTGCACGTCGCCTTTGCTGGGGATGTTCAGGCCTATGAGGTTGCGCAGCAGGGTGCTTTTGCCGCAGCCGCTCCCGCCGATCACGAAGAAGAGTTCGGCAGGGGCGACCTCGAAGTTGATGTCGCTCAGGACAACCTTTCCATCGTAGCCGCATTCCAGGTGGCTGACGGAGATCGCCGCAGCGGCCTTGGGCGGAGCGGTGACGGCTGAGGGTGCGGGAGGGGTGCTCATGGGTGCCTCACCAACCAAGGAAGTTGAACAGCACGGCGAAGAGCGCATCGGCCACCACCATGAGGAGGATGGCGGTGACGACGGCGGAGGTGGCCGCCTTGCCCACGCCATCGGCGCTGCGTTCGGCCTGAAGCCCGCGCAGGCAGCCTGAGGTGCCCACGATCAGGCCGAAGGCGGAGGCCTTGATCAAGCCGGTCATGATGTCGCTCATGTCCACGATCGTGAGCATCTCGACCCAGTAGGCCGTCGGCGGGATGGAAAGCAGAAACATGGCGATGACCATGCCGCCGAGGATGCCGAGCATGTTGGCATAGAGGGCCAGCAGGGGGGTCATGATCGCCAGCGCGAGCAGGCGAGGCGCCACGAGGAAATCCATTGCGGAAACACCCAGAGTGGAGAGCGCGTCGATTTCCTCGTTGGCCTTCATGTTGCCGATCTGGGCCGCATAGGCGGCTCCGGTGCGTCCCGCGAGCACGACGGCGGTCATGACGGCGGCCATTTCCCGGGTGATGGAGAGGCCGACCAGGTCGGCCACCCAGATGTCTCCACCGAAGAGCCGAAGAATGATCGCTCCAGTGTAGGCGAGGGTGATGCCGATGAGAAAACTGACCAGACTGATGATGGGCAGTGCCATCACGCCGCACTGCTGCATTTCAGCGATGAAATCCCTCCAGCGGAAACGCGAGGGCTGCCGCAGAATGCGCAGGGAGCTCAGCAGACAGTCGCCTACGAAGTGGTTGATTTCCTGCACCTGGACGCCGAGGTGCAGGGTTTCCTTTCCGAGGAGGGTGAAGAGGCTGTCGCCGTGTTTCGGGATGCTTGTCGACTCCGCCTTTTGGAGCTGTTCGAGCAGGGGGCGAAGTTTCTCTGGGACTTTATCCTCCGGGAAGCTCCGTTTGGTCTTGGTGCACCAGCGTCGCACCGTTTCGAGAAATACGATCAGCGAGCTGTCCCAATACCCCAGCTCCTTGAAGTCGAGCTCCAACACAGCGGAGCTCTCAGGAGCGGCGGGCGGAGCCCAGTTCGGGACTTTGCCGGTGATATGCCAGTCGCCGTTGATGCGAAGCAAGAGCCGTCCTTCCTCCTTGAGGAAGGAATACTGAGCCTGCTTGTGGACTGCGGTCTCGGACATGATAGTGGGCTGTGCTACCGACGGCGTCGCCGGTGGAGGGCGAGAAGGCTGTGGCTGCTGCTGAGCGCGTGCCCGTGTGTGTGGGAAGCAGCATCCAGACACTTTTGAGTTTGGGCAAAAACAAATTTCATTGGCGTCGGGTTCGGGCTTCTCTTCCATTCCGGGTCATGCGTTTTCGGACTGTTCTCCTGGATTTGGATGGGACTCTTGTGGACCATCTCAAGGCGATTCATCGCAGCTATTCCCACACGCTGCCTCTGCTCGGATATCCGGAGCCCACCGTCGAACAGGTCCGACGAGCTATCGGGGGTGGCCTTGAAAATGCCATGCGATGTTTCGTGCCGGAGGAGCGGCTGGAGGAGGGGCTTGCCATCTACCGTGCTTATTGGGACCGCACCATGCTGGATGATCCGGAGTTGATGCCGGGCGGGCTTGAGCTGCTCGAGTGGCTGGCCAGTCAGGGGGTGGTCGCGGCTGTTTTCACCAACAAGCACGGCCCTTCCGCAAGGAAAGTCTGCGAACACCTTGGCGTCGCCCGACTCCTGAAGGGCATCTACGGGGCCAAAGACACGCCCTGGTTCAAGCCCCAGCCCGAGTTTGCCGCCTATGTGCTTGCGGACCTGGATGCCGAAGCCTCGGGCACGCTGATGGTCGGAGACTCGCCCTTCGATGTTGAAGCCGCTTACAAGGGCCAATTTGCGGCGTGCTGGTGCGTGGTCACGGGCACGCATTCCGAGGCCGAGTTACGAGCAGCGGGCGCTCTGCGGGTTTTCGCAGATCTGCGGGAGCTTCTGAAGGAATTGAAAAATATAGCCACCGATCACCACTAAGTGCACTCCACCCTTGCCAAAGGGCCGCGCGCTCGGCCTCTTTTCAGGTAGTCTTTCGGAACCCTTTAGTCATGGCAGGACCGATCACCCAACTTCTTCATCCTTCGCGGATACTCATCGAGCTGCAAAGCACCAAGCGCACCGCTGCGCTCAACGAGATCGCACATACGCTTGCAAGTTGTTCAGATGTGACGAATTACGACGGTTTTTATCAGGAGCTGCTTGCCCGTGACCGCTTGGACACCACGAGTCTTGGCCATGGTGTCGCTCTCCCCCATGCGCGCACCGAGCATGTGAAGACCATCGTCATGGCCGTGGGGCGCAGTTCACCCGGCATCCTTTTCGATCAGGGAAACGAGACGGTGCATCTTCTTTTCATGCTTGGCACACCCAAGTCGAAGCCTGGCGACTACCTCAAAGTCGTCAGTGCCCTGTGTAAACTGCTGAAGGATCCTGCCAACCGGGAGGCTTTCCTGGCTGCCGCAAGTCCGGAGGCCTTTTGCGCCGCTGTGGAGGCCGCCGAGCAGCGCCTCTTTGGGCCGGCGGCGACTTGAGCCGTCGGACCTCGTCCGTCTAAGCTGCACCCTTCCGCATGATCCGCTCGTTTATTTTTAGTGAAGGCAAACTGGTGGGGCAGGACCTCGAGCAGGAGGCGCTGCGGCTGGTCCGAGGAGACAAGGGGCTGGTCGTCTGGGTGGATCTCGAGGCACCCACTGAGGACGAGACAAAGCTCGTCCTCGACCAGGTGTTTCAGTTCCACCCCCTGACCATCGAGGACTGCGTAGCACCCTCCTCCCTGCCCAAGATCGAGGACTACGAGGATTACCTGTTCATGGTCACCCATGGCGTGGATTTCACGCGTACGGATAAATTCAATACCACCGAGCTCGATCTTTTCATAGGCAAGGAGTTTCTGGTCACCTTCCATCCCAAGCCGCTTCGCTCCCTTCAGGGCATCATGGACCGCTGCGTGAAACATTCGGGAGGCCTTGGTCGCGGCTCCGACCGGCTCGCCCACCTCATCCTCGATGCCCTGGTCGACAATTTCCAGCCCGTGATCGATGACTTTCGGGCCGAGCTTGAGGAGCTGGAGGAGAAACTGCTCGGCACGCCCGACCACACCCTGACCGCGAAGATGCTGGAGCTGCGCGGAGACATCGCGCACCTGCGCGAGATCATCCGCCCGCAGCGCGAGATCGTCTCCCGGCTCGCCCGGGGAGAATCCAAGCTCATTCGTACTCCCACGCTTCCATATCTACGGGATCTGCGCGACCAGCTCATCCGCATCGATTCCACGGCCGCCGGCTATGCCGACCAGCTTCTCATCTCCTTTGATCTGTACCTCAGCCGTTCCTCCTTCGAGGCCAACGAGGGTATCAAGGTCCTCACGGCACTCACCGCCATTTCACTTCCCACCACCGTGATAGGGAGCTGGTATGGCATGAATTTCGTCCACATGCCCGAATTGCATTGGAAATATGGATACGCGGTCGTCCTCGCCTTCACGGTTATCCTGACCTTTCTCACCTGGCGCTGGTGCAGGCGCCGTCGCTGGATCTGAGCCGCCATGATCACCTCCCTGGTCTATCGCGACAGCCGCTTCTCAAGCATCAACCCGGCCATTGCCGAGCTGAAGGGGCTGCTGGCCGACCCTGGACTACTGCTGTGGGTCAATCTTGAGAACCCCACCGGGGAGGAAATCAAGTCCATCCTCGACGAGAGCTTCCAATTCCATCCGCTTACCATCGAGGATTGCCTTAGCGACTCCCCTTTCCCGAAGCTGGAGGATTATGGTGACTATCTTCATCTGGTGATGCATTCGGTGGATGAGGACGAGACGGGGAAGCTCGTCCTTACGGAGTTGGACCTGCTTCTTGGCAGGAATTTCCTGGTCTCCTACCATCGCAAGCCGATTCGCGCCGTCCAGCAGACCCTCGAGAGGTACCAGCGGGGCAGTTCCCTGCTCGTGCGCGGACCCGACCGCTTTGCCCATTCCCTTTTGGATCTGCTGGTGGAGTCCTACAAGCCGCTGCTCGCACATCAGCAAAAGGACATGGACATCCTCGTTGCGGCGGCCCTTGCG
>JFJP01008109.1_pt1 | contig 10994 bp, 10 predicted proteins | sample 431651 | NCBI WGS metagenome assembly JFJP01 (sample SAMN02602958, study PRJNA72255) | Microbial mat metagenome, whole genome shotgun sequencing project. | biome: fresh water; feature: sink hole; material: water; isolation source: purple microbial (photo- and chemosynthetic) mats found in...
TTGGCCAGGGTGCTGAATGTTGATCTCAGGCCATGGGGGGCAAAGTCAGCCGGGCAGCTACCGGCTTCTTTCAGGCGTGACAGCAGGTGGTTTATCGAGCATTCGGCCATGGGCTTTGACTGCGAAAACACCGATGGAAAAACCCACTCGGATGACGCAGAAAGCTCTCGCGCCCGCTCCAGCAGGGCAATGGCCTGGTCGGGCAGATAGACGGTATGCGGCTCTGGCATTTTCATGAAACCGTTGCCGCCCACGGTTCGGCCAGGTATGGTCCAGGTGGATGCCTTCATGTCGATATGCGCCCAGCGTGCCTTGCACACGTTGTCTTTGCGTACCGCCGTCAGCAGCAGGAATTCAACCGCAATGCGGGTGCCGATATGGGCGTTGCAGGTGCGCACCGACTCCACAAACGGCCCAATCTCAGCCACTGACAGCGGGCGGTAGTGCGTGGCCTGTGGCACCTTGATAAGCCCTTTCATGGGCGTGGCCGGGTTGTATGTCACCAGCAGCTTCATGGCTGCGTATTTGTAGATGCGCTCCACGATGGAACGCACGCCGCTGGCTTTCGTGGGGGTGTTGCGCATGGTTTCCAGCATGTCGCGCACGTCTTTGGCGTGGACTTGTCCCAATGGCAAACTACCCAGCGCCGGGTAAATGTCGTTCGCCAGCCAGGCAGTGGTTTGTTTCAGACAGCGCTGGGTGATGGTGGTTTGCTGTTCTGCCAGCCAGATTTGCGCAAAGTCTTTGAATGTCTGGGTTTGCTCGATCGCGGCGACTGCCTCTATCTTGTCGAGTTGCTTTTGCCGGGCGGGGTTGATGCCGTCAAGTAACTGTCTGCGCAACACCTCATGCGTGTCTCTGGCTTCTTTGATGCCGATCAGCGGATACGGCCCGATGGTGACCTTGGTGCGCTTTCCATCAAACCCGTAAGAGTAGCGCCAGACCTTTGAACCACTCGCCAGAATGTCAAGGTACAACCCGCCGCCGTCAGCCAGCGGGTAAGGCTTGTCCTTTGGCTTGGTTGCGTTGATTTTCTTATCGGACAGGGTGTAGTTCACCGCCCTAGGGGAATGAGCCATGATTTGAGCCATAAATTCAGGTTTTGAGCCATTTGAGCCATACCATCATAAACCATGGCTCAAATTGTGCTGGCTATCCTTGTCCGCCTTTGTCTGTAGGTGATAAAAAACCCCTAAGTGAATCAACAGCTTAGGGGTTGTCTTTGGCCGTCCTTAGCGGCCCTTGTCACCTATCACATTAGGTCAATCATGACCTGGCCGAAGCCTGAGCAGCTCACTTGCGTGGCACCATCCATCAGGCGTGCAAAGTCATAAGTCACTTTTTTGCTCTTGATGGAGCGCTCCATCGATCTGATGATGGCATCCGCTGCCTCAATCCAGCCCATGTGGCGCAACATCATCTCGGCCGACAAGATTTCTGAGCCTGGGTTGACATAGTCTTTGCCAGCATACTTGGGTGCCGTGCCGTGGGTGGCCTCGAAGCAGGCCACTGAATCAGACAGGTTGGCACCCGGGGCAATACCGATACCGCCCACTTGCGCTGCCAGTGCGTCAGACACGTAGTCGCCATTGAGGTTCAGTGTGGCGATCACGCTGTATTCCGCCGGGCGCAACAGGATTTGTTGCAAGAAAGCGTCGGCAATGCTGTCCTTGATGGTGATTTCTTTCCCCGTCTTGGGGTTTTTGAACTTGCACCAGGGTCCGCCGTCAATCAGCTCGGCACCGAATTCTTTTTGTGCCAGGCCGTAAGCCCAGTCACGGAAGCCGCCTTCGGTGTACTTCATGATGTTGCCCTTGTGGACGATGGTCACACTGGGCTTGTCGTTGTCGATGGCGTACTGGATGGCTTTGCGCACCAGACGCTCGGTGCCCTCGCGCGAAACCGGCTTGATGCCGATGCCCGAGGTGTTGGGGAAACGGATCTTGGTGACACCCATTTCTTCTTGCAGGAACTTGATGATTTTTTGTGCCTTGGGTGACTCGGCTTCAAATTCGATACCTGCGTAGATGTCTTCGGAGTTCTCACGGAAGATCACCATGTTGGTCTTGTGGGGCTCTTTGACCGGGCTGGGCACGCCCTCAAAATACTGAATTGGGCGCAGGCACACATACAGGTCAAGCTCCTGACGCAACGCCACGTTGAGCGAACGAATGCCGCCGCCCACAGGCGTCGTCAGAGGGCCTTTGATGGACACCACATACTCACGCAGCGCGGCCAGGGTTTCTTCAGGCAACCAGACATCGGGGCCATACACCTTGGTTGATTTTTCACCGGCATAGACTTCCATCCAGTGAATCTTTTTCTGACCACCGTAGGCTTTGGCCACCGCCGCATCCACCACCTTGATCATCACCGGGGTGATGTCCAGGCCAGTGCCATCACCCTCGATGAACGGAATGATCGGCTGGTCTGGCACGTTCAACGACATGTCGGCGTTGACGGTGATTTTTTGGCCTTCTGAGGGGATTTTGATGTGCTGATACATGGATAAATGGCTCCGTAGTTGGTTCTAAACACAGGGGTTTGCTGAGCGAAATCATTCTAGTCCGAATATTTTGTGCAGCTCTGTCAACCAAGTGCCGTTGACATGCGTTACGACTGCACCTTCGCAAAATTTCTGAAGGTTTTTTGTACTCACGTAACTCCTGGAAACCTAAAAATGAACAAACTCCTCGCTGCTCTGATCGCTGGTCTTTTCGCTGTTGGTTCTTTCGCTGCCGCTTCGGCTCCTGAAGCCGCTGCACCTGCCAAGGCTGCTGCCAAGATGGAAGCCAAGGCCGAAAAGAAAGCTGAAGCACCTGCTGCTGACGCTTCTGCTCCTGCCAAGAAAGTCAAGAAAGCCAAGAACCCAGCTTCAGCCGCATCTGCTGCTTGATTTTCAGGCGCATTGCCTGAATCCAAAAAGCCCGCACACGCGGGCTTTTTTTTGTCCTGCACCTCACCCCCACGCACCCAATGCGTGAAAATTACCCCATGAAAACAATTTTTGTTGCTCAGGGCAGGCCACAGCTTGACTTGCCACGCACAAAAATCACCGCCGGCATGTACCTGATAGACACCCAGGTGGCGGCCACCCCGCAACAACGTGAAGTTGGACTGATGTTCAGAGAGCAAATGCCACAGGCTGAAGGCATGTTGTTTGTTTTCGATCAACCTCGCGAGCAATGTTTCTGGATGAAAAACACCCTGATCCCGCTGACGGCAGCCTTTGTGGCAGATGACGGCAGCATCGTCAACCTGGCCGACATGAAACCGCACAGCACCGAATCACATTGCTCAAGGCAGCCGGTGCGCTATGTGTTGGAGATGAATCAGGGCTGGTTTCTTAAAAAAGGCATCAAAGCGGGCTTCAAGCTCGGTGGCAAGCCGTTTGACAGCAAGTAACAGCAGCGCCAACCGGCCTGCTGCCAAACGGCAATTGTTATCAACATAATATGCCTGTAGCCCTCGTTACTATTGCGCTACCAGCTATATTTCATGTAGCGATACATGGATTCGTGGCAGCGCGTTGCCAAGCACGCCTCGTATTTTGATCACCCCGTTCAAACACCTGATGCGCTACCCGGCGCAGCGCAGCCGCATGTTGACCGAGTTGCGCAGCCTGTGGCAGCTGGCCTGGCCGATGTTGATTGGGCAACTCGCCAACGTCGGCATGGCAGTGGTGGATGTGGCCATGGCCGGGCACGCATCGGCGCAGGACCTGGCCGGCGTGTCGCTGGGCGTGTCGATCTGGAACATGCTGATCATTACCCTGATGGGCATCATGATGTCGGTGAACCCCACCGTAGCCCATCAAGTAGGCGCTGGCGATTTGGGCGGCGTGCCGCATGTGGTGCGCCAGGCACTTTGGAAGGCGCTGGGCCTCGGTGTGCTGGCCACCTTGCTCGCCAACTGGGCCGCGCTGCTGTTTGATCACATGTCGCTTGAGCCGCAGGTACGCGCACTGGCCATCGAGTTCACGCTGATCACCAGCTTGTCGATGCCGCTGTTTGCTTGCTACCGGGTGTTGTATGGTTACAGCACCAGCATCAACCAAACCAAGCCACTGATGGTGATTGCGCTACTGTCGTTGCTGCTGAATATTGGGGTGAACAGCCTGCTGGTGTTTGGCACGCTGGGGTTTCCCCGGCTCGGTGGGGTTGGCTGCGCCTGGGCCACACTGATCACGGTGGCATTCAATCTGCTGGCGCTGCTGTGGTGGATGGCCCGCTCAGAGGCCTACCGCAGCACCTGGCCGTTTGCACATTTCGAGCCACCCCATTGGGCAGAAATCAAAAAACTGCTGAAGCTGGGGCTGCCAATTGGCGTGACCTACTTTGCCGAAAGCAGTGCCTTCAGCCTGATCGCCTTGCTGGTGGCCGAATTTGGCAGCACCCAGGTGGCAGCGCACCAGATTGCCTTGAACTTCACCTCGCTGGTGTTCATGGTGCCGCTGAGTCTTGGGCTGGCGCTGCTGACCCGTGTCGGGCAGTCGCTGGGCGCGGGCGATGCTGTTCACGCACGCTTTCAGGCTTGGGTGGGGGTGGCGCTAGGGCTTGGCTTTGCCGTCTTGTCTGCCTTGCTGATTGCGCTGTTTGCCACGCAGATCGCCAGTGCTTACACCAGCGATGCGGCGGTGGTGTCGCTGGCGGCGCAGTTGCTTTTTTTGGCCGCCCTGTTTCAGTTGTCAGATGCCACCCAAGTGGTGACGAGTTGTGCGATTCGCGGCTACAAGGTGACGCGCGCGCCCATGGTCATTCATCTCACGGCATTCTGGGTGTTTTCATTGCCATTGGGCTACGCGTTGGGCATTGGACCCGATTGGCTGGCCTGGGCACCTGTGTCGCCAATGGGTGCGCAAGGCTTCTGGATTGCCTTGGTTGTCGGGCTCACGATTGCTGCGCTGGGCCTGGTGTGGCTGCTCCGCCGCGTCGCCCGGGCACGGCTGGCAGAGTGAGCCAGCCGATCACAATGTCAGCCAGACACATTCAAAATGACCACCCCAACCGTGATGAAAGCCATGCCCAGCAGGGCCATCGGGCGCAAGACCTGATCAAACAGCAGCCAGCCCACAGTGGAAATCAACACAATGCCAACGCCCGACCAAATGGCATACACCACGCCCACCGGGATGCTGCGCAGGGTTAGCGACAGGCAATAAAACGACACCACATAGCCTGCCACCACCAGCACCGATGGTGCCAGCCGGGTAAATCCGTCAGAGGCTTTGAGTGCCGAGGTCGCTATCACCTCGCAGACGATGGCAACACTCAGATAAAACCACTGCATGATGGGCCATCGCACTCACAGCATCAGCAAAACATTCGGCTCAATGCAGCGCCACACCCGTTTTGCCTTGCAGCTCCTGCATCGTCACACCAGGGGCCAGTTGCACCACCTTGATGCCGTGCGGCGTGACATCCATCACCGCCAGATCAGTAATGATGCGATCCACCACGCCAACGCCAGTTAGCGGCAAGGTGCAGTTGGGCAAAATCTTCAGGTCAATCGTGCCGTCTTTCTTTTTGGCGACATGCTCCATCAGCACCACCACACTGCGCACGCCACCCACCAGGTCCATGGCACCGCCCATGCCCTTGACCATCTTGCCTGGAATCATCCAGTTGGCCAAGTCACCGCGTTCGCTGACCTGCATCGCCCCCAGGATGCTCAAATTGATCTTGCCGCCGCGAATCATGGCAAAACTGTCGTGGCTGCCAAAAATGCTGGAGCCCGGCAAAGTGGTCACTGTTTGTTTGCCGGCGTTGATCAGGTCGGCATCGACCTCGTCTTCGGTGGGAAACGGGCCAATGCCCAGCATGCCGTTTTCGCTTTGCAGCCAGACCAAAGTTGGCCACCAGCGTTGGCAGGCCAATGCCGAGGTTGACATAAAAGCCGTCTTGCAATTCCTTGGCCGCCAGGGCCGCCATTTGGTCGTGTGTCCAAGCCATGATCAGACTCCTGCTTTCGGGGTGAGGGTACGTTTTTCGATGCGTTTTTCGGGCGTGGCATTGAGCACGATGCGGTTGACGTAAATGCCAGGCAGGTGCACCGAATCGGGGTCAAACGTGCCAACTTCGACAATTTCTTCAACCTCAACCACGGTGATCTTGCCGGCCATGGCCACCGCAGGGTTGAAGTTGCGGGCGGTGCGGCGAAACAGCAGGTTGCCGCTTTTGTCGGCCTTCCAGGCTTTGACCAGCGACACATCGGGCACCAGCGCATGTTCCAGAATATGCACATGCCCGTCAAACACACGGCTTTCCTTGCCCTCGGCCACCAAGGTACCCACACCGGTCTTGACGTAAAACGCCGGAATGCCGGCCCCCCCGGCGCGCAATTTTTCGGCCAGTGTGCCTTGCGGGGTAAATTCAAGCTGCAGCTCGCCAGCCAGGTATTGCCGCTCAAATTCTTTGTTTTCGCCAACATAGCTGGAGATCATTTTCTTGATTTGGCGCGACTCCAGTAACTTGCCCAAGCCAAAACCATCGACACCGGCGTTGTTGGAGATCACGGTCAGATTTTTGGCACCAGAATCGCGCAGCGCGTCGATCAAAGCTTCTGGAATGCCACACAAGCCAAAACCGCCAACCGCCAGCAACTGGCCGTCTCGCACGATGCCTTGCAGCGCTTGCGCCGCATCAGGAAACACTTTATTCACGCAATCTTCTCCTGGTAATTTACATAGGCACGGATATTACCCGCTTGGTTTGTCGTTTTTTGGCAATGCAAAACATCCCGCAAGCAATGTTCTTGCGCCGATCTGACACTGCCTGACATGCGAACGCCATTGTTTGGGCAGAAAAACCTGGATAATCCAAAGGGTGTGGCACAAGCTTTGCATCGCAAAAAATTGTGGCTGATATCGCCACTGCCATAGAAACGCACGACAAACTCTTTTCTTTTTTAATACCTGGAGACGCCATGGTCACTACTACCAAAGCCTCAAGCACAGCGGCAGCCACTGACAAAACAGCGCCTATGAATGCACCCGCCACCAAACCTGCGGCAAGCAAGAAGGTGGCTGCGAAAGCTGCCCCAGCGCCTACAGACAAATCTGTAGCCGAAAAACCTACAGCCGCCAAATCTGTAGCAGTCAAACCAACAGCAGTTAAACCCGCAGCCGCCAAACCTGCAGACACCAAAGCAGTTGAAGCCAAACCCGCTGTAGTCAAAACCACTTATGCACCGGTTGCAGCAGTCGCCGCAGCACCTGTGCCAACACCAGCACCTGTAGCGACAGCCGTTGTGTCTGCCCCAGCCGTTGTCACACCCGCTGCAAGTGCCATCCCGGTCAAGCCAGCTGCAAAGAAGCTTGCAACGCCAAAGCCCGCTGCGTCTGACACCCCCATGAAAGCCTCCACAGCACCCAAGCAAGTGCTGACCACCGAGCAGCGCAACCACTATGTGTCAGTGGCCGCCTTCTATCTTGCTGAACGTCGTGGCTTCACCTTGGGAGACCCGGTGAATGACTGGCTGGCAGCTGAGGCAGAAGTGGACCGTCTGCTGGCCAGCGGACATTTTTTCAGCTAAAGACTGAGTCGTACCCCGGCAAACAACGCGGCTGCCGGGCAAGCAGCATCAGCAACTGACGATGCTGCGCATCCACTGCGGCAACTCGATCGCCTTTTGCTTTGGAAAATCCACCCAAATGGTAGTCGCCCCGCCTGCTGCGTAAATCACGCCGGGTTGGTCGGCATTTTCCATCGTGCCCCAGGTCTCAAAGGTGGTGCGTGCAGGGTCGCTGGTGTACATCTTCACCAGCACATCACCTGGGTATTCGAGCTGTTTGTAAAAGTTGCAAAACGCGTTGACGATCACTGGGCCAACACCTAGCGGGTTAGGCATGCCGCCAATGGCGCGCAACCAGTCGATGCGCACGCTCTCCAGATACCTGAAATAGGTGGTGTTATTGACGTGCCCCATGGCATCCATATCACCCCAGCGGATCGGGACGACCACCTCAAACACCAGTTTTTTGTCGTCGGGAATGTCATATTTCATGATCGGATCCTGTAGCTATAAGAAGGATGGTTGGCTCACCGTCAGCGATGAGCCTGAATTGACGCGAGTATGCCGAAAGTGAACAGCAGCGCTGCCAGCCACTGCGTTGTGGTCGGCCAGATGCCGTCCCAGGTAAATGAGTACAGCAAACCAAACAATGTCTCGCTGACAATCAGCTGCCCGCACAAACTGACGCTGAGTTTTTGGCTGGCCAGATTCCACAAGATGCTGGCGGCCCAGCCGGCGCCCACCCCGGTCACTATGCAAGCGATAGCTATCAGCGCAAGTCCATCAAGGGCTAGAAGCTGATTTGGCTCAGAACCAGTGGCAAACCACAACAACAGCGCACCCAGGCCGGTGGCAATGCCAATCCAGTTGGCCCACTCGGTGGCGCTGACCTCTGGGTGGCGCTTGAGCCAGGCAGCATTCAGCAGCGCAAAGGCGGTCCAGCTCAGCATGGCGGCCACTGCCAGCAGTACCCCCCACCAGAAATCTGCACCATCCAGCGGCAAACTGCCTGCCTTGGCAAGCGACGCGCGCATCATTAACGCCAGGCCGGCGGCGGTCAACAACAGCCCAGGTACTAGCGCCCGCCATTTCAGCCCAAGCGGTTTGCCCAGCAACATGACCCAGATGGGGATGGTGCCAATGATCAGCGTTGGCACTTCAGAACCAGCTGCACTGATCGCCTGCGCCAGCAGCAGGTAGTAGCCGGTGGCACCCAAACAGCTCATGCCCACAGCGGTGGCGGCTTGCCGCCAGGTGGGCCAGGTATGGCTGCGCCAGGTCAAGCCCATCACCAAGGCCGCCATCACCCCAAAGCTGACAAAGCGTCCGGCCGTCAGGTCAACTGAAGACAGGCCGATGGTCATGCGCGGCACCACAAACACCATGCCCCACAGCGCACCGGCGGCCAGCCCGGCGGCAATGCCTAACCACAGGCCGCGGGCGTGGTGCTGGGCTACCTCAGACGCCGAAGCCGTCATCCGCCGAAATCACCGCGCCATTGACAAAGTGGCTTTGGTCAGAACACAGCATGACCAGCAACGCGTCCAGGTCTTGCGGGTGGCCGATGCGTTTGCGCGGCATCATCTGAATCAGTTTTTGACCCTGCTCGGTTTGCCAGTGCGCGTGGTTGATTTCAGTGTCGATGTAGCCGGGGCAAATGGCGTTGACGTTGATGCCAAAGCGGCCCCACTCCAGCGCCATGGCGCGCGTCATCTGGATCACGGCGGCCTTGCTCATGGCGTAAATGCCAATTTTTGGCAACACCCGCAAGCCCGCCATGGAGGCCACATTGACGATGCGCCCGCCGGTGAACGTGCCCGGAGCCGAGCCTTGCGCGCGCGCAAGCATGCGCCGGCCAACCTCTTGCGCCACAAAAAAAGCACCTTTGACATTGGTGTCAAACACGTAGTCATAGTCGCTACCTTCCACGTCCTGAATGCGCTGGGTGGTGCTGATGCCCGAGTTGTTGATCAAAATATCAATCGAACCGACTTCGGTTTCGGCATGCGCCACGGCTGATTTGATGGAGGCATGGTTGGTCACGTCCAGCTCAATCACATGGGCATCGCCGCCCTCGCCGTCAATCTGCGCGCGCAGTTCCTTGAGTTTATCGATGCGACGGCTGGCCAACACCACCGCTGCACCCGCTTCCGACAAGGTGCGTGCAAATTGCGCACCCAGCCCGCCTGAAGCCCCGGTAATAAAAGCCACCCGTCCCGACAAGTCGATGCTGTATGCCATGCTAATTCTCCTGTTTTTTATAGAACGACCGTTCTATTATGCGCATTTTCAGCCGCCTAAAATTGAATCGGCACTGACAATCCAAGTTCAAAACTTAGAGTGGCTTGCGTCACTCATTATCAAGCGAGAAGCACCATGACATTTGATGAAATCCTGGCCCAGCATGGCCCCCGAGAATCAATGGACTACGACGTGGTCGTGGTGGGTGCCGGCCCAGCCGGGCTGTCAACCGCCATTCGGTTAAAGCAATTGGCGGCTGAAAATGGCAAGGAGATTTCGGTGGTGGTGCTGGAAAAAGGCTCTGAGCCCGGTGCCCACATCCTGTCTGGTGCGGTGATGGACCCGCAGTCGCTCACCGAGCTGTTTCCTGACTGGAAAGCCCTGGGCGCACCGCTCAATCAACCGGTGACCGATGAGGCGATGCTGTTTTTGAGCGAGGGTGGTGGCTACCGCATACCCAATATGCTGCTGCCCAAGTGCAGCTTGAACCACGGCAATTACGTCATTAGCCTGGGCGCGCTGACCCGCTGGCTGGCCACCCAGGCTGAAGGCCTGGGCGTGGAAATCTTCCCCGGTTTTGCAGCGGCAGAGGTGCTGTACGACGACCAGGGTGCAGTGCGTGGTGTGGCTACCGGCAACATGGGCGTTGAGAAAAATGGCGAACCCGGCGGCAACTTTCAGCTCGGCATGGAGCTGCTGGGCAAGTACACCGTGTTTGCCGAGGGCTCACGCGGTCATCTGGGCAAACAGGTCATCGCCAAATACAAACTCGACGACGGCTGTGACCCGCAAAGTTACGCCATCGGCATCAAGGAAGTCTGGGAAGTCGAGCCCGCGCGCCATGAACCCGGTCTGGTCATCCACACTGCCGGCTGGCCGATGGAAAACGCCACTTACGGCGGCTCATTTCTGTACCACATGGAGGGCAACAAGATTGCCATGGGCTTCATCACCGGGCTGAACTACAGCAACCCGTATTTGAGCCCGTTTGAAGAGTTCCAGCGCTGGAAGACGCACCCCAACATCCGTTGGTACCTGGAAAACGCACACGGTGAGGTTACTACAAAAAGAATAGCTTATGGCGCACGCGCCATAACGGCTGGAGGCCTATTATCCTTACCAAAAACAGTGTTCCCGGGCGGCGCGCTGGTGGGCTGCGATGCCGGCTATCTGAATGTCAGCCGCATCAAGGGCAGCCACGCCGCCATCAAGTCGGGCATGCTGGCAGCCGAGGCTGCCTA
>JFJP01011938.1_pt1 | contig 10994 bp, 9 predicted proteins | sample 431651 | NCBI WGS metagenome assembly JFJP01 (sample SAMN02602958, study PRJNA72255) | Microbial mat metagenome, whole genome shotgun sequencing project. | biome: fresh water; feature: sink hole; material: water; isolation source: purple microbial (photo- and chemosynthetic) mats found in...
GATTCGTGAAAAATAAGCCTCAAAGCTTGATTTAATTGTGCTAGATCAGCAAACAAACTACTTTGATATTGAGTGCGATAATCAATGGTTGCTCTGCGCCAACGCTCAACCTGCCCCGCTGCCATACCCTGCGAAAGCGTCATTTGTAAATGCCCGTGAACGATGCTTGCGCCCCCTTTCCATAAACAATTCCAAGTAATCAGGGGATAACAGGCTTTTGAATCTGTCTTTTGAGCCGCGATTAGCCACCGTAAAGCAACAGCAAAGTAATCTTGAAACTGATCAAGGTTGAAACGCAAGGGATGAAATTCATCAAAAATGACTAAGCCGTGCCAGCCATCATATTTGGCAACATTTGAGGCGCTCAGACAATATTTGCCGCGAATGCGCCCAAAAAGATCAGCCGTTGTACCATTGAGTGGATCATGAAAAGTGTCCTGGGAGCCAGCATTAGCGGCCAACATTGCTTCCAAAGCCTCATCAGGACTAATTTGGGAATTATCACCAGCTTCTTGAGGACGTTGGCCGCGCAGCGGATTATAAGTTGCCGCTTCCAGGGTAAGTCTATTAACGATTTTGACGATAGTCTGATCGCAAACTAACGCTATATCACCGAAATAGTGTCTAATCCATTCGTGCATTAGCGGTGGAGGGACAGTATGACCTTTAACGCGCTCGATAAAAAATAAACGTTCAGCGATGATTTGCAATTCTGAAGGTAAAGCAGCAATTAGCTCAGGTAAAAAGGCGATAGATAGCTGCGATTCGAGAGGAACATTTTTCAGATTAGGCATAAAACCTCTCAGACTTAGTTTTTACACGGATATAAAGAACTTAGTTTTTACACGGATATAAAGACCACTAAAATAATAGTAGTCATGTAAGGGTAGTGAACTTTGGGAGTCTTTTTGGCAACAGGAATCCAATGGCTTTAGCCATTGGCCCCCAAAGGCTGAAGCCTTTGGCCTCCTGGAATCTAAGCTTCACGACTCTTGACTTTGGCATCACCAAAATCATAACTGCCAGGAAAAGAACTTTACAGATCAAAAGAGAGTGTATTTAGCATTGTAAGTGTTATTTATTGCTTTTAGGAAGCAAAAGAGGAGAGATAAGAAAAAAAGAGCATTCTTTTGGTACAAGTTTTGAATCCTGTCAATCACAACAGATAAGGATTATGTTACAATCGAGAAAATGCAAGCCCTAGAATCTAAAAAAGAGGAGTTTGTGCCGCCTATGTTTTCCTTGCTATCGCTATCCAATGCGGTTTCGGCTTCTTCAAAGAGGGTCCGTGAAGGCGAATTTGTGGTGCGAAATTACAATAAACGGACTTATAAGCTGTACATTCCCACAGGTTATCGCCCTGAAGAGCCTGTTCCGCTCTTTCTGCTGCTCCATGGTTGCAATCAAGATCCTGAGAACTTTGCTCGTGGCACAGAAATGAATGAATATGCTGAACGCGCTAATTTTATTGTAGTTTATCCCGAACAAACACGAGCAAATCATCGGGTACGTTGTTGGAATTGGTATAAACCTGAAAATCAAGTGCGTGGAAGAGGTGAACCCCGCGATTTAGTGGGAATTGTCAACCAGGTAAAGCAGGATTTCGCTATTGACAATCGGCGAGTCTACGTTGCAGGCATTTCGGCAGGCGCAACAATGGCTACGATTTTGGGCGCAACTTACCCCGATCTGTTCGCTGCAATTGGCATTTGTGCAGGTTTACAGTACAAAGCTACTACAAGCGCGGTCAAAGGTATCTTTGTAATGCTGCGCGGGGGCCCCGACCCCCGCATGCAAGCTACCCTAGCTTTTGAGGCGATGGGCAATCGCAAGCGGATTATGCCCGTGATTGTTTTTCATGGCACTGCTGATATGACCGTTGCGCCGATCAATGCGGATCAGGTAATCGCGCAATGGGGGCGCACTAATCAGCTAGTGGCGGGGGAAGACCCTTTGACCGTCGCTGATCTGACCCCGACAGAAGTCATCCAGCGCAACGTAACGAATGGTCGGTCTTACACCGAATATGTCTATTGTGACCAGACCAGTGAAGTCTTAATGAAGAAATACCTGATTGACGGAATGAAACATGGCTGGCCTGGGGGTTCAAAAACGGGTTCTTACACCGACCCCACGGGGCCAAAGGCCAGCCAATTGCTGGTTGACTTTTTCCTCGAACACCCCATGAAGACGCTGCCTGAGCCTGAGCCAATGCTTGTCCCCGCAGGAGCCACTTTCGTTTTGGCCAAGCCGCAGGCGAGTGTGACCAAACCGCCGCTTCTTTCGCGCCTTTTCCAGCGGGTCAGCAAAGCTGTCCGTGGTTTGGTGGCTCGCATCTCTGGGGACAAAAAGGGCAAAAAGCGGCCCTAAATCGCTTAAACCAGAGCCGCTAAGTTTCAAAATTAAGAGTTTTAGCTTCTTTTGCGCTCCAGGGCTAGGTCTGGGGCGCAGCTTTTTGTAAAAACTGGAAGCCCCAAGATTTAAGCGAAAAACCCAAATTCTTTCTGCGTGCGCCTAAAACTTCTGTTCATTGAGAAAACTGCTCACAATTTGATGATATTCCTGGGGATGTTCGATCATCGGGATATGACCACAGCGATCAATCCAAACTAAATGACTATTGGGCACAAGTTGGGCTACAACATCTACGCCATAAGGGGGCATAATCATATCCTGCCGTGCGCCAATAACCAAAGTTGGGGTTACAATTTGAGCTAAAGCCAAATTGAGCGATGGGCTACTAGCACTTGAAGCATTTTCAATCGCAGTGCGGCCATCCATTCGCAAGAAATCAGCAAAACCTTCGCGTAAAAAATGCTCATCGGTGGGAACCTGATAGAAAAACCGCCATGCAAGAGCTTCATAAATGGAGGACATGCCGCCCATCCAGACCATCCAGGGTTGCCAGAGAGCCATCCAGGGTTCCCATAAAGACATCCAGGGTTGCCAAAGCGTCGTAGAAACTCCCATCTGGCGCAGAAATTGCTCGATCATGCGGCGCTCAAGCTCATTGCGATAGGTGCTGAAACAGGTCAGAATCAAGCGCCGAACACGATTGGGCCAATTGGCGGCTATGTGGGCGGCGACTCCCGCGCCAAAGGAATGGCCGTTCAGGTCAAATTGCTGAATCCCCAAAGCATCCGCAAATTTGATGACAAGATTGGCCAGTTGTTCCCAATTTGAGTTCCCCTTGTACGGCGGCGATTCGCCATAGCCTGGAAAATCAAGGGCATAGATCGTGTGATTTTCGGCAAGTTCGACCAGCGTGGTCTGCCAGTTGCGCGATGAGCTACCCCAGCCGTGCAAAAGAAGAAGCGGTGGCCCGTGCCCCGCCTGCCGATAAGCCAAGGGTTGACTCGCCAGATAGACTCTTTTTACTTCTTTTGAGGCCAGAGGGCTATGGTTAGAATTAGACATAAGGTTTCCTTTTTCTGAGTTGCAGCAACGGCTAAAGCCGTTGATTCTAAGAACAATTGCGCTTGAGATGCCTTTTTTGAATTGCAGCAACAGCGAACAATTGCGCCTTAGATGCCGCTTATATTACCACATCTAAGCCGAGGGGGGGATATTGAGGCTTTCTCTTTTAAGGCGCTCGGCCTCTTCAGCAGCCCGCATTAAAGCCCGATACCGCTGGCTATATTGCCAAATAGAGAGAAAGAAAGGGATAAGGGTGAGGTAGAGAACGGGTTTCCCGCTTCGGGGGCCATCTAAAAGATAGAGAAAAAGCGCGGCAGTAAGGGTTGTCGTGGTGATGCGGCCCATTTTCAGCGAGGTAGCAACATAGGCGCGGCGTTGATAGAGTAAAAAAGCTGAAAGGAGAATGCCTCCATCGCGCAGCAAGAGCATAAGCGTCATCCAACAGGGAAACTGCTGCGTTTGGCACATTACAATGCAGACACTATTCAAAACTATTTTATCGGCCAGCGGGTCGAGAATCTCGCCCAGGCGCGAAACTTGCCCCATGTGGCGAGCTAGGGAGCCGTCAACGAGGTCGGTGAGCATCGCCAGCCCCAAACAAAGGGACGCTTGTTTTTGCTTCTTGGGCTGGCGCAGGTAGGCCAGTGTCAAAGGAAGCAACCCCAAGCGCCCTAAAGTCAGAAGATTGGCGGGGTAAAGGCACTCCCGCAAGTTGAAGGTTTCAGAGCGCTCTGCCCTCACTTTCAATCCTCACCAATGAAATATCTCGAAAAGCGTTAAGCCCCTGGATTTACGTAGCTTTTTGGGGGATATTGGTCGTTGATTTGGGCGGCGACTTGCCCCAGCATGTGCCCAAAAGCAATCCCGCCATAAACGGTGGTAAAGATGATGCCAAATCCACAACCAACTAAACCTAAAGCACCTACCAAACCGCAGATAATGCTGCATCCAAAGAGCATTAGCCAAGTTGTGAAAGAGCTTTGGACCAGAGCAAAGACTTCGCTAAACTTGAGCGCCTCGCTCAACGAATCGGTCTTGAGATAGCGAACGTAAGCTGCATAGATCACGATTTGCGTCGCAACCCCAAGAAGCGCAATAACTATGGAGAGGAGGGATAGGCCTTCACTCTTCCTTGGCATTGCTGCCTCTATTCCCTGGAGGATGCCCACAGGAATGGAATAGACAAGGCCAATCAGCATTGCATAGAAGCCTCGTGCGATCTTATCGCCAAAATTGTCCCACCCAGGGATGGGGCGCGGATTACCCTGGGCCACGTTGCGGGCTACTTCGAGCATAAAGCCCGTGAGGGCCAGAAGGCCGACAATTGGGATCAGCAGAAACAAGCCCCCAAGCAAAATCTTGCTCACCCACTTTTCGTCCTCGGTGATCGAGCCAAAAGCACGTCCGATGTCCATACGATTCCCACTACCTTTCTCATACCACTTAACCCTCAAAGCCGACCTTCCATTAAGGTCTGGCCCAACCGCTCAGGGGTGCAAAGGGTAGCCCAAAAGCTGGCGGCGGAGGGTCTCAAGAGCTAAAGTCCCCACATATTCCCAACCTTCAGGCGGGCGCAGATCAAAAGAACGGGTCAACTGCGCGTTCCCGCTGGGTGAAACTAACGCGATATTCACGGTGCTAAAACCATTGGGTTGGGGGACAGCCTGAACACCTAAGGCCAGGTCAGTCTGCCACTGCTCCTGCGCTTTGAGCGCACCCTGGAGCGCCAAATTGGCCGCTGTCGCCTCATCAATGGTTTGGGGTTGGGGTAAAGGATTTAGCAGCAGACCACGTAAGCAAGCTAAACCTTCCGCCGAAGCATTCAAGGTGTGATAAACCGGGGCTTCCAAATTACCTTCGTAGAGCGCGAGGGACTGGTGTTGAATCCCTAACAACCGGGCCACAAGTTGGTCAAGGGGCAGCTGCCCAATCAGGAACTCGCCCAGCCGCTCCCGCAACATCGCCTCGACAGGAACAAGTAACGCTTCGGCTTCTTCGGTAGTTTCAGCCCGTACATCAATGCGTAGTTGACAAACCCCTTGCTTCGCCGACGTACCAACTCGCGGGTTAGTCCCCTGCATAAGGTCGGCAATGCGCTCGCCGATAAGACTTTCGCCCAGCCCCGAAACGTAAAGGGTCCGCACGAGAATCACCCCGCGCAGTTTGTGTTCGCTGCGGAGATAGGGCAAAACAGCATTCTCAAAGAGAAAGCGCATCTCGTGGGGTACGCCTGGCAACACAACCACAAGACCGGACCCTTTCTTCGCAATGAAGCCTGGTGCAGTGCCATGCGGGTTCTCAATTGCCCGTGCGCCTTGCGGGACATAAGCCTGGCGATGATTGGTCTCGTTCATTGGGCGTTGCATCGCGGCAAACCGCGCTGCGATTTGGTCGAGCAAGGCTTGGTGAAACTCTAAGGGTTGGCCGACGGCCTGCGCCACCGCTTCCCGCGTAACGTCGTCCAGCGTGGGCCCCAAACCGCCCGTGCAAATCACCAACGTTGCGCGGCTCAGAGCCTCATTCACCGTCGCCGCAATTAGCGCAACCTGGTCGCCGACTACATGCGTCCGCAGGAGATTGATGCCCGATGTTGCCAATTGCCGCGCAAGGTAGGCACTATTGGTGTCTACCATGCCTAACAGCAATTCAGAGCCGATAGCGATAATTTCTGCATCCATAGGTTTAACTGTAATAGGGCACATTCACGCTCAAAGGCTTATTCGCAACCTGCGGCTTGGGCTTCTGATAAGTGCCTTGCTGGCGTTGCTGAAACTCATCCCACAAGGCTTGTTCGTGCTTTGCTCTGACCCTTTGCCCATCCTCCAGAGCCTTGGTGAACTTAGCTGCCAGAGCTTCGGTATCTAACGGTGACTCAGCAGACATGAGGAACGAAACTACCAAGCTCGTTACCACGCCCGTCGTAAAGCCCCAGAAAAAGCGGCCCATTACTTACGCTCCTTGCTTAGTTAGCCCTTACTTCCATTTCGGCCTGCACTTGGGCCAGAAAGTCAGCCACTGGCATCGCCCCCAGATCGGGGCCTGATCGCTGCCGTACCGCAACTGCTTCCGCCGCTTGCTCCTTATCTCCGATCACGAGCATGTAAGGGATCTTTGTTACTTGCGCTTGCCTTATCTTGGCCTGCATCCGGTCTTTACCCGCATTGATCTCCACCCGCAGGCCAGCTTTAAGCATAACCTCTTGCACCTTCCGGGCGTACTCAAGGTGTCGGTCTGTGATGGGGATCAGGACGGCCTGCACAGGAGCCAGCCAAAGAGGAAAGGCCCCAGCGTAATGCTCGATTAGGATCCCAAAGAACCGTTCAATACTTCCCAGTAAGGCTCGATGCACCATGTACGGTTGATGCCGTTGCCCGTCTTCGCCGATGTACTCTAGGCCGAAGCGCTCAGGCAGATTGAAGTCGAACTGAATCGTACTCAATTGCCACTGCCGCCCTAAAGCATCATGCACCTTGAGGTCGATCTTCGGCCCGTAGAACGCCCCCCCTCCCTCATCTACCTCATAAGGTAGCTCTTGCTCAACTACCGCTTGCCGCAAGGCCTCCGTTGCTTGTTCCCACTTGCTTGGCTCCCCAACGTACTTTGCAGGCCTTGTAGAGAGATAGGCCTTGAAGTCGCTCAGCCCAAAGGCCCGTAAGATCGTCAGCGAGAAGGCTAAGGCTTTACTGATCTCGGCCCCTACTTGCTCTGGACAACAAAAGATATGCGCGTCATCCTGCGTGAACCCTCGTACCCGCGTCAGGCCGTGCAAGACCCCGCTCCGTTCGTAGCGGTAGACCGTCCCATACTCTGCATAACGCTGCGGTAAGTCCCGATACGAACGCAACTGGCTCTGGTAGATGTGGATGTGAAAGGGGCAGTTCATCGGCTTCACGTAGTAGAGATCCCCCTCGATGTCCATTGGCGCGTACATATTCTCCTGGTAGAAGCCGAGATGCCCCGACGTTTCCCACAGCTGCGCCCGCCCTACATGCGGCGAAAAGACCCACTCATAGCCGTTCCGCAAATGCTCTTGACGTACAAAGTCTTCTACGATCACGCGGATTCGGGCTCCCTTTGGATGCCAAAGGATTAGCCCGCCACCCACCTCCTCAGAGATGCTGAAGAGGTCAAGCTCCTTACCCAGCTTGCGATGATCCCGCTTCTTGGCCTCCTCGACCCGCCAGAGATATTGCTCAAGGTCGGCCTTGGTCGGCCAGGCCGTCCCGTAGATCCGTTGCAACATCGCGTTGCGCTCGTCCCCGCGCCAATAGGCCCCCGCTACGCTCAACAGCTTAAAGCCGTCGCTGGCAATTTGCTTTGTATCCTCAACATGCGGGCCCCGACACAGATCCTCAAAGGTCTCATGGCGGTAGGTAGAGATTACCGTGGCCGCTCCTTCACCTTCCCCATACTCATCTTGCCCCTGCGCCAAGCCTGCCAGAAGCTCCAGCTTATACGGCTGCTGCTGGAAGAGTTGGCGCGCCGCTTCGGCATTCACCTCGCTATAGGTAAAGGGGTTCCCCCGTGCGATGATCTTTCGCATCCGCTGCTCTATCTCCTCTAGGTCAATAGAAGACAACGCTCGCGGCAGATCAAAGTCGTAGTAGAAACCATCCTCTATTGGGGGGCCAATGGCGATCTTGCCTTCGGGGAAGACTTCTAAGACCGCCTGCGCCATAATATGGGCCACAGAGTGGCGTAACCGATATAGGGAATCGGGATCAGCATTAACGGACATTTGGTTTCCTTATAGTTTAACAATGAGCTAAGGGCCTCATTCAACTTCAACAATAAGCACGTCTTGCTCAAGCTTCACACTCTTAATCGCCCGCCCTTGAGCAGAAAGTTGACTATTTATCTGCTGCTCTAAGGGACCTATCACCTCGTCAATCGGGATTAAAGCGCCTAAGCCACTCAGCTTCGCATTCACCAACTTTATCCGCCCCCCCTCCGCAATAGGTTCAGCTGTCAACTGGGTCTGGATGCCGCTGACCTCCATATCAGCTTGCAACTGATTGGGTAGAAAGTTAAAGGTAAGGCTTTCTAAGGGCTTAATGGCTTGGGGATTGGCTGCGATAAAGGCATTGATTTCGGTGACTGAAAGTTTTAGCTCACCCTTTGGCAAGACAGGGGCTACAGGATCATCCAGTTTAGTGGGAGGCAAAGTAGGGGCAACTGGCGCAACGGTTGGCGGCTTTGGCAGCGTCGCTTTAGGCATGACACTTGGCAACTCCACCGTAGCTCTTTCTTCAGGCGGAGCTTGTGACGGCGCTTCCCTGGCTTCTTCAGGCGGAGCTTGGGGCGGCCCTTCCCTGGCTTCTTCAGGCGGAGCTTGGGGCGGCCCTTCCCTGGCTTCTTCAGGCGGAGCTTGGGGTGGCCCTTCCCTCGTTTCTTCAGGCATAGCACGCGGCGGCGGTTCCTCAACCGCTTTAGGCGTTTCATTAGATACGATAGCCGTCTTTTCCGCATCCGACAAAGGTGAATAAGCGGGCGTAGCAGCCTTAGACGTAGCTGATTGCCCTACCTGGTTTGATTCTTTTGAAGGCTCTAAATTCGGCGCAACAAAGAGGATGTAACCCTCGACCAGGATTAGCAAGAGAACCGCCAAAATGACGACTGGCAGACTCAAGCACGATGGCCGCCGCAAAAGAGGCTTTAATTGGTTTTGTTCATGCACGTTCTTTGACTCCGCTGGACGATTACATTGATAGTGTACCATAGAGTAGAGTCTGTGGCAAAATGGCTTTAGGATAGGCTTTTAAGCTGCTCACTTTGAGCGATAGGCCTGCCTGCGAAATCCGAAGGAGGCAACAGCTGGTTGCTGAACTTGCTGAAGCATAGCTGTTGGGCCACGGCTAAAGCCGTGGATTCCTAGTTAAGAAGAATCCAAGGGCCTGCCAGCGAAGTAAAAAACTGGCTTCTGGCGTAGTGCAGGCTTCCAGCCTGCACGGGACAGGCAAGATGCCTGTCTTACGCCTTCGGTGTGGTGATCAAATGCGGGCTGCCTGCCTGCGGAGTCGACGCTGCCTGCCTGCGGAGTCGACGCTGCCTGCCTGCGGAGTCGACGCTGCCTGCCTGCGGAGTCGACGCTGCCTGCCTGCGGAGTCGAAACTGCCTGCCTGCGGAATCGAAACTGCCTGCCTGCGGAGTCGAAACTGCCTGCCTGCGGAATCGAAACTGCCTGCCTGCGGAATCGAAACTGCCTGCCTGCGGAATCGAAACTGCCTGCCTGCGGAATCTTAAAGACCTGCTATAATAGGCCGCATGCAACGCTTTTCCCGCTTTTTTTGGCTCCTCATTTGCTTCTCCTTGCTGGTTGTTTCAGCGCAAGCCAACCAGCCTGATCAACTGACTTTCTGGGGCATGAATACCTATCTGACAGGCTTCGAGCGGATCAACCCAATTAAGGATGATCTGCCTAAGCTGGCGCAGCTGGGGAAAGAAGCCAATGTGAACTGGGCGCGAGAGGAGCTTGGTTGGGCCAACATAGAGAAGCATGGCAAGGGTCGTTGGGAATGGTACAACTTTGATGGCCCCTTGAAAACGCTTGCGGAGGCGGATTATGGGATCGTGGGGATGCTGCTCACCACGCCTGATTGGGCCCGCATAACGGATTGCGTAACGCGCACGCAGCAGTTTGCGGCGGTGGGAGTCGTAGCTGAGAAGTATTGGTGTCCGCCCGCAAAAGCCCAGGATTTTGCCGATTTCGTCACGGCTGCCGTGGAGCGGTATGACGGTGATGGCGTGAAGGATGCCGCTGGCTCGCCCCGAATTGCCGTTTGGCAGCTTTGGAATGAGCCAAATGCTTGGGAAACCTGGCCTGGTACGCCTGCCGAATATGGGGCCTTACTCCAAGCTGGCTACGCGGCAATTAAGGCTGCTGACCCAACGGCCAGCGTCACGACGGGGGGGTTGTATGTCTTTGATGGGAGTTGGAATGACGGTAAAGGGCATCAAGACGGGCTGGCTTTCTTTGAGCAGACGCTAACTTCCAGCCCAGGAGCGTGGAGCGCCTTTGACAGCTTAACGATCCACCCTTACATGCCAGATGTTGCCCCTGACCAGGAGAGTCTGCTTTCAAAGGTGACTTTCTGGGGGCGGCTGGCGACGGCCAAGGATTGGCTTACGGCGCAGACGCAGGCGCGAGGGGGAGCTATTCGGCCCCTTTGGATTGGCGAAGTTGGTTGGCCGGCCTGTACCAGCGCGACCAGCACAGCGGCTTGGGCGAACGCTCTGGCGCGGTATCACTTGCCAACGGAGGCGACTCTTCAGGCGCATGAACTGGCGCAGGTCATCTGCAAAACTGAGCAGCAGCAAGCCAATTACCTGGTACGGGCGCAGGCGTTAGCGTTAGCGCAGGGCGTGCAGCACCTTAGCTACTTTCAATTGGAGGACAAGTTTGACGGGACGCAAGCTGGGCCCTGGGGCGCGATGGCCCTTTTGGACACGGTGAACACGGGCTATCGGCAGAAGCTGGGCTATGCGGCCTATAAGACTCAAGTCGCGCAGCTTAAAGGGGCGACCTTCTTAGGTTTTGGGGCCTTAAACACCTTTAGCTACAATTCCGCCAAGAATGC
>JFJP01023623.1_pt1 | contig 10993 bp, 9 predicted proteins | sample 431651 | NCBI WGS metagenome assembly JFJP01 (sample SAMN02602958, study PRJNA72255) | Microbial mat metagenome, whole genome shotgun sequencing project. | biome: fresh water; feature: sink hole; material: water; isolation source: purple microbial (photo- and chemosynthetic) mats found in...
CATGGGTCTTGTGCTGGGACTGGGCCTTCAGACCGCGCTCATCGAATCGGCCATTTCCCGTAATGCCTGGACGGCGCTGCTCATCGCGCCTGTCTTCGGCCGCTTCTGCTGCCTGGTCCTGGCCCGCATGGGCCAAGGCCTGTCCCGGCCTGGCCTGGGGCAGAACGCCTTGCAGGGTGCGACCCGGAGCGCTCTGATCCTGGGAGGATGCACGACCCTTCTCCCGGCCCTCGCCCTACCCCCCGCACATCTGGCGATCACCCTTCTGACGAGCATCGCGCCTCTGGTCGCGCTGCTGGCCCTGGGTCGCCGCCAGGGTGGAGTGAACGGGGATTTTCTCGGAGCCGCCATCATTGCCGGAGAATTCTGCGCGCTGCTGCCTTTATGCCTTACAAACTAAGCCCTTTTTAAAGAACCTGAACAGTTGCTCAACAGCTACGTACGCACCAATCGCCGACATCCGTGAAATCTAGCACCGACAGCTATCGCGGGCCTTGATTGACCCTTGTTTTTTTTTGAGTTAGCAGCGCCACAAACGCTTTCATTAAGTGGTCACTCAAGGATTTCACATCCTGCAGGCCGCGCGGCGTAATCCATACAGGAGAACACAATGGACTTCCCACAACTCAAGATCGGTGATCTTGTTGCAAAAATCCCCATCATCCAGGGCGGCATGGGTGTTGGCATCTCCCTTTCCGGACTGGCTTCGGCCGTGGCCAAGGAAGGCGGCATCGGCGTCATCGCCGCCGCCATGATCGGCATGGGCGAGCCCGATATTGGAAGCAACTATCGCGAAGCGAACATACGCGCCCTGGCCCACGAGCTGCGCAAGGCCCGCGAAATAACCGACGGCATCCTGGGCGTGAACATCATGGTCGCCCTGACCAATTTCAGCGATCTGGTCAAAACCTCCATCAAGGAAGGCGCGGACATCATCTTCGCCGGCGCCGGACTGCCTCTGGATCTTCCGTCCTACATCAAGGACGGAGCTAAAACCAAACTCGTGCCCATCATCTCCTCGGCCCGGGCGGCCACCATCATCTGCAAGAAATGGCTGTCCAAGTTCGATTACCTGCCAGACGCCTTCGTGGTCGAAGGTCCCAAGGCCGGTGGTCACCTCGGCTTCAAACCCGAGCAGATCGACGACCCCGAATTCTCTCTCGAAAAGACCGTGCCCGAGGTGGTCGAGGCCGTGCGTGAATTCGAGGAAAAAGCCGGCCGGCCAATCCCGGTCATCGCCGCCGGCGGCGTCTGGGACGGCGCGGACATCCACAAGTACCTGCAGATGGGCGCTGCGGGAGTGCAGATGGGCACCCGCTTCGTGGCCACCCACGAATGCGACGCGGACATCAAATTCAAGGAATCCTACATCAACGCCAAGGAAGAGGACATCCAGATCATCAAGAGCCCCGTGGGTCTGCCCGGACGGGCGGTCAGGGGCCCCTTCCTCGACGACGTAAAAAACGGCCTCAAAAAACCCTTCAAGTGCCCGTTCCACTGCATCAGCTCCTGCGACTACACCAAGAGCCCCTACTGTATCGCGCTGGCGCTGGTAAACGCCAAGAAGGGGCTGCTGAAACACGGCTTTGCCTTTGCAGGCGCCAACGCCTACAGGGTGAACGCCATTGTCTCCGTCAAGGAACTGATCGAATCCCTGCGCCAAGGATACATCGCGGCCGCCAGCCCCGCCTAGCCGCAGGGCCAAAACGCCCCCCACAGCCCGGCCGCGATGGTCGGGCTTTTTTGTGCACGTTTTTTGCTTTCACACCGGCATGGCACGCCCCTTTCACTTCAAACTGGAAAAAATCCTGGAATACCGCAGGCAGCTCGAAGACCAGGCCAAACTGGCCTTGAGTCTGATCAGGCAACAGATTGCGGAGCAGAACAAACACGTGGAGGCCTTGCACAGGAATCTGGATGCCTGCCTTCACAAGATCAGCACGCTCAAACAAATGACCCAGCCGGAGCTGTGGCTCTGGACGGGCTGGCGCGAACGTCTGGAACTTGACAAAAAACACGCACAGGCAAAACTAGCAGAACTCAAGCAACTGGCCGAAACCCGTCGACTTGAGCTCGTAGCCAAGGCCAAGGACCGTAAACTCCTGGAGAAACTCCGGGCCAAACAGGCAGAAAAACATGGGCAGGAAGAACACCGAAGAGAGCAAAAAGAATTCGACGAGACAGGCACCCTCCGCCACGGGCGCACGCCTTTCTAGGCTGGTCCAGGCCCTCATCGCCCTGGCGGTCGTCAAGCTGGCTGCCATCTGCCTGCTCTGGATTCCCCCCTTTGTCCCGGAAAATCCCGTGCTGCAGCCCGTGATCATCCGTCCGGCAGTGGCAGCAAGCCTGGCCCTGGCGCAGGAGCCGGCCGCGCCCCCCGAAGAAGCACAGGCCAACGCCACCAGCCCCGATCCCGAAACGCAGACAAACCAGACACAGGACATCAATTCCCGGGAACAGGCTCTGGCCAAGAAAGAGGCGGAGCTGAAGATGCTGGAGGCCCAAGTCGATGAAAAGCTGACAAAATTGCGGGAACTTGAGGTCAAGATGCAAAATCTGATCGATTCCGCCGGCAGCATTCAGGACGAAAAAATGGCCCACCTCATCGACGTGTATTCGAACATGAAGCCAAAGCAGGCGGCGGTTGTTCTGCAGACCCTGGAAGAGCCCATCGCCGTCAGAATCCTGGCGGGGATGAGCGGGCGCAAGGCCGGCGAAATCCTGTCCTCGGTGCGAGCCGACCGCGCGGCCGTGCTTTCCGCCGCCCTGACCCGGCTGCAGACCGGCGAGAGCGGGAACTAGGTCCATGCCGCGCATCCGGTTGACCGTGGCCTATGTCGGTACCCGCTACCAGGGCTGGCAGGTTCAGGGACAGGGGGCGACCATCCAGGGTGCCATCGAGGACAAGCTGGCCCGCATCTGCGGCGAACCGGTACGCCTTCACGGCTCCGGCCGCACGGACTCGGGCGTGCACGCACTGGCGCAGGTGGCTCACTTCGATGTCCCCGAATCCAAGGCGCATGTACCCTGGCAACAGGCCTTGAATTCCATGCTGCCTGATGACATCGCCATCATCGATGCTCGCCAAGTGCACGCTGATTTCCATGCGCGCTTTTCGGTCCGCTCCAAGCGCTACGCCTACACGCTCTGGACCGAGCCCGGCTTCACCCTCCCGCAACGGGCGCCCTTTGTCTGGCCTGTACGGGGGCTTGATTTCCAGGCCATGGAGCAGGCCGCCGGGCTGCTGGCCGGCACCCACGATTTCGCAGCCTTCCAGAACGCAGGCACAGAGATAAAAGGTACGGTGCGCACCCTGGAGCCCATCCTGCGCGCTCCCGGAACACACCCTGCGGAATGGGTCTTCCGCTTTCAGGCCGATGGATTTTTAAAACAGATGGTCCGCAACCTCATGGGCCTGCTGGTCGAGGTGGGACGAGGCAGGCTGGCTCCGAGGGACGCCCGCGCCATCCTCGAAGGGCTGGACCGCCGCATGGCCCCAACCACGGCCCCGGCCCGGGGGCTGACCCTTGAAGAGGTCATCTACTGAGAAGGCTGCGCATCACCTTTGAGAATTGACTCACGCCTGGGCAGAACGGTTTTTGAACGGCCTTTGGAAGAGTGGACAGATTGGCGAGTGAAATTAAGGATAGAATAAACATTCCGGCCTCTGCGCTAATGACTTCTGAAAACTGTCCGATTGATGAAGAGCATCATAACGGAATTCGACCGCTTCGACAGCAAACGCCCGTGGAGAGGTTCCCATGGCCTTGAGCGATCTGCAAAAACTTTTCGTCGTATCCACCGCCACCCAGATGTGGCAGCAGGATCTGCTCATGAACGCTTATTTCCAGGGCTCTGCCGTGGGTGCGAACCTGCGCGAGATGATTCTCGGGCAGCAGCCGGTCAAACCCCTGACGAATCCCTTCGACGAGGCCATCACCGGCAGGCTGCGCTCGGACAGCGCGGCTATCCGCCGCGCCGGCAAGAACGTGCAGGAAGCATCCTCCATGATCGGCATCGCCGCAGAGGCCGTAGGCACGATCAAAGGCATTCTGGAAGAAATGCAGAGCCTGGCTCAGCAGGTCAAGGACGGGGATCTGGCCTACTCCGCTGATGTCGCCACGCAGTACAACGCGCTGCGCGACAAAATCACGGGCATCATCGGATCGACGCAATACAACGGCATCTCCCTCCTGGACGATACCCGCTGGGGCACAGATCAGATCGACGCGGACGGCAACGTCTTCATCCAATCATTTGCGCAGGGCACAGGCGGCGGTTTCGATGTGACTTTCCAGAAGCTCGACAGAACCGGGTTGGCCGCTCTCAGCGGTACCGCCCTCGGAAACGTTCCGGCGGGCAGCCGGCAGGCCGAACTCGACAAGCTGTCCACCCAGATCGGAGACATGACCACCCTGGAGGAGATCTATTCCCAGCGCGAAGACGGGCTAAATTACCAGGCCACGGCCATGGACTCCCAGGCCGACCTGCTGGACCAGGCGGTGGAGGCCAGACGGCAAACACCCGCCCTGTCCCTGGAGGAAATCCTGATCCGCCTGCTGATGCGCGACACGGGAACCCTTCTGGATGAAACGAGCTGACACAAACAGCTCGCCTCAATTCATTTTTTCCCTTGCTTGCTCCCCCGGATCAGCCCTAGATTCTGCACATCCATCCATCACCACCGGAGGTTTCATGCTCGCTCGTACCCAATTCCCGCACCTGAAAAAAGTCTGCATCCTTGTTGCCGTGCTGCTTCTTGTCTCTGCCCAAGGCTGGACCCAGAACAACCTTTTGCAGCAGGGGCTTGGGCTTCTTTCCTCGGGCGGGGCAAAAACAGGATCCCTGTCCCAGGGCGAAATGGGCGACGGCCTCAAGGAAGCCCTGCGCGTGGGCACCGAGGCAGTGGTCGCCCAGCTGGGCAAGACGGACGGATTCAACACGGACAAGGCCATCCACATCCCGCTTCCCGGACAGCTCGCCACGGTGCAGAAAGCGCTGAAAGCGGCTGGCTATTCCAGTCTGGTCGACGATCTGGAACTGAAGCTGAACCGGGCGGCGGAACAGGCCACGCCCAAGGCCAAGGCCCTTTTCGTGGACGCCATCTCGGCCATGACCATAAAGGATGCCCAGGAAATCCTGAGCGGCCCCGATGACGCCGCCACCCAGTATTTCCGCAAGGCCATGGGGCCGGGACTGGCCAAGGAGATGAAGCCCGTTGTCGACGCCACCCTGGCCGAGGCGGGGGCAGTGCAGGCTTACGACAGCATGATGGGCCAGTACAAGGCCCTGCCCTTCATGCCCGACGCCAAGGCCGACCTGACCCAGTATGTGGTGGACAAAGGCCTGGACGGGATCTTTCACTACGTGGCCAAGGAAGAGGCTGACATCCGCACCAACCCGGCCGCGAGGACGACGGACCTGCTGAAGAAGGTCTTTGCAAACTGACGCTCAAAATGAACGAGGGCGAAGCCTCCCGGCCTCGCCCTCATCGACCTTGGGCATCCCAAGGTCCACCCCGTCCATCCGCTCCATTCAGCCCATGGCGTCCACAATACCCAGAATCTCCCGCGTCCGCTCTTCCATGAGCGTTTGATCCCCGCGCGACTCCACATTGAGCCGCAGCACCGGCTCCGTATTGGAGGAACGAAGATTGAAGCGCCATTCGGCGAACTCCAGACTCAATCCGTCGGTAGTATCCCGAATCAGAGCCTGACCGGCAAAACGCGCCTCCACGGCGGCGATGGCCGCAGCCGCGTCCGTGACCCGGCGGTTGATCTCCCCGCTGGCAGGATAGGCCTGCATGGCCGCGTCCACCAGCTCGGCCAAAGATTTGCCCGTGCGCGAGATCTGCTCCGCCACCAAGAGCCAGGGGATCATGCCCGAATCGCAGTAGGCGAAATCCCGGAAATAGTGGTGCGCGCTCATCTCCCCGCCGTAAACCGCGTCTTCCTGGCGCATGCGTTCCTTGATGAAGGCGTGCCCGGTCTTGGACATGATGGGACGGCCCCCTGCAGCGCTCACGGCGGCAATGGTGTTCCAGGTCAGGCGCGGGTCATGGATGATCCCCGCTCCGGGAAACTTGCGCGCAAAGGCCTCGCCCAGCAGTCCGACCAGATAATAGCCTTCGATGAAACGCCCGCTGCCGTCAAAGAAGAAGCAGCGGTCGAAATCCCCATCCCAGGCCAGACCCAGATCCGCTTTGTGTTCGAGCACCGCACGGGCGGTAAGTTCCCTGTTCTCCGGCAGCAAGGGATTGGGCACGCCAGCCGGAAAATTACCGTCCGGCTTGTGCAGCAGCTTGTGGAATTTGAAGGGCAGTCTGTGTTCGAGCAGGTCGACAATGGCCCCGGCTCCGCCGTTGCCGGCGTTGACCACGATGGACAGGGCCTTGAGCGCACTGCGATCCACATAGGACAGAAGATGATCGATGTAGCGCGTACGCATTTTCAGTTCGTGCAGCTGGCCGGCCCGCTGCGCGACCTTGAATTCACCGGCCGCCGCCAGGTCGCGGATGGCGAAAAGGCCCGTGTCACCGCTGATGGGCCGGGACTCCTCGCGCACGAACTTCATGCCGTTGTGGTCCCTGGGGTTATGACTGGCGGTAACCATGATGCCGCCGTCGAGACCCTGGTCAAAGACAGCGAAATAGACTTCCTCGGTCCCGCACTCGCCCAGAGTGCACACGTCCACGCCGGAATCGCGCAAGCCCCTGGTCACGGCCTCAGCCATGGACGGGCTTGAAAGACGGATATCGTGCCCAACCACCACTCGATCGGGATTCAAAAACGCGGCATAGGCGCGGCCGATGCGGTACGCCAGGGCATCGTCCAGCTCGTCCGGAACGCGTCCGCGAATGTCATAGGCTTTGAAGCAGGAAAGATTCATGGGTAAGACTCCTGAAATGATGACATGCGATGAATTATCCGGGGCAAAAGAGCCCGGCAATCGGCTACCAAGGGCCAAGCGCCTGATGCAAGCAAAAAGGAGGGATTTCGCCGCTCTTCCGGACACCACTGATGGTTATGCCCTCCGCCCGGGCATGTCGACATGGAGTTGCTCCATGGGTGACAATTCCTGCGCAAGCGCGTTGATTTTCTGGATTCCACAGCTACCACCGCGACGGGGCCATGCGCGTGGACGGCAACCACGGCAGCACCCTGGGCTACGAGCCCAACGGCTACGGCGAGTGGCAGCAGCCGCCCGGCAAACTCTTTCGTCTGATGAACCCCGCACAACAGGAGTCTCTCTTCGGCAACACGGCCCGGGCCATGGGGGATGCGCCAGACGAGATCAAGCTCCGCCACATCGGCAATTGCCTGAAAGCCGACCCAGCCTACGGCAAGGGCGTGGCCAAGGCCCTTGGCATTGATCTGGCCATGGTGCCCAAATAATCAGCCATATCCATTGATCCCAAAGGGCTGCCCTCGCGGGCGGCCTTTTTTTGGGTCTGCCCGCACTGCAGACCTTGCGCTTCGAACACCTTGGTGACAGGTTTCAAATCATAACCAAGGCCGCCCAGTATTCCGCCAAGTTGGCGCCTGAACTCCGTACCCTGCTGGGAACTTCCCATGTCCACTTCTGTCTGGAGCACTCTGACCCGCCCTTTGCGGCACCAAAATTTCCGCTTATTCGCTGCGGGTCAACTCATTTCACTTATCGGGACCTGGGTCCAAAACGTCTCGGAAGCGTGGCTGGTATACCGCTTGACCGGGTCCAGCGCGGCCCTGGGGCTGGTCCGCTTCGCAGGACTCGCCCCCGTCTTCGTCCTGGCCCTCATCGGCGGGGATTTTGCCGACAGGGCCAACCGTCGCCACATTCTGCTCGGCACCCAGACCGTGGCCATGATCCTGGCCTTTATCCTCGCCGCCCTCTGCTTCACGGAGCAGGTCCAGGTCTGGATCATCGTGCTGCTGGCTGCCGTGCTTGGCGCCGTCCATGCCATCGACAACCCGACCCGACAGTCCTTCGTGGTCGAGTTGGTCGGCAAGGAGGACCTGCCCAGCGCCATCGGGTTCAACTCCTCCATGTTCCACACGGCCCGCATCATCGGCCCGACCGTGGCCGGAGTCCTGCTGGCAACGGTCGGTGAGGCCTGGTGCTTCACCATCAACGGGTTGTCCTTCCTGGCCGTCATCGGCTCCCTCGCCATCATGCGCCTCCCGTCGCTACCCAAACCCGCACCGCAGGGAGCCCTCCTGACCCGGATCAAGGCCGGCACGTCCTACGCATGGGCCTCCCCGACCATCCGCCCGCTGCTCATGCTCGTCGCCGTGAACAGCCTCTTCGGCTCGTCCTTTCTGGTGCTCATGCCCGTGGTGGCCAAGGAAGTGCTGGGGCGGGGAGCCGACGGCTACAGCCTGCTCATGACCGCGGCCGGGATCGGCAGCCTCGTGGGCGCCCTGATCCTGACCCTGCGCAGGAACACCGGACTCTGGGCCTTGAGAACCGTGGCCAGTCTGGGCTTCGGCCTGACCCTCATTCTTTTTTCCCTTTCCCGGATATTCTGGCTCTCGATGCTCCTGGCCCTGCCTGCGGGCCTGTTCATGATCCTGCTCATGGCCACCTCGAACACCCTGGTGCAAACTCTCGCGCCCGATGAACTGCGCGGCCGGGTCATGGCCCTCTTCGCCATGATGTTCATGGGCATGTCGCCTTTCGGCTCCCTCGGAGCCGGACTTTTGGCCGAAAGCATCGGCGTCGGGCCAACGCTTTCCCTGTGCGGCGGCGTTTGCCTGCTGGCCGGAATTTTTCTGGGCCGCACCGGCTCCTTGAAGACGAAAGACATGACGTCGCCAGCGGATTAGAATACTCTTGTCAGCATTTCTCTTTGTGAATAGTATTAATAGTACTTCTTCTCAACAACCAAGGAGACGCTCATGCTTGACCCAAAATACCGCGCCTTCCATGACTCCGTGGCTGCCTTTGTGCCCATCGCGCGCATCATCACCGATCCACTCTGGCCTACGGAACGGACGCGAGCTTCTATCGCCTCGTACCCAAGATCGTCATCAACGTGGAGACCGAGGCCGAGGTGGCCCGCATCCTGCGTCTGGCCCACAAGAGCCGCATCCCCGTGACCTTTCGCGCTGCAGGAACAAGCCTCTCGGGGCAGGCCGTGACGGACTCGGTGCTGATCCGCCTGGGCGAAGGCTGGACCGGCTGCCGCGTCTATGACCAGGCCCGACGCATCGACCTTGAACCCGGCATCATCGGCGCCCACGCCAACCGCACCCTGGCCCCCTTCGGCAAGAAGATCGGCCCGGACCCGGCCTCCATCGACAGCTGCAAGATCGGCGGCATCCTGGCCAACAACGCCAGCGGCATGTGCTGCGGCGTGGCCGAGAACAGCTACCAGACCCTCCTCGACCTGCGCCTCATCCTCGTCGACGGAACGGTCCTCGATACCGGCGACGACGAATCCAAACGCAGATTCAAGGAAAAGCACCCTGAAATAGTGGAAGGGCTGGCGGACCTGCGCCGTCAGGTCATAAGCGCCCCGGAACTTGAAGCGCGCATCCGCCACAAGTTCAAGATCAAGAACACCACGGGCTACAGCCTGAACGCGCTGGTCGATTTCGAGGACCCGTTCGACATCCTCAAGCATCTGCTGGTTGGGTCCGAAGGCACGCTGGCCTTCATCTCCAAGGTCACCTACCGCACCGTGACCGAGCACGCCCACAAGGCCTCGGCGCTGATGCTCTTCCCGGATATCCGCACCGCCTGCGAGGCGACCATCATTTTGAAGAAGCAGCCCGTGGCCGCAGTGGAACTCATGGACCGCCCGGCGCTCAGATCAGTACAGGACAAAGACGGCATGCCTCCCTACCTGCGTGAACTGAGCGATACCGCAGCGGCCCTACTGGTGGAAACCAGAGCCGAGGACAAAGCCGGGCTCGACGCCCAGATCGAGACCATCAAGGCCGCTCTGGCCGGGGTGAAAATGGTCCGCGAGATCGAGTTCACCCCCGTGCCGCAGGAATTCGCCAAGCTGTGGAACATCCGCAAAGGCCTCTTCCCGGCCGTCGGTTCGGTGCGGGCCACCGGCACCACGGTCATCATCGAGGACGTGGCCTTCCCCATCGAGCGACTGGCCGACGCGACCCTGGAGTTGCAGGGCCTCTTGGAAAAATACGGCTACTCCGAGGCCATCATCTTCGGCCACGCCCTGGAAGGGAACCTGCACTTCGTCTTCACCCAGGATTTCGGAGACCAAAAAGAGGTCGAGCGCTACAGCAAGCTCATGGACGACGTGGCCACCATGGTCGTCGACAAATACGACGGCTCCCTCAAGGCCGAACACGGCACGGGCCGCAACATGGCACCCTTCGTCGAGATGGAGTGGGGGCAGGACGCATACCGGCTCATGCAGGACATAAAGCGCATCTTCGATCCGCTGACGCTCTTAAACCCCGGTGTCATCCTGAACCCGGACCCCAAGGCCCACCTGAAGGATTTAAAACCCCTGCCTGCCGCCCACGAACTGGTGGACAAGTGCATCGAGTGCGGGTTCTGCGAGCCCATCTGCCCCTCCAAACACATCACCCTGACCCCGCGCCAGCGCATCACGTCCTGGCGCGAAATCCAGCGGTTGCAAGGCAAGCCCGAGCACAAGGAGGAGCTGGCCAAGCTCCTGAAAGCCTACGGCTATCAGGGCGACGGGACCTGCGCCACGGACGGGCTATGCGGCACGCGCTGCCCGGTGGGCATCGACACGGGCAAGATGACCAAAGCCCTGCGCGCCGAAAGCGCGACCATACGGCAGAAAAAAGCCGCCGACTGGATCGGGGAACACTTTGCGGGCGTGGCCCGGACCGTGTCCGGGGTGCTGCAGGTCGTGGACGCGGTGCATGCCGTGGCCGGGACGAGATTCATGGACGTGTCCTCCAAGACCCTGCACCGCGTGTCGGGAAAGCGCGTCCCGCGCTGGAACGCCCAGATGCCAAAGGGGCTTGGCCGCATCCGGCGCGCAAAGGTAGGTGAAGGCAACCCG
>JFJP01040583.1_pt1 | contig 10993 bp, 9 predicted proteins | sample 431651 | NCBI WGS metagenome assembly JFJP01 (sample SAMN02602958, study PRJNA72255) | Microbial mat metagenome, whole genome shotgun sequencing project. | biome: fresh water; feature: sink hole; material: water; isolation source: purple microbial (photo- and chemosynthetic) mats found in...
TTGATTTATGGGAATCCTTTGATCGTTCAACCGGTCACCATTTCAATTTATCAATTGACTTGAATGCTTGTACAGGATGTGGCGCATGCGTTATAGCTTGTCACGCTGAAAATAACGTACCAGTTGTTGGTAAGTCTGAGGTTAGAAGAAGTCGCGATATGCACTGGTTGCGTATCGATAGATACTATTCTTCTGAAGATACTTTTGCTAGTGACAATAAGAAAAAAGAAGAATTTGACGGATTGTTTGGTGATAAAGGTTCATTAGGTGGATTTGGTCAAATGGAAAGTCCTGCGGATAATCCTCAAGTGGCATTCCAACCCGTGATGTGTCAACACTGTAATCACGCTCCTTGTGAAACAGTTTGCCCAGTTGCTGCAACTTCTCACGGTCGTCAAGGTCAAAATCAAATGGCTTACAACAGATGTGTTGGTACTCGTTACTGTGCTAACAACTGTCCTTATAAAGTTCGTCGTTTCAACTGGTTTTTATACAACAAGAACAGCGAATTTGATTTCCACATGAATGATGATTTAGGTCGTATGGTTGTAAATCCAGATGTAAACGTTCGTTCACGTGGAGTTATGGAAAAATGTTCTATGTGTATTCAAATGACACAAAAAACTATTTTAGATGCAAAACGAGAAGGAAGAGAAATAAAAGATGGTGAATTCCAAACGGCTTGTTCAAATGCATGTTCTTCTGGAGCAATGGTATTTGGAGACGTAAATGATAAAGAATCTAAAGTAGCTGAATTACTTGAAGATAAAAGAATGTATCATTTGTTAGAGCATGTAGGAACCAAACCAAACGTTATCTACCACGTTAAAGTTAGAAATACCTAGTTAAAAAAAGATTAATTAAGAAACAAGATAAAGGATTATGTCGTCTCACTACGAAGCACCCATTAGAAAACCATTAGTTATTGGTGATAAAAGTTATCACGATGTGACTGTAGATGTTGCTGCTCCTGTTGAAGGAAGAGCAAATAAACAATGGTGGACCGTTTTTTCAATCGCATTAGCAGCTTTCCTTTGGGGAATAGGTTGTATCACCTATACCATTTCAACCGGTATCGGAACTTGGGGTCTTAACAAGACTGTAGGTTGGGCTTGGGATATTACCAATTTCGTTTGGTGGGTAGGTATCGGTCATGCAGGAACACTTATTTCTGCCGTACTTTTACTTTTCCGTCAAAGATGGAGAATGGCTATTAATCGTTCTGCAGAAGCAATGACCATTTTCTCAGTTGTTCAAGCAGGTTTATTCCCAATCATTCACATGGGTAGACCTTGGTTGGCTTATTGGGTTGTTCCAATTCCTAACCAATTTGGGTCACTTTGGGTAAACTTTAACTCACCTCTTCTTTGGGACGTATTCGCAATTTCTACGTATCTTTCTGTATCACTAGTTTTCTGGTGGACAGGGTTACTTCCTGATTTTGCAATGTTAAGAGACAGAGCAGTTACGCCTTTCAACAAAAAAATATACTCTATTTTGAGTTTCGGATGGAGCGGTAGAGCAAAAGATTGGCAACGTTTTGAAGAAGTTTCTTTGGTATTAGCTGGTTTAGCTACTCCTTTGGTTCTTTCTGTTCATACTATTGTATCCTTTGACTTTGCTACTTCGGTAGTTCCAGGTTGGCATACAACAATTTTCCCACCATACTTTGTTGCTGGTGCGGTATTCTCAGGTTTTGCAATGGTAAATACCTTGCTAATCATTATGAGAAAGGTTTCTAATCTTGAAGCTTACATAACGATACAACACATTGAATTAATGAATATTGTAATTATGATTACAGGTTCTATCGTTGGTGTTGCCTATATCACAGAGCTATTTGTGGCTTGGTACTCAGGTGTTGAATATGAACAATACGCTTTCTTAAACAGAGCTACTGGTCCATACTGGTGGGCTTATTGGTCAATGATGACATGTAATGTATTCTCTCCGCAGTTTATGTGGTCTAAAAAATTGAGAACTAGCATTATGTTTTCTTTCATAATCTCAATTGTTGTAAATATTGGAATGTGGTTTGAACGTTTTGTAATTATCGTTACTTCACTACACAGAGATTATCTTCCATCATCTTGGACGATGTTCTCACCAACATTTGTTGATATAGGTATTTTCACTGGAACTATAGGATTCTTCTTTGTTTTATTCTTATTATATGCTAGAACTTTCCCAGTAATAGCTCAAGCAGAGGTTAAAACAATCTTGAAATCTTCAGGTGAAAATTATAAGAGAGATAGAGAAAAAGAAGGTCATAATCATTCAGAAAAACATTAGTAGTTGTTATGAGTAATAAAGTTATACACGCAATATATAATGATGATGATATTTTAATGGATGCTGTAAAGCAAACTAGAAAAGCACATCATCATATTGAAGAAGTTTTTACTCCATTTCCTGTTCACGGATTGGATAAAGCAATGGGATTAGCACCAACAAGACTTGCAATTTGTGCATTCATTTATGGATGTATTGGTATTTCTGTTGCAACTTGGATGATGAATTACATAATGATACAAGATTGGCCCCAAGATATTGGAGGAAAACCTAGTATGAGCTACATCCAAAATATGCCAGCTTTTGTGCCGGTTATGTTTGAAATGACCGTTTTCTTTGCAGCTCACTTAATGGTAATTACATTTTACATGAGAAGTAAATTATGGCCTTTTAAAAATGCCGAAAATCCTGATGTGAGAACAACAGACGATCACTTCTTAATGGAAGTAGCTGTAAATAATAATGAAGAAGAATTAACTTCTTTCTTAAAAAATACAGGTGCAGTTGAAGTTAAAGTAATTGATAAGCACTAAACAGACATGAAAAGAATAATAAAAATAACATTAGTATTAGGTATAATAGTATCTCTTTCTTCATGTAAAGACAATGCATCGCCTAATTATCAGTATATGCCAAATATGTACGAATCCGTTGCGTATGAAACCTATTCTGAATCAAAAGCATTTAACTCAGTTAATGGTTTAAAAGGTAAAGAAGGTCAATTGCCTGCCGTTGGTTCAATAAAAAGGGGTTATGTTCCTTATGAGTATGCAGATACTCCTGAATCTTTTGCAGCAGTTAAAGCAGCTAATTTAGTATCTCCACTTGATCCAACTAAAATTGATATGAAAAAAGCTGAAGAACTTTATGTAATATATTGTGGTATTTGTCATGGTAATGCTGGTGACGGTAAAGGTAAATTAGTTACTCAAGGTAAATTCCTTGGAGTTCCAAGTTATGCTGACAGAGTTATTAACGAAGGTAGTGTTAATCACGTTATAAATTATGGTTTAAATTCAATGGGTTCCTATGCTACTCAATTAAATCAAGAAGAACGTTGGATGGTTTCAGCTTATGTAATGAAGCTTAAAAGTGAATTATAATTGTAGAACAAACAGATTGTTATAGATATGTACACATTTTCAAAAGGTTTAAAAAACACAGCGCTTGTTCTAATGATTTTAGGATTAGTTGGTATAGTGTATGGTTTTTTAACTACTCCAAAGACTACAGAAGAAGTTGAAAAAATAGTTGCCGCGAGTCATCATGGTGGTCACAACGCTAAAGCTGATGCTCACAACACTCATGAAGTAGTAGTAAATCATCAAGATGTTAAAGAGGAAGTTAATACGGAAGCATCAAAAAATGATACTGCTGCAGTTGCTCCTGCAAATGATACATTAAAAGAGGAAGTAACTCCTCTAAAAAATGAAAATCATCAAGATAGTCATACCACTAGTAGTGCTTCTGAATCTAAAGTTGATGCCGAAAAAGAACACAAAGAACATTTAGAAAATGTGTTGCATCAGTTGCAGAACAAACCTTGGTCAGCTTTATATGTTGCTTGTATTTTCTTTATGTTAATTTCTTTAGGAGTTTTAGCATTTTACGCTATTCAACAAGTTGCTCAAGCAGGTTGGTCTCCAGTATTGTTTAGAGTAATGCAAGGAATTACAGCTTATTTGCCAGTTGGTTCTTTGATATTTTTTGGAATATTAGTAGTGTCAGGATTGCACTTAAATCATTTATTTGTTTGGATGCAAGATGGAGTTACCGAAGTTGGTAATCCTAATTATGATAAATTAATTGCAGGCAAATCAGGTTACTTAAATGTTACATTTTGGTTAATTAGAGCTGCCGTTTTCTTGATTGGTTGGAATTTATACCGATACTTGTCAAGAAAAAATTGTTTGGCACAAGACGAATCAAATGATAATAGCTTTTACAAAAAGAATTTCAAACTTTCTGCTGGATTTTTAGTTTTCTTTATTGTTACAGAATCTATTATGTCTTGGGATTGGTTGATGTCTTTTGACCCTCATTGGTTCAGTACGCTTTTTGGATGGTATGTTTTTGCGAGTTTCTTTGTAAGCGGCATCACTACAATTTCAATGGTAACTTTATATTTAAAATCTAAAGGTTATTTAGAAAATGTAAATTCAAGCCATATTCATGATTTGTCAAAATTTATGTTTGGTATTAGTGTTTTTTGGACCTATTTATGGTTTTCACAATTCATGCTTATTTGGTATGCAAATATTCCAGAAGAGGTTACTTATTTTATAACTAGAATAGAACACTATAATTTACCATTCTTCGGTGCAGTAGTTATGAATTTCGTTTTCCCATTATTAGTATTAATTAATACCGATTTTAAACGTATAGCACCAATTATTGTTGGAGCAGGTGTAGTAATTTTATTAGGACACTACATAGATTTCTTTAATATGGTTATGCCAGCAACTGTTGGTGATCAATGGTTCATTGGTGTTTCTGAAATCGCTTCTGTATTATTCTTTTTAGGATTGTTTATTTTTGTAGTATTTACTGCTTTATCTAAAGTTCCACTTACTCCAAAACGTAACCCATTCATTGAAGAAAGTAAACATTTTCATTATTAATATTTAAAGAAAAGAACAAATGACAAGTTTATTAGTACTTCTTGTTTTAGTTTTATTATCGGTTGCTTTATGGCAATTGACTAAAATTTTTGACCTAACGCAAGTTGGCAAACAATCTGATAACACTCAGATAGCTGACGACAATGATAATAGAGTAAATGGTTACTTACTTTTTGGTTTTTTAGGATTTATTTATCTAATTACTATTTTTTGTATTGTAAATTATGGTGGTTTTCCGTTAATGAGTAACGCAGCATCGGTTCATGGTAAAGATGTTGATCAACTTATGTGGATATCTATGATTCTTATATTTATAGTTCAAACCATTACTCAAGCATTGCTTCATTATTTTGGTTTCAAGTATAGAGGAAGAAAAGGTCAAGTAGCTACCTATTTTTCAGATAACAATAAGTTAGAATTTATTTGGAGTTCTATACCTGCAATTGTATTAGCAGTTTTGATTTTCTTCGGTTTATATTCATGGACAGATATTATGTTTGTTAATGAAAAAGAAGAAAAACCTATCGTAATTGAAGTTTATGCTCAGCAATTTAAATGGACTGCTAGATATGCAGGTGATGATAATGTTTTAGGAAAAGCTAATGTTAGATTAATTGAAGGAGTAAACACGTTAGGCGTTGATTTAGCAGATCCTAATGCTCAAGATGATGTTGTTACTGATGAATTGCATTTGCCCAAAGGAAAAAAAGTAGTTTTCAAAATTCGTTCACAAGATGTTTTACACTCTTTCTATATGCCTCATTTTAGAGCGCAAATGAATTGTGTTCCTGGAATGGTTACTCAATTTGCTTTTACGCCATCCCTAACTACTTCAGAAATGAGAGAAACAAAAGAGATGACAGAAAAAGTAGCCAATATTAACAAAATTAGAGAAACCAAAAGCAAACAATTGGTTGCTGAAGGTAAAACGGCTTTAGATCCTTATCAATTTGATTTCTTACTATTATGCAATAAAATTTGTGGTTCTTCACATTACAATATGCAAATGAAAGTTGTTGTAGAAAGTGAAGCCGACTACAAAAAATGGTTAAATGAAAAAACTAAGTTAGTACAATCTGTTAAAACTGCTGTTGCTGAAGAAGCAGCCGCAAAACTTGCCGAATCTAATCCTGCTAAAATTGATACTACTTCTGTAAAAAAAGACACTACTTTAGTAGCTGAAACACCAACTAAATAATAAAAAATATAATATATTTTATAATATGAGTCACGAACACGATAATCACGCACACGATCACCACGACGATCATCATGAACACCATCATAAAGATACATTTATCACAAAATATATCTTTAGTATAGACCATAAGATGATTGCTAAGCAATATCTTTTGACAGGTATATTTATGGGTATTATTGGTGTAGGTATGTCTTTGCTTTTTAGATTGCAATTGGCTTGGCCTGAACAGTCATTTAAAGTGTTTAGTTTTTTCTTAGGTGAAAAAATGGCTCCTGAAGGTGTAATGACTAATGAAGCCTATTTATCATTAATTACAATTCATGGAACCATAATGGTTTTCTTTGTATTAACTGCTGCCCTTAGTGGTACATTTAGTAATTTACTTATACCATTACAACTAGGTGCAAGAGATATGGCTTCTGGTTTCCTTAATATGGTATCCTATTGGTTATTCTTTTTGTCTAGTGTCATAATGGTTACATCGTTATTTGTTGAATCTGGTCCTGCATCTGCTGGATGGACAATTTATCCACCATTAAGTGCGCTACCACAAGCTATAGCTGGTTCTGGTCTAGGTATGACATTGTGGTTAGTTTCAATGGCAGTATTTATTGCTGCATCATTAATGGGTTCTTTGAATTATATTGTAACGGTAATCAATCTTAGAACTAAAGGAATGACTATGACAAGAATGCCACTTACAATATGGGCTTTTTTCATAACTGCTGTTATTGGTGTTATTTCTTTCCCAGTCTTATTGTCAGCTGCTCTTTTGTTGATTATGGACAGAAGTTTTGGCACTTCTTTCTTCCTATCTGATATTTATTTAGCTGGTGAAGTATTGAATTATCAAGGTGGATCTCCAGTTTTATTCGAACATTTATTTTGGTTTTTAGGTCACCCAGAGGTATACATCATTTTGTTGCCAGCTTTAGGTATTACATCAGAAGTTATAGCTACAAATGCTCGTAAACCAATCTTTGGTTATAGAGCCATGATTATGTCTATTCTTGCAATTGCATTTTTATCAACAATCGTTTGGGGACACCACATGTTCGTATCAGGTATGAATCCTTTCCTAGGTTCTGTATTTACCTTTACAACTTTATTAATTGCAATACCATCTGCAGTAAAGGCATTCAACTATATTACAACTTTATGGAAAGGTAATTTACAACTTAATCCGGCAATGTTGTTTTCTATTGGATTAGTTTCAACATTCATTACTGGTGGTTTAACAGGTATTATTTTAGGAGATAGCACCCTTGATATTAATGTTCACGATACTTATTTTGTTGTTGCTCACTTCCACTTAGTAATGGGTATTTCTGCTCTATATGGTATGTTTGCCGGAATCTATCATTGGTATCCAAAAATGTTCGGTAGAATGTTAAATAAGAATTTAGGATATGTTCACTTTTGGGTAACTGCAGTATGTGCGTATGGAGTTTTCTTCCCAATGCACTTTATTGGTATGGCAGGTCTTCCAAGACGTTATTACACTAACACTAATTTCCCATTATTTGACGATTTACAAGACGTAAATGTTATTATTACTATTTTTGCTCTTGTAGGTGGTGCTTTTCAGTTGGTATTTATCTATAATTTCTTCTCAAGTATATTCTACGGAAAAAGAACAGTTCAAAACCCATGGAGATCAAATACTTTAGAATGGACTGCTCCCATAGAACATATTCACGGAAACTGGCCTGGAGAAATTCCTGAGGTTCATAGATGGCCTTATGATTATAGTAAACCAGGTCATGATGAAGATTTTGTTCCACAAAATGTTCCGATGAAACCAGGTGAAGAAATTTTACATCACTAAGAGTTTTTAAATAAAATATAAAAATGCCTTTCTTATGAGAGGCATTTTTATTTAGATATAACTTTGTTATATATTTGTAGTATGAATGAAAATTTAGACCCAACAAACTTTAATTTTAATCCTGAAGAGCTTGACCTTGAAAAGAAGTTAAGACCACTATCTTTTGATGATTTTACTGGACAAGAACAAGTTTTAGACAATTTAAAAGTCTTTGTGGAAGCTGCAAATCAAAGAAATGAAGCTTTAGATCACACCTTGTTTCATGGTCCGCCTGGATTAGGTAAAACTACTTTAGCAAATATTTTAGCTAATGAACTAGGTGTTGGAATTAAAATTACTTCTGGCCCAGTTTTAGATAAACCTGGTGATTTAGCCGGATTGTTAACAAATCTTGAAGATAGAGACGTTTTATTTATTGATGAAATTCATCGTCTTAGTCCTGTTGTTGAAGAATACTTGTATTCTGCAATGGAAGACTTTAAGATTGATATTATGATTGAGTCTGGACCAAATGCAAGAACCGTTCAAATCAATTTAAATCCGTTTACATTAGTTGGCGCAACAACTCGTTCAGGTTTGTTAACGGCTCCAATGCGTGCTCGTTTCGGAATTCAAAGTAGATTACAATATTATAATACTGAACTATTAACCACAATTGTGCAACGAAGTTCTGCCATTTTAAAAATGCCTATTACTATGGAAGCCGCAATTGAAATTGCAGGAAGAAGTCGAGGTACACCTAGAATCGCAAATGCACTTTTAAGACGTGTTCGTGACTTTGCTCAAATTAAAGGCAATGGTAAGATAGATATAGAGATTGCTCGTTATTCTTTAAAAGCGTTACATGTAGATGCTCACGGCTTGGATGAAATGGACAATAAAATCCTTACAACAATTATCGATAAATTTAAAGGTGGTCCTGTTGGTTTGTCAACTCTTGCCACTGCGGTTTCGGAAAGTGGTGAAACCATAGAAGAAGTTTATGAGCCTTTTTTAATTCAAGAAGGGTTTATTATCAGAACACCAAGAGGTAGAGAGGTTACCGAAAAAGCCTACAAGCATCTAGGGAAAGTGAAAATGAATACTCAAGGAGGATTGTTTTAGAAGATGGGAGTTGGGAGTTGGGAGTTGGAAGCGGGAAGATGGAAGCGGGAAGTTGGATGATGGATGATGGATGAGGGAAGTTGGAAGAGGCATGTTTGAAATTAACACAATATATTTATTTTTATGAGTTTTAAATTTGAAAAGTTAATTATTTGGCAGAACGCGATGGATTTTGGCGAAAAAATTTATAACATGTCTCAGAATTTTCCAAAAAGTGAAATCTATAATTTAACTTCTCAAATTAATAGAGCTGTTGATTCTATTGCTTTGAATATTTCAGAAGGTTCAATCGAACAAAGTAATCCCGAATTTAGAAGGTTTTTAGGTTATTCAATTCGTTCTTTAGCAGAAGTTGTAACTTGCTTACATAAAGCAAAGCGAAGAAATTACATTGATATTGCAATTTTTGAAAGTTATTATTTAGAGTCATATAATTTGATGAATATGATGATTGCTTTTAGAAATAAATTGAACTAATATGTCTTCCAACTTCCAGCTTCCAACTTCAAACTATTCTAAACTCATCAAATCTGAAGCAACTCGACTCGGCTTTCTTTCTTGCGGAATTTCTAAAGCCGAATTCTTAGAAGAGGAAGCTCCAAGATTAGAAAGTTGGTTAAATAAAAATCATCACGGTCAAATGACCTATATGGAGCATCATTTTGACAAAAGACTAAATCCAAAACTTCTAGTTGATGATTCCAAAAGCGTAATATCATTACTATTAAATTATTTTCCCTTAGAAGAACAAAATAGCGATAGTTATAAAATTTCTAAATATGCTTATGGACAAGATTATCATTATGTAATCAAAGAGAAACTAAAAGAGTTACTAAATACAATTCAATCACAAATTGGTGATGTTTCCGGTAGGGCTTTTGTTGATTCTGCTCCTGTTTTAGACAAAGCTTGGGCAGCAAAAAGTGGTTTAGGATGGATAGGAAAAAATAGTAATCTAATTACTCAAAAAGTAGGTTCTTTCTATTTTATTGCCGAACTAATTATAGATTTAGAATTAGATTATGACCATCCAACAACAGACCATTGCGGAACATGCACTGCTTGTATAGATGCTTGTCCAACAGATGCCATTGTTGCTCCTTATGTAGTTGACGGAAGTAAATGTATTTCTTATTTCACAATAGAATTAAAAGACAACTTGCCAATTGAAATGAAAGGTAAGTTTGACGATTGGACTTTTGGTTGTGATGTTTGCCAAGATGTTTGCCCATGGAATCGTTTTTCAAAACCTCATAACGAACCATTATTTAATCCAAATCCTGAACTTTTATCTTTTTCTAAAAGCGATTGGGAAGAAATTACAAAGGATACTTTCAACAAGGTTTTTAAAAACTCAGCAGTAAAAAGAACCAAATTTGAGGGATTTAAAAGGAACATCAATTTTTTGAAATTGTAAACAATAAATTGTTTGAAAGGTATTGATATCGATTGTGAATACAGATTACAAACTCTGGCTATAGAATAAGGAGTTCTGCCAAGAGTTCCCATGAAAAGCTCCGCAAACGTCTCCTGACTTTGCGCAATTTTTCTTATTTTTGATAAATGATAAATATATGAAAGAAGGATATGTTACATTAGACCAAACATTGCCCCATTTTTTGACCGCTACCGTTGTTGATTGGGTTGATGTTTTTTCTAGAAAAAATTATCGTGACGCCTTTAATGTTCTAAATCTAAATCCAATTATAAATTACAATCGTTATCAGAAATAAAGTGCAAAGTCAGGAGACGTTTGCCCAATCCTATACTCATTAATTATGAAGTACATTTTATTTTACATAGTTATTTTTTCTTTTATGAATTGCAATTCATTAAAAAAAGAAATCATTCAAGAGAATGTTTATATTGTATTGAAAAACGAAATAATTGAAGACAATATGGTTCTAAAATTTGAAATCATCAATACTACAAACAATAATTATTATT
>JFJP01041025.1_pt1 | contig 10993 bp, 10 predicted proteins | sample 431651 | NCBI WGS metagenome assembly JFJP01 (sample SAMN02602958, study PRJNA72255) | Microbial mat metagenome, whole genome shotgun sequencing project. | biome: fresh water; feature: sink hole; material: water; isolation source: purple microbial (photo- and chemosynthetic) mats found in...
AAGAAAACGCTTTTCAATTTATTGAAAATGCCAAAAAACAGCAAACAACAAATAATTAAATCAGGTCGCAAGTTCGAATCTTGTCATCCCGGCTGCTTATTATCAAAGACTTACACGAAAGTGTGGGTCTTTTTTGATTGGTAACTCTACACAAAAACAACCCTTTGTTGCGGTGTTTCGGTTGCGGAGGGCATCAAAGCCTTTGCAGTAAAAGGTTGTAGCGATTTTGTGGCGCAACGCAGCAATTTCCAAGATTTAGTGTCAATCCATTTAAACTGATTTAAATGAGTAGTTGCACAAAAAATGCTGCAATTAATCAAGTTTTTTCTTGCGAATGACAAATTTTGTCGCAAATAAATTAACAACATACAAATATCAGCACGTATAATCAAAATACGCATCTGAATATGCCTAATAATGTCAAGTAAACGGCGCAAAATACTTGACAAAATTATTCTAATTCATAGAGTTTAAATACTTCATCTCCGATGTTTGCTATATAAAAAGAGTTTTTTTACTTCTGTTTCAAATTCGTAGATTTCGCTCTTATGTTCTACGAATGTATTAGTTACTCCGTGGATAAACAAAAACCATTTTAAAAAAGAAAATATCGAAAATTGAAAATGTTTTGTAAAAAAAGCATATATTTGTTGCAACATTTTGATATTCAATTTCATCTTATGTTTATAATATTCGAAAAATTCTAATCAAAAACAAATCTGTTTTAATACTAATTTTACGAATTATCAGAAAATCAAACTATGTTATTAAAATATAAATTTTACAATCATGAAAAGAAATGTACTAAAACCATTGCTGATGCTATGTTTCAGCATGATCTGTTTCTTAAATTTGTCAGGTCAAAATACGCAAGGTAGCGACAGTGTTGTTAATCCGATTTACTTCGATGATGTGCAAATTTTTCCACAAAATCCAAGTCCAACGGATAGTGTTTATATTGTTTATTCGTACGAATCAGGCGATGCTTGTCCGGATTTTTATTTAGTTAAAGATTCAGTTGTAAAAAACTGTGTCTTTGTTTCAAAACTGTCAATTCTCAGCCAGGGACAGATTTGTGCACAAGTTGTAACAAAGTTCAAAACGAAACTGTTACTTGGCGTTTTTAATGAAAAAACAGACCTGTTTTTTGGGGGAAATTTTGTTACTACAATCGATCCTCATGCTTGTAATATGGATATGATGGGTAAAGTGATTTCAGTAACGGAAAAATCATCCATTATTCAGGACGAAAACTCACAAGATGTTTATGAAATTAAGGATGAAGTATTAAGTATTGGTTCACTTGTAAAATTTCATGGAACTAAGATTCAGTGTATTACAACTCCTTGTTATAATATTGTTGACTGCTTTACAATTGTTGATTTTACCGATTGTGTAATGGACAAAAAAGGGATAGTTGTAGCCGGAAAGAATAGCTGTGAAGGACAATTATTAATTAAAGAATTAACACCCTATTTATCAACTCCGAAACTTTACGTTTTTGTGCCCGAAGGTGTTGTAAGCGATGATGGTTCTTTTACATCAAGCATCGAAGTAGGCGATAAAGTAATTTTTGGAAGTGTTTCATTCAATTTAGATTCAATTTTCATAGGTCTTAAAGATTCTACATTTATTCCTCCAATGTCGGATTGCGCAATTGCAGGATTTGCAACTTGTTACGAAATTGTTGAGAGTCAACCTCTCGAAAGTTATTCAATTTCGGGTAAGGCTATTGCCGGAAATGAAGTGGTTCAGTCGGGTTCAGCAGTATTATATGCAAAAGACTTCAAAAAAGCACTGAATGCTACAGCTTTAAATAGTGATGGAACTTTTGTTTTCGACAATTTAATAAAAGGTGAATATACGGTTTACATTATTCCTGATATTAAACTATATAAGAATTATTTGCCAACATTTTATGTAAATAAAGTGCATTACAAACGAGCTGATTTTGTAAGCTTAAATGAAAATATTAATGAATTGTCTATCCAACTTCGACCTTTCAATCGTCCGGTTGGTATTGGTAAAATTTATGGTAATATTTTCTTCGAATCAACAGGTTTAAAAGACACGGTAATGGCTGAAAACACTATGAATAAGGTGAAAGTTTTCTTGGACGTAAACTATGCAACTAATTTGCCTGTAATATTGTATAATACGAATGACGAGCCGGTTGATTGGACATTAACTGACGAAAATGGCAATTATGCTTTCGAGAATATAGCTATTGATTCGTACAAAGTTGTTTCGGAAACAGCAGCTGCCGAAGCTGAAATTCCGGTAACTCTAACAGTTGAAAACGCTGTAGTGAATGCTGATTTGATGTTGAAAAGTTCAGAAAATAGTACCGCACTACATACACCTAAATTGGATGTTATTAATATGTATCCAAATCCGGTACTAGATATGCTTACTATTAACTTAAAGGAAATACAAGAAGTGAATATTTACAATGCAATGGGACAACTAACCATGCAAAAACAATTAAATTCAGGCTCGAATATATTGGATATGAGCGAAATGAGCAAAGGCGTTTATTTTGTGAAAATAGGTAATTCAAAAACGAAGCTAATCAAAAAGTAACTATTTTTTAGATGATTTATTTAGCGGCATGATTGACAGTGATTAAAAAGGATAAATCAATTTTTAGATTTGAAAAACTAAAGGAAGAGCTTCACATTGAATCAATTGATGATATTGTAAACAATAAATTTTTGGGTGACTTTCCAATAAAAGTTATTGTTCCTGGACATATAAGGGAAATGGCTGAAATTGAGCTAAAAGGCAGTCAATTGTACCGGATGCTGAAAATTAAAGACTTACACAATAGTGTAGGTCTTTTTTATCATACTTAATAAGTTATGTATTGTATATGCTTTACTAATGGAATAGTTTAAAATAATCTATATTTTAAACCTAAAATGGAAATAAAAGGAAAGGCGAAGGACACATGGACATGCGATAGTCCGAATTTAGTGAAACGCAAAAAAGGCGACAGCTCCTGTGTGGAAACTGCCGCCTTGGGGGTGTAAACAACGAGATTTTGAGAAAACTTCTCAACGCAAACAAACGTATTCGATTTTAATGGTTGTTAAAAAAACTTTTATCGCTATACATATCAGGCAATTCCGAAATTTTACGTATTTTTGCAAGTAATTCAAATCAAAAAATCACAAAGTATGAGCAATAGCGTCGAAATACTCTTCAAAGTACCAGAACCAACCCTCCGTAGACTTCCTTGGTATTTAGCTTACGCAAAATTGGTGCTCAAAGAGGGTGAAACCTATCTTTCGTCTACTCAAATTGCCAAAAACATAGCCGTTGATGCATCGATGGTTGCCAAAGATTTGTCGTTTGTACACATAACTGGTAAAACTAGAGTGGGTTACGATGTGAAAGAATTGGTGGACGTGTTAGACGTTTTTTTGGGTTTCACTAAGTCGCACAAAGCATTTTTGTTTGGCGTAGGTAGCTTGGGCGGAGCGCTAATGCACGATAATGGTCTGGAGCAGTTTGGTTTACAAATAGCTTCGGGCTTTGATGTGAAACACGAATTGGCAGGCACCAGCATCAATCGTATTCCCATTCATCATTTCGATAAGTTTAAAGAATTACAAAAAAAAACAGGCATCATTATTGGCATTCTGACCGTACCGGTTGAAAAAGCCCAGGAGGTGGCCGAAATAATGGTTGAAGGCGGCATAAAAGCGATTTGGAATTTTACACCTTATCGTATTCGTGTGCCCGAACGAATTGTTGTTCAAAACACGTCTATTTATGCAAGTCTGGCGATAATGTTCAACAGATTGAATGAAATAAAAGCTTGCGAAGACTGCGAGCAAAACGAAAATATATAGTTTAAAAACAGATGAAAATATTTGCTATTGGACAAAATTATGTGGAGCACAATAAAGAGCTTAACTCAAAGCACCCCACAGAACCCGTTGTGTTTATGAAACCCGACACTGCACAACTCAAAAACAACAAACCATTTTACATTCCCGATTTCTCGCAAGAGCTGCATTACGAAACCGAATTGATTATTAAAATTAATCGTCTTGGTAAAAATATTGCTCCAAAATTTGCCCATCGTTATTATTCCGAAATTGGGTTGGGAGTCGATTTTACTGCACGCGACCTACAACGAAAACTCAAAGACCAAGGGAAACCGTGGGAAATAAGCAAAGCTTTTGATAACTCAGCTGTTATAGGAAATTTTTTGCCGGTGGAAAAGGTAGGTAATGTGCAAGACATTCGATTCAGGTTGGATTTGAATGGGCAAACGGTGCAAAATGGACATGCTGCCGACATGATTTTTCCTATCGATGAACTTATTGCATACATTAGTCGTTTCTTTACTTTAAAGATTGGAGATATTTTATTTACAGGCACACCTGCTGGTGTAGGAACAGTAAAACCCGAAGATAAATTACAAGGATTTATTTTTGACGAAAAATTATTTGACTTTGATGTCAAATAAAGTGCATTTTAAACTCACTGTTTTTTTTCGTACTAAAGTAATAATTTGATAACACTTACGTTTTATTAAATCTGTAAAATAATATATTTATAAATTTATTGTTTTCAATTTCCCATTGCTAATTAAGGGCTTAATTATTATCAAATGCAAATTAAACGAATTATTTTATATTTACTGACTGTTTTTATTGGCTTTACAGCCACAGCTCAGGACGCTATTTTTAATGCCGATTTTACATTAGGTTGGAAAGGCGTTGAAACATGGACGGCTGGTAGTAATTCGCGCAAAGTAGTTGCGCTTACCGATGCTGTTTATCCCGACGAAACACAACTACCTTATTTCCGCAAACGATTGGCGGTTGATAAAAATTACAGGTATCAAGCTGCGCTCACAAATCAAACTTTTGCCCCATTAAGCGCTGAAGAATTGGCAATTGTTGGTTCAGAAGTTATTCCTAATCAAACTGTTACGGTAGAAATTCAAAATCTCGATATTCGTGGAACATCTTATGTCGATGCGCTCGTTTCGCCCTTCGTAGTTCGCAACGGCACAATCCAAAAGCTACTATCATTTACGCTTGAAATAGTAAAAACTCAAAGCGCACAAAAGCAAAAAACGGCTGTAACACACACCTACGCAACAAGTTCAGTACTGAAAACGGGTAAATTTGTGAAAATTGCTGTTGCCAATACGGGTGTTTATCGACTTACCTACGAAGATTTGAACGGAATGGGTATTTCGCCTGCCAATGTGCGTATTTTTGGTTATGGCGGCGAAGTGCAAAGTCAGGATTTTTCGAAACCAATGATCGACGATTTACCCGAAATCGCTATTTACATGGAAAAAGGAAGCGATGGCGTTTTCGGAGCGGGCGATTACATTTTGTTTTATGCCAAAGGCGTTCAAAAATGGACTTATGACCGCATTCGCGAAATGTTTACACATACCATCAATTCCTATTCTACAAAAGGATACTATTTTGTAACTTCGGATGCTGGCGTTGGAAAGAAAATAGAAACAAAAACCATACAAGTACCGGTAGATGCAACCATAGTTCCGGTCGAAGAATTTACCGATTACACAGTTCACGAAAGCGAATTAAAAAATTTAGCTAATTCAGGAAAAGAGTTTTATGGAGAGTATTTTAGCGATGCCAAGAGTCTAAATTTCCCTTTCAGTTTTCCAAATATGCTATTAACTAATAGCACAAAAGTGCGGTTGGATGTAGCTGCCTCGGCAGGTGCAATAACAACCTTTACGCTCGACATGAATGGCGCCCAAACCAAGACGCTCGGTGTGCCAAAACGCACCGATGGCGATGGTTACGAAAAAGCAAAGGCTGCAAACGGTTTTTATACCTTTACACCAACTAGCGATGCCTTTAACCTAAAATTGACCTTTAATCCCAATGGTGTTGCGGCTGAAGCCTATCTCAATTACATAGAAATTAATGCACAACGCGCATTAAAAATGAGTGGAGCTGCTATGCAGTTTCAGTATACTGGCGAAATTGGAAATAGTACCTATTGCCAATATAAAATGAGTAATGCAGGCAATAATGTACAAATTTGGGACATTACCGAAGCTCATAATACAAGTCAACTAACTACTAATGTGGTTGATAACCTACTTACATTCACTGATTCGGGCAACGAAATTAAAAATTATTTAGCAATTGACCCCAAGCAAGGAAATGCGTTTTCGAAACCCGAAATTATTGGTGCAGTACCCAATCAGGATTTACATGCAATGCCGCAAGCCGAAATGATAATAATTACTAATCCACGCTTTTTGGCACAAGCAGATGAATTGGCTCAAGCACACCGAACGATTGATAATTTGCGCGTAAATGTAATGACTACCGAACAAGTGTACAACGAATTTTCGTCAGGCACGCCCGATGCAACTGCTTATCGTAGAGCAATGAAAATGTTTTACGATCGCGCAAATGCCAATTCTACAACCGCAGATTTGCCTAAATACTTATTATTTTTTGGGCGCGGCACTTTCGACAATCGGAAATTACAATCTACCTCTGGCGACAATTTGATACTTACCTATCAGGCAGATAATTCGCTCGTTGAAACGCTATCGTATGTTACCGACGATTATTTTGGATTTTTGGATAATAACGAAGGCAATCAAATTCCATCACACGGATTGGATATTGGCACAGGTCGCTTCCCCGTAGTTACAGTGTCGCAGGCACAAGATGTGGTTAAAAAAACCATCGATTACATGAATAATGTGAACAACGGAAAATGGAAAAATCAATTGTGTTTTCTTGCCGACGATGGCGATAATGCTCTTCACATGAAGCAAGCTGATAGTATTGCGTCAACAATTAGTCGTAACTTTAAGTCATATCAGACTACAAAAATCTATTTAGATGCCTATAATCAAGAAATATCAGCCAGTGGCGAAACCTATCCTGTGGCTCGCAAACAACTTCATAGCTTGATTGATAAAGGGCTTTTGTATCTTAATTATACTGGACATGCTGGTGCGCAAGGCTGGTCCAACGAAAGTGTAATGACAGTAAATGATGTGAATGGTATGTCGAACAAAATTCATCCAATTTGGGTGGGAGCAACCTGTAATTTCCTTCAGTTCGATTTAAAAACAGTATCGGCTGGCGAACAAGTAGTTTTGAATCCGAATGGTGGTGGAATTGGAATTTTTTCGGCTGCTCGTCCCGTTTATGCTTCGCAAAATTTTGTTGTAAACAAGTATTTTACTGAGAATCTGTTTAAAAAAATCAATGGAAAACATTATAGAATAGGAGACGCTCTCGCTATTGCAAAAAACAGTGTTGGCTCCGAAATCAATAAACTTTCGTACATTTACATGGGCGACCCAGCAGTTAAATTGGCTTTCCCAACCGATTACAATGTAAGTACCACATCGATAAATAATAACTCCACTTTTGGCACAGACACGCTACGTGCTATGTCGGTGGTCGAAATTAAAGGACAAATTACTGATGGTTCGAATCAATTAGTTGCAAGTTTTAATGGTGATTTGTTTATTGATATATTTGATAAAGCCCAACGCATTACAACGCAAAACAACCATGACGATGGAGCTATGAGTTACACCGACCGACCTAATGTGTTATTTTCGGGCAAAGCAAGTGTTGTCGACGGACAATTTAGCTTTACATTTATGCTTCCCAAAGACATAAAATATAATTATGGTGGTGGTAGAATAAATTATTATGCTAATAGTAGTGAATTAAATGCCGATGCACAAGGTTATTTCGAAGATTTTACCGTAGGCGGCACCAACCGAAATGCAATTTACGAGACCGACGGACCTGAAATAAACTTATTTTTAAATACGCAAAACTTTGTAACTGGCGATGCTGTAAATGAATCGCCACTCCTGATGGCTCAAATCAAAGATCTGAGCGGTATTAATAAAGTGGGTAGCGGCATTGGACACGATTTGTTGATTACTATCGACAATGACCCATCTCAATCTTTTGTGCTTAACGATTATTTCGAAACAAAAGCCAATTCGTATAGCGAAGGTAGTTTGCAATATAAATTGAGTAACTTAACTGAAGGTAAACACACACTCACTTTCAAAGCTTGGGATTTGTTGAATAATTCTGCCAACAAAACTATTGAATTTGAGGTAATTAAAGGTTTGCAACCAGTTATTTTTAAAGTGTATAATTATCCTAATCCGGTAACAACCTCTACACAAATTGTAGTAGAACACGACCGGCCTGAGACAATTTTAAACACATTGATTGAGATTTTCGATTTATCAGGACGAAAAATTTGGCAATTTGAACAAGGCAATGCCGACAATGTAAAATGGGATTTGCGTGGCGCCGATGGTTTAAAAGTAAAATCGGGTATGTATTTTTATAAAGTAAGTATCAATACAAATAATAGTGAAGTTTACTCTAAAACAAATAAAATTCTTGTCTTAGATCAATAAATGTACTTTTCGTGTGTTTACATTAAATTAAAAATTGTATTTTTGCATTCCATATCAAATTGAAAATTTGAAGCTTAAAAAAAATCAACTTTTTGCTTCTCAAATAAAAACTTATGAAACAAACGTTTTTTGTCGTATTCATCTTATTGTCAATTATTTTCAACATAAAAGCTGTTGAACCCAATCCGATATTTACTGCTGTGCCCTCTCTTACAATTGCTCCTGATGCCCGTGCGGGTGGTATGGGCGACGTTGGAGCTGCCACTTCGCCTGATGTTAATTCGCAGTACTGGAACCCTTCAAAATATGTATTTATGGAAAGCGAAGCAGGCGTTTCGCTCTCGTATACTCCATGGTTGCGCTCATTGGTCGACGACATTGACTTGATATACGCTGCTGGATATTACAAATTTAATCCTCGCCAGGCATTAAGTGCTTCTATGCGTTATTTTTCGCTAGGAAATATTCAAATTATGAATGAACTTGGCGATTTTCAACGTGATGCTCAACCTCTCGAAATGGCGGTTGATGTAGCCTATTCACAAATGCTTTCCGAAAAATTTTCGGCTTCGGCTGCTTTACGTTTTATTTATTCCGATTTGAATAATGGTATTAATTTAGGAACTGGTAGCGATATGTTTCCTGGAGCTGCTGTGGCTGCCGATATTTCTGCTTTTTATCAGACACCAATCACGTTAACTACTGGTAAAGGTAATTTAGCATTTGGTTTAAATCTTTCGAATTTGGGATCCAAAATTACCTACGATAAAAACGCAACCAACAATTTTATTCCTACCAATCTTCGTCTTGGAGGTTCATTCGATTATGATATTGATGAATATCAACGCTTTACGGTGAGTGCCGACGTTAATAAACTATTGGTGCCAACACCCAATGCAACAACCGATTTCAACAAAGTATCTGCTCTTTCGGGTGTTTTTATGTCGTTTAGCGATGCAGCAGGTGGCATGTCGGAAGAATTACAAGAGGTAGCATGGTCGGTAGGTGCCGAATATGCTTACAACAAACAGTTTTTTGTACGTGCTGGTTATTTCAACGAAAATGAGTTAAAAGGTAACCGTAAATACTTTACAGCAGGTGCTGGTTTTAAATTGAATGTATTTCAGCTCGATGCCGGTTACGTAATTTCTACTTCACAATCGAACCCACTCGACCAAACATTGCGCTTCTCGCTTTCGTTTGATTTGTTCGGGTTGAAAAATCTTGTTAAATAAATGCCCCAAACCCCTAAAGGGGCTTTAAGAAAACACCCATTCGGATCTAATTTAGATCTCCGTCAGCTGACGGACTTGGGGCTGAATAATCAATTATGAATATAAGAGTAGGTTTTGGATACGATGTACATGTTTTTGCCGAAAATCGCGACTTGTGGTTGGGTGGAATAAAAATTGAGCATACGGTTGGTCTACTCGGTCATTCGGATGCTGATGTGCTTATTCATGCGCTCTGCGACGCTATACTCGGTGCTGCTAACCTCCGCGACATTGGTTTTCACTTCCCCGACACTGCTGGCGAATATAAAAATATCGACAGCAAAATTCTGCTTAAAGATACCCTGATTTTGCTACGCGAAAAAGGTTACGAGTTTGGCAATGCCGACTGTACCGTTTGCGCCGAATCTCCAAAAATTAATCCGCATATACCGAACATGCAAGAATGCCTTGCAGGGGTAATGCAAGTAGATGCAGACTCTATTTCGATAAAAGCCACCACTTCCGAAAAAATGGGCTTTGTAGGTCGCAGCGAAGGTATGGCTGCTTATGCTACGGTGCTGATTTACAAAAAGTAAGCAATATAATGAAGTGAGTGGGTGCCTATGAGTCGTTCGCTCACTTCATTAATTTAGCTAATTACGCCACCATATAACCCGTTTTTCCTGCATCGAGGCGATATACGTTTTTGGCAAAAGACTTGGCGAGCAATAATTTATCTGCCAATCGGTTTACTTTTACCAAACCACTTGTGCCTGCTGCCACGTAAATATTATCGCTGTTGTCGACGGATAAATCCACGGCATAAGCGCCAATTTTGGTAACCGAAAGCACCGTTTTTCCATCGGCCGAAATGCGCACGATAGCACCACGCGAGTTGATGGTAGCGCCATTGAGCAAATGCACTACCGCACCTGCTGGTATCACTGTTCCCCAGTCGCAGGCCAGCACAATAACGCCATCCGACAGTACTTTAGTGCCCCACACTCTACCCGAACCTGCTTCGCCTCCCAAATATGAGGAAACAACAAAATGAATTAGAAATTAGAGTTAATTCGTATTAATAGTAAAATGACGTAAAAAATAGGGAAATGCCTTAATTTAAGCGTGAAGTCTGCTTGCAGCCTACTATCCGCTTAAATTGTTTCTTCTTTCCATTCCACAATATTCCGTTCTGCTTTCGAAAAATTTATGCCTATCAGGGTGATGGGTTTGCCGTTGGACAAATAAGGCGTTGCATATCCTTTTTCTTTGATTTGTGCAATTGCAAGATCGGCTGCTTGCTCCATTTTGAATTCGAAGATATAAATGTGGTCTTTGTTTACAATCA
>JFJP01005978.1_pt1 | contig 10992 bp, 7 predicted proteins | sample 431651 | NCBI WGS metagenome assembly JFJP01 (sample SAMN02602958, study PRJNA72255) | Microbial mat metagenome, whole genome shotgun sequencing project. | biome: fresh water; feature: sink hole; material: water; isolation source: purple microbial (photo- and chemosynthetic) mats found in...
TACTCCGACCACATCAGCCTGCCGATCCTGATGGAAAAGGAAGAGTGGAAAGACGGTGAGCTGATCAACCCGAGCGATGAAAAGGGCGGTCGCCAACCGGGTGGCATGGTGAAAACCGGCGAGTGGGAAACCGTCAACAAGGCCAACGCGATCTGGGCGCGTGCCAAAAAAGACATCAGCGCCGACGAGTACAACGAGTTTTACAAACAAATCAGCCACGACCAGGAGGCGCCACTGGCCCACACCCATAACCGCGTTGAAGGCAGCACCGAGTACACCCAGCTGCTGTACATCCCCGGCAAAGCCCCGTTTGACCTTTACAACCGCGAAAAACACGCCGGTGTCAAGCTGTATGTCAAACGTGTGTTCATCATGGACGACGCCGAGAGCCTGTTGCCGACCTACCTGCGCTTTGTCAAAGGTGTGGTTGACTCAAGCGATCTGCCACTGAATGTGAGTCGCGAGTTGCTACAGGAAAGCCGCGACGTCAAAGCGATCCGTGAAGGCTGCACCAAACGCGTGCTGGGCATGCTGGAAGATCTGGCCAAAAATGACAAGCTGCCTGAGGCCGCACCGGCAGCCGATGGTGTCACCGATGTAGTCAGCGAAGAAGACAAGGCTGAGGCCGAGAAAAATGTTGGCAAGTTCACCAGGTTCTACAGCGAATTTGGTGCTGTGCTGAAAGAAGGCCTGGGCGAAGACTATGCCAACAAGGACCGCATTGCCAAGCTGCTGCGCTTTGCATCAAGTACCACCGACACGGTAAGCGTGAGTTTTGCCGCCTACAAGGGGCGCATGAAAGAAGGCCAGGAAGCCATCTACTACATCACCGCCGACACCCTGGCCGCCGCCAAAAACAGTCCGCAGCTTGAAGTGTTCAAGAAAAAGGGCATTGAAGTGCTGCTGATGACCGACCGCGTGGACGAGTGGGCGTTGAACTACGTGCACGAATTTGACGGCACCCCCTTGCAAAGCGTAGCCAAGGGCCAGGTAGATCTGGGCAAGCTGCAAGATGAGACCGAGAAAAAAGCCGCTGAAGAGGCGGCTGAAACCTTCAAACCCCTGCTGGCCAAACTGAAGGAAGCGCTGAAGGACAAGGCTGAGGACGTGCGCGTCACCACCCGTCTGGTCGATTCGCCGGCCTGCCTGGTGGTGCAAGACCACGGCATGAGCACACAACTGGCGCGCATGCTCAAGCAGGCTGGCCAAACCGCCCCCGACGTGAAACCGGTGCTGGAAGTCAACGCCGAGCACCCGCTGGTGAAAAAGCTCGACGGCTCGGTGCACTTCAACGATCTGGCGCATATTTTGTTTGACCAGGCGCTGCTGGCCGAAGGTGGCATGCCCGATGACCCGGCCGCCTACGTCAAGCGGGTGAATGCGCTGCTGGTCTGATTTTTATAAGAAATCGGCCTCTAGCCCTTGTTAGCATTGCGCCAAAAGCTACTTAGTTTATAGCATTCAACAGACGCAAAACCCCGCAGTCGAATCGGCTGCCGGGGTTTTTTTATGGCTTTCGCAGGCGGCCTGAGTTATGCTTACGGGAGGCTTTCCGGGCATCCCTGCCCTGCATCATGTTGTTCAATCACCTGGCCGCCATTCCTGCAGTGATTCACCAGCGCCGCTATTGGCTGGTGTTGTTTGTGCTGTGGGGACTGGCGGTGGTGGTGGCGCTGCACATCAATGTGGCGCACCTGCGTGAACAAAGCATTCAGGTGGCCGCAGAGGGTGCCCGCAACGTTTTTCGCATGGTCATGCTCATGCGCAGTTGGAACGAAAAACACGGCGGGATTTACCTGTCCACCCCGGCTGGCGCACCCGACAATGACAGCAACAAGCAAAACTTCACGCTGATCAACCCGGCGCACATGACCCGGCTGATTTCAGAGCTCGCCGCTGGTGATGCCGGGGCAGTTTTTCACATGACCAGCCTGAGTCCGCTGCGACCCGGCAACCAGGCAGATGCCTGGGAACAAGCCTCGTTGCTGGCGTTTGAAACCGGTGCCAAAGAAATCATCAGTGTCGAGCCCGGCCCAAATGGCGACTTGCTGCGCTACATGGCACCCCTGCAAGTCCAGTCGCCCTGCATGCCTTGCCATGCCCACCAGGGCTACCGGGTCGGTGACATTCGCGGGGGTATCAGTGTGACCCAGCACTACGCGCCAATTGCCACACCCACCGAGCTCAGCATTCGCCAGTCTTCACTGGCCTACGGTGCGGTGTTTGCCCTGGTGACAATGGCGGCCTGGCTGATGCTGGAGCTGCTGCGCCGGCGCTGGCTGGACCTTGTCGGCAAAATTGAGGAACTCAGTGCCACCCGTGGCGAACTGGTGCAAAGCGAAAAAATGGCCTCGTTGGGACGCATGGTGGCTGGCTTTGCGCATGAGATCAACACCCCGGTCGGTGTCGCAGTGGGGGCCATTTCGCAACATGACGAAACCCTGGCGCGCATCAATGCCCTGTTGAGTCAGGACGAGGTCGATGAGGACTTGCTGCGCGACGAACTGGAGCACCTGCGCCACGGCGGCGCGCTGGCGCTGTCCAATCTGCGCCGCGCGGCCACGCTGGTGCAGAGCTTCAAACGCACGTCGGTTGACCAGAGCTCCGAGCAGCCGGGCCGCTTTGACATGCGCGAACTGATCGAAGACGTGTGCTTTACCCTGCAACACACCCTCAAACGCTTGCCCATCACCGTCCACATCGATTGTGCCGACCACCTTGGCATCTACGGCGTGCCGGGTTTGCTGGAGCAACTGCTCACCAACCTGATCATGAATGCGGTGCAACACGCTTTTGACAATGGCAAGCGCGCTGGCAACATCCATATTTCTGCCATGCTTGAGCAGGACCAAGTGCTGATGCGCTTTGCCGACGATGGTGTGGGCATGTCGGCCGAGCAACTGGCGCGCATTTTTGAGCCGTTTTACACCACCCGCCGCGCCAGTGGCGGCTCCGGGTTGGGTCTTTATATCTGTTACAACATCGTCAGCGTACAACTGCATGGCACACTTGCCTGTGACAGCCAGACCAACGCCGGCAGCACATTTACCATCAGGTTTGCCCAGCAGACCCTGCCGCCCACCAAGGAGACCCAGCCATGAAGCTCATACGCACCCGCAGCGAGCCAGCCGCCAGCGCCGACCATGCAGCAGGTCCGCGCCACCAGTGGAAACTGCTGGTGGTGGATGACGAGCCTGACATGCGCGAACTGACGCGGCTAAACCTCAAGGGCTTTCGTTTTGCCGACCGCGATCTGGACATTCTGGAGGCCAGCTCGGCCTATGAAGCCCGTGAATTGCTGGCTGCGCACAAGGACATCGGGGTGGCGTTGATCGACGTGGTGATGGAAACCGACGATGCCGGCCTGCGCCTGGTGGAATACATCCGCAAAGACCTCAAGAACCTGATGGTCCGCCTGATCATCCGCACCGGGCAGCCCGGGCTGGCGCCTGAGCGCTTTGTCATTGACCACTATGACATCGACGACTACAAGGACAAGACCGAACTCACCGCCACCCGGCTATATACGGCGGTGCGCGCGGCACTTAAATCGTTCCGCGATCTGCGCACCATCGACCTCAATCGCCAGGGGCTTGAGCGGGTGCTGGCGGCTGCGCCCGACATCTACCGCATCACCAACCGCTCGTTGCACCAGTTTTTCCAGGGGGTTCTGACGCAGATCATCGGCCTGTGCAACCTGTCGGATTCGAGTTTTATTTCCACCGTCGGCGGCATCATTGCCACCTTTGATGAGCGCGATGTCACGGTGCAGGCCAGCTCGGGCAATCTGACCATTCAGGACCGTTTTGAGAAAATCCGCGCCCAGTGCTCAGAAGCGGTTCTGACCGGGCAAATGCCTGACGGCCTGCGCAAGGACGCTTATGTGGTACCCCTGCTGGTGCAGCGCAAACCGGTCGGTTTTATCTATATCGAACCGACCCAGGACCTCAGCGATGCCGACCGTGGGCTGATCAGCATGGTGGCACAGCAATGCTCCAGCGCACTGGAAAACCTGCGCCTGCACATCGACCTTACCCAGTCCTATGACCACATGGTTGACATGCTGGCCAAGGTCGCCGAGTTCAAGGACCACACCACCGGCAGCCACATCCGGCGTATCGACCACTACACGCGTCTGCTGGCGATCGAGTTGGGTGTCTCGCCAGAGGAATCCAACCTCTACGGCAAAGCCAGCCGTCTGCATGATGTCGGCAAAGTTGGCATTCCAGATGCCATTCTGGGCAAGCCCGGCAAACTTGACATGACCGAATTCGACGTTGTGCGCACGCACACCCACATCGGTGGCAATATTCTGGAGCGTGACCGTTTTCTGGCAGTGGCTTGTGACGTGGCCCTTCACCACCATGAGCGCTGGGACGGCAAAGGTTACCCGGAAGGTCGCCCCTCGCGCGAGTTCCACCTGGTGACCCGCATTGTCAGCGTGGTCGATGTGTTTGACGCACTGGTCAGCCGTCGCCCTTACAAGGAGCCCTGGCCATCTGAGCGCGCAGCCCGGGAAATTCAGATCGGTGCAGGCACCCAGTTCGACCCGACGGTGGTGGTGGCATTCCTCAAACTCTTCAAGCAAGGCAAATTCGACCATATCGTCAGTGCCGCACAGCAGGCCACCGACCTGCCCGAGCCATTTGACGGGCCATAGGGCTGTCGCCGCGTCGGTCAATGGATTCCAGCGCCCACTATGATGCGGGCTTTTGCGCCACAACCCGATCCCATGAAAACAAGTTTGAAATCCGCCCTGATTCTGGTCACCACCGCTTTGTTCGGTCTGCCCGCCGCCCACGCCGCCGATGCCACCTTGGAGGCCGCAGCCAAAGAGTCCGGCGCAGTGGTCACCGCCAGCGGACTGGTCTATCGGTCACTGAAAGATGGTACGGGTGACAGCCCCAAGGCGAGCGACAAGGTCAAGGTCAACTACCGCGGCACTTTCCCTGATGGCCGGGAGTTCGACAGCAGTTACAAGCGCAACCAGGCCATCGAATTCCCCTTGAGCCAGGTCATCAAATGCTGGACGGAAGGGGTTGGACTGATGAAGGTCGGGGGCAAGGCCCGGCTGACCTGCCCGGCAGCGATCGCTTATGGCGAGCGCGGCGCGGGTGGCGTGATCCCACCCAATGCCACGCTGCTATTTGAAGTGGAGCTGCTGGGCATCAACGTGAGATAGTCAGGCCGGTTCGCGTTGGCGCAAGCTCAAACGCTGTGCCAGCATCAGGGCAGCAACCCCCACCAGGCTCAGGGCCAGCATCAGCCAGAGTCCGTGGCGGTAGCCCGTCTGTGGTGTCCACGTCAGGCCCAGTAACAGGGGGGCAACGGCCCGCGCCAGTGCCAGCGGAACACCCAGCGCCCCATTGAGGCTGGCCACGTGGGTGCGACTGACATACTCTGCGATGGCCGTGCCTTTGACGATGGTCAGCATGCCGTTGCCCAAACCGTAAAGCAGCACAAACAGGCCAACGCCGACCAATTGCCCTTGCACCACACTGGAGGCTGCAAGCAGCGTCACAAGGCCCAGCGGTATCAGCAGCGGCACCAGCCGGTTGACCTGGTGCAAGTCCATTCGGTGCTCAAAAAAGTACATCAGCACGCGCCCCACCACCTGGATCACGCCGATCGACGCGGGCATGGCAATCACCCAGGTCTCAGACAAACCGTTTTCTCTCAGCAGACTCACCATATGGGCCGGAATAGCCACAGTGACCGACATCATCAACGTGACAAACAGTCCAATCAACAGAAAGGGCAGACTGCTCAGCAGGCCACGCAAACTGCCCGCAGGGGCTGGTTCGGCTGAATCAGACCCCCGCGCCAGATGTCGCCCCGGTGCCCCACGCAGCACCAGCGCGTGCAAAGGCGCACAGACAATCAGGTGCAAGCCAGCCAGGCACAACACAGCGGTACGCCAACCCAGGGTGCTCATCAGCCAGGCCGACAGGGGAATGAACACCGTGCTGGCCAGGCCGCCCAAGAAGGTCAGCGTGATGATGGCGCGCCGAAAGTCGTGGGCAAACCGACGTGTCACCAGGGCAAAAGCCGGAGAGTACAGAACCGCTGCCATGACCACACCCAGCGCCATCCACACGGCATACAACTCCGCCAAACCGTTCACACGGCTGAGCCACGCCAGGCATATACCTGCCAGCAGTGAACCACCCGTCATCACCCGCCGCTCGTAGCCCTGGTCAATCCAGCGTCCCACCAGATAGGCCGCCAGCCCTTCAGCCAGCAGCGCCAGGCTGAATGCCAGCGACACCTGGGCCCGGCTCAAATTGAGCTCTCGCTCCAGCGGCTCGATCAGCAGTGCAAACAGGTAAAACAGACTCCCCCAACTGATCAGCTGCGCCAGCGACAGCCAGATCACCAGGCGCGCGTCATGGGGCTCGCTGGGTGGCATGGCTTCAGGGGCGGCGGCAAGCTGGTCACGGCTGGGTGATCAGGCTGGCGCAATCTGCCCCACCGGTACCACGGACTTTCAGAGCCAGGCTCTGGCCTTGACTCAGACGCGTCCAGATGTCGGGGTTGAGGTCGCATGTCCAATTTTTGCCCTGGGCCGACAGCAGTTTGATGCGGTAGTTTTCACGCCGCGTGCCCAGCCGCTCTGCCCCCAGGCCGCTGCCACCCAGCAGCGAGTTGCCCAACACCGGACGGGGCCAAGCCGGTGCCAGAGCGGCACCACCGTCCAGGCGCTCGGTTCGGGCAACCTGCCAGCGGTTGATCCGGTAGCTGCACTTGTTGTCATAAACGGGTTCGCTGCGATACCGCGTACTGCATTCACGGCGTTTGGTGAAGCTACCGTCGCCAACGTCACTGCGTACATCCACACAGTCCTGTCCGGCTTCGACCTGGCGCGTGCTGCGTTGCTCGCGCGTGCGGGTCACCTGATAGGCCTCGGCAGGCAGGGCATCGCACCAGTCAGACCCTGAAACCGAAGCATAACGCTCCACATCAATCTGGCGGCTCCAGGTCTTTTCCACCAGTTGCACACGCTGCTCGTGCTGGCTGAAAAATAGGTAGGCCAACAAAGCACCCCCCATCAGCATCAAGGCAAACAGCAGCTTGATCCACCGAAAGCCAGCACGGTTTGTCGGCGTTGGCGTTGGCGCTGCGGGTGACACCGGCACATCCGGCTGAACCAGCTTGACCTCTTTCGTGCCATCCTTGGGGGCCCCGCAATTGCCACAAAACGCCGCTGCCGCCGAATTGGGCGACTCGCAATAACCGCAAGCCCAGTCGGCCCCGACAAAACGGTGGCCCTTGGCCTCGATCTCCTGGCCTGGCTGTGGAAAACGCCGCCGCGTTGGGTCCTGCGCTGCCCCGCATGTGGGGCAATGCCGATGGGTTGTGCCCAGCAGGTCATGCGCACCACACTGCGCACAATCCCACAACATCTCAAAATATTGTTCTGTCATGACTGTCATTGTCCTGCTTGCGTGCCTGGGTTCGGGTGTCAATGGCGCGAAATTTTAGTGCGATATTGCATGGCCTCGGCCATGTGGGTGACCTGAGTGGTGCGGGCTCCTGCGAGGTCGGCAATGGTGCGTGCGACCTTCAGGGCCCGGTGGGTGCTGCGGGCCGACCAGCCCAGACGCGCTGCCGCCACGTTCAGCAACTTGGCGGCAGCTTCATCGAGCAGCACAAACTGGTCAATTTCCTGCCCTTGCAAGGCCTGGTTGGGCTTGCCCTGTCGGGCCAACGCGCGTTCGCGTGCCATGCTACAGCGAGCCTGAATGATCGCGCTTGACTCGCCAGGGGGCGACTGCAGGAGTTCACCCGGCACCACGGCAGGAACTTCTACATGCAGGTCGATGCGGTCCACCAGCGGGCCGCTGAGCTTGCCCTGATAACGCGCCACCTGGTCCGGTGTGCAGCGGCAAGCCTTTTGGGTAGACCCCAGGTAGCCACAGGGGCAGGGGTTCATGGCACCGATCAACTGAAACCTGGCCGGAAAATCCGAGCGGCGTGCCGCCCGCGCGATGGTGATGGTGCCGGTCTCCAGGGGTTCGCGCAGGGCTTCAAGCGCAGCCCTGGGGAACTCTGGCAACTCGTCTAAAAACAACACGCCGTTGTGTGCCAGCGAGATTTCTCCGGGTCTGGGCGGTGAGCCGCCACCCACCAAGGCAACAGCGCTAGCAGTATGGTGTGGATGACAAGTGGGCCGCTGCGCCCATTTGTCTAACGAAAACTGCCCTCCCAGACTGGCCACTGCCGCACTTTGCAGGGCTTCGTCGGTGGTCATCGGCGGCAGCAACCCGGCAAAGCGCTGTGCCAGCATCGATTTGCCCGAGCCCGGTGGCCCCATCAGCAGCAGGCTGTGGCCACCGGCGGCAGCGATTTCAAGCGCCCGTTTGGCACCCAACTGACCTTTGACATCGGCAAGATCCGGGTAATGTGCTGCATGCACCTGCGCGGTGGCGTGGACGCGGCACCATCCTTTACCCGCTTCACGCGCTGCGGCTTCTGGCCCCTGCGGCAGAAAGTGTTGCACCACATCGAGCAAATGGCAGGCCCGATAGACTTGCGCCGTGGGCACCAGGGCTGCCTCTTCAGCGTTGCCTGGTGGCAACACCAGCTGTGTCACCACCTGGGTGGCGTGCAGCGCCAGGCTCATGGCCAACGCACCACGGACTGGCCGCAATTCGCCCGAGAGTGACAGTTCCCCGGCAAATTCAAAAGCCGCGAGGGCTGCTGAATCAATTTGCCCGCTGGCTGCCAGAATGCCGAGCGCAATCGGCAAATCAAAGCGTCCGGAGTCCTTGGGTAGGTCGGCCGGTGCCAGATTGACGATGATGCGTTTGTTGTTGGGAAACTCCAGCCCCGAGTTCTGAATCGCAGATCGCACCCGTTCGCGTGCCTCCTTGACCTCGACATCGGCCAGACCTACCAGGGTAAAACTGGGTAATCCGTTGGACAGGTGAACTTCAACGGTAACCGCTGCCGCCTCCAGCCCCAGCAGGGCTCGACTTTGTACCCAAGACAGACTCATGAGTTTTCCTTGCTAAAACGGTGCACCCTACCAGCGCCGCGTTGAATTTACGCACCATAACAATGCATACTGTTTATTTATACAGACATGTTACTGCAAACCAGGTTGATTGTGCGTGGCGATACAGAAATAACGGCACCTCACCAGTGTGGCATGAACCCTGCTTTACAGGCTTGTCTGACGACATGTTGGAGATGTTTATGAAATTGAAATCAGCCAGTACCTACCTTTCCGCCCCCGCCCAGGAGAAACCATGAAACTTGTCACTGCCATCATCAAACCCTTCAAGCTCGATGAGGTGCGCGAAGCGCTCTCCGCCGTCGGCGTGCAAGGCATTACGGTCACTGAAGTCAAGGGCTTCGGTCGCCAAAAAGGCCACACCGAGCTGTATCGCGGTGCGGAATATGTGGTCGATTTTTTACCCAAGGTGAAGATCGAAGCCGCTGTTGCCGATGAACTGGTCGATCAGGTGATCGAGGCCATTGAAGGTGCTGCCCGCACCGGCAAGATTGGTGACGGCAAGATCTTTGTCTATCCGGTCGAACAAGTCATCCGCATCCGCACCGGTGAAACCGGCAAGGAAGCTTTGTAAAGACCCTGCAGCACCGCTCGCTGACCTTCACTGATTGGAAATCACATGAAAAAATTACTTCTCTCTCTTGCGCTGGGTATAGGCTTGCTGCTTGGCGGTACCACCAGCATGGCGCAGTCCCCGGCAACCCCTGCGGCAGCGCCGGTGGCCTCGGCCACGGCACCGGCATCTTCTGAAGCCAAACCTGCCGACACCGCTGCTTCCGCCGCTGCTCCGGCGAGCGCGGTTGCTGCCGCGCCGGCCAGCGCGGTCGCTACAGCAGCGCCGGTACCCGTTCCCAACAAGGGCGACACCTCATGGATGATGCTGTCCACGCTGCTGGTGATCATGATGGCGGTACCCGGTCTGGCCCTGTTCTATGGTGGCCTGGTGCGCAGCAAAAACATGCTGTCCATTCTGATGCAGGTGATGGTCACGTTCTCGCTCATCGTGGTGCTGTGGTTCATTTATGGTTACAGCCTGGCATTTACCGAGGGCAACGCGTTTTTTGGCGGCTTTGACCGGCTGTTCATGAAAGGCATCTGGGACAACACAGCGGGCACCTTTGCCAACGCAGCAACCTTCAGCAAAGGCGTGTACATCCCCGAGATCGTGTTTGCCGCCTTCCAGGCCAGCTTTGCCGCCATTACCTGCACGCTGATCGTCGGCGCGTTTGCCGAACGTATGAAGTTTTCTGCCGTGTTGCTGTTCTCGGTGTTATGGTTCACCTTCAGCTATGCCCCGATTGCCCACATGGTCTGGTTCTGGATGGGCCCTGACGCTTACGCCGCCAAAGATGTTGCAGATGCCATGACCGCCAAGGCGGGTTACGTCTGGCAGACCGGTGCGCTGGACTTTGCTGGCGGTACGGTGGTGCACATCAACGCCGCTGTGGCGGGTCTGGTGGGTGCCTTCATGGTTGGCAAACGTATCGGTTATGGCAAGGAATCGATGGCACCTCACAGCCTGACATTGACCATGGTTGGTGCTGCACTGCTGTGGGTCGGCTGGTTTGGTTTTAACGCCGGCTCGGCCCTTGAAGCGAACGGTTTTGCCGCGCTGGCCTTTGTCAACACCTTCCTGGCAACGGCTGCGGCAGTGTTGTCCTGGTGCGTGGGTGAAGCCTTGATGAAGGGCAAAGCCTCGATGCTCGGTGCGGCTTCAGGTTGTGTAGCGGGCCTGGTGGCCATCACCCCGGCTTGCGGCAATGTGGGTATCGGCGGTGCGCTGATGATTGGTTTGCTGGCAGGTTTTGCCGGTCTGTGGGGTGTCAACGGCCTGAAGAAAATGCTGGGTGCTGACGACTCGCTGGACGTGTTTGGCGTGCACGGTGTCTGCGGTATTCTGGGTGCCATCCTGACCGGCGTGTTCAACAGCCCGGCGCTCGGCGGCCCAGGCTTCGTGGCTGACTGGGTGACGGTGA
>JFJP01058900.1_pt1 | contig 10992 bp, 10 predicted proteins | sample 431651 | NCBI WGS metagenome assembly JFJP01 (sample SAMN02602958, study PRJNA72255) | Microbial mat metagenome, whole genome shotgun sequencing project. | biome: fresh water; feature: sink hole; material: water; isolation source: purple microbial (photo- and chemosynthetic) mats found in...
ACGATGAGTTTTTCTAAGTTGTTTTTGGCTGTGCCGTTATGCCTGTTAGCTTTTCTGGCCACGGCTAGTGCCCAGTTGCATGTCGAGCTGAACAAGCCGCCGACAAGCCAGCTTCTATACAGCCCCATCGTTATGGAGGTGCGCATTGTCAACCAGAGTGCGCAACGGTTGGAGTTGAAAGATGTGAACGGCAAAAGCTGGCTGCGTTTTCTGATAAAAACTGCGTCTGGTGTATATGTGAAACCCACGGCAGATTTTTTGCAGCCAACGCTCGTCTTGGAACCTGGCGAGGCGGTGCAGTTTGGTTTCGACCTTACGCCGTTTTACTGCATCCGCGAAGTGGGCTCATATCAAGTGCGTGCGCTTGTGAAGATGCCGGATATGAGTGGAGATATTGCCACCGAAATGGTGCAGTTCAGCGTCGTGAAAGGCCAGAAAGTTTGGGCGCAAGACCTGATCGTTGCCGGGGATAAAAGGTTGTGCAGCATCCTTTCGTTTTTGGTCAATGAACGGATGCATTTCTACGCGCAGATAGAGAGCGAGGATAGCAACCTAGTCTATGTTTGCCTCCCGCTAGGCGGGGCGATGATAGGGGAGTTGCCCGAAGCAATGCTCGAAAGGGGTTCATTCTGGCATATCCTGTTCCGAGCGTCGCCGAACACATACCGCTATTTCAAACTGAACCTAGACGGGAGAGCCATCGAGCAGACTGATTACGCCATGCAGGCGGAAAGCCGCCCGCATATCAGTTTAGAGGGGGGCGTGTGCAAAGTGGTTGGTGGTATAAACGCAGACCTCATGCGGCCAGAAACCCTTTCTGAGACGCAGCCACCAGAAGTCCTCAGGGTGGAAGTTACGGGTTACGCGCCCCGTGAAGAGCAACAGCTCCAGCAGAAAAAGAAGAAAAACTGACGGCTTTAAAACCAGCTTTTTCCATTTCACACGACAACTCTTTTTTATTTGGAAAGGCGGCGATAGAATCCGCGAGATACCTGTAAGCACTGCCGTTGCTAGAAACTATTTCTGCGGCGCGTGGCAGAAAATTTTTCAAATAAAAAAAGTAAAACGGTGCAGCCCATGTCGGCGGCTGCGAAAACTCAAGGATGTGCAGGTGTCCGCCAGATTTTAGCGCACGCCTAGCCTCGGCAAAAAACATGGCGCGATCTGGAAAATTGCGCAGACCGAAGGCCACGGTGATAGCGTCAAAAGATGAATTTTTGCACGGCAAGCGCATTGCGTCTCCGAGGACTATGCTGAGATTTTGATGTCGCGTGGGTTGGGCGTGCGAGATTTTTTTTAAAAATGCGGACAGCATGGGCTGACAAAAATCGAGTGCGAGAACACTCGTTTCAAGAGGTGCTTTTTTGAGCAGGTGCAGGGCGACTTCGCCTGTTCCAGAAGCGGCGTCTAAGATATTTTTTGGGCGTGTGGACAAGACCTGCTTGACGAGGGCGTTTCTCCAGAGCGCGTCCATGCCGAGGCTGAGAGCGGTGTTGAGCATATCATATCGGGAGACTACATCACCGAACATCTCGCGGATTTTTTCTGCGGGGTGCAGGCAATCATGAACGGCTTGTTTTGGCGGATGGTTCATAGGAGATTTTAAAACAATAGCCCTAACGGGACTCGAACCCGTGCACCGGCCTTGAGAGGGCCGTGTCCTAACCAACTAGACGATAGGGCCTCGTTGCAGTGCTTGCACCATACACAAGAGGCGCGATTGTTCAACTCAAACTTTGCATTATGAAATGCAAAGTTGTTTTACGAAGGTATTCGGGGTTGAACACCACAAGCGATGAAAATGTGGTGCGGGCATCCTTGCCCGCATCTTTTCCCATGCAACGGTGTAAAGTCCGCTACGGAAGACACAGGCAGGTCTTTGCCTGAGAAATAGCGGCATCAAAATTTGGGTTAATCCAGCACCTCACGCACTTGCTTTTGTGGTGGAGATTTTTTCAACCCGCAAATATGTGCGGGAAAGAATGTTGTATATGTGTGTTGGAAAAAATAAAATTGCGCTTGCAAAAAAACGAATTATAATTGAGACTGAGTCTCAGAATCAAAAGGGAGAGCCGTGAAAATAAAAGCAGAAGCAGTGCAAATGAAAAACGGGACTTTGAATCTCGCTGCAATGAAATCGGGGCAACGAGGCAAAATCGCCGAAATGGATTTGAACCATCCATCGTGCCAGCGCATGATGGCGATGGGCTTTCTGATAGGTGTGCCAGTTGAGTTTTTGCGTGTGGCTCCGATGGGCGATCCCATTGCGATCCGTCTCGGTTCGCAGGTTTTGAGTTTGCGCCGTGCCGAAGCGGCGGCCATCACCATCGTTTGTCAGGAGGTCGTATGAACGCCGACAGCGGGCAAAAACAGCCACTCCAAGTCTCTCTGGCCGGTAATCCGAATGTCGGAAAAACATCGCTTTTCAACCGCCTGACGGGGCTTCGACACCATGTGGCCAACTATCCTGGCGTGACGGTTGAAAGGCGTATAGGACAACATAATACCACAGAAGGAAATATATGGGATGTGACGGATTTGCCAGGCACATACAGCTTGGCTGCTGCATCCCCAGACGAGCGAGTCGTTGTGGAATCTCTGATGGGGCATGTGCCAGAAGTCAAAAAGCCAGATGTTATCGTCACGGTGGCAGATGCGACCAACATCGCACGCAGCTTTTTTCTTCTGACACAGCTTATGGAGTTGGGGTGTCCGGTAGTGTTGGCTATAAACTTTGCGGACACGGCTCGGCAGCTTGGTTTTAACATAGACATAGACGGTATCGCACGGGAGCTGGGAATCCCTGTTGTGCTAATCTCGGCTGCGCAAGGGGAGGGGATAAAGGAGTTGTGCCAAGCCATTGAGCGAGCAGCCAAGTTTCCGCCGCCCGTCAGGGTCATGGAGTGGCCAAGCTATTTGTCTGGTGCTGTGGATGGCTTTATGCGGCAGGTAGAAGCAGGATCGGGCAAAAGACTGGAAAAGGCAGAGGCTCTCCGTGTGCTGCTCGACGCTAACTCTGCGTTGCGAGAGTTGTGCGGAGTGCCTTCAGGGCAGCTTGAGAAATGGATCGCAGAAGCAAGAGAAAAGATTTTTCAGGCTGGGTTCAACCCGCTTTCCGTGGAAGCTGTGCTACGCTACGACTACATTGGGAAAGTGACCGCTGGGCGCGTGAGCCATAGCGGCACGCAGCAAGAGACATGGAGCGACAAGATTGATGCCGTCCTCACGCACCGCGTGGGCGGGCTTGCTATTTTTCTCGCCCTGATGTGGATGGTGTTCCAAGCGGTGTATAGCTGGGCAGGACTCATGATGGATTTGATAGATGCTGGCACTGGATGGGTTGGCAAAAATGTGGGTGTCTTGCTGGAGGGCTCTCCAGCCACACAGAGTCTAGTGGTGGACGGTATAATAGCGGGTGTCGGGGGAGTAATTATTTTCATCCCGCAAATCCTGATTCTGTTCATATTCATATCAGTGCTTGAATCAACGGGGTATATGGCTAGAGCTGTTTTTTTGATGGATAAACTTTTTAGCTGGAGCGGACTCAACGGTAAAAGTTTTATTCCTATGCTATCGAGCTACGCGTGTTCCATTCCTGGTGTGATGGCGGCACGCACGATTGAGGATCCGCGTGCTAGGCTGGTCACGATCTTGATCGTTCCGCTCATGAGCTGCTCTGCGCGGTTGCCTGTTTACGCTCTGATGATCGGGGCGTTCATAGAGCCTGCATACGGGCCGTTTGTGGCGGGGGCAGTGCTTTTTGGCGTCCAGATTTTTGGTTTGCTGGTAGCGGGGCCTGTGGCATGGACTTTGCACAATTTCATTTTGCGCATACCGTCCCAGCCATTTTTGCTTGAGATGCCGCCTTACCGCCCGCCCGTTATAGGCGAGGTTTTGAGGCGTGCAGCGGGTGCTGGCTGGGAGTTTCTCGAACGGGCGGGCACAGTCATTTTGGCTCTCTCCATTCTGGTGTGGGCACTCCTCTATTTCCCGCGCTCCGAAGATGCCAAGATGACTGCTGAAAACGCGTTTGTTGCCAAGGCTGTTCAAGAGCAAGGTCTCGCCAAAAACGAAATCATGCTGGCTTTGGAAAAGCCAGAAAGCAAACTGGCTGTAGCACGCAATCATGCAGTGGAGGGGGCACTGGTCAGGCAAAGTTATCTGGGTCGGCTTGGACACTGGATGGAGCCTGTTTTTGCGCCTGCTGGGTTCGATTGGCGCATCACTATAGCTGTGTTGGCCAGTTTCCCCGCCCGCGAGATTGTGATTTCGTCTCTAGGCATCCTTTTCCAGATAGGCAACGATGTGGACGAAGACTCGGCCACTTTGCGCGAGGCTATGGCCGGTGCGCGATGGGATAGCGGCTACCGCGCTGGACAGCTTCTTTTCACCGTGCCAACAGCACTCTCCATGATGGTCTTTTTCGCGCTTTGCATGCAGTGCGCGGCCACGCTGGCCATCATGGCTCAAGAAACATCTTGGCGCTGGGCTGCAATAGGATTCATCTACATGACGGTGCTGGCGTGGGTTGGTGCTGTTGCGACATATCATTTTGCTGGATGGTTATTATGAGCGGCGACTTATTTTTCGTGCTGCTGGTTGTTTTTGCGACAAGCATCATGCTTGCGTGGCATTCTTTTCGTTGGTTACGCGCCCCTGATCCTCATGGGTGCGGGGGCGGCTGCGATTGCCAGTTGAAAAAAGAACTTTCAAAAAAAACTGGCAGGGATAATTCTTCCCGCAAGTGACTACTTTAGCCAGACTGCTGCGGCTGCTCAGAAGCAACGGCACGATGCCTTGCCCGCAGCATCTTGTTGCAAAAGTGTTGGGGGGCGATTCCTTAGAGTTATCCGATGCATGCCTGAAGGAACTCGAATCCTTGGGCTTTGTTATTTCCGTCCACCCGATAGACGGATGGAGCCTTGTTGCAGAGCCTGACATCATCATCCCTGACGACCTGTTTTCTCTGGTGTACAGAGATGATTTTCCGTGGAAAATAACAGTTTTTAAACAGACATCTTCCACCAATGACCGCATATATGAGATGGCTTGCTGCGGGCATCCCGAAGGTGCTGTGGTTTTTGCCGAGACGCAAACCGCTGGACGCGGACGGCAGCTCCGCCAATGGCAATCCAGTCACGGGCTAGGGCTCTGGTTTTCAATCCTCCTGCGCCCACCAACGCCTGTGCAGTCCTCTGGACGCATCACAGCCGCCGCCGCGCTTGCGGTGACGGAAGCTGTCAGGGAGAAAACATTACTGCCTGCCGAAATCAAATGGCCCAACGATGTTTGGATTGGCCACCGAAAATTGGCTGGCGTTCTTACGGAATTGCACGCCGTGCAGGGCAATCAGCCGTGCGTTGTTGTTGGTATAGGCGTGAATGTAAACCACAGTGAAGCTGACTTTGAAGGTGCTGTGCAAAACACGGCCACATCTATAAAAATGGAGGCGGGACGCCCGTTCCGCAGGGCTGTTCTGGCGGCTTCGATACTAGATCATTTTGCGGAATATTACAGCATGGGGTTTGAGGAAATCCGTTCGGCATGGATAGACCGTTGCATGACGCTCGGTAAACATGTCACTTTTGTCGAGGACGGGCGCGTTTTGGAAGGCATAGCCGAGACGCTTGATGACGGCGGCAACCTTCTGGTCAGAAAAACAAACGGGACGCTCTCTGTTGTCCACTCTGGCGAAGTGTTCGTGCGGCATAGCCCAGAGTGACTTTTGTTTTCATGCAAAAAAAAGCCGCCAGACGACCGGTAAAACCAATCGTGTCGGCGGCTCATTGGAATTACGAGAAATCTTATCCCTCTGGCGTATTTATGTAAACCGTCACATAGGAAGGGTTGTTGCTGGCCCACTTCAAGGCTTCATTTTTATCCTTGAAAAAAATGTCCACAACAGGACAGCGGTTGCCATCGCGGCGACTGGCTTTTCTCGATATCACAGCACTGCCAGTGTCCATGGCTACAAATTCATGGCCTATTTCAGGAACGATGATCTTAGACCCGTAAGTTATGACCTTGGGATCCACTGCTGCACTCTTGCTAGAAACCAACTGTTCACCTGTCGAGCTTTGCATTTTGCGGCTCCAGCGATCCGTCCCTTTTCCGTTAGCCCAGTAAACTGTCAGGCGAACTTTCATCTTTTTGACGCTTGGGTCGTTGTCCAGTGCGCTGGTGCGGCTGTTTCCCGCCACGGCACTGGATGGGCCTTTATCGGCGTTTTGTGGGTTTGACGAACACCCCACATTTATCAGAGCCAATGCAGTCATCAATACGATATAGCATGTTTTTTTCATGTTGTTTTTCTCCTTTTGCTATTTATTTTACCGATAATCTTGTAGCCCGAATAGCTTGATCAACAATTGCCCCATAGGTAGTCAACTGTTCTTCAGCACGCCGATGTATTTCGGCGACTGTGTCCGGGTGCAGCGTAAGGTTCACGGCGATCCTGCCAAGCTTTTTTCGGCCAGGATGGTGCGCTGCTACTCTCGATTCTATTCTCATTTCTTCCACAGGAACGGTCATTTGAATTTAAAATTAAACTAAAACGAGAATATTGTAAACATAAATCTTCTTTAAAAAATAAACGCTATTTCTTTGAAATATGTTTATTATAACTTCAAATAATGGGTTGAATCCCGCCTGAAAAATGCTGTCACCAATGAAATTTTAACTTTTTTGTACTGCTCCCTTGACTTCACTCCGTTTATTTTCACACTCTCTCACCATGGCTATAAAAGACCTTATTGACCCCAAGATGATTTTAGACTCTTTGCCTCAGGGTTTGTATGTCTGCGATACGGATCGGAAAATTGTTTATTGGAACCGCTCTGCTGAACGGATCACGGGATGGAAAGCTGAGGAAGTGGTGGGTCACCACTGCTTGGACGATATTTTAGCTCATGTTAATAAAGATTGTCAGCCTCTTTGCGGGAAAGAAAGCTGTCCGCTCCATCGCAGCATAGTGACAGGTGCGGCGAGCGGAAAACCGCTCGTTGTTTTGGGGTTGACGAAAGATCGGGGGCGCATCCCGATGGAGGTCTCGGTGTCTCCGATTCATGATGCGCAGGGGCAAGTGGTCGGAGGCGTTGAGGTATTTCGCGATTTTTCTGAGACCTATCGGGATATGGAACGAGCCAAATGGGTCCAGACCCTTTCCATGAACAAAACATTACCTCAAGACGAAAGGCTTAGTTTTTCCAGTTTTTATCTAGCCCACGACATGATTGGGGGCGACTACTTCGCCATTCAACCTTTGGATGCCGACCGCTACGGTTTTTTGTTGGCTGATGTGATGGGGCATGGCACAGCAGCAGCACTTTACACCATGTGTTTGAGTTTGTTGTGGGAACAGCACTATCAGGAGATCACTTCTCCGAAGAAATTTGCGGGGTTATTGAATCAGGAACTCAGCAAAGCCGTTAAGGAAGAATCTTTTGCCGCAGCCATTTGTGGTGTCATCAATCTGGCAGAAAAAACTGTCCGTATAGCTTCGGCGGGTGGCCCTCCCATCCTTGCCATCCCGGCCTTTGGTGAAATGAGAACGATTAGTTTTTCAGGTCTCCCTTTTGGTGTTTTTGCCAAAACCGATTACGAGGAAACAGTGTTTAACTATTCCTCGGGAGATACTTTGTTAATGTTTACCGATGGTGCTTTTGAAATCCGTGATAAGTGTGGCAAGGAACTCGGAATCTCTGGACTGATGGAAATTCTGAAAAAAATGGATTATCCAAATCAACCGATTGCGGAGAACTCTTTGCAAGAAGAATTATTGAAGTATTCCAACGGAATCCAGTTGGCTGACGATCTGACGCTATTGGAAGTTAGGTTCATCTGAAACTTATGAGCCGTTCATAAATAACATGATCAAAGATGCGAAGCCATTTTTCGCGCAATTTGAGGTGCAACGAAGCCGCACTGAAACAAAGTAGCGCGACCCACTGCCCGTCAAGATCGGCTACATAGCGCAGGCTGTTGCCCACTGTTTGCGTGCTGGCCAAATAATGCTTTTGCTCAATGAGCAAATCTGGTTCGTTCTCTCCTTGGATGTTGATCATGGCTCACAGCTTAATTTCAAAAACCGTGCGCGTTTAGTCATTTTATCAGATCGCAATCATCTCGTTAGTGTTGCTTTTCCAGATGAAGTAGCCCTGCACTGTAACAACCATGACAGACAGTACTGCAACGGGTAACAGGCATAAGATTTTGGAGGTGCGCCAAAGAGATTGCTTGACGGAAAGGGCAAATGCTTTGAAGGTTTGACCACCTAACTATGAAAAAACCAGTTGTATTGATGATCCGCGATGGATGGGGCATCTCCCCAAACGGAAAAGCTGCCGCCGAAAAAGAAGGCAACGCAACGCTGCTGGCCAATACCCCGTTTCACGACCAGCTTTATAAAACTTACCCGATGGGCACGCTCAGTGGCAGCGGAGAAGATGTGGGGCTACCAGAAGGGCAGATGGGCAACTCCGAGGTCGGCCACCTCAACCTCGGGGCGGGTCGCATTGTTTACCAAGACCTTACCCGCATCAACAAAGCCATACGCGAAAATGAACTCGCAAGCAACACCGAGTTAGTTCGCTTTTTTGAAACGCTAAAAAAGGGCGGCGGCGCACTCCATTTCTTTGGTCTGCTCTCCGATGGCGGCGTCCACTCGCACCAAGAACACCTCCACGCACTACTCGAAATCGCGCACAAGGCCGGCATCAAAAAGCTGATGGTTCACGCTTTCATGGACGGGCGCGACACATCACCCACTGGCGGTGCAGAGTACCTCTCGAAACTCTCCGCGTTCATAGCCAAACTCGGCGCGGGAGAAATCGCCACCGTGGTCGGACGCTTCTACGCCATGGATCGCGACAAACGCTGGGAGCGCACGCAGAAGGCGTACGAACTCGTGGTCAACGGCACCGGCGAAGTCCACACAGACCCAGTCGCGGCGATCCGCAAATATTATAAGGAAGTCAACACGGGCGAGATGAAAGGCGACGAGTTCGCCCCAGCCATGGTTTTCAACACCTCGCGCAAGCCGCTGATACAAGACGGCGATGGCATTCTCTTTTTCAACTTCCGTTCGGATCGCGCTCGCCAGTTGAGCGAAGCGTTCCTTCTCCCCGACTTCCAAGGGTTCCCCCGCTCCACAGTGCCGAAGGTTCACTACCTTTGCATGACCGAGTACAACAAGAATTACAAAGCGCCGATAATGTTCGGGCCGCAGTCCATGAAAAATATTTTTTCCGAAGTCGTCAGTGCTGCTGGCCTCACCCAGTTGCGAATGGCGGAAACGGAAAAATATCCGCATGTCACCTACTTCTTCAACGGCGGAGTAGAGGCTCCATACCCCGGCGAAGAACGCCTAGTAACACCTTCCCCGAAAGATGTTAAAACATATGACCTCAAGCCGCAAATGTCGGCCTTAGAACTGACCGAGTCCGTTTTGGCACAGCTCGACACGGGCAAGTTTAATGTCATTATCTTGAACTTCGCAAACCCCGATATGGTCGGACACACAGGCTCGCTACCAGCCGCCATCAAGGCGGTGGAAACCATTGACGCCTGCGCGAAGCGCGTGATCGAAAAGGTGCTCTCCATGGGGGGCAAAATGCTGATCACCGCTGACCACGGCAACTGCGAACAGATGCTCAACCCCGACGGCTCCCCTCACACTGCCCACACTACCAACCTAGTCCATGTCCTCTATGTGGCACCAGATTCTTCCAGCTACGATGTTGGCTCGGGAATACTGGCGGATGTGGCTCCGACACTGCTTGATATGCTGGGCGTTGCCAAGCCTGCGGAAATGACGGGTGTGACTCTGCTCAAGCCGAAAAAATAAGCCGATGTTTTCAAGCCCACATAGGCATTCAATGGAGCCCCTGCTCAAGGGGCTCCTCATCACCAATGTAGTCGTTTTTTGCCTACAGCTACTCACACGCATCACGGCGGGAGGATGGATGGACGACCTTTTCGCCGTCCGCGCCTCAGATGTCATGGATGGGCGAGCCTACCAGCTACTCACTTACTCATGGCTGCACGGAAATGTGTGGCATCTTATCTTCAACATGGTTGGGCTTTATTTTTTCGGGAAAGAGATGCTCCGCACGCTCGGTAAAAACTCTTTCCTTTTCCTCTACATGCTCGGCGGACTTTCCGGTGGCCTGCTGTGGGTGCTTTTCAACATAAATTCATCTGCCCCGATGGTCGGAGCCAGCGGTGCCGTGCTCGCACTGGTCGCAGCCTTCGCCACGCTCTACCCGAGATCGGAGGTTTACATTCTACCCATACCCATACCGATACAGGCTCGTTGGATGGCCATAGGATACGCGGTCGTCTCTATACTACAACTCCTCTCCGAGCCGCACGCGCAAATCGCGCACCTAGCCCATTTAGGCGGTATGCTTGCTGGATGGAGCTATGTCAAACTGATGGGTTTTTCCCATGAACCGATGTTCTCAGATATAAAAATGCCTTCCATTCCATCTTTCAAACTTCCATCAAAAACAGCACCTCCCCCAGTACCTAAACCCACTATGCGCGTCAAAGGCGGCTCCGATTTTATTTCAAAAGAAGTAGACCCCATCCTAGATAAAATTTCAAAAGAAGGGTTTCAAAGTTTGACTCCGCGTGAGAAAAAAATACTAGAAGAAGCTAGAAAAAAACTCTGACAAAAAAGCCGCCTATCACGCAGGCAGCACTTTCACGAGATAACAGGGTGTGATTTAAAGTGGGTGAGGTGAATCTTTTTTTATCAATATGGGCGTTTAACCTCCTGTATAACTGGATGCAACATCCTATGCAGGAACTAGTTGCAAGTCTAGTCTTTCGGCTTGTTTCCCGAGTTTCTGGCGTTGCCTAGCGGACGATTGGGGCGATATTTTGAACGCTTCTGCTTCATTGTATTTTTTACGGGTTTTGATCATCCCGTAGATGACCCGTATGAGCTTGTGGGCACCAGCCACGATCCCTTCGGCTTTACCCAACCTC
>JFJP01001297.1_pt1 | contig 10991 bp, 10 predicted proteins | sample 431651 | NCBI WGS metagenome assembly JFJP01 (sample SAMN02602958, study PRJNA72255) | Microbial mat metagenome, whole genome shotgun sequencing project. | biome: fresh water; feature: sink hole; material: water; isolation source: purple microbial (photo- and chemosynthetic) mats found in...
ATTATTTTTGGCACTTGTTCTCTATCACGTCCTTGTTTGATTTTTTTATTATCAATATAGTCCAAAAGCCGTTCGGTTTTTACATCAACAGGATCCCTAAATTCACAAGCATATATAGCTCCTTCTCCTATTTGATACATAGTTCCTCCTTTTTTTCTCAGATCACAAAATCTTTCAATTTTTGTATACATTTTATCGCCATCAATTTCAATTAATTGCCTTTTGTAATGTTTACATTTTTTTCTAACTGGCACTATCACATTAGAGCCACCATCACGGCAAGTCCACTCTATACCATCTTCTGTATAATGCTCTCTTAATTCGTGTTTTATTGCATTAAATTTCCGTTCAGAGATATGTTCTAAAATTGTTGTATAATTACAATCCATTAAAACATATGACCTTATATCAGCGATACAAATAAGTGTATCTGGGGTTAGTGGTTGTGTGTGATTATGGTCGTTGTTAGTATCATTTGTTTTTGGCAATCCATCTTCTGCTATCGTTCTGTTGATTTGACTACCTTCAAATATATTACCATAATCTGAATCATCCTGGTTATCATAATTTTCATCATCATTTTCATCATAGTCTACTTCATTAATACTCATAATTTTTCTCCATTGATAATACTCATAATATTTTGATTTTCTTTGTAAGGGATGTTTTCTTTTTTTAATAAATTTTTTAAATAGGTTAATTCCTTAGCTAAAAGCAATAATCCATTTTGGTTTGTTATTTCCATTTCCCTATAATAATTAAACTGTCGTTCTCGCTCTTCTTCTAAATAAGAATTATGTTTGATTTGTGCAAGAGTTTTTTTTTCAAGGTTGTCGTATTTTTCTTTTAAAGCATTGTACTTTTCTTTGATTTGTGCAAGAGTTTTTTTTTCAAGGTTGTCGTATTTTTCTTTTAAAGCATTGTACTTTTCTTCAAGTCGCTGAATTTTTTCTTGCTCCAGAATAGTTGTATCTAAGTTTTCTAATTTTTTTTTATAATCTTCTAAGGGTTCATACGGGTTAAACTCATAACTTATCTTTTTTATCAATAAAAAACTAAAAATTATAATACCTAAAAAAACAATTCCTACAATTATCAAATCAAAAGTATCAAACATATCTTCATAATAACATGTCATCTAACATTTGCAATAAAATTTTGAAAAAGAATCTTTGGTTTGATTTCCAGGGTTTGAGTTGTTTCTAAAAAGAGTGGTTAGTCGGAAAAATCGACATACCACTAAAAAAGGCAATAACTCAATTTTTTTGCTTATTCCGCTTATTTACTGTGGTTTGGGTGGGTTGTGGGATTTTTGCCTCTTCGCAAGATCTCAACAAGATCTCGCAAGATCTCGCAAGATCTCGACAAGATCTCGCATTTTGAGATCTTATTTTGCCTCTTATTTGGCTTTTTTTCCGGGGTTTTGAATTTTAAAATTTGAAGATCTCCAAGATCTCTAAAAAATATATATATCGTGAGAAATAAAATTATTTTGTTACAAAATATTAGGTAACAAACAAAACAAAAAAAATATATTTTGTTTGTAAAAGGATATGAAAATGCGAGATCTTAGAGATCTTGCCACAACAGACTCCAAAACCACAGTATTTAAGCCACTTCCTCAAAATTTTCTTGCGAGATCTTGCGAGATCTTGCGAGATCTTGCGAGATCTTGCGACATTTTTTTAGATCTTGAAGTAAGTGTTCACGAAAACAATCATGTTTTATAAACTCAAAAATAGTTTTTGAATCCCAAGATCTCAAAATCTGGGATAGTATTTCAGAACCAATTTTAATTTTCAGAATTTTGAAAAAAAACTTGGATTGATTTTAAAAATAATTTAAGATGTTAGTCTACCCGAAAGGAATTAAATAATAAATGAAACTATTGATAAAAAAGAAACAAGATGACGTATTAGGAAAAATTCACGATTTTGCAAACTGGTCGCAGTTTTGTGAATTTTTAAACAATAATAAGACATTTGTAAAAGATAAAAGTGAGGGCATTCAAGTTTTTGCTGGTGAAACATCGGGTGATAGTAAAAAAACATCTTTTCTAAACATCAGTATTTTTTGTTTGGATTTAGACAAGGAAAACAATGAAGAAGGTATTTCTTCTCAAACATTTGAAAAAATAAAAGATATTTTAAGAAAAGAAAATCTAAATTATTATTTATTTACAACTTTTAGTCATCCACAAGTTATTTCCCAGAATCGATTTAAAGTTAGAATTTTCATTCCCTTTGAGCAACCGTTAATTGATTTCGAAAGTTTTCGAGCAGTTGCAGGTTATTACATTAAGAAGTTTTTGAACGTTGGTGACATTAATTCTTTAAAATACTCTCAGGGCCAACATGCAGTTCGGATCAAAGAGGGTGAGGAAGGAAGTCATTTCCAGACTTGGTTTACAGAGGGAAAAGGGTTACAAGCACAAGTAGAGCAAAATAAAAAAGAAACCCCAAAAATCAAACTCCAAACCGATGAAAGTGATATTACGGCAGAAGAATTGAATTTTTTGATAATTGAAGAAAAAAACAAACCAACAACTCATGACGGAGCTTTATTAGTCGAGAAGGCTTTAAAAGGTGAAAATTTTGCAGAAAAAGGGGAAAGACAAAATAAAATCGTTAAAATAGCAAGTTTTTTAGCATTACGAGTCAATAAAAATAAAAATTTAAGAAATTTAAAAGTTTTTTTCAAAGATGCATATTCGAAAATTAATCAAAACAATCAAGATATAAAGACTATCAAAGATTTATTACTGTTAGTCGATGATTTTAGAAAAAAACAATTGAGTTTAGTTAAAGACAATGACCCTTTATTAGAAATTTTAAAAGAGAACGTAGAATTTAAGAATGAGCCAAATCATAATTGTTGGTTTTTACAATATGGGAACAATACTTATTTTGTGCTCACCAAGGAAGGATACGTTAAAAAATCCAAAGAAACATTAATTTTATTTGCATATCGTATTTTAAAAGAAAATGGGCTGGAATATCGAAAAGTTGATAGTAAGGGTGAAATAAAAAACATGGAATATGTTGATGTGATGAGAACTTATGGACAGGAAGTTTTTCAGATTAAATATGATTTAACAGCAAAAAAGACATCATACAACGAAAAAGAAAATAGTTTGGTAATTGCACCGTGTCCGATAAGATATGAAGAAGGCGACGAAGAATATAATCCAGTGATTAATAAATGGTTATTTTTATTCACAGGGGACAATAAGATTTTTAGTAAGTTAGTATTTTGGTTAATTTTTTTGACTGATTTAAAACAATTATTGACTGCTCTAATTTTAGAGGGGGATCATGGTTGTGGTAAATCTTTATTAGCCAGGCTATGCGCCAGTTTTTGGTCCAATGAAAAAAATGGGGCTACGGACCTAAAAAGATATTTCAATCGATTTAACGAGGATATTATGACAAATCCAGTGCTATTAGCAGACGAAGGGATTGATGAAGATTTAGATGCAATGCAGATCCGTAAATTATTACAGGAAAGTAAACATGACATAGATGTTAAATTCAAAGACAAAGTTAATCTGATAGGGACGATGAGAATGATTATTAGTTGTCATGATTATGAAAAATTGGGATTAGGTAATAAGGGTAATGATAACTTAGCGTCGATAGATGGTACTCAACAAAGATTTTTGCATATTCAAGTAAAACATGAAGCTCAGAATTATTTATCGACAGTTCGTAAGGATATAGATTCCTGGTGGCAGGAAGGGAAATTTGCGAAACATGTTTTGTTTTTAAAAAAAGCTTTAATGAGTGAAGTCCTAGCGGAGTCGTATAATTGTAAAATAACTTGTTATGAAAGGTTAAAAAGTGAAAGGTTTATTATCCCCATGTCGGGTGATTCAGCATTAAGACAACAAGAAAAATTATTTTCGCGGACATATGGTAACCTTTTGCAGTGGCTTGTTCGCTGGATAAAAGACCCTATTAAGTTGATTGAATATAACCCGACAATAAGTCAAACAACGAGTGTGATCCCAGTAGATATTTATCAGTTTATCGAATACATATGTGTAACGGAGTATAAAGAAGGAGGTGAGATCCAGATTGGGATTAGTACAGATCAGATATTCGATAAATATTGGACAGCATATTGTGATATAAAACAAAAACCTTATCCTACTAAAATTAAAGATTTTATAAAAAATATTACAGCAAAATATGAAAACACTAATAAAAATAAAAGATTAAATCGAGTATATAGTTTTAATAATAAAGGCAAAATAGAGAAAAGAAAATATCTCTATAATATGATTGATTTACGCTTTTTAATCTCATATAGTATAGAACACGATTATTTTGAAGATGAACCTTCCTTTCGAGAAGAGTTAAAAAAATTAAAAGATAAATATGATAGTAGTAGTTCAATGAAAGGTAGTTTTCATGCAATTTGAGGAACAAATGGAAAATTTATTACAGACAGATGAGTTTTTTGAGGCATTAATAGAAGAGATTTATATCAACGAAGTTAGGGTGTATGAAAAAAAAATAAATGATAGAAAAGATAAAAATAAATATACGGATAAAAAAACAAAAATAATTTTTATTAAAAATATTATAGACATTGGAAAAATAAAACAAGAAACCATACAAAAGATTTTGAATAAGTATAGTATAAAATTAGATGTTAATAGTGAAGAAGATGATTTAGAAAAGAAGTTAGAGGAAAACATAGATAAAATCGACAATATATACAATGATTTTAAAGAATTTAAAAACAAATTAAATTTAAGGAAAACAATTGTTTCTGGAGAAAATAAGGAATCACCAGGAGTTGAAAAAAGAGATTTAGATAATATTATAGAGATTAAAGAAAGTTTTAAAAAGAGAGCATTATGAATGATGAATATGATATGAATGAAGTCCAAAGAGTTTTCTCCTTGGAACGAAGATATTACAATGATGCGGAAATAGAAGAAATGGTAAATAGCATTACTTCTAAACTAAAAACTTCACATGGTACAATGAAATTAAGACCGATACAAGCAATGGCACTTTACGAGTGTTATAAGAAAAAAGGACTTTTTTGTCCTGCGAGGGTGGGTGCTGGGAAGACAATTATAAGTGTTTTAATTCCAACCATTATGAATAGTAAAAAAAGTATTTTAATAATTCCAGCTTTTTTAAAAAACAAGACAATATTGGAATTAAAAAATTTAAGAAAAGATTGGAAAATTAGCACTGGACTTACTATTATAAGTTACGAAAAATTGGCGCGGTTAAACTACAGTAATTTTTTAGAAAATTATAAACCCGATGTAATTATTTGTGATGAAGCGCATTATTTAAAAAATAAAAATAATTCCGCAACTAAAAGGATATTGAGATATTTAGTTAAAAATCCAAAGACTATTTTTGCAGCTCTTTCAGGCACGATCATTAGCAAATCGATTTTAGATTACCAACATATTTTGAACTGGTCGTTAAGAGAAGATAAACCAATTCCTTCTAAGTATGAAGAAGTTAAAAAATGGGCTAAAATTATTGATTATGAAAAAAAAATGGAAGAGAAAGATCCTAAATTCTTTCGTAATTACTTTAATAGTGAAGAGAAAAAACTTTATTTAGAAGGTAAAAATTTACAAGCAATTCGAAAAGTTTATCAAAGGAGATTAACTGATACTTTAGGTGTTGTTAGTACCAAAGAAAATTTTGTCGGGAGTTATATTGAATTAGACACAATCCATGTTGATTATGATCAAAAAATAATAAGTGCATTTAAAAAACTGAGAGAAGACTTTGTTTTACCCGACGGCAACCCATTTGCCGATAATTTGGCTTTGTTAAGACATGCAAAAGAGTTGGCATTAGGTTTTTATTATCAAGCGGATCCTTTGCCCCCTTCTGAATGGCTAGAAGTTAAAAAGAAATGGTGTCAAAAATGTAGGGAGGTTTTATTAAATAATCAATTCCAGATAGATACCGAAGCCCAGCTTATACTTTATCTTTTAAAAGGGAAAATAAAAACGGGTTTAAAAGAGTATGAAGAATGGAAAAAAACACAAGGGACATTCGAATTAAAAACGAAGGCTTTTTGGATTTCAGAAAAACCGTTACAGAAAATAATAAATTGGTTAGATAATAACAAAAAAGGAAGCATTATCTGGTGCGAACACAAGGCAATTGGTTTAGCATTAGAGAAGTTATTAAAAGTTCCATTTTTTTATAAAAACGGGATGGCACAGGGATATAGTTTGAATACTTATCCGAAAGATAAACCATTAATTTTATCGGTGAAAAGTTGTGGGACGGGTTATAACCTTCAAGATTATTATAAAAACCTTATTACAAGCCCAAGTCCACAGAACAAAAAATGGGAGCAATTAATGGGTAGGACACATCGAGACGGTCAGAAAAAAAACACAGTATTATTTGATGTTTTAATTAATTGCGCTGAAAATCTTATTAATTTACAACAAGCTATAAATAATGCAAAATTTACGGAAGACACAACAGGACAATCTCAAAAATTAGTTTATGCTCATTTAAAAAGCGAGATAGAATTAAACCAATTAAATTTATTTGATGCGAGGTATATAATGAAATGAAAGTATTATATATAAATTATAAATTTTTTGATAATAAATTAATTTACGTAACATATTATGATAGTTTAAGTAAAAAAGGTGAAATAAAGACACCCGAAGCATTTAAGTATATTTTTAAACAATATGTTTTAAAAGAGTACAAGTTTATCGGGGTTAATATAAAAGTATTATTAGTTTATCTGGCTAATTTGTTTAATTTTTGGGGATTAATTTATTCTTTATATGAAAGTAATTTAGTTCACGATATAATTACTAGAGAAAAATTAATTGATATTGCAAAAGAAGGTGAATTAAAAGAAAATTATTATTATGGTTACCTTTTGAAAAAGTACGTCAATATTAAATTTAATGAAATTATGGATAATAATATCGATTTTGATTATGCTATCGAGTTGGTTGCTTATATTCGTTTAATTTTTCAAAAACAAGGAAGTATTCAAGATGAGCAAAAACAGGTTAAAAATGAATTATGGACATATCTTGTAACATTAAATGGTATTTACATAGACCAACCAGTTTTAAAAACATTGTTAGTTGATAGTAAAAAGCGTATTGAGTTATTAAAAAATCAACTAGAAAGGGCACGGTTGATTGATAAAAAAGATATTCAAAGTAAAATTGTAAAATATTTTAAAGACCAAGGAACATTGATTCCAAAATCAAAAACTGGCGATGTGTCATTAAAATTTGATGTTATACAAGAAGTTTCTTCAAAAATTAAAGAGTTCGAAGTTCTTTATCAGCATATGCATTATCGATACACATATGATAATTTAAAATATTTTTATCAAAAAAACCGAGTTAATTCACAGTTTGAACTTGGTGTATCTGGGCGTTATATTAGTAAAAAACCTTGTATAACGAATAAAGAAAATGAGTTTCGTCAGATATTTATACCCAAACCCGAACATAAATTTTTTATTTTTGATTTAGATCAATTCGAATTAAGATGTTTAGCGCAGATTTGTATTAAGTTTGGTACTAATTTAAAAAAAGTATTCGATAAAAATATAGATCCTCATGAATTCTTAGGGTTTAAGATCGCAGTTTATAATAAAGAGAAAGTTGAATTTAAAGAATTTAAAACTTCTGACTTTTACCATAAATATCGAAAAATCGGGAAAATTTTAAATTTTGCTATACCAGGTCTTGTTACATTCGAAAAGATAAGGTTAATGTTAAACAAGGAGAATATTGTTTTTAGTGAAGAAAAAATGAAAAGTATAATTGAAGGATATTTTAATACTTGGCCTGAAGTTAAATTATGGATAAATGATCTAAAGAAAAAAGGGGATACAGTAGAGCAACTAATATCTAAAAGAGTCAGGAAGTGTCAAAGATTATCTCAAAAAACCAACACTGTATTTCAGGGGTTAGGTGCTGATTTTACAACGAGTATTGGTTATGGATTAACTAAAAAATTCTTAAAATTAAGTGGTAAATATCAAATTGTGAATTATAATCATGATGAGTTTGTTATTCAGTATTCGATTAAAGACGATACATCTGAATTGAAAAAAATAGTTCAAGATGAGATTGAACAGCAATCGAAAATATGGATACCCGACATACCCATAACTTATAGAGTTAGCGAACAACACACATATAAAAAAATAGGATAAATAAATATGAATACTGCATGGAAAGAAATAAAAAAAATAAAGGTAAATAATATTATATTAATAATCAACGAATGGAAAGATAATAGTTGCCCTTTAGGAAGATATAGTTATAAGATAGCAACTGAGACTCATGATGATAAAATAGTTAATTATCATCCATTGTCTTATGATAAAAATTTTAAAATCGTTGATAATACTTTTTGTTCTTTTCAGGATGACTTAAAAGTAGCAATGGCCGAGATGAAAAAATTTATAGAAAAACATTTAATGGTTCATTAAAAATGAATATTTGACATATAACACATAGTGTAATAAAATATTCGTTAAAATGATTGATTTAATTATTTGTGCATTTAGCAACCCTAGCCCAGCGACAGTTGCGTCAATTAAAAGTGGTCCAATCCCAAATAATAAAGATTTTTTTTTAAAAGACAAATTTAAAACCAATTTAAAGATTGTAGATGTTCCATTTTCAATTCAAGCTGGGGAAGGTAATGTTAGTCCAGCTTATAGAAGAACCGCCCAAAAATACATTCAAAGTGGTGGTATATTGAAAAATATTATTCAGAGCAAAGTTGGAACTACCGAAAAAATAAGAAGTGCAGCCATTATTACTTTTTCTGGAGGAACTGCTTTCGCGAAAGAGTTAATAAAAACAGAAGACGCAAAATATATCGATACTTGGATAACATTAGATGGACTTCATTTTAGTGCAGATTATAAGGGGGAGGCGATACCCCAAGAAGTTGAACCGTGGGGCAAGTTAGCATTAGAGGCTATGAATTATGAAAAAATGTTCATTAATTCACACACTAATATTAAATTGACTGGTAAAGAAGTTTTAGATACAACGGCTTCAGCAAATGCTATTTTGAAATATGGTGGTGGTAACATACCTGTTGAGTCAAATGAACCGATACCAGGTTATAATGAAAAAAAATGGCAAAATTTAAAAAAAACAACGCCAGGAGAAGTTACAATAAGGGGAGGAAACCCAGTTGCAACTAATACGAGAAGTGCGGAGTTAAACGCGAATCCAGCCGCATTTACGTTAGGAGATTTTTACTCTATTCAAAATTATGGGACTCAAGGGACAGATCATATTTACAATGCGACTTACGGACTAGCTGAAGCTATGTCAATGTTAAGTGAAAGATGGCAACTTCCAACAACCTGTACTCAAGTAAGTGGTATTGGTGATGATGGGGAAGTTTGTAAAAAATATTTAAAAACAATTCCAAGTTCTTATCAAGTAAGAAGTTATGACGAGTTTTATACATACGGATATTTGGTAGGGTTAGGCTTGGCCGCGACTTATTTATTTGGGGGAAATTATGGAAAAAGTTGAAGAAAAACCAGTAGTTGAAAAACCAGTAGTTGAAGAAAAACCAGTAGTTGAAGAAAAACCAGAAAAAAAAGAAGATGTTAGTTTAAGTGGATTAAAAAGAATTTTAAACTCTTCTAAGTATTTGATGTTTATTTTTATAACAATTATTTTATTTGTACTTGTTTTAATCGATAAAATGAATGTCGAAATATTTGTTGAGTATATAAAAATAAGTCTTACGACAGTCATAGGGATGACAGCCTTAGAAGATTCAATGTCCAAATTAAAAAAAGATAATAAGGAAAAACTATGAGCGAAGCAGGATTGTTTGATGAAAAATTATTAAATAGTGCGTTAGCTGAAGCGGATGCGCAACACAACCGAATAGTTAATCGCTCGACAGGAAGTTATGACGAAGATTTAGGGAATAGTCCAGACGGTATAGGTTATTTAAATATAGCACAACCACCAAAGCAATTAAGAGCGCCAGTGCAAGGAGCAGGACCAATGTATCCAAATCCACCGCCCCCACAATTTCAAGCCCAGCATGGCAAGGAGCAGGACCAATGTATCCAAATCCACCGCCCCCACAATTTCAAGCCCAGCATGGAGAATTATCGTTTATCGAACCCGAAGACACGAGCGACAATGCGGCAATTACATCAGCAGGATTAACAATAGTTGCAGTTACAGCAGGTACAGCGATTGGATATGCTTTAAAAGGTAGTTTAGGTGCAATTAGTGGGTTGTTATTTTCAGGAGCAGCGGCAAATCTTTATAGAGCACAAAAATGGTGGAAAAGTCCAAATCCATCGAATAAACACGAAGCAATTGTTTCAACAGTTTTTGGTATTGGTGGAATCGTTGCAGGTGGATTTTTAGTTTATCAGTTGATGCAAGAAAATTCAGAAGAAAGTAGAAAAGATGATGAATGATGCACAGTTTTCTATAGCAAGAGTTTTAAAAGGTTTTCCTAATTTTGAAACAGCTTATCAGGGTCAATCGGTTAAAGTAAATCCGTTATGTTTTCCAGGAGAGTTAGATTCGAATGCTGGCAAACCTGGGTATGATAATTCTTTGTTAAAAGGGTTTCAAACAAGTTTAGGGAGTAAAGTACTACTGTGGATACCAATTATAACATGGGAAAGAATAGCAGATATTAATGAAATTATTGTTATACCTTATGAGTATACATTGGTTTGGAGATTAAGAAATATAACTGATTATAAAAATAAAGGGGTACCTTTTCACCTTTCAAGAGAGACTAAAGGAGCAAATAATCAGTTTGTTATCCCTGCTTCTTTTACGACTGTAGGGATAGATAATCTTTCTCAATTTGATCAAGCTTTATTAGAGCCAGGACCCTTTGAAAGTTTAGCAGTCCCAAAAACAAAAAAATCCAGTGTTCAATTGGTTAAGCAAACTATTACGATACAAGGAGGAATTTTAGAAAACAAAGGATATG
>JFJP01005979.1_pt1 | contig 10991 bp, 12 predicted proteins | sample 431651 | NCBI WGS metagenome assembly JFJP01 (sample SAMN02602958, study PRJNA72255) | Microbial mat metagenome, whole genome shotgun sequencing project. | biome: fresh water; feature: sink hole; material: water; isolation source: purple microbial (photo- and chemosynthetic) mats found in...
GTGACTTGAGATTCTTCAACACCGAGTTGTTCGGCAATGATTTTCTTAACGCGTGCTTCAATATCGCTCATGAGTTCCCTCAAAGGGTTGTGAAAGGATTGGTGATTTTAGCCGGGCTTGGAGAGGGGTCTCTAAACTGGCTGCCGACCTGCGCGGTCAGGGCGCAAGTATGACACTTTGCCGCGACCCCGCAAGCAAGACTTTGTCAGGCCATGAACATGCCGCCGTTGACATGCAATTCTTGCCCGGTGACATAGGCCGCCTGGGGTGAAGCCAGGTAGGCCACGGCGTGCGCGATGTCTGCCGGCTTGCCCAGGTGACCCAGCGGAATTTGTGCCAGCAAGGCTTTTTGCTGCGCGTCGTCCAGGCCAGCGGTCATGTCGGTTTCGATGAAGCCGGGCGCGATGCAATTGACGGTGATGTTGCGCGAACCCAGTTCACGCGCCAGTGCCCGCGTCATGCCGGCGACACCGGCTTTGGCAGCGGCGTAGTTGGCCTGGCCGGGGTTGCCCGAGGCCCCCACCACCGAGGTGATGTTGACGATGCGCCCGTAGCGCTGTTTCATCATGGTGCGCATCACCGCGCGGCTCATGCGGAACACGGCTTTGAGGTTGGTGTCGAGCACCGCATCCCACTCGTCGTCTTTCATGCGCATGGCGAGGTTGTCGCGGGTGATGCCGGCGTTGTTCACCAAAATATGCAGGCCGCCGTGCTCCTTGACCAGCGCATCAATCAGCGCCTCGACACCGGCGGGGTCGGTCACGTTGAGCACCCGGCCGCTGCAGCCGGCGTACGCCGACAACGTCTGGCCGAGTTTGGCAGCCCCTTCGTCCGTGGTGGCGGTGCCAATCACTTTGAGGCCGCGCTGCGCGAGTTCCAGCGCAATCGCCGCGCCAATGCCGCGCGAGGCACCGGTGACCAGCGCCACTTGCCCTTCAAATTTGATGTCGCTCATGCTTTCAAGACTCCAGATAGGTTTTCACGTCGGCCAGACTGGCAGGATCAAACAGCGCCAGCCCTTGCATCTCGGGCGCGATGCGTTTGGTCAGGCCGGCCAACACCTTGCCCGGGCCACATTCAACCAGCGTGGTCAGGCCACGCGCACCCAGCGCCTGCACGCACTCAACCCAACGCACCGGGCCAAACGCCTGGCGGACTAGCGCATCACGGATACGGCCCACGTCGCTTTCAACGACGACATCAATGTTGTTGACCAGCGCAATCTGCGGCGCGGCAAAGCTGGTTGCCTCCAGTTGTTCTTTCAGCTTGAGCGCTGCCGGGGCCATCAGGCTGGAGTGAAACGGCGCTGACACCGGCAGCGGCAAGGCGCGCTTGGCACCGGCAGCTTTGAGCGCCACACACGCCTGATCAACCGCAGCCTTGCTGCCAGCAATCACCGTCTGGCTCGGGTCGTTGAAATTGACGGCTTCCACCACTTCAATGCCATTTTGGCCTGCAGCGCTTGTCACGTCTGCGCAAATAGCTATAACTTTGGCAGCGTCCATGCCCAAGATGGCGGCCATGGCACCGACGCCCACCGGCACCGCCTGCTGCATCGCATCGGCACGAAAACGCACCAGCGGCGCGGCTTGACCCAGCGTCAGCACGCCCGATGCCACCAGTGCCGAATATTCGCCCAACGAATGCCCGGCCACCGCCTGCGGAGCCACACCGACCTCGGCCATCCAGACCCGGTACGCCGCCACACCAGCGACCAGCATCACCGGTTGGGTGTTGGTGGTGAGCGCCAGCGCCTCTTTGGGGCCGTCCTTGATCAGCGCGCCCAGGTCTTCACCCAGCGCGTCCGATGCCTCTTGCACCGCTGCACGCACCTGCGCGTGCTCGCCCCAGCCGTCGAGCATGCCGACCGACTGCGAACCCTGACCCGGAAAAACAAAAGCAAATGGTTTCATGGATTTACCAAAATTTATAAGAAATAGGGCTCTAGCCCTTGCTGCAAATGCGCTACCAGCTACATCTTTAAAAGCACGGCGCCCCAGGTAAAACCACCGCCCACGCCTTCGAGCAGCAGCGTTTGACCCGGTTGGATCTTCCCGCTGCGCACGCCCCAGTCGAGCGCCAGCGGAATCGATGCGGCCGAGGTGTTGCCGTGCTGGTCCACGGTGACGATCACTTTGTCCATTGGCAATTTCAGCTTGCGCGCCGTGCTTTGCATGATGCGGATGTTGGCCTGGTGCGGCACCAGCCAGTCGAGGTCAGCGGCGCTCTTGCCGGCCTTGACCAACACCGCCCGCGCGGCTTCGTCGAGCACGCCCACCGCCAGTTTGAACACCGCCTGCCCGTCCATGCGCAGCAGCGGCAGCCCACTGGCAACGCCCCCCGACACATGGCCTGGCACGCACAGGATGTCGGTGTATTTGCCATCGGCGTGAATGTCGGTGGCCAGAATGCCCGGCTCAGCAGAGGCTTCAAGCACCACCGCACCCGCGCCGTCGCCAAACAGCACGCAGGTGGTGCGATCCTTGAAATCGAGGATGCGCGAAAACACTTCTGAGCCAATCACCAACGCTTTTTTGGCGGCGCCCGACTGGATCATCGCGTTGGCGATGGTCAGCGCGTAAATAAAGCCGCTGCACACCGCCTGCACGTCGAACGCCGCGCCACCGCGCACGCCAAGCTTGCCCTGCAAGATGCACGCCGTGGAGGGAAACACCATGTCAGGGGTGGAGGTGCCGACAATGATCAGGTCGATGTCGGCGGCCTGCACGCCAGCGGCCTGTAGCGCGTTGCGCGAAGCCTCCAAGGCCATATCGCTGCTGTTCATGCCGGCATCGGCAAAATGGCGCGCCCGGATGCCGGTGCGTTCGACGATCCATTCGTCGCTTGACTCAATGCCCTCTTTGGCCAGCTCGGCCACCAGGTCGGCGTTGGTCAGCCGTTTGGGCGGCAAAAAACTGCCGGTTCCGGTGATGCGTGAGTAAATTTTCATAGGTCAGACAAGGGCAATGACTTCTGGCACGGCAGCCAGCTCGGCCATCGGGGCGGTAGGTGTCAGCAGCGGCGCGGCATGGGCGATGCGCGCCCGCACGCGCTCGAGCAAATTATTTCGGGCCGCATCATACGCGCGGGCCAAGGCAAAACCAAAGGCCAACGCGTCAGCCGAACCGTGGCTCTTGAACACCAGACCGCGCAAGCCCAGCAAGGCACCGCCGTTGTAGCGGCGGTGGTCCATGCGCTTCTTTAACGCGGCGATGATCGGGTACGCCGCCAATGCCGCCATTTTGGTGAGCAGGTTGCGGGAAAACTCTTTTTTCAGAAAGTCAACAATCATGCCGGCCAGGCCTTCGCTGGCTTTCAGCGCCACGTTGCCGACAAAGCCGTCGCACACCACAATGTCGGCGGTGCCCTTGAAAATGTCGTTGCCTTCGACGTTGCCGTAAAAGTTCAGGTCCCCCGCCGCCGAGGCCGCGCGCAGCAGTTCCCCGGTTTTTTTGATGACTTCGTTGCCCTTGATGGCCTCTTCGCCAATATTAAGCAGGCCCACGCTGGGGTTTTCATCGCCGCTGAGCACCGACACCAGTGCCGAGCCCATCACGGCAAACTGCACCAGGTGCTCTGGTGCGCAATCCACATTGGCCCCCATGTCGAGCACCGTGGTGCCATGACCCTTGGCATTGGGAATTTGCCCGGCGATGGCCGGACGGTCAATGCCGTCAAGGGTTTTGAGCACATAGCGCGAAATCGCCATCAGTGCCGCCGTGTTGCCCGCGGACACGGCTGCCTGGGCGGCACCGGCCTTGACCTGGGCAATCGCCACACGCATGGAAGAGTCTTTTTTGCGCCGCAATGCCACTTCCAGCGAGTCTTCCATGGTGACCACCTCGCTGGCAAAAACCAGCGTGGCACGCGCGTGGCTGTAGCCTTGCAGACTCTCGGGCAAGCCCACCAGAATCAGCTGTGCATCGGGGTGCTGGTCCAGAAACCGGGTACACGCAGGCAAGGTAACACGGGGACCATGATCGCCTCCCATGCAGTCAACAGAGATAGTGATCATGAATGGCTTAGCAACACAACAAAGATCAAGGACAGGCGGTCTGACCGACGAATTGGCTTACGAAAGTGGCGAACAAAAGCAAAAAAGCAAAAGCCCGGGGCTACACGCAAAGGTAGCCTCGGGCCTGGAAAGCCTGAGCTGCTTTAAGCTTCAGATTTGGTCTTGAGGACCTTGCGCCCACGGTAAAAACCGGTCGGGCTGATGTGGTGACGCAGATGCACCTCACCCGTGGTGGGTTCAATGGCGATGCCAGGTACATCCAGCGCATTGTGCGAACGGTGCATGCCGCGCTTGGAAGGTGACTTTTTGTTTTGTTGGACGGCCATGTCGGGCTCCTGAAAGACTGTAAGCCGCCAAAAACCGGACAGCTTGGATTGGGTTAAACAGCGCAGGCAAGGGTCTGCGGGAAAGCCTCACAGTATAACCGAATGCAATCCGTTCAAACCAAAGCATGGCGCAAGCTCAACGGGCGGGTTTTCCCTTGAGCTGCGCCAGCTGGGCAAACGGGTTGGGTTTCTCGCTGGCGGCCTCAAAATCGGGATCGGCGACGGCCAGCTTGGGGGCTACCGGGCAAACCTCATGGCGCGGCACCAGCGGCAATGCCAGTAGCACCTCGTCTTCGATCAGGCTTGCCAGATCAAACTCGCGGCTGCTCACCAGCAGGTCCTCTTCGGACTCGTCATCCTGCGCCTCGGCCAGCGCTTCAGTTTCAACAAAGCGAAACTGCCGGTCGATGCTGACCGGGATGTCCACCGGACCGAGGCAGCGCTGGCAGGTGAGGGCCAGCACCGTGCGCACGCTCAGGTGCAACCAGGGAACCATCTGCCCGGAGGGGTCTTCGCGCAGCGCAAGATGGGTTGACCAGTCCAGATGATTTTCGAGGCCCAGCCCTTGCGTCTCTTGCGCCAGACGCTGGTAATTTGAGAGCACATTGTGGCCTGCCAGGTGCAAATTGGCCTGCGCTGCGTGATTCACATCAATACGGGGGGGGAGCGTGTTCAGGTTCATGGCTGGCAGTGTAAGAGAATCGCGGTATGAAAAACAATGCGCCGCGCTGCCTTATCCTCGCCTCGACCTCGAGCTACCGCCGTTTGCTGCTGGAGCGGCTGCGTCTGCCATTTACCGTGCAGGCTTCGCACGTCGATGAAACCCCGCTGCATGGCGAAACCCCGGATCACATCGCCTGCCGGCTGGCGCTGGCCAAGGCGCAATCGGTCGCTGCGCTGCACCCGCAGGCGGTGGTGATCGGCTCGGATCAGGTCGCCGATCTGGATGGGCTGGCATTGGGCAAACCGGGTGACCACGCACGCGCCGTGGCGCAATTGCAGACGATGCGTGGCAAAACGGTGATTTTTCAGACAGCGGTGGCGGTGGTGTGCCTGGACAGCGGCTTTGCCCAGACCGAACTTGCCCAGGTCAAGGTCAAGTTCCGCGACGTAAGCGACGCACAGATCGAGGCTTACTTGCTGGCCGAGACCCCTTATGACTGCGCCGGCAGCGCCAAAAGTGAAGGGCTGGGCATTGCGCTGCTGGAGCGCATTGACAACGATGACCCCACCGCACTGATCGGCCTGCCGCTGATTCGCACCTGCCAACTGATCGCCGCAGCAGGCGTGCAGGTGCTGTGAGCGTGTTGGCTGTCCCATCCGGCGCACCCGAGGTGCCCAGTACGCACCATGGCCGACTCTATCTGGTGCCCGCGCCGCTGGACTTTGGCTGCCACGAGACCCCAGACCTGCCAGCCACCCTGCCGCTGGGCACACTGCACATTGCCGCCGGCCTGTCACACTGGATTTGCGAAAACGCCAAGTCCACCCGCGCCTACCTCAAACGCATTGATGCCATCACACCGCTGTGTCAGCCGATCCAACAGATGTCACTGGTCGAACTGCCGCGCGAAGTGCACAAAAAAGGCGATCATCACGGCAACTTTGATGCGCGTGCGCTGCTCCTGCCCGCGCTGGCCGGCCACGATATGGGGCTGGTCAGCGAAGCCGGCATGCCCGCTGTGGCCGACCCAGGCTCCTCGGTGGTGCGTGCTGCGCACGACCTGGGGCTGACGGTGGTGCCGCTGGTGGGGCCGGTGTCGCTGCTGCTGGCACTGGCCGCCAGCGGCCTGAACGGGCAGAACTTTGCCTTTGTCGGTTACCTGCCGCAAGACCCCAGCGAGCGTGCCGGACGCATCCGCGAACTTGAAGCGCTGGCCCTGCGCAGCGGCCAAACCCAACTGTTCATCGAAACCCCTTACCGCAACCTGGCGATGCTGCAGGCGCTGCTGCAAACCCTGCAGCACAACACCCGGCTGGCCATCAGCAGCGGCCTGACGCTAACAACGTCCCAGATCAGCAGCGACAACGTGAAAAACTGGAAGCACAAGACAGCAGCAGTCAACAATGCCACGCCGGTTGTTTTTGCGATTGGGCGGTGACTCTGCGCACCGGTCGGGCGGCCAGCGACAATTCATTGAACCAGGGGGGCGCTATTGGCAAGTGCAAAGCTTGACTCCTTCGCCTTTCATTTGCATGGACGCCAGCCGCCCCCGAACCTGACAGACAGCACGCGTCAACATGCCAGGTCGGCTCCATTGCGGCTTGGCCGGCACCGGATGAATTGCAATGAATACACCATTGTTATGGGCTTGGCTGCGACATCTTCGCAGGCGATTTGGGCTTGGACAGGGATATGACGATCTGCTTGCGACCGCGACGTGGCTGTTGGTGGCTGCAGGCTTCGTCGCGGTGGTGGTATTTCCGGCATTCAACTTTCCCGTCGGACCGATCGGGGAGGTCACAGGAATCGTCCAAGGCTCGGCGTTTGATCAAAATGACGGGCGCGCCAGCAAGGTGATTTATGTGCGTTTACCGTCCAGTGAAGTGGTGACCGTGGTCACCTGCACCGACGTGGTGCTGCCAACCGGGCAGCCGGTTCAGCTGTTGATCTACCGCAGGCAACTGACCCATACCCACTCCTACGCGTTGAAAGCCACCATGCCGTCGCTGCAACGCCGCAGTTGCTGAGCCATGGCGGTCAGTGCAAACCGTTTTGGGTGAACAGCAGGCCAGTTATTTTCTATATTTTTTATAGCTAAAAGCTCTTTACTATATTGGTCTAGAGACATAAAACCTATATATTTACCGCAAGCTGGCTGAGGTGCGCATCGCCTGCACCGCACCAGCGCCCATGGCGGCACCAAAGCGCTTGACCAGGCGCTCAGCCACGTTGTCACGGCGCGTGTAGTCGATGATCTCTTCGGCCTTGATGACCTCGCGCGCCACAAAGTCCAGGCTGCCGTACTGGTCGGCCAAGCCCATCTCGACGGCTTGCTGGCCGCTCCAGAACAGCCCGCTGAAGGTGTCAGGCGATTCTTTGAGTCGCTCGCCGCGTCCCTTTTTAACCACTGCAATGAACTGCTGGTGAATCTGGTCAAGCATGGCCTGGGCAAACGCCCGTTGGGTCTCGGTTTGCGGGCTGAACGGATCCAGAAAACCTTTGTTGACGCCAGCGGTCATCAGACGGCGTTCCACGCCAAACTTTTCCATCAGCCCGGTAAAGCCAAAACCGTCCATCAGCACGCCAATGCTGCCGACAATGCTGGCCTTGTCCACAAATATCTTGTCAGCCGACACGGCGATGTAATACGCGGCTGAAGCACACGTCTCTTCAACCACCGCATACACCGGCTTTTTGTGCAGCACCTTGAGGCGCAGGATCTCGTCGTTGATGATGCCCGCCTGCACCGGGCTGCCGCCGGGCGAATTAATGAGCAGCACCACGCCCTGCGCGCCGGCATCTTCAAACGCGGTGCGCACCGACGACAGCACCAGTTCTGCGCTGGCTTCACCGCCATCGGCAATCTCACCCTTGATTTCCACCACCGCGGTATGCGGGCTGGAAGCGTCTTTGCTGGCACTGCCCTCGTTGAGCCCAATCCCCACCAGCGCGATGAAAAAGCCCAGCCAGGCCAGTCGCACAAAGTTGCGCCAGCGCCGCGCCAGGCGCTGCTCGTTGAGGCTGGCAAAGGCGAGCTTTTCCAGCGTGGCACGCTCCCAGCCGCTTTCTTGGCCCGGCCCTGAACTATTACTTTTTATAGCTGCCTGCGCTTTATCCATATGGGCTTGAGGCTGATTTTTTGTAAAATCGGTGGGGTGATTGGCGTTACCGCCGTAGGGGTCCAAAGGGTCTGTCATGAGCTAGGTGCCAGGTTGAAATTTATCTGAAGTATGCCAGTGCACCACGCCATCGGCTTCGCTGACCTCGATTTTGACCAAACCACCACGGCACGGCCCCAGGCTGCAGCGTCCGGTTTGCGGGCAATACATGGCCCCATGAGTGGCGCACATCAGCCAGTGGCCGGTCGAATCAAAGAACTGGTTGGGCTGGAAATCCATTTCCATCGGCACATGGGAGCACCGGTTTAGATACGCAAACACCGTGCCAGCATAGCGCACAGCGAACGCGGGGCAGTCTTGTGAAAAGTACCGCACGCTGAATGGCACGGCGCTGGCGCTGTCTCGCAGCTGCGCTGAATGGCAAAGAAAAACCGTCTGCGTCACGGCATCCCCTTGCCTGCTGAACCGTGGCCTGCGCACAACAGAGACCAGTGTCCCAGCCCGCGCGTCAATGGCCGGTCAAGCATTCGCCAGCAGCCAGTCACGCAGTTGCCCGACGCTGTGGGCCACAAACAGCGGCTGCAAGTCATCAAATACCTCCGGGGCATGTGCGCCGTAGCTGACACCGACACTGGCGCAACCGGCGTTGAGCGCCATTTGCAGGTCGTGCGTGGTGTCACCAATCATCAGCGTGCGCTGCGCCGGCACGTCAAATTCAGCCATCAGCTCGTGCAGCATCAGCGGGTCGGGCTTGCCTGCGGTCTGGTCGGCGGTGCGCGAGGCTTCAAAGGTGCCCGCCAGCATGACGTTGCCCAGCGCCTCGTCAAGCCCGCGACGGCTCTTGCCAGTGGCTACCGTCAGTACATGACCGCGCGCCTTGAGCTCGGCGAGCAGCGGCAACACCCCGTCAAACAGGCTGATTTCGTGTTGAATGGCAAAGTAGTGGTGGCGATAGCGGTCGCCCAGTTCGGGGTATCTGGCTGGCGGCACATCCGGTGCGGCGTGGGCCAGTGCCTGCATCAGGCCCATGCCGATGACGTACGAGGCCTCCTTGTCGGTGGGCACCGTGCCACCGACATCGCGCACGGCGGCCTGAATGCAGCGGGCAATGATGGCCGTCGAGTCAAACAGCGTGCCGTCCCAGTCAAAGGCAATCAGGTCAAAGCGGCGTGGGGTCATGGTGGGGCATCAATTCAGAAAAAAAGTGGTGGTGCAGTCACAGATTGCCCGGCATCTTGGTCGGTTGCAGCCATAAGCTCTCGGCAAACTGCGCCAGCTCCGGGGCCAAGTCTGCCAGCAATTCAACACGCTCGGCGCTGGCAGGGTGATTGAACTGCAGTCGCCAGGCGTGCAAGAACATGCGCTTGAGGCCGGGCGCGGCAGAGGCGCGTGCCAGCGTCTTGTTGAGTTCAAAGTCACCGTATTTGTCGTCGCCCACAATCGGATGGCCTTCGCTGGCCAAATGCACCCGAATCTGGTGCGTGCGGCCGGTCTTGATGGTGACTTCGAGCAGCGAGTAGTCGGCTGATGCGGCGCGCAGCTTGACCAGCGTCACTGAAGGCATGCCATCCGGGTCGTCCCGCGCGACGATTTTGACGCGCCGCTCACCCGCCTGCGCCTGGCTGCCGTCCAGCACATATTTGTGCAACGGTTTGTCAAGCACCTTGAGTCGCGCCGGCCACTGGCCGCGCACCAGCGCCAGGTAGGTCTTGCCGGTCTGGCGTTCGCGAAACTGGTCTTGCAGGTTTTTGAGCGCGCTGCGCTTTTTGGCGACCAGCAAAATGCCGCTGGTATCGCGGTCCAGCCGGTGCACCAGTTCCAGGAATTTTGCCGCTGGCCTGGCCATGCGCAGTTGCTCAATCACGCCAAAACTCACGCCCGAGCCGCCATGCACCGCCACCCCGGCAGGCTTGTTGATGGCAATCAGATACTCGTCTTCCAGCAGCACGGCAAAATCGCGCGCGGGTGCTGCCTGCGCCACCTGGGCCTGCATCGCCTGCGCTTTCTCGGCCACCCGCTCCGACATGCGCACCGGCGGGATGCGCAGCATATCGCCAGCGGCCAGTCGGGTGTCGGCCCCGACGCGACCCTTGTTGACGCGCACCTCGCCGCTGCGGATCAATCGGTAAATGTGTGTTTTGGGTACGCCCTTGAGTTCGCGCAGCAGAAAATTATCGACACGTTGTCCGGCAGTATCCGCATCAATGCAAACGGTTTTCACGGCGGGGGCACTTGGAGCTGGTTTGCCCCCTATAATGACTTTCACTGGCGGCGCGCTGTAAGTGGTTGATTTAACTGAAAAGTATTTGGTGTTGTGGTGAAGTTTAGTTCACCCACCACCCACTAAACCCCGCATCGTCAGAATAGTCGGTACCGCCTGACACCAAGTTCGCAAATTTTTGACCCACGGTCACCAATGGCAAATGCGGTCAAGGGTCAAGACGACGCCTTGAAACCCTGAATCGGAATACCCAAAGTTCATAGCTCCGTGCTGTGAATGGAATGAAGCGTTTATGTTTGTGTTGATGTCCCTGATGAGTTACTGCCTGCAGCGCACCCATGTGCTGCCTGAAGGCGTTCGTCAGCCGTCAGCGTCCGTCAAATGGGCGCACCAAGCTACTAACAAAGTAGCACCCAAAACCCCAAACCCAACCGCTCCCCTCCACGCGCCACCCACCAGACTCATTCTGTGAGACTGCGTGCTCCGGCTGTTTCCTCGTCATTTCAAAGCGTCAGTTTGTGTATCAAAAGCCCGCCATGGGCTCATTGGTTGATATTTGAATTGAAGGAACGCTACCCATGAAACGGATGCTGATCAACGCGACGCAGGCAGAAGAACGCCGCCTCGCCATTGTCGATGGCCAAAA
>JFJP01012386.1_pt1 | contig 10991 bp, 10 predicted proteins | sample 431651 | NCBI WGS metagenome assembly JFJP01 (sample SAMN02602958, study PRJNA72255) | Microbial mat metagenome, whole genome shotgun sequencing project. | biome: fresh water; feature: sink hole; material: water; isolation source: purple microbial (photo- and chemosynthetic) mats found in...
TTTAATATCCAGTGTGAAAGAACCATCGGGTGAAGTATGGACAATTTGGTCATCACCAATCACAAATACATCGCCAATAAACGGAGCCCCTTGCGCGTCCACCACCGTTCCTTGAATTGCACCTGTTCCCATTAATAGATTTCCTGTATCAGATTTCAAAAAATTTGCAACTCCAAGAAACAAGGTAAACACCAGAAGCACAAGCAAGGCAAAGCGCATCCGCCGCTTTTTTATTGATGGTTCGGGTGATTCTTCGTTTTCAGGAAGCCCCTCTTTATAGTCGTCGAGGGAAGGAGACTCTTCAAATGACATAATACCCTCAAATTACGGAATGTACTGGATATTAAATCCATCAACACAAACTATTGTGCTGTCCCAAGTACGCAAACCAGCGCCGCCGGTAGCATAGGTGGAATCCGTTGCCGTTAAAACAAGTTTGCCGTCCACATATGCCGTAAAAGTACTTCCCTTAATCACTATTTTAATGTCGCGCGGAGTATTATACCAGCTATACCCTGAGGCTTTTGCCACAGCAATAGGAGTGCTTAATTCACGTCCATTGACCCATTTTCGGATAATGAACGATCCAGGAGAAAAACCTGGATCATATTGGAATACATAGCCTGTCATACCAGTTGATGTATTTTGAGCTCGAAATGCAATACCGTATCCCGAGCCTGACTTCAGGTTAGCATCACTTAAAGTAACCACATAATCTGTCAATGGTTCAGAAACAGAACAAGCATTAAGCATAAGTGTATAGCTGGAAGGGCAGAGGGTTCCACCGTTTACGACTCCCATATTGTTGCCTTGTAATGCCTTCCACCCTGTCAAGTCAGTTGAAAAATCATCCTTGCACAATTCAGTTGGTTTGCAGGCTTCACTGCCAGAAATCTTATCGCCGACATAGCAGTAGGCATCATAAACTGAAATACCATATAACTTCAACGCCAATAATATTCCAATAGTAATTAGCGCAATTAGAAAGACATACTCAATCAGGCCTTGTCCATCATTTTTTTTTAACATATATAAATTCAATCTTTCCTAAAAGCTACCCGGATTTTTGGCGTGTACGCACTCTTTCTCTAACTCTATTATAACCATCTTTTTTAGTTTGTGGCGCAGATAAACGATGGCTTTCCTTGCTCCAATGATATGCAAGGTCCTCGAACAACGCGCCAATCGCGCCATTTGGATCCTGAAATACCGGTGGCTTTCCATATGTAAGGGAAGCCACCAGTGCATCGCCCACATTGGGAAGAACAATGTCGATCTTCCGCTTGATCGCTTTTTCAATTTCCGAACGAGCCAGCCCTTTACCTGAAAAAGTCCAATTCAACAAGAGCTTTATTTTTTCCGGCGCATAATTCAGTTTTTCAAAAACCTCCAGAGCAATGCTTGCACACCTAATTGAGGCTAACTCAGGGGAGAGCACAAGGACAATTCTATCTGCCGCATCAAGGGCAGCAATTGTGGTTACGCTAAAATCATGCGGCAAATCAAATACAAGATATTCAAATTGACGTTTAAGCAGGCCCAGAGTTTGTTGTACCTGGTCAATTCCCAACAATTCAGCATCTTCAAAACGCTTCACGCTGGCAAGTACTTGCAAGCCCGATTCATGGCTCAGCAGTATTTGTTGAAGGATCTCAGAATCTATTTCATTTGCGCGAACACCGACAAGATCACCCCAACCATTTCGAAGGGCAAGATCGAGCATTAAAGCGCTTTGTCCATTAATAAGGGCCATATCCACCAGGCAGACCGGCAAAGGCCAGATTTGGGCCAAACCGACTGAAAGGTTTGTGGCAACTGTTGAAACTCCCGCACCCCCACGCAGGGAAAAAATCGCCGTTGTTTCAGCCTGGAGGGTTGTGATAGGAACCTCCTGGGGTGTAAAACGGCGTAAAAGAACTTTTACACGAGCCTGCAATTCCTTGGGATTGAAAGGTTTGGCTATGAAATCATCAGCGCCTGCTTCAAATGCCTTTAATCGTTCGTCCAGTTCGCTCAGGGTGGTTAGGATAATAATTGGAAGGTTGGAAGTCTCGGGTCTGGAACGTAGCCGACGGCACAACTCATAACCGTCCATATCAGGCATCATAACATCCAATATCGCCAACGCAGGCTGCACCGTTCCAATATTTGCCAGAACCTCAGCCGCATTTTGAGCAGTAGCAACCTCATACCCCACTGACCGCAAAGCCGCCGAAACTATTTTTAGGTTTAGGTCATTATCATCCACTATATAGATGGTTTCAGCCATATTGCACTTTATCCTTCAAATTAATCTGGCATAATATCAATTTCAAATGAATTATACTCCATCAAGAATGGACGACCACTACATTGCATTGGAAAAAATATTCTCGCCAGCCCTTTAGTCGAGAACTGTTTGAAGGGCAATGGAGCAGACTTTCAATTCCCAGCCTGATCATTAATAAACAACAACTAAAAGGATCTATTCATCCCATGCCTGAAATTGCCATCCGTCCTGCAAGGAAATACGACCTCCCTTTGATCAAAAAGTGCGTGGATGATGCGTTTGGAAAATATATAGAGCGAATCGGCAAGCCACCCGCGCCCATGTTGTTGGACTATTCCACACAGATCAGCCTTGGAAGAGTGTGGGTGGCAGAATATCAGGGCGGAGTTCGCGGTACACTTGTCATTTTCCCCACAGAAAAAGGTTTTTATGTGGACACGATTGCCGTCAGCCCGTCTTTTCAAGGGGTAGGCTTGGGAAATGCACTGCTTCAGTTTGCAGAGCAAGAGGCTGGGCGACACGGCTTTACATCGATCTATCTTTGTACGAACATCATGATGACCGAAAACCAGACCCTCTATCCAAAGATCGGTTATGTGGAATATGAACGGAGCATGGAAGACGGTTACGATCGCATTTTTTATCGTAAGCAACTTGCATGACCTTTTATATGGCGGCAAAACCAGTTAATTGGTAATCTATTGTTACCCATAATACTGAAGTCTGCGGCGTGTTGCGGCTACAAAAGCTGAACCGGCGTTTGTTGACTTGGCCATGTGGGAATTGGTGTTGGGAGTAATCTATGTCAAATGGACAGCAGAAGATTCAGGCTGAGACAGACAATTCACCAATTATCGAATTCAACCTAAACGTACCGCGGGGTTCATTTTTGTAAGCTGCGGGACGTTTCAGTACCATTTCTGCCATACTTAAAACCTAGTCAATAAATGTTATTATCCCCCCATCCTACTCCTCCCAGGTACGCTTACCGTAGAAGAGGAATGATGGACAGGATAGGTCTGGTAACACAGCATAGCCCGTTTCGAGGTTGAAAGCGTATAAAACAGAGAATTCCTTCTGGAGGGAAAAATCTCTCATCAACTTATGTTTGACAGATTGATAAATTTATTTGTTTGATCTGATCATAATACAGCCAACACACTCCGCAGTTCATCAGAAACAGAATCCATTCCATCAAAGATATCCCATGTCTCCGTATGAATCGCAGAATCACCGGGGTTCAGTGTCTTAATCGGGGCAAGGCTTTCGAGTTCTACAAACTGATCACCGCAATATATTTCCGCATTGCAATTATTATCAGGATAAGACAGTCCGGCCCATCCATCGAATGTTTTTCGAAACAGGACTCCATTCAGCCAATATGCCAGCCAGCCCTGCGTATTAAAATAGCCCACCTTAAATGGCGGAAGCATTGGATCTGCCTTGAACAGCACAAAATCATCACCCCACTTTACTCGCGGGTCATTGATACGCGTGTATGGCCAAAGAGAAATTTGGCGGTTGTGAAGTAAACCTGCGGGATCAACGTTTCCAGTTGGCATGGGCAAAATTACTGTACCACCCAAACGAAATTGTGTGATTGCCCAGGGAGCCAGTTCAACAGGCCACATTCCATCATTGACGAGGACATGAGTAAGTAATGCAGAAGGCTTATCAGCGGCAAGGTGAATTTCAATCCGCTTGCGAATGCCTGTACCTGGCTCGGTTTTTCCTTCCAAGATCACCCCATCAGAAATTTCAGATATGGTTATTTCGCCATCATCAGGGATGTAGGAACGCGGCATGGCTTCCGGAGCGTGCCACAAACGATGCCCCCCACGAAAATAAAAGTCCCCATACGGCGTGACGATTGGTGGAACATGGCTAAGGTCTGCAAGAAGATTGGGCTTGCCCGCAGGATAAAGTCCCATGATCCGTAATGAAGTCGTCAAGTATTCGATTTGTAAATAATCATTTTTCAAAGCACATTTAGCCATCATCATCCCTATTGTAACAAAAATAAAAAGCTACCAATAATTATGAACCAGATTGCGGATTCGGGCATCATAAATCACCTGGATTTTCCCCATTACCTCAGCGTTCAACGCGGGCAAGTCAGCAGATCTGACATTATCCTCGGCTTGGGTTGGATTTTTTGCACCTGGGATGGTACAGGTAACAGCTTCGAACATCAAAATCCAACGCAGGGCAAATTGCGGCATACTCCAACCCGTCGGGACAAGTGCGCGCAGTTCATCAACAGCTGCCAAGCCAGTTTGATAATCCACACCTGAGAATGTTTCGCCGCGATCAAAGGCTTCACCATGACGATTAAAGGCACGATGGTCATCTGCTTCAAAATCGGATTGGACAGTCAACTTTCCGGTCAACAATCCGCTGGCAAGCGGGACACGTGCCAAAACTCCAACCCTGCGGCGGATCGCTTCGGCAAAAAACAACCCGGCTGGTCTCTGACGGAATATATTAAAAATTATCTGTACAGTCTGCACATTGGGATATTCGATGGCTTTAAGGGCTTCCTCCACTTTTTCAACACTCACACCGTAATATCGCAACTTGCCAGCTCTAACGAGGTCATCAAGCACACCAAATGTTTCAGGCATGTAAAAAACCTCGGTTGGAGGGCAATGCAATTGCAGGAGGTCTATGGCTTCAGTATTTAAATTTTTTAGACTGCGTTCCACAAAAGCAGTGAGGTTTGCCCGGCTATATCCAGCCGCCACATGCGGATCAAGCCGCCGTCCAGCCTTGGTGGCTACATAAATGGTTTCTTTTCGCTCTTTTCGAAGCTGTGCCACCAGGCGTTCCGAACGTCCATCCCCATAAACGTCGGCGGTATCAATAAAGTTCACACCCAAATCAATGGATCGGTGCAAAGCAGCAAGAGAGTCCTTATCATCCACGCTGCCCCACGAACCGCCGATTGCCCAGGCTCCAAAAGAAACGGTTGAAACATTCCAACCAGTACGCCCTAGTTCACGATATTGCATGATTTCCTTCCTTTAATAAATTCTATTCAGTTGAAAACCCTAAAGGTCTTATTATCAAGTAAGTCTATGCCAGGTTCAGCAAGACCTTTAGGGTTTGGCAAATGAGTGATTTACAATCCCCGGCTCAAGTGATAATAAAGATCGTTCCAGCGTAATTTTTCCTTGAATTCGTCCACGCGGGTATTTTCATCGATCAGCATAAACTCGATGCCCGCCATATCAGCAAAGTTCTGTAAGTGGTCGGCTGTAACTGAATAGCTAAAACTGGTGTGGTGCGCTCCACCTGCATAGATCCATGCAGCAGCAGCGACTTTCAGGTTAGGACGTGGCAGCCACAATGCACGAGCCACCGGCAGATTGGGCAACGGTTGATCAGTCGGGACAACATCGACCACGCTGGCAACCATACGGAAACGTTGACCCATGTCCATGATGGACGCACCAATCGCAGGACCGGTGTTCGCATCAAAGATCAGGCGAACGGGATCCGCCTTCCCGCCAATTGAGAGCGGCAGTATTTCTAATTTTGGCTTGTTAGAGGCAATTGACTGGCAAATCTCAAGCATGTGCGCGCCAAGTACCTTGTCGCCGCTGGCGCTGAAATGATAAGTGTAGTCCTCCATAAAACTGACTCCGCCCTTCAGGCCTTCACTCATCACCTTCATTGCTCGGACAAGTGCAGAAGTCTTCCAGTCACCCTCTGCGCCAAAGCCATAACCATCGCGCATCAAACGTTGAACCGCCAACCCAGGTAATTGTGCCAGCCCATGCAAGTCTTCAAAAGTAGTGGTGAATGCCTTGAAGTTTCCCGCCTGTAAAAAGTTCCGCATACCAACTTCAATCCGTGCGCCATCACGCAGCGATGAGCTGCGATTGCCGCCAGGCTGCAGGGATGGAATAACATCATACTCATCAAGATATGCCTGCACCATCTTATTGACATCGGCATCACTGGCTTCATTGACAGCCTTAACCAGATCACCGATCCCATAACCATAAACATCATACCCGAACTTGATCTGCGCTTCGACCTTGTCACCTTCGGTGACAGCCACATCACGCATGTTATCGCCAAAGCGGGCAACCTTTGCGCCCTGCCAGTCAGCCCACGCAGACGCTGCCCGCGCCCACACACCTAATTGGGCTTGCACATCATCGTCCTGCCAATGGCCAACTACAACCTTGCGTTCAAGACGTAAACGGCTGCCGATGAAACCAAATTCACGATCGCCATGAGCAGACTGGTTCAAGTTCATGAAATCCATATCGATCGTAGACCACGGGATTTCACGGCTATATTGGGTGTGCAAATGAGAAAATGGCTTCTTGAGGAGGCTCAATCCCGCAATCCACATTTTCGCTGGTGAAAAAGTGTGCATCCAGGTAATGAGGCCAATACAGTTTTTGGCTGAATTGGCTTCCAAACACAACTCGCGGATCGCATCGGGCGTGGTTAGAACAGGCTTGAAGACAACCTTCACAGGCATGTGTTTCGATGCCCCCAGCGCAGCCGCGATCTCGCGTGAGTGTTCGGCTACCTGCTCCAATGTCTTGGGACCATACAAATGCTGACTCCCCGTCACAAACCAAACTTCATATTGTTTTAGATCAATCATAATTACTCTCCTTTTTGCGGAGTCCACGTCTCCAGACGTTGGATGTCTCCAAATATTTGAGAATCGAAAATTTTCTGATTTTCGATTCCGAAAATTTTCTATTGTCCATAATAGGCATCTGCGCCGTGCTTTCTCAGATAGTGCTTATCCAACAATTCCTGCTGCATGGGCGGAATGTTCGACTCAAGCAGCAGGGTGTGGAAATTCATAAACGCGACCTCCTCCAGCACCACGGCATTGTGGACAGCGTCCATCGGATCGGTGCCCCACGCAAAAGGGCCATGGCTGTTGACAAGAACCGCGGGCAGGGCGTCTGGGTCTTTGCCCTGGAAAGTTTCAATAATTACAGTCCCTGTTTCCTTCTCGTATTCACCTTCAATCTCGGCTTTTGTCATTTTTCGGGTGCAGGCGATTTCGCCGTAGAAGTAATCGCCATGCGTTGTGCCGAGCGCCATAATGCCGCGACCTGCCTGCGCAAAGGTTGTTGCCCAACGGCTGTGGGTGTGGACGATGCCGCCGACATTAGGAAACGCTTTGTAGAGTTCAATATGAGTCGCCGTGTCAGAAGAAGGCTTCAAACTTCCCTCGACTTTTTTCCCCGTCTCCAATTCCACGACTATCATGTCCTCTGCCTTCATGTCGTCATAGGAAACGCCAGAGGGTTTTATCACCACAAGTCCCTGCTCTCGGTTGATACCAGAGACATTTCCCCAGGTGAAGGTGATCAGACCATGCTTGGGCAGCAATAAATTTGCCCGAAATACCTGTTCTTTCAATGGTTCCAACATAAATTCTCCAAAACAGTAAATGATAATTAGTGATTGGAGATTGATAATTACTAATTACCATTTACCAATCGCCAATTACTATTCTCCTTACCTCAGCCCATCCACAGCGGCTCTTTCGATGACAAGTCCCTTCTTATAACGTTCCATAAACGCCGCAAAACCAGCCACGTCTGCAGAATCGGGAGCTATCGTCGAGCCTTCCTCGCCTGCAAAAACCTTATCCGAGAGATAGGCTTCGAATTGTTCATTCTCCGCCTTATTGAACATGTAGGAAGCAAGCAATGCGATGCCCCATGCTCCCCCCTCGCCTGCGGTTTCCATCACAGAAACGGAGACATTCATCGCCGCCGCCATCATCCGTTGACCCACTTCCTTCGTCTTGAAGAATCCGCCGTGCCCAAGGATTTGGTCTATCTTCACTTTCTCCTGTTCAAAGAGAATGTCCAAGCCGATCTTCAAGGCGCCAAGTGACGAGAACAGATTCACGCGCATGAAGTTCGCAAGCGTGAAGCGGCTTTCGGGGGTGCGGACAAACAACGGACGTCCCTCTTCCATGTGTGTGATATGTTCACCCGAAAGATAACTATAGGCAAGCAGCCCGCCTGCATCCGCATCGCCCGTGAGCGCCTTCTGATACAGCATTTCAAACAGCCTGGATTGACTGATCTCCACACCGATCGCATTAGTGAATTCCTGGAACAGCCCGACCCATGCATTGAGGTCAGACGTGCAATTGTTGCTATGCACCATTGCAACAGGCTTGCCTGTGGGCGTCGTCACCATATCGATTTCGGGATACAACTTCGAGAGAGCCTTTTCCAAAACAATCATGGCAAAGACGGATGTGCCAGCGGAGACATTTCCTGTTCGCACGGCAACGCTATTGGTGGCGACCATGCCCGTACCCGCGTCACCCTCTGGCGGGCAGAGCGGAATCCCCGCTTTGAGCCCGCCCGTGGGGTCGAGCAATTTTGCGCCTTCTTCCGTCAAAGAGCCTGCGGCTTCTCCCGCGACCAAAACCTTGGGCAGGATGTCTCGCAATTTCCACGAGATATTTTCCGCTTTGAGTAATTCATTAAACTGATCAATCCTGCCTGCATCGAAGTCGTTGGTTTTGCTGTCGATGGGGAACATGCCCGAGGCTTCGCCAATACCCATCACCTTTTGCCCGGTCAATTTCCAATGGACATAGCCCGCCAGCGTCGTCTGATGGCTGAGGTCTTTGACATGCACTTCCTTGTTCAATATCGCCTGATAAAGATGGGCAATGCTCCAGCGTTGGGGAATGTTGAATTGGAACAGGTCTGTGAGTTTCTCTGCCGCTTGTCCAGTGATGGTGTTTCGCCAGGTGCGGAACGGCGCAAGCAGTTTGCCATTTTTATCGAATGCCATGTAGCCGTGCATCATGCCGCTAAAACCGATGGCTCCAATGGTCTTGAGTGGACTGCCGTACTTTTCAGTAACCTCTTTACAGAGATTCCGGTAACTCTCCTGCAAGCCCGTCCAAACATCTTCGATGCTGTATGTCCAGACTCCGTTTTCGTGTTTATTTTCCCACTCGTAACTTCCCGAAGCGATTGGCTTATGATCCTCACCGATCAACACTGCTTTAATGCGCGTCGATCCAAACTCGATGCCGAGGACGGTCTTTCCACTTTTAATTGCTTTTTGGGTATCGTTTTGATTTTCCATTTCACACCTCAATCATGATTTTCAAACCTTCGCGCCTCTCCGCAACCCGAAACGCTTCATCTGCCTGTTCAAGTGCAAAGCGATGCGTGACAATCGAACGAACATCCACCAAGCCTTTTGAAACCAATTCGATTGCGCGTGGGTAAGTGTGCTTCATGCGCCTCACAAGTTTTACCGTCAGACCTTTGCGCCGTGCAATAGAAGCAGAAAATGAAGTTTTATCATCATCGGGAATGCCAACCAATATTACTTTTCCACCAGGTTTAACAGCGGCAATCGACATATCGACAGCATCCTGCACCCCGGCTACTTCAAATGCAATATCAATACCTCTTCCCCTTGTCACCTCTCCAATATCTATTAATTGGGAGTTATTCTCCGTTATGAAAACATGGTCAGCCCCAATTGCTTTTGCCGCCTCAGCACGATGACCATATTTATCTACAGCTATGATATTGGCAGCGCCGGAAAGTCTTGCCAGTTGAAGGATAAGTAGACCGATCGGACCACATCCAAAGATGCCCACCGTCATTCCTGTTTTGAGATGTGCCAGATCCACCGAATGGATCGCCACACCCAATGGTTCAAGCATGGAACCATCTTCAAAAGTAAGCAAGTCGGGAAGAGGGAACAGGCATTTTTCATTCCAAGCCATGTACTCCCGCAGCGCGCCATCCTGATCTCCATGCCCCGCAAAAATGGTGGATAAGCATAAATTGGGATGTCCATGCACGCAGAATTCACAATGCCCGCATGGAATTGCTGGTTCAATTGCCACACGCTGACCGTCTTCCGTTTCACCTGCAAATTCATGTCCAAGGATTAACGGATGAACCAGTTTTGCATCACCTATCCCGCCTTCAGCAAACCAATGCAAATCCGAACCGCACACACCTACAGACTTTATACGAATCAGTTTCTCCCCTGGACCAACCGCAGGGACAGATTCGTCGTGTAGTTGCAAATCTCCAGTTCCGTGCAGTCGAATGGCTTTCATTGTCAGTTTTTTTCCTGAAACAAGATATTTATTAGAAAATTCCGTTATGTTATCGATAACATGTTATCGATAACATAATATCAAAAATATTTATCCAAGTCAAGAGACGTTTTCACTCTGTATTGTGTAAGCCCCGAAAAATGCCGGCATAATTCCCAGTTCTAATCAGCTCGCAATTGGGGACCCTGACAAAACGATAACCACTGGTCCAATTAGCTAATTGAGTAGGGTGTTGAGTATAACCACAGCACCTTTAGGCTTTTTCCATTTTCAAGCTGTGTAAATCCACAATTACGAATAAATGCAAATTTCTCGCTTTTTCCTTTTCGCCTTATGCATCCATTCTCGCATATTTTAAGACTTTCCATTAATTAATAAGTCAGTAAAAAATCCCTGTCCCTCCCTAACCCTTTAATTTGTCCTTCCCCTCCAGCGGTTAACCGGGGTACCAAATATTTCTTGGGTCATCCTGCGTACGCGCATAATCCCAGGCTGAATCAATAATTTTTTTCATATCGTACACGGGCCGCCAACCCAAAAGCAGCTTTGCTTTTGTATTATCCAGCCAGGTGGAGTGATAACCCGTCTTAATTTCCACAGACGGCAATCCACGGCTTT
>JFJP01040585.1_pt1 | contig 10991 bp, 13 predicted proteins | sample 431651 | NCBI WGS metagenome assembly JFJP01 (sample SAMN02602958, study PRJNA72255) | Microbial mat metagenome, whole genome shotgun sequencing project. | biome: fresh water; feature: sink hole; material: water; isolation source: purple microbial (photo- and chemosynthetic) mats found in...
ACTGACTTGGATATGTAGAAAGAATATCCGAGCATAATGGGACCACCACATGCTATGTCTTCTGCATCGTTTCTTTCGCATTGTACTTCTATATGAAGTGCTTCGCATGTTTTAATTTTCGTTTCCATTTTCTCCATTTTTAATTTTATATTATATCAGTTTTTTTTCAATATGTTTGCTTTTAACTTCCTTAGTTTGTGAAATCTTGCAAATTGATTTGCAGTCATTCTACTACTTATCATATAGACTACATCATTAATTGAATTTATAAGATAAATATCATCGGATATTTCTAATGTCTTGAAATCAACAACTTCCAACGCTTTCAATATATCAACAAAATGTTTCAAGTCTTTTAATCCAACCATGTTGTTTGTTTCAGTCCTTAAATCTCTGATAAGTTGTATTGGACTATCATCATAGTAATCACTCTTTTCCTTCTTGATGAGCATCTGTATCATCAGTTCATCAAAAAAATCAACACAGTAATTATCCTTATATCTCTTGAAATAAAAGTTATCTTTTAAGCTTTCATATGTCTCTTGTGATATCATTGGTCAATTTTTCTCTTATCTTCATTAATTTTATCTGTCTCTTATACAAGTTATCAGTCAAATACTTACTAGCAAGTGAACTAGATAGTCTGTTAGGTACTTTCTTTAATATCTTGTAGTTTCCGTTCTTGTCCAATTTTTCGATGAATTCTAACCTACATAAAACGTTCAAATAACCAATAATCGGAGTAGGTATGTAACTAAATGAACGTAATCGTTTTTTAACTTCAACAAATATGTTATAGGTCAATGTTATATCATGTTCATTTATGGAATCTACCACCAATGACCAATACCCGGTCTTTCTTCTACCCTTTGATAAGTCAATCGAACTCTGTTTAGCAAGTCTTTGGGCAGTTGCCAATTTCAAATCAGTCGGTATGTCCTTTAGTTTAAGAATCAAACTTCTATACGATTCCTTTTTTGAAGGTACTTCTTCGACATATCCCAATTTTATAAATATGTTTATTGCAGTTTTATAATAATCGGTATAACCAATACTGTACATAAAATTAGCATTATCAATCATAGCACCAACTTTCATATCATTTAAGGTTTTAACCAATAAATTCCAACACCTAACTCTGTATCCCATTTTATATATCTCTACTGTCCAATTTTTCTTTTAACTTCAATATCTTTACTTGTCTTTTATAAATCTTATCGTATAACATCTTGTTGACGACTGAACTTGATAAATTTTCTGGTATCTTTTGAAGAACGTTATAGTTTCCCTTTCTATCCAATCTTTCCAAATAACCCAACCTGGCAAGCATATTATAATATGCACTTGATGAATAACGACCGAGTTCGTTGTACTTATTGAATGGTCCCAACCCATTCTTATTAAGATGGTCTACAATAATAGTCCATTCAGTATAAGGTCTCTTACCCCGGTTGAGTTTCTTTTTCGTCGCCTTAGCAAGTTCTATTGCCTTAACCCACCTTAATCTTTTGGGTATTAATTTAAGTCGTTGATAATAACCACTCTGAATATAATCACTTGATGTAAGTACCACAATTGGTTTAATATATTCTAATTTAATAAGAACATGAATGTATGGAAGTTTAACACAACACCATTCACTTTCATATAAACGAAATCTGTTCTTATTATGAACTTCATTGATTTCTTTTTTGAGTCCTACCCAAATAGAATCATCTTGTCTCGGTTTAATCTTTTCCATTTTCGTTATCTTTATACTGCATTTCCCTATAAATAGTTTCGTAGTCGGGATTTACCAAAACGGCATTTCCACCTCTATTGTTTATTTCTAAAACTTCTTCCCAATCATCATCAAAGTGAAGGTCAAACTTACCATTAATATAATAGTCATGTTTGAGTGAACCACCTGTTATTATTACCTTTGATAAATCAATACCAATTTCTTCACAGACTTTTACAATATCTTTATTGAATATTGTCAGATATTTTATCGGTTCTATTTCACTAAAAAAAATAGCACGAGCAGTTATAACCCACACATCATGACCACTATCCACTAAAGACTTAGCAATAGATTGAATACAAGGTTCACTGAGGGTATTATCAAAATCAAACGATACTTTCATATTAAAAATTTTCTTCTACTGCGAATAATATTTTCTGCATATCTGCTTTATAAAATCCTGCACAATTTATACAACCACATTCAACAATCTTATATTCATCATTACATAAACATAAATCCATGACAAACGCATCATTCAACTCATAGATTTTTATCATTTCTCTACAATAATCATATGCAGATGAATCAACGATATCATTGAATAACAATCTATTACCTAACCTATATTGACTTGCAGTAACTATTTCCCCTTTGACAATCCAAAATCTTATTTCTTGTTGTATTTTTTTAATCGTGGAAATCTGTATTTCATTGTCCTTATCTAATACGGTTGAATGTCCATTTGTCAGAGAATAGTTTCTGAATTCTCTCCACTGTTCCATATCAAAAACCTTACCGGTAAATACCTTTGTGTCTTTGGTTGGACGGGCAAAGAACATTTTTTCACTAAAAAAATCTTCATCACCGAACTTGATAATATATGAATCATAATTCAGTAGATGGTCTTTATAATAATCCTTATAGACTGTGAAATCATAATTTTCGTTTATCATAAATCCAGGTTTCCATCCGTACTGTTTAGTCAATCGAGCCATTGTTAGACCACCGAACGGAAAAACATCTTTCCTATCTGTAACAAATTCCACACCGTTAGTAAACGGAATAACCTGTACAATTTCGTAAGGTAGTTCCATTTTTTTAAGACCTATTATAAGGTTTTCGTGGTTTGCTTCGTTGAATGTGTTTTCCTGTATTATGTAATACATTTCATATTGGTATTATTTTTTGTACCCAAGATGGGAGTCGAACCCACACATCCTTTCGGACACTAGTTTTTGAAACTAGCACGTCTTAACCATTCCGTCACTCGGGCGTTTGAGATACCACAAAATGATATCTCATAATGATATAGCAGCTATTCATCCGCGTATGCCTACACTATATCATGTTACTACGCAAAGGTAGTAAATATTTTTCAAATCCTATCAAGTTTATTATAAAAACCAAACGCATTACATTGTGGTGTTAATCCTGAAACTCCACCATCCCCTGTCTCTATTACAATCCAACGTCTTTTATCAGTCAACGCAAAATCTATTGTGTAGAAGTTACTCTTTGTACAAAGACGCTTGTTCACGTTGTTAACAAACTCAACGGGCGGACCAGAAGTATCAAGACTATCGGAATTGTTTGATATGTCTACAAGGTTTCCATATAAGAAGAATGCTCTCCATTCATTAGTCTTACCATCAGTTACCATAAGGTCAACAAATTCTTTTAAGACAATTCCACCAGTGAACAAGTCACCTCTTTCCTTCACAAATTGATGTACCTTTCCGTACAACCCGATTACAGATATATCACCTTCTATTTTTTCTACACCCTTGTCTGTCTTGACAGATTTCACATGGTCTTTAAGAAAAAAATCAAAATCTATTTTCGGTTTTATCGCGAATATATCAACAGAACTTTCCCATTCATTTAATAGTATAATTCTTGGTGTAAATTCTTTTATATCTTCGTAAACATTCGGAAAACAATGTAAAGTTTCATATTGTTTTGGTGAATTCAGAAGTGTTATATATCCATTACTTAACTGTAATATCTTATTATACAGTATAGCGTACTGTTCAGGTTTGAGCATCCAACCCCTATAAATAAGGGTGAAACTTTCACCGTAACTCATATCCGTCACCAATTTTCCTGTTTCTGTCAGTTCTTCGTAATCGTAAAAATGGTACTTTATACCCATAGTACGACAAGCAATAAATTCTTCCAAATAAGCAGAATCCACACACTTTCTATTGTAAGGTTCGTTAGGAAACAGTATTCTGTAATCTTTCATTTATCAGTTCTTTTAATTTATCAAGCTTAAATCTTCTTAAATATTCTCGTTCCCATTCTAAATAAAACAATTCGGGTGTTATATGTTGTTCTACCATTATGAATTTATGTTCTGCTGAAATATCTTTATTAATATATTTTATTATAAGAAAATTTTCATAATCAGCTGGACTCCATTGTTTTTCATATTCAGTAATAACAACTTTATCAATACCTTTTTCGTACTTCACATATAACGCCAATGTATCTTCATCCATTTTACTAATTTTTACAAAGATATGAATAATAATTGATATAAAAAATAAAAGTAGAAGGAATTCTTCTACTTTTATTATGATAATGTCATCACATTAAAGTGGGTATAAGAATTCTTTATCTTCGTAGTTGGTCAAGACTATTCCATGTTCTGTTACTTCTTTCACGTAGTTTGGTAAAATTGGAATCTTACCACCACCACCAGGAGCGTCAATAACATAGTGAGGAACTGCATATCCAGAAGTGTGTCCTCTTAAACCTTTTATAATTTCAAGACCTTTTTCAACCGTTGTCCTGAAATGTTCAGAACCCGGTATAGGGTCACATTGATAGATGTAGTATGGTCTGCAACGAACTGTTAGTAGTTGTCTCATCAACTTTTTCATTGTATCTACGTCATCGTTAATACCTTTCAGTAACACTGTTTGACTTCCCAATGGAATACCAGCGTCGGCCAACATATTACAAGCCCTTCTTGTTTCTCTACTGAGTTCGTCAGGGTGTGTAAAATGAATACTCAAATATAATGGATTATACTTTTTCAACATATTAACCAATTCAGGTGTAATCCTTTGTGGTAATACAACAGGAACTTTCGTTCCAATTCTTATGATTTCAATATGTTCAATGTTTCTTAATCTTGATAAGATGTATTCCAACTGAATATCATTCATTGTCAATGGATCACCACCAGATACTATAACGTCTCTAATTTCGGTATGTCTTTCAAGATATTCAAAAGCTTCTTCCCAATCCGTTTTGGATACGTGAATATCAGTTCTTTTTGATACCATGTGACTTCTTGTACAATATCTACAGTAAGTAGAACAAAATCCTGTAACCAAGAACAATGCTCTATCTGGATATCTATGTACGATGTTCTTGACTGGTGAATCACTTTCTTCGTCAAGTGGGTCTGTTTTTTCGCCTTCACAACTATTCAACTCATTAACTGTTGGAATAATTGTTTTATACAATGGGTGTTCACTTTCTAATCTATCTAATAGAGAAGCAAAGTAAGGGGTAATTCTGAATGGTAAGTGATTTTCGGGAATATTAAGGATGATATTTTCCTTTTTCTTACCCAAAATACTAATCAGATCTTCGGATTTGGTAATACTGTTTTTGATTTGCCATTTCCAATCATTCCATTGTTCAATTGTAGTGTCGTGATAATTGTTTTCGATGAATTCGGTTACGTCATCGTTGTTTAGTCCGTTAAGGACCGGAGGTTGCTTCTCAGAAGCAGAAGGCTCTGAATCTTCCGTACTTGTGGTAGTTTCAGATGAAACATTTTGTGTGTTCATAGTTTGGTAAATACCGTTATTAATTTGTTATTTTTTGAATAAATATTTTTTATTTATGGTATATATTTTATTAAAAGTTTATGTTTTTGATGAAATTATTTTTTGAGGAGTAAATTGAAGGGTAAATCCTTTACAATTTCAGAATAATCTCCTCCTGCTTCATGCATACTGTCTTCAATATCATCATAATACCAATCGACTTCGACTTTGAGTTCCATCTTAATAAGTCGTCTTAAAACATTAAAAATTTCTAATAAATATTTTGAAGAACTTGTGTTGAATCTGTCCAAATCAACTATCATTTTAGTATACTGTGGTTTAGTATCAACATAGATTTTTATGACTTCTAATAAGGGTTCGTAAAATTCTTTTGTGTTAAGTAAACTAGATCTACCTTTCAGCATAATAAGACCAATATTTCTATCCAATAAGAAATATGGAGAATCTTTTGTTTCAGATATTTGCATTATTGATTATTGTTTTTATAGCATAGGAAGAACCACATCTTGCCAATAATTTAGAGTTCCTATCTTGGACATATTTATTTTGTCTGATACTTGTAACCATTCTTCACTTCTTACTTTTGACTTATCAACGTCAAATCCTTCATAGTCATCCTTTACAAATAACCATTTATGATGATAAATTTGTGGAATTCTTTTTTGTCTTGTCATTGTCATAGTTCCATCTTCCCTTACTTTGATTGCATCACCCACTATTGGTTCGTCTGACTTATCAAAGTCTGGTGAATTGATAAAGGATATTGTCTTGAATTTATCATTATATTTGATTATGTTAAACTGGAAACCTTCTGGAAGAAATGATTTCAATTTATTATAAAATTCAGGATTAACATATTCATTAACATACATCTTATGAAAGTAAAGATCATCACCCATTTTCTTACCAACTTCTTTATATCTCTTGATGGACGAACCTTGTTTGGTTTTCAATTCAAATCCTTCTTTGATTGAATAATCAGTCTTATGGATTATCATTAATTTTCTTGTGTTTATTATTATCTGATGATTTAGATTTGGAATTGCTTCTTGTATTTCGGATAAATAACTTTGTAAGTTTCTATTTTCTTGCCATGTCTTTGATTTACTCAATCCGGGTTCTTTTTTAATACCACCATAAACCATAATTAACATATAACCACCTACTTTCAAATGTGAATATGCGTCTTTGATTATAAACTTTCTTTCTTCTGAATCTTCGTTGACATTTAATACATTTAATACTGTAACGGTATCAGCTTTTCTGTTCTTCAATATATTTAATACTTGATTATTGTGTTCTTCTGACCTTGAATATTTATCATATACCAAATTGGTAACACCATGTTGTTTAAGAAATTCAGTACCGAGGTTCCACTTTCCGCCACCATAGTCCAAGTTCAAATCACCATCCTTTGATATATTATAGGTTATAAGGTCTTTAAGACCAAGGGCAATTTGTTTTACACTTGTCTTTCCGGGGAAATAATCGACATTTGGTATTAGTTTTTCCGATAAATATTTGTTATAATCAGTAATCATATTTAGTATATATTTTTGATACTTCTATATATTAAATATAATTATTTAATTAGTTCCTTCGATGGGATTCGAACCCACAACCTTCTCCTTAAGAGGGAGTAGCTCTGCTCGGTTGGAGCTACGAAGGAATATGATTTGTTCCCCCAGTGGGAATCGAACCCACAACCCCATGATTAAGAGTCACGTACTCTAGCCTGTTGAGCTATGGGGGAATATGCACGTAAGGTAGGATTCGAACCCACGAGAACTTTCGTTAACGGTTTTGGAGACCGCCGCCTTCAGCCGCTTGGCTACTTACGTATGGTGTATTCGGTGGGGATCGAACCCACGTCCTCGGCTTAAAAGGCCGGAGCTAAACCACTTTGCTACGAATACATTTTGTGTTCCTTGTAGGACTTGAACCTACGACCTCTTCCATGTCACAGAAGCACTCTTCCAACTGAGCTAAAAGAACATGTGGACAATACCAGATTCGAACTGGCGATATAACCATCTGGAAGGGGCCGGCGCCAACCTTCGCTTATTGCCCAAAACATTTTTTGCGGAGAACATAGGATTCGAACCTACGGTACATTTACACGTACATTTGATTTCCAATCAAACCCAATAGACCGCTCTGGCAATTCTCCTGGTGGATCCGTGTACTTGTCAGATATCCTCACCCGCAACGGACCCGCAGGGGTTACTCATCCAAGACATTTTTTGTGGACATAATGGGAATTGAACCCACGTTGCCATCATTCGGAACCCAGATTAATTCGATTGCTGTAACCATTCATAAGAAGTCACCGTACAGGTCAGCATCCGAGACCAAGCCCTATATATGCCCATTTGTAGTGAAAGAAGGACTCGAACCTACATGTTATAGTACTTTACCCATAACTCCACAACCCGAGGATTTACGTGGTCTTTGCGTCTACCAATTTCGCCATTTCACTGCGGATGATTGAGGACCCGACCCCCATCCAGATTAAACCTGAAACCTAGTTTTCAAGACTAGTCGCCGTTCCAATACAGCTGCTTAACCATCCATTTGTAAGGGAATTTCGCCCTTACACTTCAAACTTCATATCTGTGTCACCTTCTATAACTATCTCAGCGCTGTGAAGATGCTCGAAATAACCGCACCAAGGTGCCCAAAACTGAACGTCTTTTCCGTTGTCTAATGGCATGTTTATAAGACAATGTTGATTAGACATTACATACTTTTCTACCTTTACATTATGCCATTTTGGTTTTTCAATTTTTTCATGTCTGAAAGCATAAGTATTTTCAATACTTTCATACCACTTGTAATGTTCTTTAAGTCTCTTCAGACATTCCTTTACAGTATCTAAATCCTTCCATTCATATTCAAGTATGTCTTCTCTTTCTTCTGAGCCGAAAGAGTTTCCTGTTTGATAGTGATACTTAATTTTATACATAATTTTTATTGTTTTAGTTAGTTCCCCGACTGGGACTCGAACCCAGAACCTTCCGCTTAAAAGGCGGAAGCTCTATCTTGCGACGACCAATTGGAGCTACCGGGGAATTTAATTTTGCATAGACAGGAGGAATTGAACCAAGACTGCAGTCCATCTCTTCTCTTGGCCGAGAAGCGTCTTACCGTTAGACGATATCTACATTTTGCACGTAAGGTAGGATTCGAACCCACGAAAGTTTCCACTGTTAGTTTTGGAGGCTAATGTCGTTGACCACTTGACTACTTACGCATATTTTATTGTGTGCTGGGAAAGTAGTGTACTGCTAACTGATATTGCTCTTGGGTACGGTTGTCCGCCCTCAGTGGTAGTTGTATTCTTAGTTCTTTTGGAGGGAACGCCAACCTGCAGTACATACCTGCGATTTTTACTACTAACTTTGTCGGCAAAGTGGGGGTCGAACCCACCTGCAACCAACTAACCTTTCAACTGCTTATCAGACAGAGGGTATATTTGCCGATTTTTCATAATATTTTTTCCATTTTCTTATAGAATTATCACTAACATTATATTTTCTACCAACTCCACAATAACCAAATTCATTTATTTCTTTTAATAATTGTTCGTATGATGGACGTTCTACTTTTCTTGGTTTTATATTGTTACAATTGTTACATTTATATGAATTTTTTAATTTTTTATTACCACATTCACATTTATCATAACGAGTTTTTTTATTTAAAATTTTTAATATTTTTGATAATTTACTTTTAATTTCTTTATTTTTATGATTAATGTTTTTTGATTTATCATTATCATATAAATCCACAAAGTCTTTTCCATATTTTTCAATAACATATTTTAAAATAGGTTTAATTTCTTTTGAATAATAAGTTGTTAATTTATATGAAAATTGTCGTTTCTTTTCTTTTGATTTTTCATTTTCATAACCTTTAATTTCTACATATTCATTATTCAAAATAAAATCCGGATAATATTTATAATTTTTACCTTCATATATGTAATCAAAAAACTTATCATTTCTTTCTATCTTATTATTAAAATCTAAATTATATATGACAAATGCTAATTCCCAACTACTATCACACCAAAATCCTTTATACCATCCTTTTTTCCCTCTTCCACACCCTTTTCTTAAACCACCACCTAAACTAGCAGTTTTTTTATGAAGTTCGGGATTTTCATTCATCCATTTTTTAAAACCTATTAAATCACCATTATTATATCTTTGTTGTAATGAATTTTTTATTTTCATTCGTTGTTCTTCTGGTAATGTTAATCCTTTTAACCAATTTCTACCTCTACCAGATTTATTTCTATTTTTATTAGATATTCCAGTTCCATCACAGTATGTTGTGTGTTTCTTGTAACCTTGTGAAAATATATCTTTTCCACATTTTGTACATTTAATTAATTTACTCATAATTTTTTATTTATATATTTATCATTATATATAAAAAGTCTAGTGTCTAAACCACTTATTTTATTATTTTGTAGACAAGAAGGGACTTGAACCCCCGACCTTCTCGGTATCAGCGAGACGCTCTGACCAACTGAGCTACATGTCTATGTCTGATTGGACTTTCGAATAACTTGTGTTACTCTTCATCATGGCAGTTATGAACACTTTAGATGATATCCTTCTCCATTGTGATTAATCACATCCAATCAGTGAATTTCTATGATGCTTCAGTATGAAGTCCTATGAAATTCTAACAGTCTCATAACCGATTTTTCAATCAGTAGGGTGGAGATTATGGGAATCGAACCCACCTACTTTGGTTTTTCAGGCCAACGCTAGAACTCTACTCAGCTAAATCTCCGTTTTGTGGAACGAGGTGGAATTGAACCACCGACACATGGATTTTCAGTCCATTGCTCTACCCCTGAGCTACCGCTCCATATTAAAAAGTTCTGATGTGAGCCTTTTACTCACTACCCTCGGCTATCATTCCGGATACCTATAATGTCTCGTAAAATTAATGACAATCGTTGCAATGCCTTTTGCTATGTCAAAAATTCCTTATGAACATTGAGGAAGCCTCTTATGCAGTTCAGAACTTATCGTGCCCCGACCTGGATTCGAACCAGGATTATACTTCGCGTCTCCACTTTGTAGGAGTGGGATGTTGAGCCAGTTACACTATCGGGACATTTGTGGAAAATGAGGGAGTCGAACCCGCGACCCTCTGCGTGTAAAGCAGATGCTCTAAACCAACTGAGCTAATTTTCCATTGTGGTGAAGGTGGGGGTCGAACCCACATGTAACCAATTACCCTTTCAACAGTGTATAAGACAGAGGGGATACGTCACCAAATTTTGAGCACGATGAAGGATTCGAACCTCCGATGTGTTATGACAAGGTTGCAGCTTGCCGCCTTCGACCACTCAGACCAATCGTGCATTTGAGGTCCCTTTCAGATTTGAACTGAAGTCTTCGGTTTTGCAGACCGCTACCTAACCAACTCGGCCAAGG
>JFJP01002360.1_pt1 | contig 10989 bp, 7 predicted proteins | sample 431651 | NCBI WGS metagenome assembly JFJP01 (sample SAMN02602958, study PRJNA72255) | Microbial mat metagenome, whole genome shotgun sequencing project. | biome: fresh water; feature: sink hole; material: water; isolation source: purple microbial (photo- and chemosynthetic) mats found in...
CCACCAATAAAAAGCGCCTCCTGAAACTTGGAGGCGCTTTCATTTCCGGAAGGGGAGTTTCTCCTGTTTGTTCAGTAAAGAACCTCGCTCCAACGCCCTTCCGCCACCAGAGCCTCGCGGGTGTGCTGCCAGTTTTCGGCTGATCCGGCGATCTTTGCCATCACCTTCTCCACTTCCGCCAGCATGTCATGGGTGCCCGCGACGTACACCAACGTGGTCGGACCTTGCATCATGCTCCAGACCTCGGCGGCGTTCTGCTCGATCGCCTGGTCAAGCGCAACCGGCGCCTCGAAGGCCGGGCGCGGGCTTACCGCCTGGAATGCCTTGAAAGTCGGCTGGTCATAATAGTTGGCGAGATCGTTATTCTCGTCGTTCAAATAGAGCATTTCAAGGCCACTACGGGCGCCATGAAACAGGCGCACACGGCCAGTCCAACTACCCATTTTTTCGTAGATGAGCCGGATCAGGCCGCGGAAGGGCGCAATACCGGTGCCCATGCCAATCATCAGGATGTCGGCGCTCCTGTCCTTCGGCATCACAAAGGGGTAGCTCACCGGGCCGACGAATTCGAGGGCATCGCCGGCGCGCAGATCGCAAAGATGGTTCGAGGCAACGCCGTCATATTTTTCGCCGCTGAAATCATCGACATAGTGGCAGCGCCGCACACAGACGGCGAACTCGGTGACGGCGTCCTTCTCCTCCACGTCCAGGATCGAGTAAAGGCGAACGTGATGTTTGTTGCCGTACTGCCCCGGCGCCAGCACCCGGATGCAGCCGCCGACTTTGCCATCGAAGGACGGATCGTCGGTGCGGAACACCAGATGACGCACGTCTTCCGGCGAAGTCGCAGGCGTGATACGGCGTGATTCCACCAGCGTTGCAGAATAAATTTTGCTGTCGGTTACTTGCATATCCGCGTTCCTCAATCTGAAAGTAAATCAATCCTGAGCGGGCGTGCCGCACTGTCCGCCATGGCAGGAACAATCGCCACAACCCTCTTTACGGTACGGCCCAAGTCCCGGATTACGAGCCGCAAAGCGGCGATAGAGTCGATCAACCAGAATCAAACTCACAAGCAACCCGAAGATGATACCAATAGTGACAATATACAGGCCCATGAAATCAGCCGCCCAAACCTGCGAAACCCATGAAGGACAGCGAGAGGATACCCGCCAGCATCAGCGACAGGGCCGTGCCTTGTACTACATCAGGCACGTTCGACAGTTGCAGTCGTTCGCGCACGCTCGCCATCAGTACCAGCGCCAAGGTAAAGCCTGCGCCGCCGCCAAAACTGAAGGTCATGGCCTGCACGAAATCGTATTCGCGCGCCGTCTGAAACAGGGCGACACCGAGCACGGCGCAGTTGGTGGTGATCAACGGCAGATAGATACCCAGCGCGCGAAACAGGACCGGGCTGTATTTCTTCATCACCATTTCAACTAGTTGCACTGCGGAGGCAATGATTACGATGTAGGAAATCAGCCGGAGGAATTCGAGATGAAGGTGGCCGAGCAACAGATTGAGGCCAAAGGCGCACAACGAGGCGACCAGCATGACGAAGGTGGTGGCCAAGCCCATCGGGAACGCCGTATCGAGACGCCCGGAGACGCCCAGAAACGGACATAGCCCGAGGAACATCGCCAGCACGAAGTTGTTGGCGAGCAGCGCATTGACGAAAATCTGGAAGGCAGTTTCAGACATTTTTGGCGACCTCCTTCCGGCGCGCCCACCAGGAGAACAGCAGCAACCAGCTACCGAGGACGAAGAATCCGCCGGGTGGCAACACCATGATCACCCACGGCTGAAAGTTGGCGCCAAACAGCGAAACGCCGAACAGGGTGCCCGCGCCGAGGATTTCGCGCACCACACCGAGCGAGAGCAGGCCAATGGTGAAACCGATGCCCATACCCGCGGCGTTGATCATGGACGTGATGGGGGGATTTTTCGCCGCATGCGCTTCGGCACGGCCAAGAATGATGCAGTTAACCACGATCAACTGGATGAAGGCGCCCAGCGCGTCGTAAAGTGCCAGGCTGATGGCCTGGATGGCGTAATCGACTACCGTGACGAAGGTGGCTATGATTACGATATAGACGGCAATGCGCACCTCCTTGGGGGTGACATTGCGCATCAGCGAAACAAGTGCGCACGAACAGATCAGCACGAATGAGGTGGCTACGCCCATTGAGAGGGCATTCACCGCTGAAACCGTCACCGCCAGCGTCGGGCACATACCGAGCACCATGATGAACACCGGGTTCTGACGCCAGATGCCCTCCATGAATTCGTCGAAGTTGCGGGCTTGTACTGCGGTGGTCATGGTTTGCTCCGTATCTTGTCAAGGCCGGGCACCAGTTTGGGTAGCAAGGCCTGCGCCGAATCGTTGATGGCGCGGCCAACGGCACGCGACGTAATGGTGGCACCGGCGATGGCGTCGATCTGCCAAGGATTGGTCTTGGTACCGTGCTTAACCGTTTTGACCTCGTTGGCTAGCGCCGACAGTTCGGCGTTCAGCTTGACATCAAGCGCGACGAAATTCTTGAGATACGCTTTGTCGACGAGAATCTTGTCGCCGATACCTGGCGTCTCGCGCATGGACACTACGCCGACGCCAACGATGCACTGGCAGTCTGGCGAATACCCGTAAAGCAGGCGGACCGAGTCGGCGTAACCCTTGGCGCTACCTTCCGCTGCGATGCCAGCCAATTTACCCGTGTCGTCGTAGGCGGCGTAGAACTTCAAGGCGCCGACTGCCGTGTCGCTAGCGCCGACTTTTTTCTCTATGGCGCCCCCGGGCAAAACAAGGAACTCGACGATGGATTTCGCCGCCGGGATCACCTTGAACACGGCGCGTTCCAACGCAATGCGCTTGTTATCGGCCACCGCGTCGAAGGTGCTTTGATAGGCGCCAACGATGATGAGGCCGCACACTGCCGATACTAGCCCTAGCGTGCGAACCATTGCCACGGTCGGCGTGGTTTTCGAGACGGAGACGGGGATTTCGGTGCTCATGATTTTGGTGGCTGGTTATTGGACACAACCTTGATAGGTATGACCACGTCTTTACTTTCGCGCAAAGTGCTGGCCGGAGTTTCAAGCGAGAAGGCGGCCGAACGCCGTGCCTTCTTCGTCGCGACGGCACCAAACACAGCCGGCTGGGAGATGCGCTCGATCAGTGGCATCGCCGCATTAGCAAACAGAATGGCATACATGACACCCTCGGGCAAACCGCTGAAATAGCGTATTACCACGGTAAGCAGGCCAATCAGGCCGCCATAGATCCACACCCCGCGTGACGTCACCGGCGAGGTCACCATGTCGGTGGCCATGTAGATGGCGCCTAGCATCAAACCGCCGGAGAACAGGGTAAACAACGGGTTCGGAAAATGCGAGGGATTGTAGGCATACAGCACCGATGCGACCAGCCCTGCGCTGCTGATGACTGCTGCCGGAATGCGCCAGTCCATAAAGCGGCGCGACGCCAGATAGGCGCCGCAAGCAATGATCAGCAAGGGCGACGGCCCCACGGCCATGTGACCACCCAGCGATGTCATCAAATCAACCGCCGAGGCCACGATGCCCTCAAACTTCCATTGCCCCAGCGGCGTGGCGCCGGCCAGTGCATCAAGTTGCTTCAGTTTGAGCCACTCGGCGGTTTCTGGCGGAATCATCAGTGGCCAGGCGAGCGAAGATGGAATGAACTCGGTGAAGCGGCCGGGCAGGAAGGAAGCTGTATAGCTGGCGATTGCGGTCGGGAAGGCGGCTTGGGCGAAGGCCCGGCCCACCAGCGCCGGGTTGAAGACGTTGAAGCCGATGCCGCCGAAAAGAGCCTTGCCGAGGGCAATAGCGATAAAACCAGTCACGACGCCCATCCACAGTGGAAAGCCGGGCGGCACCGAAAGCGCCAGCAGCAATCCGGTGATCGTCGCCGAAAAGTCGGAAATACTGCCGGACTGGGTGCCCGTGCGGACGAAGAAACGTTCAGTCAGCAAGCATGTGGCGGTAATTACGACCATCGACGCCAACGCCGAAATTCCATACTGGAAAACAAAAAAGGCGCACACGGGCAGCAACGAATAGACCACATGGCGCATGATCTTTTCAACGCTGTACCCACCCTTGACGTGGGGCGCGGAACGAATTTCGATGGTCGCGCTCATGCGGCAGCCTTCTCTCTCAGAATCTGCTTGGCCACTCGGAATTGCTGGACCAGCGGGATGTTGGACGGGCAGACGTAGGTGCAGCAACCGCACTCGAAGCAGTCGCCCAAATGGTAATTTTCACCCATCACGCTGTATTCACGTTTGGCGGCGAGCATACCCAGCGTCGACGGGTTGAGTCCCATGGGGCAGGCTTGAACGCACTCACCGCACTTGATGCAGGGGTAAAGCTTTTCGGCTGCGCGCGCGGTCATTTCTTCCTTGCGCAGCACCAGAATGCCCGACACCCCCTTGGTGACCGGCGTTTCCAGCGAGGCGATAGCCTGGCCCATCATCGGCCCGCCGAGGATCACCTGTCGCGATTCAGCGGGCGCACCGGCGTAGTCCAGGACAAAGGACAGCGGCGTACCCAACGGCATCCGGTAATCGCCCGGCCGGGCAACGCCGGGGCCGGTCACGGTGACGACACGCTCGGTGAGCCCCTTGCCTTCGGGCAGCAGACGCCCCAAGAAGGCCAGGGTGCCAACGTTAAGAACCACCAAGCCCATCGAGAGAGGCAACTTGCCCGCGGGAACCTCGACGCCAAAGAGCGCCATGATCAGCATCTTTTCGGCACCCTGCGGATATTTCGTCGGCACATCCTGAACGAAAATAGGCGCGCCAGCGGGAACAGCCGCACGCAGCGCCAGGACGGCGTCCATCTTGTTGTCTTCGACGCCAATCACTGTCCGCGCCACGCCGGTCGCCCGCATCACATGACGGATACCCTCCATCAGGTCCCGCGCGTGCTCGACCATCATCCGGTGATCGCAAGTCAGATAAGGCTCGCACTCGCAACCGTTCACCACCAGGGTATGCACGCTGGCACCCTCGGGCACGGCCATCTTGATGTGACTGGGGAAGGCGGCGCCACCCAGACCCACCATGCCGGTTTCCTGAACCGCCTTGATGATTTCGGCAGGCGCCAGAGCAGACATGTCGCGCGGTTGGCTCCACAGCACCTCTTGAGTAGCTGCCTCGTGAACGCGGATAACAATTGCCTGCGCCCAAGGGCCGCGAGCTGTCGGCCGCAGTTCGATGGCTTCGACCACGCCGGTAGCCGGCGCATGATGGGGCACCGACATCCAGCCATCGGCTTCGGCAATCAATTCGCCGCGCACCACTTCTTGGCCCGGCCGCACAATTGACCGGGCTGGTTTGCCGATATGCTGAAGCAACGGGACGACCAACCGACGGGCGAACGGCATCCGCTTGATCGACTGGCCCGCCGTGAACTTGCACGAAGCCGGATGCACCCCGCGCTCGAAGGCCTCACCGCTAAAGTAGGAGAGCAGACTCACGTGCCAGACCCTTTTAGTTGAACTTCGCGGCGCGGGCCTTGAGTTTTTCCAGGCCCGGTTCGGCCGGATTCCAAGGCGTACCGGGGTGGATGCAACTGGCGGTGCACTTCTCCGCAGCTTTCACGATATCCGCAAACTTGGCGCCCTTGGGATTCGTCACCACGGTTTTTTTGTCGCTGTTATAGGCAAAGGCCTTGGGGGCGATGGTGATGCACTCGTCGCAGGCCGTGCATTCCGGTGTATCAACCCAGACTGGCTCGTAACCATCCGCGCTGGCGGCCGCGGGACTTGGGGCCGCAGGGCTTGGGGCCGCGCTGCTGCTGGCGACCGTGCTGCTGGCCACCGCCGCCACGTCGGCGACGGCCGGGACTTCTGCTACCGCTGCCACCGGGGCTCCCCGGCCAATACCGACAATATCCTTGAGCTGACGCCAGAAGTTGAGGCGCTCCTCGGACGACCGGGCCAGTTCCTCCGTCACCAGCAGGCGCATCAGGCGGTTCTTGCCGTCAACCCCCCAGATGAAGGGATACCTGCCTTCGCGGTCGTCGGCAGACAGTTCGAGGAATTCGGACAGCAACATCATGTCGTCGTTCCAGGTCTCAGGCGGGGCTTTCTTGAACTGTTTGCTGAAGCGACCTTCGGTGGCGGCAAAGTCGGCAAAAGTCATGGGCACCTGCATCGACTGTTCGGCGCCTGCTTCGTCCTTGTACCTGAGTGCATAGGTGGGCCAATCGCCCTCGATGTCGGGGTTGCCTTCCAGTGTTGCGCACTCGCTAAAGGTCACGCCCAGCGACGGGTCAAACTTGAACAGCGGATAGGCGCGACCTTCGACCGCCAGTTTGCTCTGCTCGGTGGCACGGTCGTCGCCAACGCCATGTTCCGGCGGGCAGACGGCATAGACGTTGAACAGTGCCGGCCGACGGGCATTGAGACCGTCGATGAAGCCTTCGATCAGGTGATTGACGTGGGCGATGGTCGACTGCATGACATAGGAGGTGCGATGGGCCATGCCGATCAGGCTCATTTCCTTGCGCATCTCGCTCTTGCCCTTCCGGGAGGAACCGAAGGGCGCCATGTCGGACACCTGGCTGATGAAGCCCGAAGTGCAAGCCTGACCGCCGGTGTTGGAATACACCTGGGTGTCCACCACCAGGATCTTGATCGGCACGCCCGACATCAGCGCGCGCGACAGGTTCTGGAAGCCGATGTCGTACATGGCGCCGTCGCCGCCGAGGCTTACCACCGGCGGACACATCAGCCACTCATCATTATCGAACTGGCGCCAGTCGAAGCGGTGGAAGAAGTCCTCGTGCTTATCGGCGCTGTACTCGCCCTTCATCTCCAGCTCGGCCATGCGGATAGCCTTGAAGCCTTCGGCCATCTTGGCCATATGGCCTTCGAAGATGCCCATGGCGACGGACGGCGAATCCTGGAACAGGTGGCTGGTCCAGGGGAAGGGGTAGGGATGATAGGGGAAGGTGGCGCCCCACACGGACGTGCAACCCGTCGAGTTCACCATACCCATTTCGGCGCGACCGCGCTTGGCGGGGCCTTCGACGTAACGCCACTTGAGGTCGCGCAATTTTTCCAGCAGTTGCGCCACGAACTTGACCCAGGTCGGATCGAGCGGCTTCGAGGGCTTACCCTCGGTCAGCATGTCGGCCAGGCGCGACAGGGTCAGATCGGTTTCCTTGTTGTCATTGACCGCCTTGACCACGGCGACGGTATCCGACAGATCCACTGCCGAAGCCAGCGTAGCGCGAATGTGCTTCTCCAGCCCGGCGATCAGGCTGTCTATCCGCTCGATCTGTGCCTTGACGCGGGGCTGCATCAGCGCCGTGGCCGTGGCTGCGAACAGGTGGATGGTGGTCTTCTCGCCGCAGCCCAGGCAGGCGCCGTCGCCGCAGGCCATGGCGCCATAGTTATGCTTGTCGAGCAGCAAGGTCTCCAGGGCGCCAATCTTTTCGTCAAGATTGTCGATGCGGCTGTATTCCTTTGGCGTCGTGGGCAGGGCAAGCCAGAAGTTCCAGTCCTGCCGCAGCTTTTCGGTGCTGTCGTCGGTCTGGACAATCATCTCGAGGGCGTTGTCGTCGCAAACGTCGACGCACAGCGCGCAGGCCTTGCAAGTGGTGGGATTGACGGTGATGGAGAACAGACCGCCGGAACCGCGGGACTTCTTCTCTTTATTGGCCCAGTAGGGTTTGGTGGCGGAAAACTGGAAGTCGCCCAGTTGTTCCGTAAGCAGTTTGAACTCATCGGCCATGCCGGCGCGGTCAGCCTCGGCCGCCTCGGTCAACGTGGCCTCGATGGCCTGATCCACCAGCGGCCGCACACTGACGCCGGCACCGGTGATCAATGCGCGGAGTTTTTTCTCAACCGTGCGCACGGCGCGACGGAGATAGCGGGTCGGCTTGCCGCCGGTTTCGATCTGGCGCAGCGCCGTGTCAAAGACGTCACCGACATTGCTGACCAAACCGGGGATGGCGCTGTCAGGGCAAACCGTATAACAATTGCCGCAGGCCGTGCAGTTGGCGGCGTTCCATTCCGGATGGGTGAAGCGGATACCCGTCATATCGCGGAAGATGCCGGTGGTGGCGGGAATGATGGAGGTGCCGATGAAGGGGTCCACCAGATTGTCGTTGCCCTTGCCGGTTGCGTAGAAACTGCCGGTCCGCTCCCAGAAGGCGTGGATGTCGGACATCTTGCCATCGCCTTCGGGCATCTGGCGCAACATGATGGGCAAGCCGGCGTCTTTATTAGCCAACTTCTTGCGGGAGGCGCCAGCGGGCTTGTCGGTGATTTCGGTCAGCTCGCTGAAGCCGCGGCGCACCACCTTGAGGTTGTTATCGACCACGCGCTGCCCCTTGCCGCCGAACTTCGACTGCAACTGGGCCTCAATGGCCTTGAACAGTGTTTCCTCGGACAGGCCGGCATTTTTCATTACCGGGCTGGCGGCGAAGAAGGCGCCCTGGAAAGCGTTGCCCTGCATGCGCAATTGCAGTTCGGGGCTGCCGGCTTCTTCGCGGGCGATGGCAAACGCATCCAGATAAAAGACGCGGATATCGTTTTCGACAATGAACTTCTGCGCCCAGACCGGGAAATCGGACCAGGTGTCAGGGCCGGTGTTCGACTGGATGATGAAAGTGCCGCCCTTTTTCAGGCCCGACAGCGGATTGGAGTGGCCGAAGACGTTGGGGTCGGGCGACAGCACCACATCCACATAGACGTATTCGCAGTTGATGCGGATGGGTTCGGGCGCCGCGGAAAGGTAGTAGGTGGTCGGCTGGCCCTTCTTCTCCGAACCATATTTGGGGTTGGCCTTGATGTCGTAGCCGAGCAACTCAAACAAGGTCACCGCCAGGTTCTTGCCGGTGGTGATGGCGCCCCAGCCGCCGACCGAGTGCATGCGCACGGTGATGGCGCCCTTGGGCAGCAGGTTGGGATTCTCGGAACCGTGTACGGCCAGCGCCTTGATCTTCGGGTAGGCGGCTTGCAGTTCCTGCTGGTGAATTTCATCCTTCGGGTTCAGTGGATCGCGGGAGAAATCGACAGACAGGTAATAGAACTTGGTCTGCTTGCCGTCCGGCAGCATATTTTCGATGGCGCCGATCAGCGCTTCGGGCTGCATGTCGCGCGAGCCGAGTCCGAAGCAACCGGAATAGAGGCGCGGCATGTCGCCCGCCCCGTAAGTGGCATAACCCTCGTAAGGCAGGTCGCCGTTCTTCGCGGCACTGTTTTCCTGACACTTGCTCAGCGCCGCGCGAATTTCGCGGATCAGCGGCAGATCTTCGGCCAAGGGCTGGTCGGTGCGTTCCAGCACGGCCACGCCCTTCTTGCCCTTCAGCACATGGCCCACCAAGTCACCCGGGAAGGGCCGGTACATGGTGATGTTCACCACGCCGATCTTGAGCTTGCGCGTCTCGCGCAGGTAGTCGGCCACGGCTTCGGCCTGCACGATCATCGAACCCATGCCGACGATCAGCCAGTCGGCATCCTCGGCCTTATAGGTGGAAACTCGCTGATAGCTGCGGCCGGTCAGCTCGGCATATTCGGCCATGCAGGCTTCGGAGATCGCTTCCACATGCTCGAAGAAGTAGGGGCGCTGGGCGGCCACCGACTGCATGTAGGCGTCCTGGTTCTGCACCACACCGGAAACCATGGGCGCATCGACATCCCAGATGGCCGGCACGCGGCGACGCTTGGGGCCGTAGAGCATCTGCTGGGCGGGGGTCGGCGTATCGATGATGTCGTCAGGCTTGCCGAGGAACTCTTCGACCAGTTCGCGCTCAGGCAACAGGGCCGATTCGATCAGGTGGGTGGTGAGAAAACCGTCCTGGCCAACAATGGCGGGCGTCAACGACAGTTCGGCGGTCTTGCGGGCGATCAGGTTGAGGTCGGCTGCCTCCTGGGCGTTCTTGGCCAGCACCTGGATGAAACCGGTGTCATCGACACAGTGGTAGTCGTCGTGACTGCAATGGACGTTGAGGGTTGCCTTGGTGATGGCGCGGCAGCCCATGTTGAGCACGTAGGGCAGACGCTTGCCAACGGCGCCGTAAAGCGACTCGTGCATGAAGGCGACACCCTGGGCCGACGAGAAATTCACTGCCCGCAAGCCGGTCATCGACATGCCGGCGGTAACGCCGGCGGCGGCATGCTCTGACTCGGGTTCAACGAAGATCAGTGGCCGGTCGGAGATGTTGAGATGGCCCGCGGCAACCTCCTCCGCCCAGTATTCGCCCATCTGCGTAGACGGCGTAATCGGATAGGCGCCTGCGGCGTCGGAAGCTTCGCGTTCGACATGAATTACGGCGGTATTGCCATCCACCGCGTCACGCACGCCAGGGTACTTCACGGTTTTGGGTTCTTTGGCGGCGCTTCTTTCCAGCAGGGAGAACTGGAAGAGTTTCTTGAGCATTGCAGGCTCCTAGGGATTCTTGGGATTCTTGGGATTTATTGCAGGATGGGCAGATCAGCCTGCCGCAGGATTTTCTTGGCGTCGCGACCCTTGAGCGGCCGGTCGGGCGTTTCGAACCAGACGATGGCGCCGGTAGGACAGCGTTCGATTGCTTGGCGGGCAGCCTTGGCGTTGGCGGCGTAGTCGATGACAGCCAGGTTGCTGACCAAGCTGATCAGACCGGGCGCAGCGTCGACCACGCAACGACCACAGGCAGTGCAGGCGACTTCGCAAGCCGCCTCGGCGGTGTCGCCGTCCGCCTGGTTCTTGCACGCGATCCACAGCTTGCGGCTTACCAACTGCAAGCTGAACAGGCCTTTCGGGCAAACCTCGACGCAATCGCTGCAGCCGGTGCATTTTTCGGCATCCACCACCGGCAGGCCGTGTTTGTCCATGTGAATGGCGCCAAAGGTACAAACGCTGTCGCAGTCGCCCAGCCCCAGGCAACCCCAGGCGCACTCCTTGCCACCACCCGATACCACTGTTGCAGCGCGGCATGTACTGAGGCCGGCATAGCGTGCCCGCAGAAAGGCCA
>JFJP01006814.1_pt1 | contig 10989 bp, 9 predicted proteins | sample 431651 | NCBI WGS metagenome assembly JFJP01 (sample SAMN02602958, study PRJNA72255) | Microbial mat metagenome, whole genome shotgun sequencing project. | biome: fresh water; feature: sink hole; material: water; isolation source: purple microbial (photo- and chemosynthetic) mats found in...
CGCACGCCAAACGCGCCGATGAGCGCCTTGACCTCAACGACCTGCGCCGCGCCACCAAGGTGGTAGCGCGCAGCTTGTCTGACTGGCTGGCCTGATGACTTGCCCTGAAATTTGTAAGGACATGGCTAAAAATTACTTCCCGGTTTCCCATTGCTTGCGTCATACCCGCGAAGGCGGGTATCCAGTCATACTGCACAGAGCACTGGATTGCCTGTCACCCTCGCGAAGGCGGGGGCTTCGCGGGAATGACGACCGGGAAGTTATTTCTCGCCACATCCTAAACAGTCAAGCCGTTAGCCGGGTGAGCGCTTCCTGGTACTTGGCAGCGGTTTTTTCGATCACCTCGCGCGGCAGGTGCGGCGCTGGCGGGGTTTTGCTCCACGGCTTGCCTGCCACTTGCGCGGTTTCAAGCCAGTCGCGCAAGAACTGCTTGTCGTAGCTCGGCGGGTTGCTGCCGGGCACATAGCTCTCGGCGGGCCAGTAGCGCGAGGAATCAGGGGTCAACACCTCGTCCATCAGCACCAAGGTGTCGTCACGGTCCAGGCCAAACTCGAACTTGGTGTCGGCAATGATGATGCCTTTGGCCGCTGCGATGTCGCTGGCGCACTTGTAAATGGCGATGCTGATGTCGCGAATGCGACCGGCCAAGTCGGCACCAATCATCTCCACGGTGTGCTCAAAGGTGATGTTTTCGTCGTGCTCGCCCAGTTCGGCCTTGGCGGCCGGGGTGTAAATGGGCTCCGGCAGCCGAGAAGCGTTTTGCAGACCGTCTGGCAGCGGCACGCCGCAGACGCTGCGACTCTGCTGGTATTCCTTCCAGCCGCTGCCGGCGAGGTAACCACGCACCACGGCCTCAACCGGAATGGGTTTGAGGCGTTTGACCAGCATTGAGCGGCCTGCCACTTGCGGCACTTCGGCGGCGCTGACCACACTCTCGGGCGCGTCACCGGTCAGGTGTATCGGGCACAGGTTCAGTCCGTTGGGGCCGAGCTTGTCAAACCAGAAGAGTGCCATTTGCGTCAGCAAGCGGCCCTTGCCGGGAATCGGCTGACCCATGATGACATCAAAGGCGCTGATGCGGTCGCTGGCCACCATCAGGATGCGGTCATCGCCCACCGCGTAGTTGTCGCGCACTTTGCCGCGTGCCAGCAGGGTCAGCGATGTCAGGGAAGAGGTGTGGACGGTCGGCTCAGAAGAAGTGGTCATGGTGGTTGAATGGATCGGGTTGTTCAAAATAATCAGGAAACAAGTTTCAGCTTGGGTTCAATACGGCAAATGTCGGCAAAATCGCGGTCCCGGGCCAGCAGCGGCAGGTCGGCCTCCAGTGCGCAGGCAGCTACCACGCAGTCCATGGCACTGCGCACGGTGACTCCCTGCCAGCGGCAGCGGGCGTACAGCAGGGCGGCCTGGCGATGCAGTTCGTGCGTATCTTCAGGCTCAAATACCGGCAGCTGGTCAATTTGCGCCCGCAAGCGGATGAAATGGCTGGCATCACGCGCACCCTGCAGCACCTCTTGCACCACCACCGCAGGAAGCCACAACGCCGTCTCGTTGACCAGCGCGCGGGCCAGCGCGCGGTGGGTAAAAGAGCCCGTGCCACGCAGAAACTCAATCACTGCCGAGGTGTCAACAATCATCGTGAAGTGCCCGGTTGGGCATGCCAGCGTGGGCTGCTGGCATCATGTGTGGCTGCGTCCAGCCGGGTTGTCGGCGCTGCCCGGCTCACAGGCCAGCAACGGCTCCATTGGATACTTGGCATAACACTCGTCGGGGTCGTAGTCATCGGCCAGCACGTCACTGCCTTGCAAAGCCAGCAATCCAGCGTAATTGGGCTTGCGCACATACGCCCGCAAAGCCGCTTCAACAGCGGCTTTTTTGGTTTTGACGCCAGCGCGCAGCATGGCCTGGGCAATCAGTTCGTCATCGATCACGATATTGGTACGGGTATTCATCGGCAGCCTCCTGTTGCATACACCTTGCGTGTGTATGCGTGAATTATGGCGTATCAACTAGCGTTGTGCGCGCACAAACACGGGTTCAAAGGCATTTTTGCGAATGTCGTCGGGCGTAGGCGAATAGCCAGCCCACAACACCAGCACCGCGCCGGGCAGGTCCAGCGAGCGCTCCAACCGACGGCACAGCGTGTAACGCGCGTCGTCCTCCATGCCCGGCAGCTCGACAAACAGCAGGTAACAGCGGCGGTAAGCAAATTCAGCCAGGTTTTTGCGCACCAGCCAGGCACGGGTGACGGGCTTGTAGCGCGCCAGGTCAGCCAGGCATTCGCCCAGTTCAAACTCATTGAGATCATGGCGTGAAATGGACTGAAAAAACGGGGTTTCGGTCATTTCCTGCCAGGCCCGGTCTTCAGCCTCTTGCGCCTGGCGCAGGCGCTCACGCCACAGTTTCAATGCTTTGCCGTCGGCATCGGCATTCGCAAGACTGGGCTCCAGCCAGCGCACTGCTGTGTTACAGGCCCACCAGCGGTTGGCCTGGCTGTGCTCATACAACTGCTGCAGGGCGTCCATGCGCCGGGCGTGTTCGGCATCCGGCAAACACGCCACCCAGCCGCGCAAGGCCCCGGCATGACCGGGCGAGAGTTGCAAGGCACGCTCAAAACAGGCGCGCACCTCATCGGTCAGACCGAGCCGCTGCTTGAGCTGGCCCAGTTCGGTCATTTCATCGGCATTGTTGCGCGCCTGGCTGGCGCTCAAGGCATCGGCGCGCTGGCGCACCCGGGTCAGGTAGGCGTGGTGCAGCTTCCAATCGGTGGCATGTGTGCGACACCATTGCTGGTCAAAGTGCACCAGCCATTTGTTGCTGCTGGCCAGCACATCCAGGGCGGATTTGGCCGACCAGGTGGGCAGCGCAGGCGGCACATCGAGCGCTTCCAGCCGGTCACGCAGCACCGGGTGGGTGTCATCCACATCGCTGATTTGGCGCAATGCCTGACGCAGCGCGTCAGCGGCAAACGCTGCATCGGGCGGCAGCGCCAGCATCTGGCGCATGGCGGTAAACGGTCCCACCGGCTGTGCGCTAACGGCCGCGCCACGCCAGTGCTGCGGCCAGAATTCGGTGTTTAGCCAGGCCCCCTTGGTGGCGATTTCGGTCAGTGCCGCAGCCGCCACCGGCGGAGTCAGCAAGCGCCCGGCAATGCGGTCGGCCTCGTATTCGTCCTGGCGCGCCAGCGCGAAGGTTCTGGCCTGAAAGCGCGGGAAATACCAGCGCAAAAAGAGCTGTGTGGCCATCGTCACCACACCCTCGTCATGGCGCATGTGGTGCTCCAGCAAGGTCCAGCTCAGCCGGGTGCGGTAAATCCAGGCGGCAAACTGGCCGTGGTCGCCGCGCAGGTGGCCGTATTCATGCGCCAGCACCGCGATCAATCGCGGACGATCCAGCGCCATCAGCAGCGGCAGCCCAACGGTCAGGTAGTTGACCGCGCCACCAAACAGGCCCAAGCGTGGCCGCTGGCTGATGCTGGCGTTGAACTGGTCATCGAGCAGCACATGGTGAATTGGCGGGCCCTTGATTTTTTTGCGAATGCGCGCCAAAGCCTCAAACAGCACCGGTGCGTCAGCCTGGCTGATTTCCAGCCCGTCTGGCGCTGGCAGGCGCACCCACAGCGCACGCAAACTGGCCCACAGCAAGCCGCCCGCCACCACCAGCAAGCCCAGATAGCTGGCGCGAAAACGCTCATGCGCCAGGCTGTCAAGCGTCCACCAGGCCAGGTAAAGCCCCAGCAAAAAGCAGCCCACCACCCACAGGTAACCCAGCGCGGCAAACAATGCCAGTTTGCGCCGGTAGGCCCGGCTGTCGTCGGCGCTGGCGTGTTCGCTCAAGCGCACCAGGTGAATGAAGTCGGCGCGTTCCATGCGATCTCCAAAGTTGATCCATCATCTTCACAACGGCTTGTGTCGCCGCCATGTCACAGCCCAAAGGGCAGTGCACTATATGGCATGATGGTGCACCGATGACTACCGACGTTCAGCCATGACCGATACCTCTGAGACAAACTCCTCTTCGTTTGACGTGCCGGTACTACCTCTTGCGCGGTCAAGTATTTTGGTGGTGGACGATTCACCAGACAGCTTGGCGCTGTTGCATGGCGTGTTGAAAGACCATTACCAGGTGCGCCTGGCCAACAGCGGTGAAAAGGGGCTGGCATTGGCCACCGGGCCTTATCCGCCAGACCTGGTTTTACTGGACATCATGATGCCCGGCATGGACGGCTACGACGTGTGCCGGGCGCTCAAGGCCAACCCGATCAGCCGTGATATTCCAGTAATTTTCCTGACTGCCAAAAACTCTGAAAATGATGAGCAATATGGATTGGACCTGGGCGCGGTGGACTACATCACCAAACCCATCAGCCCAGCCATCGTGCTGGCACGCCTGCGCACCCAGCTCACACTCAAAACAGCCGCAGATTTTTTACGTGACCAAAATGCCTTTCTGACGCGTGAGGTCATGCTGCGCACCAAAGAAGTCAGCGCCATTGAAGATGTGACCATCATGGCCATGGCCTCGCTGGCCGAAACCCGCGACATCGACACCGGCAACCATATTTTGCGCACCCAGCGCTATGTGAAGGCGCTGGCCTGGCAGTTGTCCACCCACCCACGCTTCGCGAAATTTTTGAACACCCAGACCATTAGCCTGCTGTTCAAGTCGGCACCGCTGCACGACATTGGCAAGGTGGGCATTCCAGACCGCATTTTGCTCAAACCCGGCAAACTCACACCTGAGGAATTCGAGGTGATGAAAACCCACACCACGCTGGGCCGCGATGCCATCGAACACGCCGAGCAGACGCTGGGCTGCGAAGTGGCATTTTTGAAAATCGCCAAAGAAATCGCCTATTCTCACCAGGAGAAGTGGGATGGCAGCGGCTACCCGCAAGGCCTCAAGGGGGATCAAATCCCCATCTCGGCACGGTTGATGGCGCTGGCCGATGTGTATGACGCGCTGATCAGCCGACGTGTCTATAAAGAACCGATGCCGCACGAAGAAGCGGCCAGAATCATCCTGCAGACCAGTGGCCGGCACTTTGACCCGGATGTGGTGGAGGCCTTTGTGGCCATCCAGGAGAATTTTCACGCCATTGCCATCAGCTATGCCGATGCCCATGACGACCTTGATGGCAAGCGCAAATACCTGGCCATCGCCAAGGTGTAGCCACCGGCTCACACCAGCAGCGGTTCCTCCTGCATGGCTTCAATTTGCTCTTGCAGCATTTGCACCTGACCCTGCCAGTAGTCGCTGGAGCCAAACCACGGGAAGTTGATGGCAAAAATCGGGTCGTCCCAGCGCCGTGCCAGCCAGGCGCTGTAATGCAGCAGACGCAGCGTGCGCAGCGGCTCAATCAGCGCCAGCTCGCGTCTATCAAACGCACGAAACTGCTCATAGCCATCGATCAGCGCACCCAACTGGTGGCTGCGCTGCTGGCGGTCGCCGCTGAGCAGCATCCACAGGTCTTGCACCGCCGGCCCCATGCGGGCATCGTCCAGATCAACAAAATGCGGCCCCGGCAGGCTGCTGGCGGGGGCCTCCAGCGGGGTCCACAAAATATTGCCGGGGTGGCAGTCGCCATGCAATCGCAGGCTGCGAATGCTGGTCTCGGCTGGCATCTCGTCGTCTGCTGCGAAATTTATGCTTTTTTGGCCTGTAGCCCTTATTCCAATTGCGCTGGCAGCTATTAATTCAATTGCGTCTGAGGAAACTTTCGCCCACGCCGACTGCACATCAAGCGGCAGCCTGTCGTGCTGCAACAACCAGTCGCGCGAGTCCGCCCCAAAGCTCTGCAAGTCGAGCGTCGGGCGCACCGCAAAAGGCTGGCTTGCACCCACCGCGTGGATGCGCGCCAGAAACCGCCCAACCCACTCCAGCACCTCGGGGTCGTCGAGTTCAGGCGCTCGGCCGCCCCGGTTGGGGCTCACGCTGAAGGCAAAACCGCCAAAATGGTGCAAGGTGCTGCCCGCCACCTCCAGCGGGCCAACCACGGGAATTTCAGCCTCCATCAGCTCGCGCGAGAACGCGTGCTCTTCCAGAATCTGCGCCTCGCTCCAGCGCCCGGGACGGTAAAACTTGGCCACCACCACCCGGTTGCCAGCCACAGGTTCCTCCAGATGCAGTTGATAAACGCGGTTTTCATACGAGCTCAAGGCCAACTGGCGGCCATCGCCAAACAGGCCGACGCTGGCCAGCGCGTCTTGCACCACGTCGGGTGTCAGCGCCTGGTACGGGTGACCGACGCTTGTATTGAGATCATGCATTGCTGTTGGCCCTGACTTCTTCTATGCTGGTCAAACCGGCCAGCACCTTGCCAATGCCGTCCTGGCGCAAAGTCCGAAACAGCCCATTCTGGAATGCCTCCAACTGAATCAGCTCAGAGCGCGCACCTGTCTGAATCAAGCGGCGCACACCCGGCGTCACCCGCAACAGCTCATGCAACCCCACCCGACCCGACAAACCAGTGCCCATGCAGGCCCCACAGCCTGGGGCGCTGTAGCGGTTGAGCGTGCCGCTGGGGGCATACTGGGCCAGCCACTGTGCGAGCACTTCGTCGCGCTGCGGTCGCAACTCAGCCGGAAAGGCATGCAAATAGTCGCCAAGCAGCTCTTCAATATAGGCTTCGCTGGCGGGCTCGACCGTTTTGCAGTTGTTGCAAAACCGCCGTGCCAGCCGCTGCGCCAGCACTGCCAACAACGAGTCGGCGAAATTAAACGGGTCCATGCCCATGTCAACCAGCCGGGTGACCGTCTCGGCGGCGCTGTTGGTATGCAGGGTTGATAGCAACAAGTGACCGGTCAGAGAGGCTTCGATGGCAATTTGCGCAGTTTCTGCATCGCGAATTTCACCGACCATGATGATGTCGGGGTCAGCACGCAAAAAAGAGCGCAGCGCCCGCGCAAAAGTCCAGTCAATCTTGGCATTGACCTGCACCTGGCGCAAATCGGGCTGGGTGATTTCAATCGGATCTTCGGCGGTCCATATCTTGCGTGCCGGCGTATTGAGGTAACCCAGCACCGAATGCAGCGTGGTGGTTTTGCCCGAACCCGTGGGCCCAACGCACAGCACCATGCCATAGGGGCGGTTGACCGCGTCACGCAATTGTGCGAAGTTGTCTTCCGTCAGGCCAAGCTTGTCCATGGCAATCGGCTTGCTTGAGGCCAGCAGGCGCATCACCACATCCTCCAGACCGTTGGCGGTGGGAATGGTGGCAATGCGCAGCTCCAGGCGGTGCTTGGGCGAAAACTTGGCAAAGTCGATCTTGCCGTCCTGCGGCTTGCGGCGCTCTGAAATATGATCTTCAAGCGCGCCACCAGCGCGGCCCGATAAGTGTGCGGCAGCTCCAGGTAGGGCGACAGCACGCCGTCCTTGCGAAACCGAATGCGCACCTTGGCCTTGCGCGGCTGCACTTCGACGTGAATATCCGACACACCGCGGCTGTGTGCCTCAATGATCATGGTGTTGATCAGACGCACCAGCGTGTTGTCAGACTGCTCGATGGGTTTTTCAGTCACCGCATTCACTTCGTCGAGCTGGCTTTGCTCCATCGACTCCAGCAGCTCGCTGGAGCTGGCTTGCAGCTCAGGCGATTTGCCCAGGCCTGGCATGTCTTCATCGAGCAGGTGACCGTGCAAACCAAATTTTTCATACACCTCGCGGATGGTGTACTGAATCTGCACCTCATCACCCAAGGTGGCAATCACCCGGCCCTGCACCATGAACTCAAGCTCGGCGATGGTTTTGGTTTGTGTCGGATCCACCGCCGCCACCACCGTCAAACCATTGCGCGAAATCAGCGGCATCACGTTGAGGCGCTGCGCGGCACTCATCGAGATTTTTTTCAGCGCATCGGCCTCAATCGGAAAATGGGTCACATCGACCACCGGGTAGCCCATTTTGCGGGCCAGTGCCATGTTGAGCTCACGCCGAGTCAAAAAACCCATGTTCACCAGCAGCTCGCCCAAAGGTGCTGAACGCTCGGTCTTTTGCCGTTCCAGCGCCTGCTGCAATTGGCCCTGGTCGATGTAACCCAGGCGTAACAGAGCCTCGCCGACGCGGATCATCGGCATCTTGGACTGCTGCTCCAACGCCACCATCAACTGATCGGGCTGCACCACGGCGGTGTCCACCAGATAGTCACCCAGCAAGCGGTTGCGCCGCATATGCTGCTCACTGGCGGCCAGCTCCACCTGTTGCGAGGTGACCGACTGCTGCTCCAGCAACACCTGCCCGATGTGGTTGCCCAGCGAGACACTCACATAGGCATCGCGCGGCACAAAAATACGTTGCACCGTGCCCTGCTCATCGAGCGGGGCAAACAAAAACAGGCCGTAATCAAGCTCCACATAGCCAACCGTCTTGCCCGACCGGGTTTTGCTGTTTTCCAGATGCAAGTGGTACTCCACCGTGGAGCGGTAGCCCAGAATGTCAGCAAAGTGCTCAGGGCCGACAAGCTCTTGCGGGTGAACCTTTTTGGCCAGTGTGATCCGCCGGAATTGCGAAAACGCCAGCGGAATCGGCGTTTTGGACTGCTCGATCTGGATCAGGATGGTTTTCTCATCCGGATTGATCGCCACCAACGAGCAGCGCCGGTTGGTGCCATTGAGCCCCTCGATCTCGCAGGCCAGCGGCTCAATGATGGCTTCGGCATCGGCGTAGATCGCGTAGGGTGGCACTGGCCAGCGAAAACCCTGCGGCCGGGGCTTGTCGGAAATCGACTCATCCCGCAGCAACAGACTCATCGCCAGGTCATCCCCCTGCGCATTGGACAAAGAAATCGACGAGATCATCAACAAACCCGCAACAAATGAAGACCCCGATCATGCCCGAAACCGCTACACCCCGGCGCAGCCCATTTGCCCTTGGGGAAAGTCTCTAATCCGCCCGCAATTTTTACGGTAACCTGCGGCGCAGGCACAACCCAAAAAAATCCTCATCGTGCCCGGAGAGATTCATGTTTGACTACATCATCATTGGCGGCGGCTCGGCGGGTTGCGTGCTGGCTGCCCGCCTGTCTGAAGACCCCAACACCAACGTCGCCTTGCTCGAAGCCGGACCGCCTGACAGCAGTGTCTTGATTCACTGCCCGGCCGGGCTGGCGGGCCTGGCCAAATTCAGCCTGCTCGGTTGGGATCTCAACACGGTGCCACAACCCGGGCTCAATGGCCGGCGCGGCTACCAGCCACGCGGCAAGGTGCTGGGGGGCTCCAGCTCGCTCAACGCCATGGTGTATATCCGCGGCCAGCGCGCCGACTACGACCATTGGGCAGCATTGGGTAACCCGGGCTGGTCGTATGACGAGGTGCTGCCCTACTTCAAGCGGGCCGAACACAATGAGCGCGGTGCCGACGCATTTCACGGTACCGGCGGGCCACTCAATGACCGCTTTGGCGCGTTGTTTGTGCAGGCCGGTGCGCAAGCCGGCTACCCGGTCAACACCGATTTCAACGGAGCCGATCAGGAGGGCGTAGGTCTGTACCAGGTGACCCACAGAAACGGCGAGCGCTGCAGCGCAGCCAAAGCCTATCTGACACCCCATTTGTCACGCCCCAACCTGCAGGTATTCACCAACGCGCACGCCACCCGCGTCCTGCTGGAGAAAAAGCGCGCAGTGGGCGTTGAGTTTGTGCAGAACGGACTGCTCAAGCAGCTCAAATGCCAGCGTGAAGTGGTGTTGAGCGCCGGGGCCATCCAGTCACCCCAATTGTTGATGCTCTCGGGTATTGGCCCACACCAGCATCTGCTGGAAAACGGCATTGCCACCCAACACCACCTGCCCGGTGTTGGGCAAAACCTGCACGACCACCCGGACATGGTGCAAGTGGTGCACGTGCCCGGCAATACCGATTTGTTTGGCGTATCGGTCAGCGGCGGCATCAAGACACTACAGGGCGTGTTCGATTGGCACAAGCACCGCAGCGGCATGCTGACCACCAACTTTGCCGAGGCTGGCGGCTTTATCAAGAGCCAGCCGGGCGAAGCCACGCCTGACCTGCAACTGCATTTTGTGATTGGCAAACTCGTCAACCACGGCCGCACATTGAGCTGGGGCCATGGTTTTTCCTGCCATTTGTGTTTGCTGCGCCCCAGAAGTGCCGGCAGCATCCGGCTGGCTGGCAAAGACCCGCAGGCCCTGCCGTTGGTGGACCCCGACTTTTTGAGCGATCGCGACGACATGGACCGCATGGTTCGCGGCTTTCGGCTGATGCGCAACATCCTGGCGCAGCCGGCGCTGGCACAGTTTGGGGGAACAGAACTCAAAACCACCGCTGGCGCGCAAACTGACTTGCAAATCGAGCAAGTCATTCGTAACTATGGCGACACCATTTACCACCCGGTGGGCAGTTGCCGTATGGGCAACACAGACATGGATGTGGTTGATGCACAGTTGCAGGTGCACGGCATGCAGGGCCTGCGGGTGGTGGACGCATCCATCATGCCGCGCGTGGTCAGTGGCAACACCAATGCCCCGGTCATCATGATTGCAGAGAAGGCTGCCGACATGATGCGCGCCGCACGGCACTGAGTTTCTTTAAGAAAAATAAGCCTCCAGCGCTTATGGAATATGCGCTGCCAGCTATTAATAGTATTGCGCTTAGGCAAGCCGGCCAGCACCAACAAAAAACCTGCAACCCGTAAGGATTTGATCAATAAGCTGGGCATAATATTTGTCAACAAAGGGAGATGTTGATGTTTGCTCATAATGCACGCCGTCTGTTGACGGCGTTTTTCGCGGCGGTAGTCCTGTCAGGCTGCGCCAACATGAAGAGCCATGACGATCTGACCAATCAGATGCAGACGTCAAAGGCAACCGGTGGCATACCCGCAGCGCTGAAAACGCTCGAAGCCTCAGCCACCAGCGAAGACGACAAAAAGGCGCTGCTCTACAACCTCGAACGTGGTGAATTGCTTCGATTGAATCACCAATATTCTGAAAGCACGCAGGCATTTTTGCTGGCCGACAGCAAGGTCAAGGAGTGGGAA
>JFJP01012387.1_pt1 | contig 10989 bp, 10 predicted proteins | sample 431651 | NCBI WGS metagenome assembly JFJP01 (sample SAMN02602958, study PRJNA72255) | Microbial mat metagenome, whole genome shotgun sequencing project. | biome: fresh water; feature: sink hole; material: water; isolation source: purple microbial (photo- and chemosynthetic) mats found in...
CGGGTGCCTTCGTTGTTTCGCATGGCTTCCAGGATAATTTCAAGATGAGCTTCATCTTCTGCGGAAATGGTGATGTCACGCACTACATTTTGGGATGTCTCGGTCAGCAGCACAAGACTGCCGGTGTTTCCGCCGGCTTCCGCGATGGCGGTCAACAACCTGCCCAGAATACCTTTTTTCTGTGAATTGCGGACACGTACCGTGCGAATGAGCTTTCGTTCCCAGGCCATGGATCACTCCTTTTATATTTCCGTCCTTCGGTCATGTTGAATACGCACAACCGGCCAGGACGAAGAATCTAATATCCCCATTCTATGACAAATACCGCGAATACTCAAATCATGCGCGGTATGGATCGTGATAAACGTCTGTGGTTATTCCAGTAATGAAGGAATTTCTGAAAAACACTTGATGACCGCACAGTCGGCTTCGGGGAAAAGACTGATCGGGTCGTATAGAACTGGCACCAGCCCGGCGCGACGCGAGCCGATGATATCGGCAAAATAATTGTCCCCGACGTACATTGTTTCATGAGCGAATGTGCCTGCCAGTTCCAGCGCGCGTTTAAAAATGAGCGCGTCAGGTTTGAAGGAATTAATGTCTCCACCGGCGAGAAAGAATTGAAAATAGCGATCCAGTTCCAGTTTTTGCATTTCCGCCTGGTAGGGCGATTCGCGATTGGAGACCATTCCAAGCACATAATCAGCTTCTTTCAGGTACCCCAAAAGTAGATGGGCATCTTCGGGGACCTGGATTTTTGGCTTGTAAGCCTTGCTCATGTAGTCTGAAACCTGGGGCGCCAGTTTATTGGCCTGAGATTGATCCATGCTAAAAGCGACCAACCGTCGTTTTGTAAAATTTTCCCAGAAACCTTTTGCGTCATCCTTGAAAATTTTAGAGTCGGATTGAATTTCGGGCGAATGGGCAAAATAATAATGCACCCAGTGTTCGGCGAAAATCCTGTCTGCTTCTGAAATATTAAAACCCAGGCTTGTGATGTACTCCAAAAAAACCTCCCCGGAAGTGGGGAGGTAATGAAAAAGAGTGCCGTCAAGATCGAATAAAACCGCTTTGATCTTTTTCATGAGTTCTGTTTCTTCCTATCCTCCAATTTCGCTCATGATGCGGTTTAGGGGGATGACACCGTCTGCAAGTCCGTGTCCCCAGGGTTTTTCCCAAACGCCATCAAGCAGGAGTTTGCGCAGTTCGTCAAGCGATGCGCCGGCCCGCAAAGGCGTGAGCAGGTCCACTTCTTTTTCGCGCAAAAGACACAGGCGCAGTTTTCCGTCAGAGGTGAGGCGGGCGCGCGTGCATGCCGAGCAAAACGGATGCGTAACCGATGAAATAAAGCCTATATCGCCTTTGGCGTGGGGAATGTGGAATACCTGCGCTTCGCCATCCATTTTCCCATTATTGGAGATCTCCAGTTTGCCAAATTCAGATTCGATGTTTTCCTGGATCTGTTTCATTGTAATGACCTGGTTAACCTGTATCTCTGTTGCGCCTGCAAAGGGCATCATCTCAATAAAACGCATTTGCCATGGATGACTAATCGTCAGGGCAGCAAGGTCAATTACATCGTCTTCGTTATAGCCTTTGACCACCACCGCATTGAGTTTTACCGGTGCAAGCCCCGCTTGCTCTGCGGCGAGAATTCCTTCCCAGACATCATCCAGCTTTCCCCAACGGGTAAGGCGTTTGAATTTGGCAGGGTCAAGCGTGTCAATGCTGACGTTGACGCGCTGCAACCCGGCTTCAGCCAGGGGCTGCGCCAATTTCTTAAGTAGTAATCCGTTCGTTGTCATGGAAACGGAGCGGATGCCATCCGTGGAGGCGATGCTGCGCACAAGGTTCACTACGTTGGCGCGCACAGTTGGCTCACCACCCGTCAAACGGATTTTGTCAAAGCCGAGGCTGGCAAACAGGCGGGTGAAAAAGATAATCTCGTCATCCTGCATTAGATCGGCATTAGGGCGGAAGGTCATATCCTCAGGCATGCAATAGATGCAGCGCAAATTGCAGTGGTCCGTGAGGCTGATGCGTAAATAGTGGATGTTTCGTCCAAAACGGTCAATAGCCATGTAGGCCCGGATTATAACAAGAGAATATGAGTTACAGCAGTGCTTTTTGAAACCATTGCAGGATGACATTGTGAGGGATGATCTCCTCGCAATGCCTTTGCCACTTTCGTCCTGCTTGTTGAACGAAAGACCCAATCTTTTATATTGGAAAAGTTTTACTTCACAGCCAAATATATCGTGCGGATGCTGAGGAAAATGATAAGCGCTCCGACAAAGATCATTAAAGCTTTGATGGGCAGTTTCTTTGCCGCCACTGCTGCAATGGGCGCGGCGATACTGCCGCCGATCAACAATCCCAGGATGATCTGCCAGTATTCATAAAAATTCAAGGCCAGAACAAATGTTACCGACTCTGCAAAGGTTACAAAAAATTCTGAAAAGTTGACTGATCCTATGGTCAATCGGGGATGTTTTCCACGCGCAACGAGCGTTGTTGTCACAACCGGTCCCCATCCGCCGCCGCCGATTGCGTCGCAGAATCCGCCAAGCAACCCAAGCAGACTGATCTTGGGACCGTGGTATTCATTTTCATTGTGCTTATCTTTCATGTTGAATGCTTTGATGATAATGACAATTCCCATGATAAGCAGGTAGGCGGAAATGTAGGGCTTGATAATGTCGCCATCAAATGTCGTCAGCAGGTATGCCCCAGCCACACCACCGATCACGCCAGGGATCAGCAGTCGTTTAACCAGGTTCCAATTGACGTTTCCCAATTTCCAGTGGGAGAAACCTGAAATCCCAGTGGTCACCACCTCAGCCATGTGTACACTGGCAGAGGCTGCCGCCGGCGGGATCCCCAGGCTTAGCAGGAATGTATTTGAACTGACGCCGTACGCCATGCCCAGGGCGCCGTCAATCATTTGGGCAAGAAAACCCACGACGACAAATATGATGAAATTCGTTTCCATGATGTTGAGAATCTCCTTATGGTTTGGATGTGGATTGCCAAATTGAAATTTTTAGAAGAGTCCTTCAAGATATTGTTTTGTTCTTTCGTGTTTTGGGCTGGAAAAGATCTCCTTTGCAAGTCCTGCTTCGATCACTTCGCCCATGTACATATAAATGACATGGTCTGCGAGGCGTTTGGCCTGCCGCAAGGTGTGTGTCACAATGACGGTTGTGTATTGCTGTTTCAAGTCAATTAAACGGCTTTCAATGTTTTGCGAAGAGATCGGGTCAAGTGCTGAGGTGGGCTCGTCACCGAGGATGATCTCCGGTTCGACAGCCAATCCGCGGGCAAGGCATAGGCGTTGCTGCTGCCCAATGGATAGGCTGGTGGCGGGATCATGTAATCTTTTGTGGACCTCCTCCCATAATCCTGCAATTTCGAGGTAATGCCGTACGGCGGCTTTATACTCCTTGCGGTCTTTCTTCATCCTGTGAATGTTCATTCCATACACGACATTGTCGTATATGGACATGGGCAAGGGGGAAGGTCTCTGTGCCAGCAATCCCACCACCTTGCGGACTTCGGTTACATCCACTTCGCTGTCGTAGATATTCTGGCCATCCACCAACACTTCACCTGTGATCTGTGCGCCGTCGGTGATCTCAAGAAAGCGGTTGAGACTCTTGAGCAGGGTGGTCTTGCCACAGCCTGAAGGGCCCATGATGACTGTGATCTGCTTCTTTGGGACCTCAATATTTACATCCTTTAAGGCTTGTTGTTTGCCGTAGTAGACGTTAAGATTTTTTACTTGAATGTGTGCATCCATAATTTATCCTTGTGTTGGGGGCCCTACTTAATGGTGTATTTATTCAATCGCGACGAAAGCCAGCGTGAGCCGAGGCTGACCGCCAAGACAATGACGGTCAGAATTAATGCGGCGGCGTATCCGCGCTGTTGTACTTCTGGATAAGGCGACCCAAGTTGGAAGAAAACTGCCAAAGGAAGTGAAGCTGTGGGACGCATCAATGAAGTGGGGATTCGATCGGTATAGCCTGCTGTGAATAAGACGGAAGCCGCATCGCCAATGCCTCGCCCGAAGCCGAGAAGGATGGCGGTGGTAATGCCCGGTAACATCTGGCGGGTCACCACGCGCAGTGCCACTTCAAATTTGGTGGAGCCAAGCGCAAGGGCGGCATATTCCAGATCGATGGGCATGCGGCGGATTACCTCATCCATGGCGCGGGTCATGATCGGCAGCTCGATCAGTGCCAGAATAATGATGCCGGCTAGTAATGAAGCGCGGATACCCAGGGCGATCATTAATGTGAATCCGAATGCGCCGTAGACAATGGACGGAATGCCCCAGAGCACATCCAGTGAAAGCCGTACATAGTGACCCCATTTCGAATCGCCGAGATAAGCTTTGAGATAGATGGCGATCGGCACGCTGAAGATCATTGCCAGAAATGTTCCGCCTGCTGCAAGGTAAAGCGAACCGAGGATTGCATTCAGGATGCCGCCCCCCTTGCCCATGTAATAACCGCCCTCGGGAATTTTCGTGACCATATCCCATGAGAGGGCGGGCAGTCCGCGCACGACGATAATCCATAGGATCAAACCGAGCGCAGCTGCCACAATGACCAATGAAACCCGCATGATGAATTTCATGAAGGCTTCCAAAAGATGACGTCTTTGCCAGCGTTTTTTCATTAGGAAGCCCATTTTCGCCTCAGCATTCGCTGGATGACCAGCATGGAAAGGATATTGAAGACCAGGATGACGAGTAACAAAACAAGCGCGGCGCTCAACAAGGCCGCATCATACAATGGGATGGACATCATCTCTCCATAATTGTTGGCGATCAATGCCGGGAGCGGGTATGCTGAATCGAAAATGGAGGTTGGGACTTGTGGGATGTTGCCCACTACCATCAACACTGCAATAGTTTCTCCAAGTGCGCGTGATGCCCCAAGGACGATGGCTGCTATGATTCCCGGTGCAACCTGCGGCAGGATGATATTTCTAATGGTCTGCCATTGTGTCGCACCGACTGCCAGCGATGCGTGACGCAGATCATTGGGAACGGTGGAGAAAATTTCATACATGACCGAGATGATCAAAGGAGCGATCATCACAGCTAGCACGATGCCAGCGGCGAGGATGCCAAAACCTGTCGGTTGGTTGACACTGAATATTGGAATGGAACCCAGCCAACGGTCAGAGAGAGGTGCTAGTACTTTATCTACAAAAGGTACGATGGCAAGTAATCCCCATACACCGTAGACGACGGGGGGGATTGCGGCAAGCAGATCCAATACGGGTTTGGCGATTGAGCGTGTTTTGGACTGGGCATATTCAGCCAGATAGATCGAGGTCAATAAGCAGAGAGGCACAGCGAGAATGATCCCAACAATGGATACCCAAAATGTGCCGAGGATGAAAGGCCAGAAACCGAACAGTCCGTTGGTGGGTTTCCAAATATTGCCAAAGAGCAGGTTGCTTAGGGGATAGGCATTCAGGATCGGCCATGAGCGGACGAGCAATGCAATGGTGACGATGAGGATCAGAGAGACTGGCAGGAGTGTGAAAATAAAAAAAGTGCGCTGGGCAAAATTATTTTGCCGTGTGCGCGGCGTGGGGACAGGCCGGGTTAACCGGCCTGTCGTTTCCTTTGTTGATTTGGATGTAATAATTTGATTCATTTGAGTTTTTCAAGTGACTCAGCTTGTTGTTTCGGTGTAAGCGGCACGTACCCAGCCTGACTGAGATATTGCTGTCCTTCGGTCAATATCCATTGGATGAATACCAATGTCAATCCAGTGGGTTTGCCTTTGGTCGCCAGATTTTCAAAGCGGGCAGGAGGTGAAGGATATTTTTCAGAGGCCACCGCACTGACGGCTTCATCCATGTTTTTATAATACTCATCGGCATCCGCCTGCCCGTTTTCGTTGATATCCACCGGGGGGACAAGGGTTCCCGGAATGAGGCTTCCACTGTTCATGTCGAATACGCTATTTAGGTTGCTGTAGCCAATTCCCAGCGGATCTTTGATGACGGTATCCACAAGCGCGGGTTCACCGTTAATGCCAATGCCTTGGATGTCATCCTGAACTTCACCTCCCGAAAACTTTGCCCACATCTCACCAGCACCGCATGCATCAGAACGGGTGTAAACATGGATCTCATCAGTGATTTCGGGCTTGCCGACCACTTCACCCCAGGTCTTTATCTCACCGCTGATAAATATTTTTTGGTATGTTTCCTGGCTGAGGCCCCTGGCGATAATATCGGCGGCAACCGGATTTTCAGTGCTGATGATCGGGAAAACTGCATCCTTGGTGACCGATATCCAGAAGATGCCCTGGGCGGTTTCCTCATCCTTGATGGAGCGGGAGATCATACCGATATCCACTGCGCCAGCGATCGTGTCGGTCATGCCTTTGCCTGCGCCGCCACCCTGAACATCGAATTCTACGTCTGGGTGTAATTTGTGAAATTCATCCGCCCAGACGGTCATCATCGGATAGAGGGCAAATGCTCCAGAGATGGAAATGGTGCCGCTCAGCGAGTTATTCCCGATCTCGGCAGGCTTGGGTGTATTGGCGCCGCATCCTGCCAGAAGCAGGGAAGCGATAACCAGCAGGGATGACAGTATCAAATTATTGTTCCGCATAATTATTCTCCAATTTGTTTTATACTATATATAGTCTATAGTACTAGTATACTTTTGCAGTAAATAAAAAAATTGAGGTGAATTGACAGGCTTTACCATTTTGGAGGCCTGTCAGGCCTCACTCTATTTTATCTACCAAGACTTTTTCGGACTGCGTCCTGGCGTTTGGTTACGTCCGCCAGGCTGGTGTTATCCAAAATTCCGACAATGGCGTTGCGTACGTCACCCATCACCAGCCGCAAGCCACAGGTTTCTTCGTCAGGGCAGCCACAGGATTCATAGGACATCTGGCTGACGCATTTAATGGGAGCCACGGGACCGTCTAGCACGCGGAAGATTTGTCCGAGGGTGATCTCTTTGGCAGACCTGGCCAGGTAATACCCGCCACCGACACCCATCTTGCTATGAAGCAACCCCGCATTTTTGAGCGTGAGTAAAATCTGCTCAAGAAATTTGGTGGAGATCTGTTCGCGCTGTGAAATCTCCTTGATCTGCATCATTTGGGGTGTATCGCTATTTTCGGCGGGTTCTGCCAAGGCGATCATTGCTCGAAGTCCGTACTCACCACGTTTGGAAAGTCTCAATTTATTTGTAACTCCTAGTAAATCAATAGACTTTATTTAATATAATCATAATTCAGTCACTGAATTATGTCAAGAGATTTCCCCCCGCCCAAATAATTGAACTTGTTGTTGAAATTGCAAATTTCACATTGCACTTAATTCCTGATAGTAGTGTTCCAGCCAGAGATTGGACCAGCCCCACAGGGTTGAGTCCAGAACGATCTTTTTTACTTCATTACGCGTGATCTTGGCTTCATTTTCAAATACTTGAGCATTATGCCGGCTGACAGTCAATGTGCGGATGGCGAACATCAATGGGAAAATGCAACCAAGCCGGATTCCATGCTGCCACCAGGGCAGGGATTTTACATATTTCAAAGCCTGCCGGAGATGACGCTCTGCCTTGTCAGTCATTAAATCCAAAACCATTAAAGCCTGTTCACGATGTCTGGGGTCAAAGAGCTGTTCTTTGGTGAGCCCCATATCCTGTATGAATTTTTGGGGGATATACACCCAGCCGCGGTCATAATCAGAGCGAATGCCGCGGATCACATTTACTGTTTGAAGCGCCAGACCAAATTCCCGCGCCAGCGGCATGATCTCCTGTTCTCTGCGGCGGATCGTGATCGAATACCATGCAAATAATTGGGTAATCAAATATCCGACGCGTCCCGCTACTTCGAACATATAATCGTCAAGATCTTTTTCATCATGGACGTTTGGTCCCCGCTTTGTCCAACGTGCCATTCCCTGAGTGCATTTGATCACATGACCGATAATAATCTCCTGGACTGCGTAAGGCAGGGAATGCAGGTGCTGAACGATCTCTTTGGAGTGTTGTGCCACGATCGCGTCGGGGGAATCTGTGCTGGCCAGGGTTAATTTGCTGGTGAGTAATTCTATCTTTTCCTCTTCACGTAGAATATTTACCCACAGATTCAAGTATTCTACTTTTTGATCGGCATTCATCTCCTCATTATCTTCGAGATAGTCCGATACTCTTAAAAGCAAATAGGCGATCGTGGTTGCATCACACAGGATGCGTGGCAAGCGTTCAATTCCAAGTGCAAATGTGCGACTGGCGCTCCTTAATAGAGCCTTTGAATTCATATTGTCATCTCCGAAGCGAAGAGTTTAATTCAGGACTTAAGCGGGGGACCGCTTTTTTTGTGGCTCGAAGCCTTGGCGGCAGACCCTGACTCTGGTTGTTCAGGACGAGTACGTATCGCGTGCCAGAGCAGTGAGACTCTCTCCTTTGAAAATCAGGGATGCTTATATCCTATCAGAATTACGAGCGAAAGTCCTGATGTTTATAACCCGGGTGTTGCAGTTTAGTAATGTCTCTCAAGGTTCGAATCGTGACTTTCTCAAAGCCTGGTCTTTCACGTAGAGGTCTAATAAAGCAGCCAAAGATTTTAGATTCTCCACTCAATCAGCCATTGCAGTTCCGACGGTATAGTTAGTGAGAACTCAAACCCCATTTTATTCTGCATCCACTTTGCAGAAAGAATTAGCGATCCGGGATTTTTTGTTGGATATATTTATTCATATCAGTCACTGAAAAAAGGATTTGGGGTGTATTTTTTTTGTTTGTCCATTTCTTTTTTTGCAGGCTGGATGGCAGGACACTCCGCGAAATTCTTATAAATCACTCCTTTATCAACGATTAAATGGTCTGTTAAACGAATGATTGACAAGCACTTCAAACACTTGTACAATCTGGAACATATGGGGTGCACGAAGGATGGATTTTTAATAATGGAGTAAAATTAAACGCAGGAAGAGACTGTCTGAATGTTGGTCCCTGCCTGTCTGTGCCAAAAAACCAATCGAGCCGCTACTACATGACATCATGCTGAAATCACTTTCAGCTTTTGTGAACGTGTCAGATTTTCGTCCAAAAAACACAAGGAGAAAAGTAGTATGAATAAAAGCGCACAGTTTTTCCGCAAGTGGTCGTTTTTGCTCGTGATAGGCGCCCTGCTCGTTACGAGCCTGTCAGGTTGTGGTTCCCAGGAGAAAGTGCTCAAGGTGGGGTATATCACTGAGCAAACCGGCGTGGATGCCTACGTCGGCGCCGCTTCTGTGCCTGCCATGCAGGACTATGTCGATGAAGTCAATGCCAAGGGCGGGGTTGGTGGCTACAAACTTGAACTCGTCGTTTACGACACTCGCTCGGAAGTGCCCGATGCAGTAACAGTTGCCAAGCGCTTGATGGATCAGGATAAAGCAGTTGCCATCATTGGTCCCTCCTGGTCATCTGCTGGTATTCCTCTCGCTGAAATTGCCAATACCGCCAAAGTGCCGATGGTTGCCACTACCGCATCCAATGTCAATGTGACCGTTTCTGAAGACGGCAAACTGCATCCCTACATGTTCCGCGTCTGCTTCATTGATCCGTACCAGGGTTTTGCACAAGCTGATTTCGCCTACAATAAACTCGGCTTGCGCAAGGCTGCCTTCCTGACCGACATTGCGTCCCCTTACACAGTTGGTTTGCACAAGTTTTTCAAAGACCACTTCCTTGAACTCGGCGGCGAAATCGTTGCCGAGGAAGGCTACACCCAGGGTGACGCCGAATTCCGCGCCCAATTGGCAAAGATCAAGGATGCCGGTGCCGAGTTGCTAGTGGTTGATGCCTATACATTCAAGGATATAGGTCTGGCTGCACAGCAGGCGGAAGCGCTTGGATTGAAAGTCCAGATAATGGGCGGGGATGGCGTGTTTGTCCCTGAACTACTTGAAATGGCAGGACCGCAACTCGAAGGCGCAATCGTGACCACGGGGGTCACCACTGACTCTCCCGAATTTGCAGAGTTCAACAAGGCCTTCGAAGCCAAGCATGGCGTTCAGGCGAACATCTATACCTACTACGGTCTGGATGCGTTGATGGCGATTGAATACGCTATTGGCGAAGCAGCCAAGAAGGGTGATGTCACCCCCACCGCCGTCCGCGACGCGCTGGAGACTATGAAAGACGTGCAGTTATTCACCAGCAAGGTCACCATGGAACCCGAGACGCATAACCCTTACAAGAAACCGCTGTTGATCATGACCATCAAAGACAGCCAATGGGTATTGACTGAAACCTTCCAACCCGAGTAAGTCTTAATAGACGCTACTGGGGGTGTTTGCTACCCGCAAACACCCCCTTTTAATTTTGGAAAGGGAAGCAAATTATGGAATTATTCATCCAACAACTGGTGAGCGGTATTTCGATTGGCGCAATCTACTCCCTGCTTGCGGTGGGATATGCGCTGGTGTATAGCGTGTACAATTTCACCAACTGGGCATTTGACGGATTTATGGCATTCGGCGCTTTCATGGCATTTACCGGGATTACCTCCCTTTTCATGCCTTTCTGGCTGGCCGCGTTCTTTTCAATTATTTTGACCGTTATTCTTTCCGTGGGCACAGAAAAGCTGGCTTACAGCCCGCTGCGGGTGCGCAAAGCGCCGCGCCTCTTTATGATGATCTCTGCCATGGGCGTGAACCTGGCAACCGTCAATATCATCAACCTGATCTATGGCGGTGTCTTCCGCAAATTTCCGGTTACCAACCTCCAGCCGATCTTTATTGAGGGAGTTTCCATTGGCCGTATGGATCTGATGGCGGGCGGTATCTCCTTTGGCGTACTTGCTCTGTTGTGGGTCTTCCTATACCGCACTAAATGGGGGCTTGGAATCCGTGCCAGCAGCATTGACATCCTGACCGCATCCCTGATGGGTATCAACAATAACGCGGTTGCCATGATCGTCTTTGCCACTACTGGGGTGCTTT
>JFJP01027576.1_pt1 | contig 10989 bp, 13 predicted proteins | sample 431651 | NCBI WGS metagenome assembly JFJP01 (sample SAMN02602958, study PRJNA72255) | Microbial mat metagenome, whole genome shotgun sequencing project. | biome: fresh water; feature: sink hole; material: water; isolation source: purple microbial (photo- and chemosynthetic) mats found in...
GAAAAAACTGATGAAATACCTCGAGAGGACCTGCTACTAGCATTTCTGAAGGATTTTTTTTGAATTCAGTGATTTCATTCATTATACGCTTTATTTGAAGGGAATTGTTCATTTTTTTAAAATTATTGGGATTTCTTTTGTTTTTTTAATGAGATTTTAATTAATTTCTTGCTTTATTGCAATTTTTATTTAAATTTCCCATGTTTTTCAAGACGAAAATGCGATATCATCCTTAATTCTCCATTAAAACTCCTAAAATCTCTATAAAAACAGGATTTTCCTTTAAAAAATCCTTTAAAAAAAAATTTTTCCCTTTAAATTATTTTTTCTCTCCTTATTAAAGCAAAAAAAATTAATTTTCCGATAATTATTCTTTCTAAACAATGGCCCTCCAGCAAGAATACGACTACCTTTTCAAGCTCCTCCTTATCGGTAACAGTTCGGTGGGTAAATCCTGCATTCTCCTTCGTTTTTCCGACAACATATTCAACGATAATTTCCTTCCCACGATCGGTGTTGACTTCAAGATCCGTACCTTCGACCTACAAAGCAAGACGATAAAGATGCAGATTTGGGATACGGCTGGCCAAGAGCGTTTTAAGACGATAACCTCTTCCTATTACCGAGGAGCTCATGGTGTGATCCTGGTCTACGATATTACTGATCGTCAAAGCTTCAAAGACCTTGATAATTGGCTTTTGGAGACTGATAAGCATGCGAGTGAAGATATTGTGAAAGTGCTTGTTGGTAATAAAAACGAGTTAGAGAGCTCGAGGGCTGTTGCCTATAGTGAAGGGAAGAATTATGCTGATAGTAATGGCATGGAGTTCTTTGAAACAAGTGCTAAGAATAACGTGAATATTGAAGAGGCTTTCTTCACAGTTGCGAGAAAAATCAAGGAAAGAGTGCAAAAATTCGAAGAAAAACATCAGAAAAATGGTGATAGTGATAAGAAGAAAAAACTGCAAAATGCCACGAAAATCTCCACAGATGAAAAAAACCGGAAAAAAAACAGCGGATGCTGCTGAGAGAGATAAATTTATGGTAAATACTGAAATGAGAAGTTTTTTTCTTTTGAAAAACTCTGATAAATAAAAAAGTTATTTTTCAATGAATTTTCCTTTAAATAATTTTTTTTTCTTTAATAAAAAATAAAAAATCTCAAAAAATGACAAAAATCTCCTTTCAAAGCCTGATAACTCTTTTTATCCACCTATTCCTTCTGACCTACATCATCGCGGACTGTTTTTTCCGTGACTCAGCCTTTGCCTCAAGCAACTCCTTCGCCTCCTCTCTCCAATCCTCTCTTTCCTCTCCTTTTTTCCAATATTTCTTCATAACTTTCTGCAATATTCTCTGCCAATCGGTCACAGGAGTGCTTTTTTTGGCTTTTTACTCAATTTCATTAGAAAAAACGAAAATATTGGCTTTTTACCTTTATTTTTTCTTGATAAGCTACGTATGTTCTATGCTGAAGCTGATATATCATGACCCTAGGCCTTATTGGGCATCAAATGTGAAAGCCTTTGAATGTTATTCAGAATACGGCAATCCTTCTGGACACAGCATGATGTCTATTGTCTTATTTGGCATTATTTGGCAGAAATATGTGTGGATATGGGTACAAAAAGGAGAGGTTTCTTTTTTGAGGAAATTTCAAAAGGAAATTAATGAGAATTTAATCAAAGAAAACGACTTTTCTAAGCCAAAAACCAATAAAAACTCTCAATTCCTGATTTATTCACTTTTTATCGCCTTTGTGGTTTTCATGATATTATTCGGGAGAATTTACTTAGGAATGCATAGTTATAATGAGGTTTTCTTGGGCTTTTTCTATGGGTTTTACTTCCTTTATGTGTATTTACTCTATATCGAGGACATTTTTATCGCATTTCTTCACAGTATTATCATAAAAAACGCTCACGATATCAATATTAATCAACATAGGGTTTCTTGGCTTTTTCTTGTGATATTTACTGGTTTTTATCTGTTATTTTTACTGATCCCGATTATCACCTTTGAAACTTTAAAAGATAATATCATGATTCCGATGCTCTGGCTTGTAAATATAATGGCTTTTTGCCCAAATAATGGGCTTTTTAAGATGTTTTATTATAAATGCTTTCTAGATTGTGGAGTCATCAGCATTTTATTTGGTATTTTATTCGGGATTATCTTCACAAAAGGGAGACATTCATTGATAAATGGCAGTTTTATCAATCTAAAAAGGAGTTTTAGCAAGGAATTAGCTAGAATTCTAATCGTTATTGGAATTTGTGGAGGAATCTCAGAGATTTTTAATCTTTTACCCAATAATAACGATATTTATCAGGATTATTTCATTAATATGAACTTAGGCACGTTTTTAGGGGGATTCGGCTTGATTAAATTGGTGCCTTTTGTCTATAATAAGATGGGGATTGATTATGAAGGGGATTTCTTGAGGTATCAGGAAGGGGAGATGGTGGTGGCTGAGGAAAGTGAAGGGGAAAAGGAGATGCAAACCATTGAAAATGGTCAAATAACGTCGGTTTAGATTTTTTTTAGCTTAAATCTTATTTAAAAACAAAGAAAAATGTGAATTTCTATGATTTTGTAAAAAATTTCAACAATAACTTAAAATGAAAAAAACTTGAATTTTCTTTAAAAAAACGGTTAAATTCTTCACATATCAGCAACATCAGCTCCACAGAACATACAGAGCAATTCGCTTTCCACATTCCCTTCAATGATCGTGTCCTTAATTCTCGTCAAAGGTATCTTAAATAAACAAATAATTAATGAAGAAAACATGTATATATCTCTACATCTTCATGTATATCGATACCCACAGCTGCAAAGATCAATTGGGTAAAATACTCAGTCAATTCTATGAAAAAAACAGGGTCGTTTTTAGGATTAATGAACTTTTCAAGACAAATTCGGCATAAATTCAATATTTCTTCTTTGGAAAGGGAACCATTACCATCCTCATCAGCGATTTTAATGAATAAATTGATCTTTTCATGCAGGGTTTTCGCCTTGATAATACCCATTAAAGCGAGGAATTTCTTCCAGTTCAGAAAACCTGAAGAAGCTGAATCGATGGAATCGAAGATCTTTTGAGCAATTACCTCGCTTTGGAGGTATATTTGGTAGATTCCCTTGCGAAAAGTATCATAATTCAAGCCGCTTTTTATGTCTATTTAAGAGAATTAATGAAGAATTTTTGAAAAAAATGAAGAATTTTTGAAAAAATGAAGAATTTTTGAAAAAAATGAAGAATTTTTGAAAAAAATGAAGAATTTTTGAAAGAAATGAAGAATTTTTGAAAAAAATGAAGAATTTTTGAAATAAATGATGAAAAAAGAGACCATAATGGGGGTATTGTTGCGAAGTGACGTCTTGAAGGACTTTATAAAGAATAAAGGTCGAATGAAGCTCGCTTCGTGAGAAATTCGTTTGTTTTAAGAGTTTAGGGATGTTTTGTATAAAGATTTCTCTGTTTTTTTGACTTAAAATCTGCATAACTCGTCGTTTTGAGGTAAATCGCCTTATTTTATTTGATTTTAGATAAATTCTTGTTAAAATCTCATACTTTTTATTCTGAATTATGAAGTTTTTTGTGTCTAAAATCTTGTTTTTTTCCTTATAAAAAGGCCAGAGTTTATCAGGAATTTCTGGAAAACAGGGGATTTCAGGGTCTTTTTCCCATGTTTTTATCAAGAAATCCAGATGTTCTGATATTTTATCCAAATCTTTTGTTTTTTTAAAGTAATTTTCATTTTTTTCATAAAATTTCTTTTAAAAAGAAGCCTTTTTCAAAGAGAAACTCGTGGTTTTTTTCCTTATCAACAGCTTCTTCCTGATTAAACTTGAATCCTTTGACTTCCTCCTTATAAATCTTATAAATTCTCTTATAATCCCCATAGTTTTCTGAATAAATGATGGATTTTCTGTTCGAAATTCCGATTTTATCAGTATTTACTGTTGAATTCATCAGATTTTCCAGATATTCACCACTAGCTATATCAAGGCTTTTTCTCATATTTACATTCAAAAATTCCTTTGAATCATTCAAATTAAAGGAATTTATCTCTGAAATCTCTGAGTTTTGTTGATAAAAACCCTGCAAAATTCCCTCTAATTTCTCTAAATTCTTAAATAATTTGATTTTAGAGGCATCAGGAGCCAATCCTTTGAAAAAAGGACTATTATCTATGAGAAGAAAACCGGGGTTTTATTGAGGAAATTCATGAAAAAATACAGACAAATATCGTGGTTTCAGTCCAGGGAAGGTCTTTTCTCGTAATTATCGCTATTCCACCTCTTTTATAAAGGAAAATATTGCGGTGATTCAAGTAAAATTTCCTTGATAAAAGTCCTTTAATTTTCTCAATTTCATCGTTCTTTTTATGAGTTTTTATGAATTTTTTGAATTTTTTGAATTTTTATGAGTAATTACTATAAAAACATCAATAAAACAGTATTCCAGCACATTTTTCGAGTTTTCCTTATCGAAATTCATCGCATTTATGAACAAAAACAGTCGTTTATTGCCATTTTTCCTAGTGTTTTCTTCGGAATCCTCGAGTTTTTTCCTAAGGATAAATTTATCAGTGTCCATAGAAGCAGAATTTATAGGGATTTGTATCTTAAACATAGTTTTTATCTTAAATTTCGACTGTAATCCTTTGAAAAAACCTTCACTTTTTTCATAAAACTGATAAAAACTAATTTTTATTGATAAAACTCACTCTTCACAATGAATTTCTTCAGTTTTTTCATTCAAATTCCTCAGATAATTCTCACTAATTGAGTCATTTATCGTGAAATTGGCGTTTTCACTGAGATTTCTCGTCGTTTCGTTCTTTAATATAAATCCTTTGATTTTCTTCGAATTTATCGAGTTTTTCTCATGAATTTGTGATGAATTTCTCGTTGATGCTTTACTGGGGTTTATATCGAGGATCAATCGATCAGTAAGGACTTTATCATCGAGATAATGTGATTTTTTAAAGGAATTCTTCGAGGTTTGTTGTAAGGGTTGTTTGGAAGGTGTGTAGGGGGATTTAAATGAGGATTTTGCTGTGAGGAAAAGGCTAGAGGTTTGTGAAATTGAACGTGGAGTGAGCTTTGTAATTGCTACTGAAGGGAATTTGGTATGGAGGTTGTTTTGTGATTGTTTCATAAGGAAAATGATTGAAACTTTAATTAAATTTTGAGAAAAAATGAGAAATAATGGAAAATCTGGAAAATTTCAATTATTTTCAAAAGTTTATTTTACTATATAATTCAAAAAATGAGCACATATTCTTATTTATTCAAATTCATCGTGGTCGGTGATTCTGGTGTAGGCAAGTCCTGTCTGGTTCTCAACTTCACAAACAGCAAGATCCGTCAGCATCATGAAGTCACCATCGGAGTGGAGTTCGGGGTTCGAACCATCACTCATAATAACGAGAAAATCAAGCTTCAGATCTGGGACACCGTATAATTTTATCAATCATTTATTCAGTTTTTCTTCATTTTTATCGAATTTCATCAGTTTTCTTCATAATTTTATCTATTTTCTCTTTATTTCCTGATTTTTTCTTCGTTTTTACTCTATTTCTTCATAAATTTCTTATTTTCATTACAAATTCCTCCTTTTCCTCTGAATAGGCTGGTCAGGAGACCTTTAAATCTCTTACTCGTTCTTACTATAGATCAGCATGCGGAGCCCTTGTAGTCTATGATATTACTAAGCGAGAAAGCTATCTAAACATTGTGAAATGGCTCAGTGAGATAAAGGAATATGGTGGCGATAATATGGGTCTTATTCTAATAGGAAATAAGTCAGATTTAGAAAAAAGGTGATTTTTCCTTTAAAAAACCACGATGAGTTTTATCAGTATTTTCCCATAAAAAGCCGAGTTGTTTCTACAGAAGAAGCGGAGAAATTTGCAAAGGAACATCAGATGCTTTTTATCGAGACTTCTGCGATAAATGCGAAAAACGTGGAAAATGTGTAATTTCTATTGTATTTACAGGGATTTATCACGTTTTTATCAGGCTTTCTTGAAAAATACGGAGAGTCTTTATAATAAAATCAAAGAAGGAACGATAAAAATTACTGATGAGGTTAAAATTTACTAGGTTTTTCTTTATGATTTATGAAGGAAATTAAGACTCCTGGAATAAAAATCGGAGAGAATATCACCAATAAAATTTTGAATGGAAATGCCACTCCGGATGTAAAGAAAAAGAGCAATTGCTGTTAAAAACTGAGGAATTATTAATATTTAAGAAGAAAATTTGTAAAAAAATAGAGAAATTAATCAATTTTAAGAGAAATTTCGAGTTTTTTTCCATATTTTCATTGGTTTTTATCAGTGTTTTTTGTATATTTTCTGAGAAAATCTCATTTGTCCACTGTTTTTTCTTCCTCCTAACCCCCCTCCCTTTCTTCTTGGTTTCCAGTCTTTTTGTCTTCTTTCTCTTTCAAAATCCACAATAATCCTTTGATTTTCTAATAGAATCCCTTGTGCTCGCTTATAAGCCTCAAAAGCATCAGAAAAATGCTTAAATTCAACAAAACAATAACCTTTACTTTCATTTGTGATAAGGTCTTTTATCAATTTCACTGATAAAATTGAGCCAAAACGCTTGAATTCATCAGTAATTTTATCAACAGTCGTTTTTCTGTTTAAATTCGCAAGAAAAATCGTCTTTTTTGCGTTATTAATGAGTTTTTTAGGAGGATTATCTGTATTTTTAGATGATAAATGTGAAATTTAATGGGTTTTACAGGGTTTTTCTGATGCTTTTTCAAGTGCTTTATCGTGAAAAGCTTCAAGAATATTAGAAGGTTTTATAAAACCCACAGTTTTGCAGTCATAAATCGGGAAATTCATCAGTTTTTACATAAATTAAGCAAAATAACTAGATAAAATCAAATTTAATCAAAGAAAATACTTAAAAAACTGGATAATTTTTCCATAATATGATCCATCGACAAAGCACTCATCCAGAGCAGGAAAAATTCGATAAAGACCGAATTCTTCACATAAACTTCAATCAGGATCAAGGTTTATTTCACAAGACCCCCCCACCCTTTAATCTTCCTAAAAATAGGTTGTTTTGCAGTGGCAACTGAAAGCGGCTTCAAAGTCTACAACACTTTCCCTTTAAAAGAAACCTTTTGCAGAGGCAATTTTTTCTTTACTTTTCTTCATTAATTCTTTATTGTTTCTTTAAAATCGTAAAAAATACAATAGATTTAGATTCTGGAATCGGTTATGTTGAGATGTTTTATCGATCAAACGTCTTAGCTTTTGTAAGTGGTGGCACTTTCCCTAAGAAATCCCTGGATAAATTATGGATATGGGATGATAACCAGAACAAGATCCTCGCTGAGATCGATTTCAAAGGTCAAGAGGTAAAATCCGTGAAATTGAGAGCCAATAAGTACGTTTCCTCGCAACAAATACTCATGAAATTATAAATAGAGTTGTTGCAGTTCTCGAACATAAGATCTTTGTGTACAATTTCTCAGATTTGAAGCTTTTGGATGCAATAGAAACCTGTCCGAATCCCAAAGGTTTTACTGAAGAATTTCATTTGAATTTCTTCTGAATTCATTTATAATAGGACTTTGTTCTTTGAATAATGAGCCTGATAATACGATTTTGGCAAGTCCTGATAAACAAAACGGGCATGTTATTGTTGAATTATACGGTTTTATGAAGAGTTTTTACTTTAATTACTTGGGAATTTATTCAATAGATCTGAAAAAATCCACAAAGATCAAGGCTCATCAGTCTGCATTGAGTTTTCTTGAATTGAGCCCTACTGGAAATAAATTGGCATCTTCTTCAGAAAAAGTTGAATTCTTTAAAGAATTCTTTGATAAATTGAGATTTTCTAGGGAACTGTGATAAGAATTCATAATCCTTTTACTGGAGAACATTTGCAAGAATTGAGAAGAGGGCTGGAATACGCACAAATTTACTCATTATCATTTGATTATTCTGGGAAATGGCTCGCGATTTCTTGTGATAGTGGAACGATACATATTTTCAGTCTGAAATTAACTGAAGAGGAGTAAATTTCAAATAAATTTTATGAATTTTTATAGGATTTTGAAAGAAAAAAAACACTTGGTGAAGAAAATTTGAAAACTGAAGCCAAAAACCCGAAATCTAAGTATAATATAATGAATACACAACATTTTTTTATTATCTATATAAATAAAGATTGTGGTTCATGAAATACATTCTGCCTTATTTCGATTCTGAATGGAGCTTCGCGAAATTCAGGGTACAGGACACTAGAACAAAAGTGGGCTTCGGGCCTGATCCCAATTCAATCATTGTGATAAGTTATGAAGGAAACTATTATTCAGCAACTTTTGATCCGATTTTAGGCGGGGAATGCAAAAGGGATCTGTTTTTGAAGATCGAAGACAAAACCGAACCAGTTCAAAATTAACATGAATTCATTGTTTTTTAGAAAAATCTCAATTTAAAATATCTTAAAATTTAATTATTCTTAAAATAATTTGAAAAAAATCTCGATATAAAGAAAATTAATTTAATTATTCAATAATTCATGGGTTGATAACAAATTATGCCCAGAATTTCTACAAGAGGCACCCATAATAGCCTTCATTTTTTCCAGATAGATGTCTTTTTCCTTTTCTAAAATCGATTTCTTGTACTCTTTTCTGCATACAGGACATGTTTGATGCAAAATAATCCAAATATCTATACAGGTTTCATGGAATAAATGAAGACAATATAACTCTCTACACATATCATCGTTTGTGAAATCCTGTAAACAAATAGCACATTCCCGTGAATAATTAGAGTTTTTTTTGAAGAATTCTAAATTTTTTGCAGTGAAATAATTGTTTAGATCTTCTTTGGTTAATTTTTCTTCGTTATTTTCTCTATAAGTCCTTTCTCTTCTAAATTTGAAATAACTGTTGAGTAAAGATAAAAATATGCAGAGAAGTATTGCCGTTATCCCCAAAATTGAAATTGTATAGACGATATTCCTTAGTTTATTCTGTTCGATTTCATCGTTGAGATCAGAATTTTTCTCAGAAATCCTTATATTGATTGAGATTTCATCAGTTGTTTCATTCAAACGCTTGAAAGGCGCGAAAAGAATAAAGGATAAATGATCATCATAATAATAATAGTCTGGGAAACTGAAGTTTTTTTCGAAGTAATAAAAGCCTGCTGAATTCAAATAAACCTTATGTTCATTTTCACTCTCTTTTTCTATATTCATCACTTTGAGAAAAACCAGAAAATTACTGGTTTTTATAAACAATTGAGAATCGCTTATATTCTTCATGAAATTTGAATAAAAATACTTCATTTCTCCATTCTTCAATTGGAATTGATAATTCTCTCGGAGCTTTATCTCGTTTGGTTGAAGAATGAAGGCTTTATATTCGCACTCCGAATCTCCCCATATTTCATAGCAAGGAGTAGTTAAATTCCCAGTTCGCATGGTGATAAAATATTCAAGAAAATTATCAAATTCTTCAGAATTTGTGAATAAATTGAAGATTGTAAGATAAAGAACTTCTTCATGATTATAAAAGTATTTATTGTATTCTAAATAATGTGTAGTCTTTCTTGCAAAGAAGGATTCAAAATCGAATTGATCATATGGCAAAGCATTAGCATTAAAAGAATTATTCAAGTTTTCTGAGAAATCAGAACAATTTTCGCAATGATTTGATAGAGAAATCAAAGGAAAATTTGTTTTTGAAGTGATTTTTGTGAAGTTTATTTGAATGAAAACAGCTTCGGAGTCATTATGGAGAAATTTGAAAGATTTTTTGAATTTATTCTGTGAAAAATAACTGGAATTCTTTGAAGGGGATAGAGTTTCATTTGGTTCTGAATCAAAGTTTAAAGCCATATTCCGCAAATATGAACTAGGGTAAGCCAGAAAAGAAGAATTCGTAGAAACGAAGATTATCAAAAAACAGTGAAAAACATAAAAAAAAAGCATTTTCAAAATCAATAAAATAAATTTTCACTTTTTCCCTTTAATTTTTTTATATATTTTATCATGAAAATTCATTCATTAAATAGCACTCTTAGACATAATATCCACCATTGCTTCTTTTGCATTCCTTATCATTCGAGTTTTTCTGAGGAAGTAATAAAAGCTTATAAGAGGATTCACTGAGATACCATATGGAAGAAATCATTGAAGAAACTTCTCTGTAGCTTTATGAAAGAATATTGATCTTGTGAAAAGGGTTTTTTTTGATTTTCATTTCATTTGATTTTTTTTCAAATTTTATTCAATAAAAAAAAATTCAAAAAAAGTTGAACTCCACAAGCCTCTTTCAATTCCTCAACGTTTTTGTGAGCCATACGCCCAAGCAGATCTCCTTGAGAGAACCAAATCCCGGAACTCTTCTCCATTGTGTTTGGCGTACGTTATGGCCTTCGTCTTTTTTACCCATACCTCGAAACCTTCAAATATTTTTCAGAACAAGTTTCTGTTTCTAGGACCATTTCATTTGGACGAAGCCTTTGATGAATGTCGAGAATATATTGAATGGAACAGTTTTAGTTGAAAATTATGGCGATATGAACTTCATGAATTTACAGGAAGATTGGATAAATTTCTTAAAATCATCGTAATCGGATTTGAAAAAAATTGATAAAAGTCAAATTATCTTTAAGAATATCAGAAATTTTATATATCCCACACCATTCATATGATTCTAAAAGAATTTCTTCAGTCTTAAAGAATATTAGCAAGTTTAGATAACCCACACAATTCTAAAAGAATTTCTTAAGGTGTTCGTTCTACGACTCTCCTATCAGATCTAATAAAAATATGCTAAAGGAAAACCTGACAAAAACGAACAAAAAATAAAAATTCTTAATGGAAAGTAAATTTATTTGTTTATTTTAATTTATTTTGTTATAATTATTTTTGAATTTTTTTTATTTTCATAAAAAAATCAAATTTATAATAATTTTTCTTTTA
>JFJP01027577.1_pt1 | contig 10989 bp, 13 predicted proteins | sample 431651 | NCBI WGS metagenome assembly JFJP01 (sample SAMN02602958, study PRJNA72255) | Microbial mat metagenome, whole genome shotgun sequencing project. | biome: fresh water; feature: sink hole; material: water; isolation source: purple microbial (photo- and chemosynthetic) mats found in...
TAAATAAATGTTCATTTATAAATAAAAAAAAAATTTATAAAAAATACATCAAATCTTTCAGAAGAAAAAATGTTGTTATAAGAAAAACCCCAAAAAAAGCGAGGAAATAGATAAAAGAGGAATTTAGCGGACCTTCAGGACAGTCATATTCTTGGCATTGAATGAAATTCTGGCTAGAAATCAAAGAATTTACCGTAATTCCTGCTGTATAGAAGAAAAGGGAGAAAACTCCCTTCACTTTTATTTAAAGAAAATTATAAAAAAATTGAATTAAAAAAAACATAGAAAAATTTGAATAAAAACCTTCTAAAGAAGTGACGTTATCAAATATAAATTGATAGAATTTGCCAATGAATAACAATAAAAACCCCACTGTTATAGGAATCAATAGTGAGAAAGTAATCCAATAAATCCAGAAAACTTCTTTCCAACTCCAATTTATTGAATCATCACATTTTAAAGCAATAAAAAAAATTTGGCTATATAATAATAATTTCCCAACAAATTCAGCCTTTAAAATAAGAGTTTTTTAAGAAAAACTCCTTTTTTCTCTTACTAATTCAGAGAAAATGCCTAATTTCTTCAAAGATTTCAAATAAATCAAAAGAAATATGTTCAGGAATAAAGCTGCGAACAAAAGGAAACAAATGTAGATATATGAGTATTTTTTCTCTTGTAAATTAGAATAAACTAAGGCTTTGAAAAGAACCAAAGCTATTGTTTCTATCAAACTGCTGATTTCTAGTATTTCTTTATCACTTTATCGCAAAAACATTCAATTTTTATTCTAAAAATATCGTTTTCTTACTTGTAAATCCTTTTAGAAAGACAAATCTTATGTATGTAATAGAAAAAATTGAAGAAATCTGAGATCCAGTCAATTAGAAATATGATAATGCTGTTCAAATCAAATAGGAATTTCATAATAATCGCGAACATGAATAAATGTGCGAAAAAGTGGTTTTTCAGCGTTTTAAACATGAATAATTTCAATGAATACCTGTAAATAACCTCAAAATCTGTGTTATTTATCCCCTCTTCTCGATTTTCATTTGCAGTATTTAAATTATCAATGATTCTTGAATCGATTCTTTGATTATCTTCGGAAATTCTTTCAGGGGATTCTAGCTTTTGTTCTTCAATAAAAGATTGATGAAGATTTGCATGGTTTTCAAGCGATTGATGAAGATTTGCTTGGTTTTCAAGCATCCGATTGCCATGAAAAGAAATATTAAAACCATTTTCTTCGTTATTTTTATCAGGATTTTCAAGAGATTTGTTCTCTGTATTGATAAAACTGCTTAAATTACAAGAATTTTGACTGAAAAATGTTGGTTTTTTCTCTATAGTAGGTTGGTTCTTCTTTGGTTTCTGGTTTTCGAGGAGATTTTCTCTGGTTTTTAAAGGCAACATCGGCCAGGTTTTATGCTTTTGTAAGTTTGAATAACCAGATTTTGTAGGAAATTTTAAAGAAATAAAGCTTTTTTTTTGAAGGTTTTTTGTATTTAAAGGTGAAAACGAAGTGAAAATCCAAGGGTTTTCACGTTCCAATATAAATGATAAGCTTTTTTCATTTTTTTCTTGCATTAATATTTTTAACAATTCAACCTTTCTCAAAATTATTAAAAAAACTTAAAAAAAATATCCCTTTAAAATCACATTAAATGCATTTTCTTTTCTTTTTATATATAATAACTACCAATCTTCCCTCAATAAAAACTCAAATTACCCTTAAGCTTTCTCGATCTGAATCCTCAACCTTTCAATCCTCACAAAAGCGATTTCTCCAACAAATGAACCCAAATATAATAACACTTAGTAACATCTTCAATATTCATTACAATGTAAAGGTTTTTATCGGAAAACCCCCAAAAGAATTCAATTTGATTCTCGATACAGGTTCGAATTGGTTATGGGTGGGTTCAGATTCTTGTGAGAATTGCTATTCTTCAGGAATTAGCGATCTATACCATTGTTCTAATTCAATAAGCTGTATAGAAGATCGAAAGAATTCTATAGATCTTCATTATGGAATCGGGTATGTGAATGGCTATATCACAAGAGATCGTGTTTCATTTGATAAATCTGGGAATTTATCAGTTGAAGATCAAAAGTTTATACAAATACAAATGATTCAGGATATCAATCAACTAAAAGGGGAAGGATTGTTGGGAATTGGCAAAAAAGGCTATGAAACAAAGGCTCAATCGAATTTTATTGAAAATCTGATGAAACAGGGGAAAATTGAACATAATATGTTTTCTTTATATTTGTTAGGACATGAATGCAGAGAAGACTCAAGGATTGTTATAGGAGGGTATGATGAGAGTTTATTTGAAGGAAATATCACTTATGTCTATGGGATTAGTGATGAAATGTGGAATATACCAATAGAATCTGTGTTTTTCTCGATGGATAATATCGTTAAAAATATTGATTCTGTGTATAAAACCGCTTTGATTGATAGCGGCAGTAGCGAAATAGTGATGAATTCAACAGATTTATCACATTTTATCAACTATTTTAAATCATTGGGAATCGATTGTGAATTGATCAATAATTATCAGAATGTACCACAATTAACATGTGACGAATCTGATGAAAGACGCTATCCAGACTTTAACATAAAGATCAATAATACAATCTTCACAATAAAACCGAAAGAATATTTCGCGAATTGTTATTTTATTTCTTTTAAATATGTGTGTCGATTGCATTTTATCGTGGATAATTCATTGGATCTTGAAGAAATAATTATCTTAGGAGAAACATTTCTCAATGTTTACTATAGCATTTATGATCTGGAAAACAATAGAATCGGCTTGGTTAAAGCAATAAAATATGAGGAGTTTGAAAACTTGAGCACAAAGGAGGTGTTTTTCAAAGTGTTTGCTTTGATTATTGTTTCTAATATATTGTTGTTTTTAATGGAGTTTTTATGCGTGAATAAAAGGGTATGTGCGAAGATGGAAACGATTAATTTCATTGAGAAATTGTTCAGAAATTTCGAGTATTATCCAGAACTTTTGGTTGAAGAAATTAATCAAAAGAATGAAAACTAAAATGTTTTTTCTATAATTAACGCACATAATATGGAATTTTTGTTTAAAAAATAAGGAAAAATGGGTTTTTAAGATTTTTTTCAAGTAATTTTTTGCGCGAAAATTTTTTGTGTTATTTTCAAAAGAAAAACATTATAAATTAATCGCGAAATTCTTCATACTCATCGTCAAATCATCCTTTAAAACGATTAAATCCTTCAGAGTTTCTTTGAAATCGTCCATTATTTTATTCTTTTTCATCAATTCTTCAACAGAATCTTTTTTGATTCTACAAACCTTGATTTTATAGTTAATACTCTTCAAAATTGCTAAAACTAATAAATATTCGTTCATTTGAATAAAAATTACCAATAAATTCATTATCTTTCTCATTTAAAAGCTTTTCCAAATACTTTATTTTCTTTTCTAAGTCCTTTTTATTTGCATCGGCAATGGCTGGATCGAATTTCGGCTGGCTGTTTACTTGCTAAAAATCATTGAAAAATCTTTAAAAAAAATTCAGTATATAAATCACAAACTTCTATTAATTTATCTTTATCTGAAATCGCATAATTCAATTCTTCAATCTCCCTTTCTAGAACTTTAATCTTTTTTACATAATCTTCAAGCATCCCCTGTTTTTCTAGTTGTTTTCTCTTAGCATCTTCCAAGCTCCTTTCCAAATCTGTCACCATTTTCTTCGATTTCTCAATATTTTTCTCCAAACTCAACAATCTTTTATATAATTCATCATATTCCTTTTCTAAATTTTGAAGCTCATCTAAATAGATTTAAACTATAATTCTTTCTTTTATCAGAAAAATAAGACTTTTATGAGCTTCTCGCTTTTTCACATGGGCGGTTGCACCTGTAGAATCATCAAGATGTGTCAATTCTCTTTTTCCCTTTGAAAAAAAAAAGAAAAAAAGTCTTTTGAATTCTTTTATAATAATTATTTTACTTTAATAAAATTACGCATTTCATCAACAAATTCTTTTTTTGTATCATCTATTTTCGGTTTTAAAAGCTTACGATTGCCTAGGTTTCTTTTGTATTCATTTTGCATTGATTTTAATTTTTCTAAGAGGCCTTTAGGAGCTTCACTTGAACTGAAAGTCTTGAAATTTTCTCCGACTTTCAGAATATTATCATAAGATTTCAATTTCTTTAATTAAAAAGGAAAAAATAAAAGGGAGTTTTTCTTTGTTAAAAACCTTGTTTAAAAAATCGATATTTGAAATAACATCTTCTTTTTCCACATCGATCTCTTTCATTCTTCGTTTAATCCTTTCGATTTCATCAGAATTATCAATGATTTCTTTCTGTAGTTTTTCTTTATTATCCAATTCTAATAGATTTTTATTCAGATTTTCCAGTTCTTTTCGCAAATTTTCACTAAAATTAATAAAAAATATCATGGTTTTTTAAAAAATTAAAAAGAATTTAACGGTCCAGATTTCAAATTATTAAGGTTTCTTTGTTTTTCATTAGCCTGATTCATCAGGTTTCGCTTTTCGCTTTCGTATCTTTTAAGCAAAGCCTGTGTATCAGTCATTTGAGAAGAAAGAATTCCTAAAAACCCATAATGAATATGTTGAAAAGAAATTTATTTCAAAAAAATTAACAAACAAAAAAAATAAATGAGGTTTTACTATCCATTTCTTCTAATTCTCCTTGATATCGTTTAATCTGCATTTTATTCCTCTCATTTTCCAATGAAATATTCATCAATTTATCCTTCTCAGAAAAAACATCTGCCTTGCATATGCCATATTCCTGAATAGACTTCAGAATTTCATCAGTTAAATCTAAAAATACCTTTAAAAAAACTAAGAAAACTGCTCTTTTTACTAAATCCTTTCTCATAAATCTGAAGAAGATTCCTTTTATTAGCCAAAAAAACCTCAATTTTCCTCTCAAGTTTCTCAGGATCGCTCAAATAATTCAGAAACCCCTCAGAGTCCTTTAAATTATATAAATATTTCTCCCTAATACCTCCAATCTCTTTTTCGAAACTGTATCCTTTGAACTCTTTTCTGATTTTGTCATCTAAAAAATTCTCTAAATCCTTTTGATCTCTCAAGCTTTCTAAGCTCAACCAGCTGAAATGATACACGTTTTCTCTTTTGGGAGTCAAATCCTTTATCATTTCTTTATAATCTATTGTTTCTTCTTCTTCAGGAACCTGTGATTTTTCTGGTTCTGACTCTATTATTGCTGATTCTAATAGAATTTATAGATAAATTTGATGTTATTTTGAAAAATTAGAAGAACTTGGTTCGGATTTTGGCCGATTTAACAAATAAACCAGCAGCAGAGATGCTATTAGAATCACAAGAACTACTTGGATAAATTTAAGGGATTTATCATAATTGGATTTTAAGTGAAGGGTTTGATGAAAGGTGCTTGGGGTATCAGATTTCTTGGCTTTGGAAGTGACGATATATTTTCGTAAGGGATCAACAGAGGGGTGGTCGTTCCGCTGACGATCTGTGCTCTCTAAAACATCCATTGTGTATTTTACTGCAAAAAATTATGGTTTTTTGAATTTAAGCTCAAAAATTTTAATTTCCCACGAAATTTAACCTTTAAAAAATCAACAAAAATTTATAGTTTTTTTTGAAAACTTACCAAAATTTAAGGTTTTTAAATTTTTTCTTTATTTTTTAAATTAAAAAATTAATTTAAAAAACCAATCATTTCTTTTTTTGAAGAAAAAAAATAAAAATTCTCAATTCCAAAAAAAAAATTTGATTTTAATGGAAAAAGATTCCCAAATTTACGATGAAATGTACCATTTAGCTTCGCGATCCGATCTTCACAATAGAGCAATCGGCAGTATTGTCGGTGCATTTCTTGGTGATGCAATGGGGGCCGTTCTTGAATTCGACAATAAACTCACTGAACAAAAAATCAAAACCGCATTGAAAATGTGTGGAGGCGGTGTTTTTGAGTTGGCTCCTGGTCAAATAACTGATGATTCCGAAATGGCTTTGAGTTTGGCTAAAGGTTTGATTTCTGATCCATTTGTCTTGAATTTGGGGAAGATTGCGATGAATTATCGCATATGGTATGATTCTCCCCCTTTTGATATAGGAGATACCACAAGAAAAGCCTTGAAAGGATTAAGAATTGATGAACAAGATCCCAGAAATCTTGAAAAATTATATTTACAGGCTAAAACCAACAGTTTAAAAAATAATAGTAATTCTTTAAGTAATGGAGCTTTGATGAGAATCACCCCTTTGGCGATTTGGTGTCATAGAATGCTGGATTTTGACAATATCGAGCTTGCGATTAAACTAGAGAATGAGCTCACACATTCCAATGAAACTGTGCATAAAGCCAATAGTATTTATGTTTTAGCTATCAGAGAATTGATAAATAATAATGGAGATTACGGTATTGCTATAAAACACGTTGAGGAGCTCATGCAAACAAAAAATAAAGAAAAAGACTGGAAAGAAATCAGTATATGGTTTAAAGATGCGCATGATGAAAAGTATAATTTGATTCCAGCTTCTCCTCAAAACGGGTTCATTAGAATAGCATGGACTTATGCGTTTTCAGCTTTTTTAAACAAGGAAATGGATTTCACGAAAGGGATAAAAGATGTTTTGAAAAGAGGAGGAGACACTGATACTAATGCTTGTATTTGTGGTGGATTGATAGGGGCTTCTATTGGCTTTATTAATCTCCCAAAGGAAATAGTTATAAAGCTATTGGAATGTAAGCATATGACTCAGAAAAGACCAGAGCATTTGCATCCAAATAAATTGGTCGATTTAATCCCGAAACTGATAAAATATGCCCCTGAAACTCTTTTTTATAAAGGAGTGAGTTTTGAAACGAAATTGGGTGATTATAAAGAAATTTATAAGAAATTGGAAACAATTGCAGAGGAATCGAAAGAAAATGACAGGTTGGTGGGGTGTTTTTTGGGGAGTTTTTTGGCTGAGACAGAAAAAATTGGGAGAAAAAGGGTTAATAAACAGGAAATAAAAGAGGGAAAAGAAAGGGATTCTGATAAAAAAATTTGCGATCATAATTATAGTTTTATGATGAGATTATTGCGGAAAATAGTTTTTGATAAAAGCTCAAACAATATCATAAGGACTTATGAAATTTTATGGAAAAAACAAAAGAGCAGCCTTGATTTCCTTGTTTCTATGATTCCTTTGACTGTCAGTTTTTCATTTTTGGTGAAGAATTACATAGAAAGGATTAAAAAAAGTTTGGTTGTCAATGTTTTTCAGGAAAAAGGATGCAAAGAAGCATTGTTATGTTTTAGCTTTATATTAGGATCTTTATTAGATCAAGTAAAACCTAAAATTATAATGAAAAATCTTACAAAATTTATGGAGGATGAAATGAAAACAAACGATGATTTTAATTATTTATTTTCTTTGCTCGAAAATAAAGAAATCATTAAAAACAATCCCAAAGAAAATGATTGGAAAACTTCAATAATTTTGGTTTTTGATGTTTTGGAAAAGTTGGATCAACTAGATTTTACAGAACAAATCGAAAAATTAATTGAGGAAAAATATTTAGAAGGGAACCTTTGCGTTTATGGAGCTTTGGTGGGTGCTTATCAGGGGTTTAAAAAACTGCCCAAGAATAAAGTTGAAGAATTTTTGAAACGAGAAAGGATTGAAACACGGCTTCATTCTAGTAATTTGGTTTATTTTTTTAGAAAAGTTTCAAATTTCGCAACAAAAAATTGTTAATTTTAAAAATTCATTATAAATTATGTTCCCCGCGAATGATTAATTCGCATAAAAAACCTGCTTATTATTTAAAGAATATTTAAATTTAGAAGGACTCTTCAAGTTATTCCCCACATTTTCTCTTGTAGCCTTCATCAACTCCTTCACTTCACCCCCATTCTTCCTCACGATTTCCTCTTCTCCACTCCTTAAACTCTCCTTCATTCCCCCAGAATAATTTCTTTCAACTTTTTCCTTCTTATCTTTAGAAAAACCATCACCTTTCAACGGAACCCTCCCTGCTTCAAACCCAATTTTTTCTTTAAAAACCTTCTTAAACCTATTTATTTCTGATTTTTCCTCATGAAAAGTTGCTGATTCTGTTAAAAAGCTTAAAATTGGTGATGTGCATCTCTGTTTTATTTTTGTCCCATTTTTTGTTTCATACGTATTTCTAACGATTCCGATTAAAGGTTTTTGTTTATAAGATTCTTTCTGTGGTCTGCTTTCAAGAACATGAAGAGAAGAGCCCCAGACATTTTGAATGCCTTGGAGATCTCGTTTCTTTTGATGGGGTTTCGGAGCAATGAAGTCATTAATTAAATCACCTGCAAAGACTGTATCTCGACCCAAAGAATCCAATTTACTTGGGGAATTACGAAAGGATTGAGTTTTATTTTGTGTAGAAGTATTCATTTTCTTGTTTTTTTTAACAATAAAATTTTATTTAATTTTTATATTTTTTTATATTTAAAATGAAGAAAAATTCTGTTTTTATTAGTCTATTTTTTTTATGTGTAAATTTCTATTTAACATAAATAATTAAAAGTGAGCTCAAAATTCCATTTTTTCAAGTGTATTATAAGAAAAAAATGAAAAATATAGCTGTTTTTAAATAAAATCTTTCAAATAATAAAATCCTTCAAACTTTTATAAATTTCGTTTAATTTAAGTTTTTGTTTTGTTTTTATTATGCGTTTTGACTTTCTATAAGTTCCTTCGCCTCGCTGATCTTTTCTTTCAAACTTTCCTCATTCTCCAAGAATTCCACAATATCTTGAACCTCAAACACTGAGAAATCAATCAACATTCCTGTAATTTTTGGTGCCATTTCATCATCAGCATACTTTTTAATTCTCGGGAACAACAGATTTCCCAAAGTTTCTCTTTGTTTATTTTTGTCCAATTTCAAAAATTCAGTCATATTATCTCTCAAACTCACAGGTGCAGTTTGACCAACTGGATTAATCTGTTGTGTGACAGGTCCTTGCAAATTCTTCTCCTGAGCTGGTCCCATAGGTCCTCCTACTTTTGGAGGTCCTCTATTCACTGGTGGGTATTTTGTTTGTCTGTTGTTGTTATAAGGTACCCCCTTCTTTGCAAAAACAAATATTTTATTAATAAATCTATTTTATTGTATAATTACCCCTCTTGGATAAGGAGAAACATTTTGACCTCCTTGTCTTGGTGGATATTGTCTATGAGCGTTTCCTGGGAATCCACCTACTCTTTGACTTGGTGGACCACCGAATTCGAATCCACGTCCTTGTCGACCTTGATATCCCATATTATAATCAGGTCTGAATTGTTGGAATTGTTGGAATTGTTGGAATTGAGGTTGCATGATAGGCATCATAAATGGATTCATATCCATGCCCATACCCATGGACATTGGGAAAGATGGATTAGGGTTTTTATAGTATTTGAGCTCTTTGACCTTTTTGTTGTGTTCCTTCTTCAAATGCCAATTGATATAAACAACTTCATTTGCATAAAGACCACGGATTTCTGGACGTTCTTTTGCTTGAATGAAAGCAGTTCTTGCATCATCTTTTGCCTCGAAATTGACGAAACCTTGACGAGTGTCGATTCTGGCATCAGGAGAATCGTTGACAACGCAACTTGTGATCTTCCCAAATTGAGAAAAGGCCTTTTCAAGCTCATCTCTTTGAACAGTTTTCTTGAGACCTTTTGTGTAGAGATTCGTCTCATTTGAACGAGAGAACTTGCGTTCCTTCAAATGTTTCGTACGAAGGACTTTTTTCTCGGCCCAATTCACATAAAGAGTTGAATCTCCTGGATTGGAACCTTCGAATAGCTCTTTGTTGTTAAATTCATTCAAAGCATCTGCAGCATCATTGCTGTTCTCGAAGCAAATGAAAGAGAAAAATCTACCACTTCCATCAGTTTTCAACAAGAAACTAGTGATTGCTCTTTTGCCTCCTTGACCGAATTTTTCCTTTTTTAAAAAAATCGATTAATAAAAAAACAATCAATTAATTAATAAATACTCTTAATTCTTTCTCTAAATCCTTCAAATGTTGCTCTTCGGACTTGCCTTCAGGTGCTTTTGGCAAATTCTTCACATAGAGATTGTTTTTAACTATGTTATTGGGACGCCCTGATTTCGGGAGATATCTCTCGATAGTCAAAGGAATTTCATTAATGAAAATCTGGCCAATATGCAACAAACATTCATCAGCTTCTTTTTCGCTTTCGAATTGGACATAGCCATAACCACGAGATTCTCCATTTTCATCGGTGCTGATCTTTGAGCTGAAAATTTTACCATATTTTGAAAGAGCTTTATCGATATCTTGTATCTTGATGCTTTTGTCCAAGTCTTTGAGGAAGACGTTGGCATTGGTCGTGGCATCTTTCGGGTTCCTGTAATTGGTCACTCGAATAGGTCGGGACAGGATCACATCGTGATTACCAAAGGCTTTTGCTGCTTCAGCTAAGAATTATTTAGAATTAGATATTTAAAAAAAAAAAATAGGAATTATTATAAGAAGATGTATAGAGATTAATGGTGATCATATGATTGATGGGGATTGATGGGGATTGATGTGGATTGATGAATATTCGTTATTTTAAGAAGGATTAATAGTGATGAGTGGGTTTTAAAGGGGTGGGATCAATGAAAAAATTTTAAAAAGTAATTAAAAAATGAATTTTTACCATCTTTCTGATTATAGTAGGTAATGAAGCCGAAACCTCTGGATTTCCTGAGGAAACGGTCTCTCATGATCTTGAGCGAATAGATTAGGCCGAACTTTGAGAAATATGGGTAAAGGAACTCTTCAGAAATTTGTTCTTCAAGATCTCCAATGTATAAGGTTAAGAGATTGCTGAGTTGTGGAGCTGCTTTGTTGAATGAGGGAGCAAAAGGAGGTTGTGGACCCATGAAATTTGCCATGCCAGGGAAGGAAGGGTGAAAGTTATGATTCATTTTTTTT
>JFJP01040587.1_pt1 | contig 10989 bp, 7 predicted proteins | sample 431651 | NCBI WGS metagenome assembly JFJP01 (sample SAMN02602958, study PRJNA72255) | Microbial mat metagenome, whole genome shotgun sequencing project. | biome: fresh water; feature: sink hole; material: water; isolation source: purple microbial (photo- and chemosynthetic) mats found in...
ACATATTCGTGTAAAATGTTATCAGCAACCAGTTGCCAGGTATCACTCAAAAGCACTATTTACAGATACGAACCCAATGCAGTTTTCAAAAATGATTTAATGGATTGCAATAAACTCAACAACACAATACGTTTTTATATTACAACTCCACCAACTCACGGAACTTTGAAATTCAAATGGGATTTTGGAGATGGAAACACATCGACCGAAGCAGAGCCATTACATTCATTTGAATCTGTTTCAGGATGGGTTCCTGTAACACTTGTTGTAGAAAATCCTCCTTCAACCTGTAAAGATACCTATACTAAAAAAATTGAAATTTTTAATCCACCTTTGATAAAAATTGTAGGCGATACAACATATTGCCCTGGAGAATCTGTCATTTTAAAAGGATATGGAGCCGATCATTACAAATGGAAAATCAATGGAATAGATTACGAGGTTTCTGATTCAATTATTGTGGGTGCCCCGGGAGGTTTGGTAGAATTAACAGGCTTTACGAGCAATAACGAATGTTCAACAACTAAGTACAAAACTGTAATTGAAGAGCCATATTGGCCATTTACTACAACATCGGACACCATATTTTGCACTGGCGAAAAAATAACCCTGACAGCAAATGGATCTAGATCATATCGCTGGAGTTCTGAAGTCAAACCAGATTCTATCTTATCAGTTAACTCAAATCTGTTAGTCGAAAAATCGGGAAATTACATTGTTACAGGAACAAATCAAAATGGCTGTGAAAAAACTTTGAGAATTAATGTTTCCAAAGATGAATTACCCCTTGTTGAGTTTACTGCTAATCCTTTAATTTTAGACAGAAAGCATAATGAAATATCATGCTATATAGAACAGGAGCCAGGTGTAAATTACTTTTGGAACTGGGGCGACGATGAATCGCACACAACTACAGGAAATAACCCCACTTATCAATATCGAAATCTACCTGGTATTGGAGTAAAAACAATTACTTTGCTTGCTGTAAACGAAAATGGCTGTAGCAAAACCGACACAATACAAATCGTAGTTGAACCTTTTTTCCCGAATGTATTTACTCCCAATAACGATGAAATAAACGATACATTCCTCAGTGGAATTCAAACTCAGGTTATGGATCGAAATGGATGGGTTGTTTACAACGGAATTGAAGGCTGGAATGGAAAACTACATAATTCAGGAAAATACCTGACTCCGGACATCTACTTTTATTATGCTACATACACTGATATTTATAAGAAACCTCAAATTCACAAAGGTTATGTAACCTTAATAAGAACAAAGCAATGAAAAAAATATTCATAACTTGTTTTATAGGAATGCTTTCAGCCCACTTGAATCCGGTTTTTTCACAGTCCGACATAAGCATGGTAACACACTGGAACAACAGAGCCAATTACAATCCGGCCACCATTGCACGTCCCGATTATATTTATTTGTTTTCAAATGTGCGTAATCAATGGACAGGCATTTCAGGAGCGCCCAAAGTATTGAATGTACAAGCATCCGGTTACGTCGAAAGTTTAAAATCCGGGTTCGGAATTTCGTTGGTGGCTGATAAAATCGGACTTACACAGGCATTAAATCCTACTTTGTCCTATGCTTTCAGAATTCAGGATAAAAACGAAAATTTGTATTCATTGGGTATTTCGGGTGGAGTATTTTCAAGATCGATGAATGTTTCGGGATATGAACCGGAAAATATATCAGATCCTTTACTTTTAGCTGATTTTAAACACATTGTAAGTCCGGATGTAAATGTTGGGTTCGAATTTCAAAACCGATATTTTATCGGTGGACTTTCAACCACACATTTACTTTCAATTGGCAACGACAGTTTGTTCCTGAACTCAAATCATCGGTATGCGTATATGATATTTAAAAATACCGAATCAGACTATTTTAATTATCATGCAGGTATTCAATGTGTTAACAGAAGCAACTTTTTTGTGGTTGAAGGCAATGCAGGTGTTCGTTTCAAGCATCCTACAGGACTTTTTGCCGGACCACAGGAAATATTTGACATTGGTATAAGTTATAGAACTACACGTCAAATGTCGTTTCTTTTCGGAATTGTGCCACTTCCCGATTTACGGGTAGGTTATGCTTATAATGTCAGTTTTATTCCCGGTTATCAGGCCAATGGAACACATGAAATTATGTTAGAATATCGCATTCCGGTCAAAGAATTCAGTGAGGATAGTAATTCATGGTACTATTAAATAGCATTTAAGAATTACATTTTGTTTATTAAAAAATAATTAATCATTTAAACGCTATTTTTTGCATATAAATACAATTAAATTACCATTCAGGTGAAGGAGCATTTGAAATTATAAATAAAAATATCTACCTTTGTAACACTTTTACAGTAGGATAAAAAAACACAATTGTTATCTATACTGTGTGAATTTGATTTAAATTTGTAGCGTAAAATTATTATTTTAAATGAAAAAAATTTATTTCTTCCTGTTCTTTATTCCCTTTATTATTTACGCACAACCCAAAGCCGGATATTACAACACTGCTGTTGGAAAAGCTGATGCTGCTCTTAAAACACAACTTTATTCAATTATTTCAGCTGGTTACATTCCAAATAATTACGACTATTTATATACAATATATAGCACAAGTGACATAACTTCTACCGGAAATGTGTGGGATATGTATTCTACCTGTACATGGACACCGGGAATGAAAAAATGTGGAAATTATTCTACTGTTTGTGATTGTTATAACAGAGAACATTCAATACCTCAAAGTTGGTTTGACGAAGCAAAGCCCATGGTGTGTGATGCTTTTCATGTTTACCCAACAGATGGCAAAGTAAATGGTCAACGTAGTAACTATCCACACGGTGAATGTGCATCGGGCACTACTTTAGCTGGTGGTAGAGGTAAGTTAGGTAGTTCTACTTATGCTGGCTATTCAGGGACTGTTTTTGAGCCAATAGATGAATACAAAGGTGATTTTGCCAGAACTTATTTTTATTTTACTACTCGTTATATGGACATTCCTATAACAACTGGACCAACTGTAGGTGCTGTTTTTGGTAATACTTTCGGTGATTTAAAAAGTTGGTGTGTTGATTTGTATTTAAAATGGCATCGACAAGATCCGGTATCAGAGAAAGAAACTGTTCGAAATAACGCAGTGGAAGTTCATCAAAACAACCGAAATCCATTTATTGATTATCCTAAGTTAGCAGAACATATCTGGGGAACACAAAAAGGTGTACCATGGTCGTTCACTTCAGGAATTGATGAATTAAAAATCGAATGCTCTGTGTGGCCTAATCCGGTTCAGGATGTATTGAATATTAAAACCGATGAACAAAATTATTCATGCGTAATATTGAATATAAACGGACAACAACTAATTAAAGAACAATTAAGCGGAAACGGAAGCCTGAATATAAATAACCTTGACAATGGAATGTATCTTATCAAGGTTCAGGCTGGAAGCAGAACAAGCGTTAATAAATTCATTGTAAACAAATAGTTTTCAAGTAAAAAAGGAGAAATTGTAAAATAATTTTCAATTTCTCCTTTTTTTATTCATTTAGCAGTCAAATTCAATATTCAATCAATTTGTTTTGTAACATCTTTGTAATATTTTTGAAATATTATTTTTTTGTTGAATATATTACAACTAATTTTAAGTAATTTTGCACCAAATATAAAAAAAAATAAAATGGATACTATTTACATTGTAATTGTACTCACGTTATTAGGTTTAGCAGCATTAGATTTGGTTGTAGGAGTAGCCAACGATGCTGTTAATTTTTTGAATTCCAGTATCGGATCTAAAGTTGCACCGCTTTGGGTCATTCTTACAGTAGCCTCTATTGGAGTTTTAATTGGGTCGTTATTTTCAAGTGGAATGATGGAAATTGCACGAAGTGGGGTTTTCCATCCGGGCATGTTCACTTTTCCTCAAATCATGATGCTTTTTCTGGCTGTAATGGTCACTGATGTAATCCTTTTGGATGTATTTAATACTTTTGGGTTGCCTACTTCAACTACTGTTTCATTAATTTTCGAATTGTTGGGTGCCGCAATAGCTGTAGCTTTAGTTGATATCTGGAGAACCGATTCTGGTTTTCTTATAGAATATATAAATTCGGCCAAAGCGCTGACAATAATTTCAGGGATACTTATTTCAGTAGTTATTGCTTTTGTATTTGGATCGGGCATTATGTGGTTATCAAGGCTATTGTTTTCATTCAAATACAAAAAAAACTTCAAATATATTGGCTCAATTTGGGCCGGACTTGCACTTACTGCCATTTCGTACTTTGCCATTTTCAAAGGATTGAAAGGAACCACACTTATTTCAAAAGACTCTATACATTTAATTTCAGATAACCTCGGAATTGTTCTGCTTTACACAATGTTAGGCTGGACAGCCATAATGGCTGTTTTACAACATATTTTCAAGGTAGATATTCTTAAAATAATAATTCTTGCCGGTACGGCAGCATTAGCTCTATCTTTTGCAGGTAACGACCTTGTAAACTTTATAGGTGTTTTTATGGCCGGATTAAGTTCGTTTGAAATTGCTTCTGGAGTAGTTGCATCGGGTGGTTCGGTTGACACATTAATGATGAGTCAGTTATCAGATCCTGTGAATGTTGATTGGCGATTCTTGTTTGGAGCAGGGATTATTATGGTTTTGGCATTGTGGTTTTCAAAAAAAGCAAAAACTGTAACTAAAACTGAAGTAAATCTTTCCCGACAAAGTGACGGAATAGAACGTTTCTCATCAACTGGAGCTTCACGTTCATTGGTTAGGAATGCGATAACCGCAAGTAAATTTGTTGAAAAAGTTACGCCCAAAGCTTTGACAAAATTCATTGAAAAACAATTCAAACCATTATCTGACCATGAAGTAGGTGATGCTTCTTTTGATTTAATACGTGCTTCTGTAAATCTTACTGTTTCGGCTTTACTAATTTCAGCTGGTACTTCACTTAAACTCCCGCTTTCAACTACTTATGTTACTTTCATGGTGGCTATGGGCTCTTCACTTGCCGATCGTGCGTGGGGACGTGAAAGTGCAGTTTACCGAATTACAGGAGTTCTCACAGTAATCAGTGGATGGTTTATTACTGCTTTTGTGGCGTTTACAGTGTCTGCATTGGTTGCATTTGCATTGATGTACGGAGGAATTTATGCTGTAATTGGATCCATTGCCTTAGTCATATTTCTATTTTTCCAATTTACACGTATTCATAAAAAACGCATGAAAAATGAAGAAAAAGAAGATTATATGGTTTCAAGTGAACATGAGATAGTGGTTAACAGCACTAATCAAATTGAAAAATCTGTTGAAACTACTATGAAAATTTATCAGGGAGTAATCGAAGGACTATTTAATGAAGATAGAAAAAGCCTGATGAAACTTTACAAATTGGCTGATGAATTACATGGAGAATCGAAAAGAAGACGTGCATACGAGGTACTTCCTACCTTACAACGACTTGATCAAGATTCTCTTGATACCGGACAGTATTACGTTCAGGCAGTTGATTATTCATACGAAATTTCAGTTTCTTTGCGTTACATAACCGAATCGAGCTATAATTTTATTGATAATGCGCATGAAGGTTTTAACAAGGAACAAATTGAAGATTTATCATTATTAGGTCAAACATTTACTTCTGTTTACCGCGATTTCAACAAAATGATAAAAAACAAAGATTATTCAGGGTTAGAAAGAATAAAAGAACGGCGTGCTGAGATTCTTGATTTATATGCCGAATTGGTTAAAAAACAAATCAAACGTACCAAAGAAAAAGAAAGTGGTACCCGAAACAGCATATTATATCTTAATATTCTGAATGAAACCAAAGTAATGGCCATGAAATCTGTAAACCTGATGCGTGCACAGATGAATATGTTTTATTCTGACACACACAATTAAAATATTTAATAAAAGCACGAATGCTTTTGGTATAAAATAAAATTGAAAAAATTAAAATAGCGGGTGAGAAATTACCCGCTTTTTTAATTGTCAAAATGGGTGAAATAAATCAAAAAAAAAGGAAGTATAGCAGGTTTTAATCAAAACTATAGTCTTTCAAAACAAAAATAAAATTGGGTATTAACAAAATTTTCTCTTCTGGAATAAACAAAAACATGAAAATCGTTGTTATGAAAGTAGTTTTTTGATTATTTTTCTAAGAATGTAAATAATAGTAAATTTGCAGTTCAAAAAATAATTACAAGTTGATTTAATTTTAAAAAATTGAGGAATAAAAAAACTCCTTGAAGAGAAATTTCGAAACTGAACAATTGAATTTATGGCAGAACTTATATTACACGAAGTAACCCAGGCAGATTATAAATACGGATTTACAACAGATATTGAGACAGATATTATACCAATTGGCCTCAACGAGGATGTAGTCAGGCTCATTTCGGCAAAGAAAAAAGAACCCGAATGGATGCTCGAATACAGATTAAAAGCCTACCGAAATTGGTTAACAATGAAAATGCCGGAATGGGCTCATCTCAATATACCCAAAATAAATTATCAAAGTATATCGTATTATGCGGCTCCCCGAACCAATGGACCTAAAAATCTCGACGAAGTTGATCCTGAATTATTGAAAACATTCAATAAATTAGGTATTCCTCTCGAAGAACAAATGGCTCTTTCGGGAATAGCTGTAGATGCCGTGATGGACAGTGTGTCTGTAAAAACAACATTCAAAGAAACTCTTGCTGAAAAAGGAATCATATTTTGCTCTTTTAGCGAAGCGGTGGAGCACCATCCGGATTTGATACAGAAATACATGTCCTCGGTGGTTCCAATTACCGACAATTTTTTTGCGGCTTTAAACTCCGCCGTTTTCAGTGATGGGTCTTTTGTCTATATACCTAAGGGTGTTCGTTGCCCCATGGAGTTATCAACTTATTTCCGCATTAATGCCATCAATACCGGTCAGTTTGAACGCACTTTGATTGTAGCGGATGAAGACAGCTACGTATCGTATCTCGAAGGCTGCACTGCTCCTACCCGCGACGAAAATCAACTTCATGCAGCCATTGTAGAAATAATTGTTCATAAGAATGCAGAAGTTAAATATTCAACTGTTCAAAACTGGTATCCCGGCGATAAAGAAGGTAAAGGAGGGGTTTATAATTTTGTGACAAAACGAGGTATCTGCAAGGGCGAAAACTCTAAACTATCATGGACTCAGGTAGAAACCGGATCAGCTATAACCTGGAAATACCCGAGTTGTATTTTACAGGGTGATAATTCTTCTGCCGAATTTTATTCGGTAGCAGTAACTAATCATCATCAGCAAGCCGATACAGGTACAAAAATGATTCACTTGGGGAAAAATACCCGCAGTCATATTCTCTCAAAAGGAATTTCGGCCGGAGTGAGCAACAACAGTTATCGCGGACTTGTTCGAATTGGTGTAAATGCTGAAAATGCCCGCAATTACTCCCAATGTGATAGCTTATTGCTTGGTGATAAATGTGGGGCACATACATTTCCGTATATGGAAGTGAATAATGAAACTGCCATAGTTGAACATGAAGCTACTACATCTAAAATCAGCGAAGATCAGATATTTTATTGTAATCAGCGTGGAATTTCGACTGAAGACGCAGTAGGACTAATTGTAAACGGCTATGCCAAAGAAGTACTGAATAAACTACCTATGGAATTTGCCGTGGAAGCTCAAAAATTGCTTCAGATTACATTGGAAGGTAGTGTGGGATGATTTTTTAACCACAATAGACACAATAGAATATAATGAACTCAAAATATCAAACCAAAAAATCAATAAATGGTTTATGTTATGAGATTCTAAATGCGGCAATTGAAGTCCATAAAATTCTGGGTCCAGGTTTATTGGAGTCAATTTACGAGAAATGTCTTATATTTGAACTTGAAAGCAAGGGGTTGAAAGTACTATCTCAAATTCCATTACCTTTAATTTACAAAGGTCATTTTCTAGACACTCAATTAAAACTGGATTTACTGATAGAAGATATAGTTATTGTAGAATTGAAAGCGATTGATAAGTTTATACCTATTAACGAAGCTCAACTTCTGAGTCATTTACATTTACTTGATTTGCCGAAAGGAATTTTAATCAACTTTAAATGTGTAAACATAATAAAAGAAGGTCAAAAAACTTTGGTTACAAAAAGATTTTTTGAACTTCCGGATGGATATTAATTAAATAAATTAAAAAATAAATTTGACACAATATTTTTTATTAGCATAAAAAATTAAAAATAATTTCTATTGTGTCTATTGTGGTTAAAAAATATGCTCGAAATTAAAAACTTACATGCCAATATCAATGGCAAAGAAATATTAAAAGGGTTGAATCTTACCGTAAAACCCGGTGAAATTCATGCAATTATGGGACCAAATGGTGCCGGAAAGTCAACTTTAGCATCAGTGCTTACCGGTCATCCTTCTTTCGAAGTAACTCATGGAACAGTTACGTTTCAAGGGAAAGATTTACTCGATTTGCCAGCCGAACAACGAGCTAATGAAGGAATTTTCCTTAGCTTCCAGTATCCTGTGGAAATTCCGGGAGTAAGTATGGTAAATTTTATGCGTACTGCCATCAACGAACAGCGTAAATACCGTAATCAGGATCCAATTTCAGCAACAGATTTTTTACGTTTAATGCGTGAGAAAAAAGAATTAGTGGAAATGGATAATAAACTCACCAGCCGTTCTGTTAACGAAGGGTTCTCAGGAGGTGAGAAGAAACGAAACGAAATTTTTCAAATGGCCATGCTCGATCCTGCATTGTGTATTCTTGACGAAACCGACTCAGGCCTTGATATTGATGCACTTCGCATTGTTGCTAATGGTGTAAATAAATTGAAACGTGCTGATAATGCAACCATTGTAATTACTCACTACCAGCGCTTACTCGATTATATTGTTCCTGACTTTGTACATGTGCTATACGATGGAAAAATAGTAAAAACCGGAGATAAAAACCTGGCACTTGAACTCGAAGATAAAGGTTACGACTGGATTAAACAGGAAGTAGAAGTAGAATAAATCCAGCCCTCTTTTCATCAGGGGGACTTATAATGATTTATTAAACAAAATAAAAAAAATGAAAACTCAAGAAATACAAGTCGAAGCTAACTCAAAATCTGCCGTGGGAGATTTAGGGGGCATCGAATATATTAATTTATATAAAGAACATCACGAACAAATCAAGGCTCATTCTGCTCCTGTGATGAATGCTTCGAGAGATGCATCTTTTGCTCTTTTTGAGCAAATGGGCTTCCCTACAACAGCGCTCGAAAATTACAAATATACCGATTTGAAAGAACCTTTGTCGGCAGAATATGGATTGAATTTGAACCGGTTGAAAATTCCGGTAAATCCTTATGAAGTTTTTCAATGCGATGTTCCGGGAATCAAATCTTACCTTTATTTTGTAGTGAATGATGCGTTTTATCCGGTTAGAGATACACGCAACGACGAACTTCCTGAGGGAGTAATCATTGGTAGTGTTTGCGAGATTGCAAATAGCCATCCTGAGTTGGTCGAACAGTATTTTGGCAAAATGAGCTCCACCAAAAAAGATGGTTTAGTGGCTTTCAATGGCACATTTGCGCAGGATGGATTCTTTATGTACATACCTAAAAATGTACAACTTGATCGTCCAGTTCAATTGATTAATATTATGCGTTCGGATGTTGATTTTATGGCCAACAGTCACAACCTGATAATTCTGGAAGAAGGTGCTAAAGCACAGTTATTGGTGTGCGACCATACTATTGACGATGTGAAATTTGCCACTAATCGGGTAACTGAGGTTTTTGTAGCCAAAAATGCAACTTACGAACACTATAAACTTGAAAATACGCACATCAGAACTACCAATTTATCAACACTATTGATTGATCAGAAAGAATCATCTAATGTGTTAGCCAATATAATTACACTTCACAACGGCATTACCCGAAACAACATTGAAATTGATGTAAACGGTGAACTTTGCGAAACAACACTTTGTGGCATGGTGATAGGTGACAAAAAACAGCAGGTAGATAATTTTACATCAATAATTCATAATAAACCGAATTGCAACAGTACCGAATTGTTTAAATATGTACTTGATGATTTAGCAAAAGGGGGCTTTACAGGTAAGCTTTACGTGGCTCGCGATGCTCAAAAAACAGCAGCATTTCAGACTAATAAAAATATTCTGTTAAACCGTACGGCTAAAATGAGGACAAAACCTCAACTCGAAATTTATGCCGACGATGTAAAATGTTCTCACGGTGCTACCATCGGACAGTTAGACGAAAAGGCAATGTTTTATATGCGTTCACGTGGTATACCCGAAAAAGAAGCGCGTCTTTTGCTGATGTTTGCCTTTACAGCCGATGTGATTGAGTATATCCGGATAGATGCACTTAAAGATCGTATGAAATTGTTGGTTGAAAAACGATTACGCGGCGAATTATCAAAATGCGAAGGCTGCGTTATTTGTCAGTAATATTCAGAGAAAAAGAATTTTAAGTCAAGACAGTTCATCCATCTTTAAACTTGACTTGTGATTTTAAAATGATTGTAGAATAAATATAAGCGTAACTATCGGTTGCGCTTTTTTGATAAATAAATTCCATGTTATTTACTCCTGAAATAATAAGAAAAAGGCTAAAAAAGCATCTTCCGGGTCTATCATCACACCTAAAAATGGCTACGGCATCACGTGTTGCCGAAATTGAAAATAAGCAGGGGAATTACGATAGTGCCAAAAAAAGTGCTGTAATGATATTGCTTTTTCAAGATGTGGGGAAAATGAAAGTCATTTTTATACGCCGGAGTTTCTATGTTGGAATTCATGCAGGGCAAATCGCATTCCCGGGTGGAAGGTTCGAAGACTGTGATGTATCTGTACAAAATACAGCCCTACGCGAAATTGAGGAAGAAATAGGGATTTCTGCCAATAAAATTGAGATACTCGGACAACTAACT
>JFJP01044166.1_pt1 | contig 10989 bp, 11 predicted proteins | sample 431651 | NCBI WGS metagenome assembly JFJP01 (sample SAMN02602958, study PRJNA72255) | Microbial mat metagenome, whole genome shotgun sequencing project. | biome: fresh water; feature: sink hole; material: water; isolation source: purple microbial (photo- and chemosynthetic) mats found in...
GCATGGGAGACTATGTGGGAGAGTAGGTCGCCGCCGAATTTCTTGCCAACAAGCCCCTGCACGGTTCTCTACCGGCAGGGGCTTCTTGCGTCCTGGCGGGAGGATATTCTTGATCTGTACTTCCCGTGTATTTTCGATCTTCTTTTCAAGATTACTTTGATAATCGAATTGACAGGATGTATTGTGCTATTCTATAAATTCAAGAATATGTGATAACACTCTTCCCTTCCGCATTACTTTCTCATTTGCTACCTCTATTCCTATCCCTCACATGAATGTACACGGCAAACACTATCGAACAATCTGGCTTGATGAAAATAATCCAAGGCAACTGCAGATAATCGATCAACGTTCACTACCCCACAGATTTCTCATCGAAACACTCCACTCGGTGGATGATGTCATTGGAGCGATTGCCGATATGCATGTCCGTGGTGCTGGCCTGATTGGAACCGCGGGAGGCTTCGGGGTATATCTTGCCTGTCTTGAGGCACAGCGAAAATCAGCAGATTTGTTTATTGAATCGGTCATTCTTGACGCATCGCGACTCGCCGCCAGTCGGCCCACAGCCGTTAACCTGCAATGGGCCGTTAACCGCGTTCTCGACTCACTGAAAACCTTCATTGGCTCACCCGACGATTTTATAAAAACCGCCCTTGATACCGCCCAGGCAATTGCTGACGAAGATGCAGAATTCTGCCGCCGAATCGGTCAACACGGCAAAAAACTAATTGAGGATATAAGTCTTAAGAAGAATGGCCAAACCGTCAATGTTCTCACTCATTGCAACGCCGGCTGGCTCGCATTTGTTGATTTCGGTACCGCCACTGCTCCTATCTATGCCGCATTTGAACAAGGTATTGACATCCACGTCTGGGTTGATGAAACACGCCCCCGTAATCAAGGAGCCAGCCTCACCGCCTGGGAACTCGGTCAACACGGGGTTCCATACACAGTTGTGACTGACAACGCTGGAGGTCATCTGATGCAGCATGGGATGGTTGACATGGTGATAACTGGCACAGACAGAACAACATATACAGGGGATGTGGCCAATAAAATTGGGACCTACCTGAAGGCTCTCGCAGCCAAGGATAACGATATTCCCTTCTATGTCGCACTCCCCTCCTCAACCTTTGATTGGACTCTTCGTGACGGTATCAGAGAAATTCCAATTGAACAAAGAGATGGTGATGAAGTGAGATATATCCAGGGTCTTCATGAAGGTGAAATCAAGACCATTCTGCTTACTCCGATTGACAGCCGAGCCGCCAATTATGCCTTTGATGTCACTCCCGCAAGGCTTATTTCTGCTCTCATCACCGAAAGGGGTATCTGCAGCGCTTCCGCAGAAGGTATTTTTTCTCTCTATCCAGAAAAACGCCGATAGACTTTCTGTTTCCCAATCTTCAAGGAACAACAATGCCACACGCCCTCGCTTCAGAACGCCAGATGATTGCATCCTATGGCAGGAAGTTGATTGATCACTCTCTCACCAAAGGCACCAGCGGCAATTTGAGCATTTTCAATCGGGACCAAGGCCTCATAGCCATAAGCCCGAGCGGTCTTGATTTTCATCAAACCGCACAAGAAGATGTTGTTGTTCTGGATCTCTCAGGAAATATCATCGATGGACAAAGAAAACCCTCTTCAGAATGGCCACTCCACAAAAGCATTTACGAAAACCGCGTTGATGTCTCTGCAGTCGTTCACGCCCACTCGACCTTCTGTACCGTCTTAAGTTGCCTGGGCTGGGATATGCCCGCGCTGCATTATATGATCGCCCTTGCCGGCCCCAGCGTCAGATGCGCCAGCTACGCGACATTTGGCACCGCAGAACTCGGGACCAATGCAGTATCAGCAATGGCTCAACGGAATGCAGTCTTTCTCGCCAATCATGGGCTGCTTGCTGCAGCTTCAGATCTAGCTCAGGCTTTTCATATCGCTGAAGAAATTGAATTCTGCGCCGAACTGTACTGGCGCTGCAAATGCATAGGTACGCCAAGAATCCTTAATGATTCAGAAATGACTCGGATGAAAGATCTTTTCCAGTCGTATGGCCAAGGCAATAACGCTGAGGTAAAAACGCCTACGAAGAAAAACCCCAGTTGACCTCATCCTGAACCCTGCAAATGGAATCTTGACGCTCGACTGGACGATCAGGTATTTTACAGCTTCTTTTCACCACAGTTTAATAACGTTTCGACAGGTACCTTCATGTCATTCCCTCAAATGCTCACGGTCCTCATCCTTGCTGCCGGCAAAGGCACCAGGATGAAGTCAAACAAGGCAAAAGTCCTTCACGAGGTGTTCTACTCGCCGATGATACACCATGTCGTAAAGGCAGTGCTTCCCCTTGGTCCATCCCGCACCATCGTAATTGTCGGCCACCAGCAGGACGAGGTTCGAAATGCGCTGCAGGACTTTCCTGTCGAATTTGTCACCCAGAAAAAGCAATTGGGTACCGGCCATGCCGTATTGATGACAGAACAGGCCCTGTCCGACACACAGGGCTCCGTCATGATCCTCTGCGGTGATACGCCGCTCATCCAACCAAAAACCTTACAGGAGATGTTCGATTATCATAACGCCTCTTCCGCCACCCTGACCCTCATGACCACCAATCTCGATGATCCGACCAATTATGGCAGGATATTGATTGACCTAGACGGGCGACTATCTGGAATTGTTGGAAAAGGATTTTCTTTATGATGCCTTGCACCGGGTCGGCACAGACAACAGCCAGGGCGAGATGTATCTTACTGATATAGTTGCACTCGCGGTGACCGGAGGACACAGGGTCGAACGCTATGTAACCCCCAACCCTCAAGATGTCCTGGGTGTCAATTCCCGGGTCGAACTGGCGGCGGCCCATAAGGAAATTCAGCATCGGCGAAACACGGAACTGATGCTCCAGGGCATAACCATGCATGGCCCTGAAACCATTTCCGTAACCGCAACCTCCTCCATCGGCAAGGACACTTTACTCATGGCAGGCGTACATATTCAAGGAGCGAGTACACTTGGTGCATCTTGCCGCATCGAACCTGGGGTTATCCTGCAAAACTGCAATCTTGGCGATAACGTTAAGATTGGCGCATACAGTATTCTCGAGAATTGCACCCTACCTGCAGAAACAATCCTTGCCCCCTACAGCCGGCGGTTCTCAGATGCCAGCACCTGAGCAGATATGACGCCCAGGAACTCAATTTCTATGGTTTTTATATTTTTCAGACTTGACGGAGCAGAATATGAGCAACCTTAAAACAATGTATTCAACCATTCTTGGTGATCATTTTCCGATGGAGATGACAATCTCATTTGACGATCAGGTTTTAGTCTATCGTAAAAAAACCTGGAAAATTCAGCAGGATGACGGCCTTGTCGACGAACGAGGTGTCCGCTATGGCGAGAATCCTGATCAAGAGGCCGCTCTTTACGAACTGGTCAACGGCAATCTGCTCCTCGGGGAATGCTCATTTATACAACCCGGCAATGGACTAGTCTCGGCAATCCAGGTCGAAGACATGCTGCAGGTCGGTAAACACCCGGGCAAGATCAACCTGACGGATATCGACAACGGCCTCAATATCCTCAAATACCTGATGGATAAACCTGCCGCTGTCATCCTCAAACACAATAACCCATGTGGCGCCGCTTATGGCGAGAGCCTGGCAATTGCCTTTGACAGGGCCAACCGTTGTGACCGCATCGCAGCCTTTGGTGGTGCTGTGGTCATGAGTCGAGACTGTGATCATGACACGGCTGAACTCCTTGCCTCAAATTATCTGGAGGTGGTCTGTGCGAAAAGCAAGAACTTGCGAATTATAAAAATTGCCGCCATCGACCGCCTGTCCGACTTTGAAAAATTCCGTTTTGTCGATTTCAAGAGCCTTATAGACGGTGGTATCATTGTCCAGCAGTCGGCAGTGAATTCCATCCGCACACCGGCAGACCTGAAACCAGCCAAGGCAACCTGGCAAGGCAAGGAGTATCTCTGTGAACGCCAGCCCACCCAACGGGAAATTGACGATATGCTCTTTGGCTGGGCTGTGGAACATGGCGTCACTTCAAATTCAGTGCTCTATGTCAAGGATGGCTGCACGGTGGGAATCGGCACAGGAGAACAGGACCGGGTGGGCGTTGCCGAGATAGCTGTCCACAAGGCCTATATCAAGTATGCGGACATGCTCTGTTATGATACTCACGGCATACCCTACGCTGATCTGGAACTGGCCATCAGCAGAGGTGAGCGCGACAAGTCAGAAAAGGCTGCTATCGACAAGCAGGTTCAAGACGAAAAGGCCGGAATCCCTGGCTCGGTAATGATCTCAGACGCTTTCTTCCCGTTCAGAGATGGAGCGGATGTCGGCATCAAACAGGGTGTCTCGGCCATCCTCCAGGCAGGTGGCTCAATGCGAGATTTTGAAACCATCGAGGCCTGCAATGAGGCGAATCCGCAAGTGGCCATGATGTTTACCGGGCAGCGATCGTTTAAACATTAAGATCTGGAAAGATCACAGGGCTTGTTTGCTTTTTTATCCGAAACCGGATGGCACAGCAATATGTCGTCCGGTTCAAGGAATAGCTTCTGCCCTTCAATTTCATCGGTTATTCATGAAAGCAAACAAAACAGGATTCGCCCGGATTTTGGCGGCGTTTTTTTACTCGGCTGATGGCATTGGAAGCACATTTAAAAATGAGGCGGCTTTTCGTCAGGAACTGCTTCTGTTCATCGTCCTACTGCCCATCCTCTACTATCTGCCGATCCCTCTAGTATCCAAGTGCCTGTTGTTTGCGGCCAATACCTTGGTACTGATTGTTGAACTGCTCAATTCCGCAGTTGAATCGATTGTCGATCTCGTTTCTCCCGATTACAACATCTATGCCAAACGAGCCAAGGATATGGGCAGCGCGGCTGTCCTGTTCTCACTTTTGTTGGCAGCGATACTGTGGGCCTGTGTACTCTTCCCCCTGATCAAGTGACATTACACCTCAACCCAGCGTTGTTCTTCCATTGAGACCAGACAAGCCTCACAGACACGGACGGCAGACAACCCCTCTTTGCCTGTAATCGGGTTCGGCCTGCGGCCTTCAAGAAAATCCCGCCAATCCTGCAGAAGGTGCAGGATTGTAGGTTCTTGAACAAAACTCCGTCGTTCGCTCACAGTATTACCGATTATGATTTCGAGACCGGCATGAATCTGATCGCCATGTAATTGACCTCCCTGACAAACGAACTCAAAGCGGCCGGTCCTGGCATTTCCAATCTTGCTCACATCGACCGTCCCCAGCACACCATTTTCCATTTCAACGCTCACAAGTACCAGATCTTCCAGGACTTTGGCGTGAATTTGCCGACCTTGAGCCATGACCCGTTTTATCCTCAGACCGGTAATGGTCTTCAGGGCATCGAAAACATGAACTGCAGTATGAAACAAAACACCGGCACCGGCTGCGTTCCTGTCGTCATGCCAGGTGAGTGTTGAAGGTTCTAGCCTCTGATTGGCGTAGAATGAGTAAATCTGACCCATTCCCGGCAAAGCGGCACGCAGGGCCTGTATCACCGGATTATAGCGCAGTGTCTGAGCAACTGTTAGACTAACCCCGGCTGCGTCCATAATCCGCAGAATTTCCTCCGCCTCCTTCACGTTTCTAGCCAGCGGTTTTTCAATCAGCAATGGTTTGGATAACCTGGCACATTCCCGAGCCACCTCAAGGTTCAATGCAGGTGGGGTAACGGTAATGACGCCGTCAACGTTTGGTTCAGCAATCAAAGATCGCCAATTTTCATAGAAGGTCGTGTGCCAATTGTTCGCCTGCTCACGCCCCAGGTCTCTCGACTGTCGTGAGATGCCAGCAAGCTCAACCCCGGCAAGATCGCGAAAAATGTGTTGGCCATATCTGCTGCCATGCCTACCTGTGCCAATAAGCGCTATATTTTTCATACATTCAAATCAGGTACCCGGTACGAGAATTTTCTGCCTGGATCACTCCGGTCGATACATTCAGGAAGATACAGTGCGGAAGAAAATGACGTAGCCTGCCGCACCGAGGGAAAACATAAGAAGACTGAAAAGAACAATAATGGAGAATATTTTCCTGATTATTTTAAATCCCATAGTCCGGGACATTTGGTTGTTATTTTTTCGCCCCTGACGACCCGCTTTTTTCTTTACGGTCATATTCCGCCCTTAATCAAACAATGCTTTGAGTAACAATAAGATCGCAGCAATCCGCTACTTTTCTCGCCTGAGAACATACTCGGCAAGCCCCTGCAAGACGGCAACATCCTGCAATGATACTCTCTCAGTAAAAATCTCCAGTTGTTTAACTGCGATAGAAATAGAATTCTCCGCCCTTTTTCGAGTGCCCGTAAACCCACCGTATTTATCTATCAAATTATACACTTCGTCAAATGCATGTCTTCGTGCCGAATCATCAGCGAGTATGGCGAGCAAACGCTCACGGTCCTTTTGGTCTGCTTGATGAAGTGCCAGTATCAGTGGCAGGGTCATCTTTCCCTCTGCAAGATCGTTACCCACCGATTTTCCAGTCTTGTTTGCATCCCCTTGATAATCCAGGAGGTCATCGATCATCTGGAATGCACAGCCCAACTCGGTACCGTACACACACATGGCCCGCCGCTCCAAGGCTCCACCCCCAGCACAGACGACACCTATTTCACAGGCAGCAGCAATGAGCATTCCTGTTTTTCCTATAATGACATCATGATAATCACTCTCCGAGAGGTTATATATACCCGCATTGCGAAGCTGCATGAATTCACCGTCTACCATCCCGGTAGCCGCACCGGAAAAGAGGGCGAGAGCATCTCGACCGCCTATCTGCCCCACTATAGCCATTGATCTGGCATGCAGAAAGTCACCGGTCAATATTGCCGTCACGAGTCCGTATTGTTTATTGACCGAGGGTTTTCCTCTTCTGGTCTCGGCGTTGTCTATGACATCATCATGCAGAAGGGTGGCCGCATGCAGATACTCGAAGGCCTTGGCAAGCTGATACACTTCGTCGTCGTCCCGACCACTCAGACGCGCAGCAATAACCACGAGGAGCGGTCGAATACGTTTTCCGCCATTGAAGAGGCTGTACTCGAGAACTTCCAACAGGAGATTATCTACCGTCGGAGCCAGGCTCTGAAGATCTTCACGCATGGCCGCATCGATTCGTGCAGCGTCTTCTCGCAATACCGCCAGCAGTCTCTCAGTGTCTGTCATCAATTTTTCCTCTGTGGAGTCCATGTATTCTCGTGTTTGTAGAAGTCAGAGAGATCATCTAATGACCGGACCACAGGTGATGGCGGCAGACTTTTCATGAATGTCCGGCCATACCCCTTTGTGAATAGACGCACATCCATGATGGCAATGACACCTCTATCTGTCGCTGCCCGCATCAGGCGCCCAACTCCCTGCCGCAGACTGAGAATGGCACGGGGAACCTGAAATTCAAAAAAAGGCGATCCGCCGTTTTCCGTGATATTCTGTATTCTGGCCTGAATAACTGGATCAGTCGGCACCTCGAAAGGAAGCTTGTCGATTATCACGCAACTCAGCGACTCACCCGGCACATCAATCCCCTCCCAAAAACTTGCCACTGCCAGGAGCACTGAATCAGTAGTGTCGCGAAAGGACTGAAGCAAAGCCTGACGAGGGGCGGTCCCCTGGACGAGTACAGGATAATCGAGGTGCCCTTCCAGGAACTCGGCCATGTTGTCCATCCCTTTCAGGCTGGTGAAGAGAACAAGCGCCCTGCCCCTGCTTATCTGCAGAATTTTTACCACTCTTTCACAGATCCGGTGGGGATATTCCCTGGAGGCAGGCTCTGGGAACCCGCCTTCCGGAACGTACAGGAGAGTTCTCCCTGCATAATCAAAAGGCGAAGGCAATTTAAGGAATCTGGTCTGGGCGTCCAAACCCAGACGATTCCGAATATAATCAAAAGATCCTCCGGAAGAAAGGGTTGCAGAGGTCATGACACACGCCTCCACTGTGGCATACAGGGTATCTTTGAGGTGGTCGGCAATGTGGATAGGAGTTACCGAAATGGCAATCGTCCTTTCCTTGCGTTCAAACCAGTGAACATATCTCGTCTGTTCGCTATCTCTGGAAGACAATGCAATATCAAGAAGATTCTTTAAGATTTCCGCGGCGCGTTTCTCAAGATTCGCCCAACCCTCCCCGTATACATGGCAGTCATCGACTGCTTCCCGCAATCTTTCCAGCGCAACAGTCAGCAGTTGAACCTCCTGGCGCCAAACTTCTTCGGTAAGGGAATCTACCAGTGTTTCAAGGTGAAACCGCCCTTTTTCCATTGGAAATATTTGAGCGAATCCATCGACACGCTGACGTACTCCCTGGGTCGTCGCACGAATGGTGCCAGCCCTTTCCGGGTCAAGATCCACCTCCGCCTGTCGTTCGATATCAGCAAAAAGATCATAGAGTTGGTATTGGCTGAAAGTCCTGCCGAAAAACAATGTGGCGACATTTTCAACATGATGGGCCTCATCAAAAATGACACCTTCATAGCGGGGCAAGACCTCGCCATGGCCCTCCTTGCGTAGCGCGAGATCGGAGAAGAACAGGTGGTGATTGACAATAAGGAGTCGTACAGCGCCTGCCTTCTTCCGCAGTCCATTAACAAAACAAAGAGAAGATTCCGGACAATCCCCACCGAGGCACTGATTTGAATGTGCGGAAATTTTCGACCACAGTGGTGATCGGTCGGACAGCCAGTCGAGTTCAGCCCGATCCCCGGTCAGCGTCGACTGCAGCCATTGTTCAATTCTATCACCTTCGGCATCGTCAAAAAGTGACGACTTCATGGAACTGCGATACTGATACCATCGATAGAGACAGAGGTAGTTCTGCCGGCCTTTCACGCAGAGAACCGGGATATCATGGCCAATGATACGCGCTGCAAGCGGAATTTCCTTTTTCAGAATCTGATCCTGCAGATTAAGTGTCGCAGTGGAGATGACAATCCGTTTCTCAGAGAGAATGGCGGGAAGCAGATACGCCAGCGTTTTACCAACACCAGTTTCCGCCTCGACAACCAGGACTCTGGCACGATAGGACGTTTCGCCGGTCTCAGGCTGATCCTCAAGCAGATCTGCTACAGCCTCTGCCATGGTCTGCTGACTCTCGCGGACTTCATAGTGCGAGAGGCTCTGAGCCAAGGGCCCGCTGGGGGCAAATATTTCTTTCATAAAAGCTCTCCAGGGGCGTTTTTAGAGCCGATCCGATGAACAAAGACAACTCCGGCGAAAAAATATACAATAGAATGAAGAACTCTGTCATACGATTTTTTCTTTTATTTTTTACCCAGACCTGTAAAGTGAGAGTAATTTACTACTTTACCAGCTCGATTGTGCCGGGATCTCGTTTTCGCAATGGAGAGCATTGTCTCTTTGCGTCTGGCAGTCAATCGCATCCTTATAGTTCCGAGCCTGTCTCCACATGGTTGAACTCCTGACTCTCAAAGATGACCAGACTGCTCTTCCAGCACTGCAACTCCTCAGTACTGACGAAGTTGTAGTTATTGTGGACGATTCACCGGAGATAGTCCTTCTGCTCAGCCATTATCTCAGTAAACAGGGCTTCACAGTATTGCAGGCCGGATCGGCCAAGGAACTCTACAGCCACCTTGAGCATGAAAAAGTCGCCCTTGTACTCCTCGATATCGGTCTGCCCGACCGTAATGGTACAGACATACTCCAGGATCTTGTCAGCAGGTATCCAGATCTTGGCATAATCATGGTCACAGGCTCCATTGATCTTCAGATGGCTCTTGACTGCCTCAGACACGGCGCTGATGATTATCTGACAAAACCTGTAAGCCTCGACCAGTTCAACCACACGGTGAGAAACACCCTCAAAAAAAGACGCCTCGCCATTGACAACCGCGTATTTCAACGGGAGCTGGAAGCGACAAACTATCGAACCCAGTTTCTCCATCAACTCACCCAGAAAATGAATTCTGCCTACTTGAGTACAGTCGAATTGACTGATATCCTGCAGGCAATTCTGGTAGGCATTACTTCCGAAGAAGGACTGCAGTTCAATCGGGCGTTTCTGGCTTTATTTGACGAGAATGGCGCTTTTCTGCATGGGCGTCTGGCTATTGGACCATCAAGCCGCGAAGATGCCGGACGGGTCTGGAATGCCATAAAAGAAAAGGATCTGCACTTTCAGGACATACTCACGCATCTGAGGACCGAATACCGGGATAAAGACGTCGAGGTCAATCGTATTGTCCGATCACTGAAAATACCTGCCTCAGACCATGAACATATTCTTATCCAGGCAGCCCTGCAGCGAACCAGCATCATCGTCAGTCATGGAAAGGCTGGAGATTTTCCCGTAGCACATGAATTACTTGAACTGCTCAACGAAGACTCCTTTGTTATCGTTCCCCTTTATTCCCCGAGCAAATCTCTCGGAGTCATCATTGTCGACAATTTCATTACCGGTAAAGCTATAAGTTCAGACGACATCAATGCCCTCGAGATATTTGCCAGCCAGGCCAGCCTGGCCATTGAGCATAGCCATCTTTATGAGGATATGCTTAAAAAAATCGAGGAGCTCGAAGTCATTACTCAAGAACTCGAGAGAAGCAAAGACTTACTGGTAGAGGCTGAAAAATACTCGGCGATGGGCCAGATGTCCGCCCAGCTTGTACATGCCATCCGCAATCCAATTACTTCGATTGGCGGAACTGCAAGGTTGCTCGCAAAAAAGAGCGACGATCCTTATACACTCAATTTTCTCAATATAATCACGAAAGAAGCAGCAAAGATTGAAGCTACCCTCGAAGATCTCTTTGGTTTCGTTGAAGATGGCGAACTCAGCGTCATTGAGCAACCAATTTATCCAATCCTCAGACGCAGCGTGATGGTTTTCTACACCACGATGAAAAAATACAACATCACCTACTCCATAGATTTACCAGATGAAGATCCTATTATCGCCG
>JFJP01040588.1_pt1 | contig 10988 bp, 8 predicted proteins | sample 431651 | NCBI WGS metagenome assembly JFJP01 (sample SAMN02602958, study PRJNA72255) | Microbial mat metagenome, whole genome shotgun sequencing project. | biome: fresh water; feature: sink hole; material: water; isolation source: purple microbial (photo- and chemosynthetic) mats found in...
ATAGTCTGGTTTTTCAGGCGCCAGACGGATGGCAAATTCCTTTACCCGTTTGCCGTCTGCAGTAAATGTCATCTTTGCACGATCAGCAGCCTGAGAAACTGGCAGATTTATATACCGGTTTATTACATTTATTGATAATTCTGTTTTATCACCACTTTCACTCCCATTATTTCCGGATTGGCATGAGGCAAAAAGGGCAATTGTTAACAGGGAAAACAGCTTGTATAATTTCCTTATCATGATGACTGTATTTTAAGAGTATTAATATGTGCCTGCTCATTGTTAATATTTATTGCAATTTAATCATGCGCCCAGGAGCGTGTGTTGCTTAATTACTTTATTCAAACAATCTTGACTATGGATTCTGCACCCCCACTATTGGAGCTTTTCTGGTCCTTAGTGACATCACACAGTCTTTCCAAACTTCTGCACTACCATGAACTCACCCCCTCTTTCCCCCTCTCTGCTCCGCAAAGAGGGGGATGCCATTTTAAGCTAATTTTCTTAATATCAATGAATAAGTTCAATAAAACTTTTAATTTTTATAAGCACTTCATCCATGTTATATAGATCTTCATTTTTTAGTCTAAGAGTTTTAAGTCCAAGTTTCTTAAGTTCCTCATCTCTGAATTTATCATATTCATTTGTAGTTTCATGTATCGGACCATCAAGTTCAATAACAGACTTTTTCTCATCACAGTAAAAATCAGCTATAAAATAATTCAGACCACGGTAATCTGCCTTGTAAACAATAGGATGCTGACGTAAGAATTTCAAACCCGAAAGTCTTCGATTCCTTAATTGTTCCCAAAGAAGAGTTTCAGAATCTGTCAAATTTCTTCTAAGCTCTCTGGCATTCTTCTTTATTACTTTAAAATCAAGATATTTGCCTTTTCCCATAAATTCCTACCTAATAAGAACAACTATATTTCGTAAGTCTCTCACCGTGTTAAGCTTTACAATATTTTATTTATCATAGTAACAAAAATTGATGTTTGCAGGCAATCCTACCCCCTCTTTGCGCAGCAGAGAGGGGGCAGGGGGTGAGTTCATGCTTAATTCATGATGCGCTTTTTCAAATCATCTAGCGAAACAGTAATCAACCTGCCGGCAGGCTTTCCTTCCCTGTAAGTTATAACACGAAATGTATCTGCATCCTTAGGTATTGCAAGCTTATCATTCATTTTATACAATAAAGAGTGATGGTCAGGGTATGTATTATTGAGCGAGTAATAGATGTCTAGGCCTTCAATTTCCGTATCAAGTTCAATTAACATATTCCCCTCATTGTCCCGTACGGGTGTTATTATTGCATCATAAAGACTAAGAGCATAATTAATATCATAGTGCGATAGCCGATCCAAATGAGCTTCCGTTCGACGCACAAAATCAGTCCAGTTCCTCGATTCCCTTGGAGACCATAAAATTTCTGATAGCGCGAAGGAACGGGGCCACAGCATGTATTCAGCATGACGGAATGTAGGAACACTTTCGGTCCACAGGTTTCCCTGACCGCCAAGAATATAACCGGGCTCAACACCTTCTGGAACAGGTTCAAATTCATAAACCTTCTTCAGGCGCAGCATTGCATAGGTCGGTGGCTCTATAACAGGATCACCCTGGTAGAAATCGAGGTATGCATAATCAACGGGGCTCATAACGACATGATGCCCTGCTTTTGCAGCAGTTATCCCCCCCTGCATTCCGCGCCAGCTCATAACAGCTGCATTTGGAGCAAGACCTCCTTCCAGAATCTCATCCCATCCAATGAGTTTTTTCCCTTTGGATTCAAGCATCTTTTCAAGCCTTTTTATAAAATAGCTTTGCAGCTCATTCTCATCCTTCAATCCATTGTCCCTCATCACCTTCTGACAATCGGGACATTTTTTCCAGAAACCCTTATAGCATTCGTCGCCCCCAATGTGTATGTATTCGAAGGGAAAGAGTTCTGCCACTTCAGTAAATACAGTATTAAGAAACTCAAATGTAGATTCCTTCCCTGCACAGAGTGAATTATCATCTATCCCATAGAATTTGGAGCCGGGGTTTACTTCATACTTCAAACCAGTGGAGGAAAGATATGGATAGGAAGCAATTGCTGCCAGGCTATGACCAGGAGCTTCGATTTCAGGAAGAATATCGACGTGACGCTCGGCAGCATAGGCAACAAGATCTTTTATCTCCTCCTGGGTATAGAAGCCCCCATAAGTAGCCGCTTCACCCTTTTCAGGGCTATCTCTATCCCACCATAAGCCAGCACGTGGAACACGCCATGCACCTGTTTTTGTCAGTTCCGGTAACTTCTTTATTTCAATTCTCCAGCCCTGATCATCAGTAAGGTGGAGCTGAAGAAGATTAAATTTATACACTGCCATCTGGTCGATGAGTCGTTTTACCTCATCAATAGTAAAAAAATGCCTGCTCACATCAAGCAGTATTCCCCGCCACTGAAATCGCGGAATATCTTCGATATCGGCACATCTGATTTTCCACTCCTTCTGACCAGTGAATGAACTTGATTTCATTGCAGGAGGCAACATCTGCAGTAATGTCTGAATTCCGTAAAAGATGCCATCCGGCTTATTTGCTATCAGATCAACATTGCCATTGTTAATATGAACATTATAACCCTCGTTGCCAAGAAGTTTCTCTTCAGCATCAGGAATCAGCAAATTGATCCCTTTGCCAAATCCTTCCTTTATCATTAGATTAAAGCCGGTAACATTAGCAAGCTGACTACTAAGATATTCCGCTTCCTTCAACAGATCTGTATCCTTGTAATAAATAACTGTTTTTCTGTTAATTACAAAATTGCCTGTATTAAGTTTTACACTGGCAGGCATTGGAATAATTGCCAGCTCAGCACTAATCACGTCAGAATCCTTACTGTTGCTGCAAGAGATCAGATACATACAGATACTTAATAATAAAAAAATCTTTTTCATATTAGTTGTGGTCTTAAAATTTGAAACTATTTCTTTACATAACTGAAAGGAAGATTATTATAGGCACGGGCCAGAACAGCAATATTTTTCTCATCTCCCCTGAGACTATCGACAGGACTGGAAAGATAATAATCAACTGACGGCATCATAGATCCCAAAATTGGTTTGGTAAAACCATACAGTCCTACATTCTCTTCAATTGCAGCAGGAATAACAACGGATGGGTCCTGCTTGTTCCAGTTGGCCAGACAAGTCACCAGGCGGGTATGCTCACCCAGCATCTCTCTTACAGACTCTGTTGTAGCAATATCACCTGCTTCATTCAGTACCCAGTCAACCTCCTTAAGCATGTCTGACCCGGCAATGTCCCTGCTGGTAAGCTGGCACGATGTTAACCATATTATGCAATCGGGATCTGCCTTTTTAACGGTTTTTCTAATTCGTTTCCAGCATCTGTCAATCGCCTTGCGACGAAATTCAAGTTCAATCTCAGGAGTGATTTGCTCAATACCCGGAAATGGGGAATTCATAAGCTCAGAAAACATAACTTTCTCACAATCAATCCATTTTAAGGGAGGATATGGTTCCATTGTTGCCCCGGGATTCCAGAGCCAGTCAATAAAGACACCATCAATACCTGTCTTCTTTATTGCATCTTCAATTGATGAACAGAGGAAATCAATATATGTAGTTGTATAAGGAATATGAGGTAATGCAGGTATACCATATGAAAGATCAGGATTTTCCTCTCCCCACCGGGTATTTGATCCTGCACAAAAGTATCCGAATACCTTTATATTCTTTTTATGAGCAAGCCTTACCTGCTCTGTCAGAAAATCATACTTCAGTCCCGGCTGTTCAGGTACAACTCCATTTTTATACCAGGCATATCCGTTACAGGATACTGCAAATGATTGAATCACATTACACCCTAAGCTTTCGTACCAGTTTACATGTGCCTCCGGATCGGCATCTGCCCACAGACCAGGTGCTGCAAAACCGTTTGGGCCTCCATCACCCCAGTTAAAATCAATATCATAAGCCCTGATTGGCTCATTCCCGTTGAATTGATTATTATCTGAACAGCTCCAAAGTATGAGAGATGCCAGTGCAATAAATAGTGAAGCTGTTTTCTTCATAGTATCAGGTTTTTCGGAACAGGTTTTTAATCTCAATAATTACTACTAAGATATTAAAAATCAATTAACCCTGGCGTACACTTACACACAAATCCATATTCAGGCAGTCTTTGCAGTTCAAAACCGCTTGTGCCTTATCTCTTGATTCTCATGGCAGGAGGGATATGGAGCATTCTCTTACAGCAAGTCTCATATAAGCAATGTTGCCTCTTATATAGAGAACCAGAAACAACATCATGCAAATAAAACTTTTACAGAAGAATACCAAAAATTTCTAAAGGATAATAAGATCGATTATGATGAAAGGTATATCTTTAAACCTGTAAGCGATCATTAATATAACCTCATTGGCAAAATGAAGAGAAGCGAAGTGAACGAAATCATAGCCGACTTCAGAGATTTTCTACAGATGCACCAGTTCATGCTGCCTGAATGGGCATACTGGTCCCCTGAAAAGTGGAAAGGAAAGTATCATCTCTGCAGCGAAATTATTGACAATAAATTAGGCTGGGATATCACCGATTTCGGAAGCGGTGATTTTATAAGGCAGGGACTATGCCTCTTCACCATCCGCAATGGCAACTGGGACAAAAAAGACAAATTGTATTGCGAGAAGATAATGGCAGCTGACGAAGAACAGGAGACACCCATGCATTTCCACTGGAACAAAACTGAAGATATAATCAACAGGGGTGGAGGAAACCTGGTTATGGAGCTTTACAAAGCTAACGACACTGACGGGTTATCTGACGAACCGGTTGATGTGAGTATCGATGGAATCCTGAAAACCGTTAAACCCGGGGAACCCTTAATTCTGAAACCGGGTGAGAGTATATGTCTCAGGTCCGGGGTTTATCACAGGTTCTACGGGGAGAAGGGTCATGGCAAAGTGCTTATCGGAGAAGTAAGCATGGTAAATGATGACTCCAATGATAACCGCTTCTACAATAAGGTTGGCCGCTTCCCGGATATAATTGAAGATGAAAAACCAATCCACCTGCTGGTTAACGATTATTCTACATATCTCTGATTTTCAACCTCTAAATTAAATGCCTGAATGAAGCGGAAAATAGTTGTATCGGGGGTAGGATGCTGTTTAGTTGATCTTCTGTATAGTGACATTGATTTTACAAGCGATGCTATCCGTCCCTATCTTTCAATTGAAAGAGGTGATGGCGGACTTACTCCTGGACAACTTGTATTTAAGGAGGAGTTTGAGAAAATGAGCGGCAATTCATTCGAGGCAGTATTAGAGAGAATAACAGGAGGCAGAACTCATGATAAAATAAATGTTGGAGGTCCGTCTGTTGTGTCTCTTATTCATGCAGCTCAGATGACAAACAAAGAACAGTGTGAGGTCCGTTTTTATGGCCGGGGAGGAAATGATGACATTGGAAATTTTCTTTTCTCCTCTCTAAAAATGACACCAGTGGTGATCAGGGATTTTAAACTTATTGATAACCAAACACCTTCAACCATCGTACTTTCCGATCCAAAATTCGATAATGGACATGGTGAGAGGATCTTTATCAATGCAATTGCAGCAGCCTGGGACTATAGACCTGAAGAGTTGGATGACGCCTTTTTCAAATCTGATATTACTGTATTTGGAGGGACAGCTCTTGTGCCACATATTCATGATGACATGACATCATTACTGCAAAAAGCAAAATTAAACGGATGCATCACCATAGTAAACACTGTATTTGACTTCAGAAGTGAAAAGTCAGATCCAACAAAAAAATGGCCTTTGGGTAAAAGTGACTTAAGTTACAGATATATTGATCTTTTAATCACTGATAAAGAAGAAGCATTAAGGCTAAGCGGAGAAGATGAGATAAATTTTGCGATAAAATTTTTCCGGGATAAAGAGGTTTCAGCTCTGATAATCACAAATGGCTCAAAGAATATTTTTACATATTCAGATGGACGTTTCTTAAGCAGATCTCAATTAATTGAGATGCCAGTGTCGCAAAGAATAATAACTGAAAAAAAAGTTTTATCAGTAGGAGATACAACCGGCTGCGGCGATAATTTCGTAGGAGGGGTTATATCATCTATTGTAAATCAAATTGTTGGCGGAATAACACATCCGGATATTAAAGAAACCTGTTCCCGGGGAATTGTTTCAGGGGGCTTTGCCTGTTTTTACCTGGGAGGAACATATTTTGAAGAAAAGGCAGGGGAAAAACGCGATAAAATTGAACCATATTATAAAGCTTACAAGGATCAAATTGAAGATAGAATTTCATAAAATAATAATTTTCGGAGCGGGCAAAATTGGCAGGTCATTCATAGGTCAACTATTTGGATGCAGTGGCTACGAGGTAATATTTATTGACATTAATCCTCTGTTAATAAAACTAATAAATAAGAAAGGCAGCTATAGGGTAATAATAAAAGGGAATGATGAAAAAGAAATAAATGTTCCAAACGTAAAAGCTATTTCTGCATTCGATAAAAAAAAGGTTATTAACGCTGTTTCAACGGCTGGAATAATCGCAATTTCTGTAGGTAAGAATTCTCTTGAAAAAGCTTTACCAATTATTGCTGAAGGGCTTGTACAAAGGAATAAGGATAATCCAAATGTACCTCTTGATATCATCCTTGCAGAAAATATGAGGGGGGCTGCAGAATATACAAGAGAGAACCTAAAGAAGGCACTTCCGTCCACATTTCCTATTGATTCGATGGTCGGCCTTATTGAAACAAGTATTGGTAAGATGGTTCCTATAATTCCTTCGTCAGAACTCGAAAAAGATCCTCTGGTAGTTTTTGCAGAACCCTATAATACTCTGATTCTCGACGGTAAAGGTTTTAAATCAGCTATCCCCGAAATCCCTGGACTGGCTCCTAAGAACAATATTAAGGCATGGGTCGATCGCAAAGCTTTTATTCATAACCTCGGACATACAGCTGCTGCGTATTATGGACACTACTTGCACCCTGATGCGGTTTATATATATGAGATCCTTGAAGATGAAAATGTATTTAACTTCACAAGATCAGTAATGGTCCAGTCGGCTGATATTCTCCTTGCAATGTATCCTGATGAATTTACAGCTGACGATCTTAAAGACCACATTGAAGATCTTCTACATCGCTTTAAGAATAAAGCGCTCCAGGATAGCATATTCCGTGTAGGACAGGATCTTACCAGAAAATTGAGCGCGGATGATCGATTTATGGGAGCAATACGTCTCGCAGTTAAAAATCAATTACCCTACGCTACCATAGTTGAAGCAATGTCGTATGGATTCTGTTTCATGGCAAAGGATGAAGAAGGAATTTTTTTCCAATCAGACTTAATCCTGATTGATTCCTTATCTAAGAATTTTGAAGCAACAATGGTCAATGATCTTCATCTAAACCCTGTTAACGACTCCGCTATTATCGCTGAACTAAAGGAGATCAACAGTATCCGCTCTTGCAAATAACTTATTAATACCAGTAATATGCCAATTAGCAGATGAATTATGGTAAGAGGAATAAACAGTGCTAACATTGATAATTGTTAAATTAACATGACCAGAAGAGAAGTAATAAAAACTGTACTTGATGGCAAAAAACCTCCATATACACCATGGTCGTTCAAATTCACTGTTGAGCCCAACAGGATTCTCAGGGAACACTACAATTCGGACGACCTTGACAATATTCTATATAACCACATTTTAATGCTGGGAAACGACATAGGTTTCTTTGATAAAATTGGGGACAATCTATACCGTGATGTTTTCGGAGCCGTATGGGATCGAAGCATAGACAAAGATATTGGGAATATTACAGGAAATGTCATTTGTGAGCCCTCGATGAAGAATTACACATTCCCTGATCCCATCGATAAACGGTTTTTCATAGATATAGAACCCTCCATAAAGGCTAAGCCTGACATGTTCCGGCTCTTTGAAATTGGGTTTTCTCTTTATGAGCGCGCCTGGTCATTGCGTGGCATGGAGAATCTTCTGATGGATTTTATGATTTATCCTGAATTTGTTCATGAGCTTCTGACAGCTATTACTGATTACAACATAGCTCAGATCAAAGAAGCTTCAAAGTTCGATATCGATGCAGTGGCATTTGGCGATGACTGGGGGCAGCAGGAAGGATTAATAATGGGTTATGCAACATGGAAAGAGTTCATATATCCTCAGTTAAAGCGTATGTTTAAGGCCGTACATGAGGAAGGAAAATATGTTTTTATTCATTCATGCGGTGATGTAGATGAACTATTTGACGATCTGGTTGACCTGGGATTGAATTGTTTTAATCCATTCCAGCCCGAGGTGATGGATATTGATGAACTAATGAAAAGATATCGTGGAAAATTAACTTTTCATGGTGGATTATCAATTCAGAAGACACTCCCCTTCGGAACAACAGAAGATGTTCAAAAAGAATCGTTAAAACTGCTAAAAGCAGGCCTCAAAGGTTCATATATCTTTTCTCCATCACATGCAGTTGAAGGAGACACTTCACTTGATAATATGTTAACCTTTATTAATGCGGCTAGAGGGCAGATCTTTTAAATACAGAATCTAACATCAGAATATATTCATGCTAAATATATCTATTTAAACAGCTTCTTATTTGGTTCAGGTCCCATTGTAAACTCAAGAATACCTCCACTCATAATCTCGTTATGAGTTATATATGACCTCTTTAGCTTCTTTCCGTTAAGGGTAACTTTTTGAATATACTTATTTGCAACGGATGCCAGGGGAGCTTTAACTGTGAAGTACTTATCCTGGGCTATTTCCATTTTAGCTTCCTGTACAAGAGGTGATCCGAACTGGTATTTCAGTTCAGAAGGATTAACAGGATAAAAGCCAAGAGAGCTGAATATGTACCATGCCGACATCTGTCCACAATCCTCATTTCCGCATAAACCATCAGGTGCACTTGTGTACATTGTTGTCTGAATCTCACGGTTCAGCTCCTGTGTGCGCCATGGTTTTCCACAATAATTAAACAGATATGTAGTGTGATGCCCGGGTTCGTTACCATGAGCGTAAGCTCCTATAAGTCCTGATATATCGGGCGATGCTTCTTCTCCCTTTACTCCTGTCTCTACTTTAAAAAGCTGCTCAAGTTTTTCTGCAAAAGGCTCTTTTCCTCCAAGCAATGATATTAGTCCATCAACATCATGAGGAACAATCCATAAATATTGCCATGCATTGCCTTCAGTATAATCACTTCCCTCGTGCTTTGAATAAACAGGATCAAATGGAGTGGTCCATTGACCATTACTCAATTTCCCGCGCATAAAACCAGTCTCCTTATCAAAATACTCCCTGTAGCTCTCAGCCCTTTTAAAAAAATAGGCGGCATCTTCAGTTTTTCCAAGTTTCTGCGCAACAGCAGCAACGGCCCAGTCATCAACTGCCACCTCAAGCGACTTGGCGACTGATTGTTGTATCTTATCAGCAGGCATATATCCGAGTGAATCGTACAATCCCATACCATCGCGATCGTGCATTGATGTAACTTTCATAGCTTCAAAAGCGAGTTGATAATTAAAGTTTCTAATTCCCTTAAGTATAGCCTCAGCTATTACAGAGATTGAGTGATTTCCAACCATACAGAATGTTTCGTTTCCTTCGAGCTCCCACACCGGCAGTATACCAGTCTGTTTGTAATGGTCGAGCATTGATTTCACCATTTCAGATACCCTGTCCTGCTGTGTAATTGTAAAAAGAGGATGTAAAGCACGGTATGTATCCCACAGGGAGAAAACAGTATAGCGGTAATAATCTGTAGTTTCCTGCCTATCCCCGTTAACACCCTTAAACTCCCCGTTAACATCAGAGAACAGCGCAGGTGCAACCATCGTATGATAAAGTGAAGTATAGAATATTTTTTTCATATCAGCACTCTCTGACTGAATACGGATCTTCGACAACTCTCTCTCCCATTTATCAGATGCAGCCTCACGGAATGCATTAAAATCCCATCCCAGAACTGATGAATCCATGTTATAGACAGCATTCTCGACACTTACTGAAGATATGCCCACCTTAACCATGACAGTGTTTTCCGCAAATGAAAAGACTCCGACAGTTCTTGCTTTTCCTCCTGCATTTTTGATTTCTGATGAAGTCATCGGAGCGGAGAACCTTACAGCAAAATATACATGCTGATCGGCTGCCCATCCGTTAGACAACCTTGAACCTGTTACCAATGTTGTGTTAATCTCATTCAAAGTAGTTTCATAAGGCTTGTCCCAGTTAATTGCAAAACCCAGATTAATAATTATATTCTTCTCCCCTTCTTTGGGAAATGTATAACGATGAAAGCCAACTCTTTCAGTAACAGTCATCTCTGCCTTTACGTTGTTGTTCTTTAGCGTAACGGCATAATACCCAGGGCTTGCAACTTCATCATCATGACTGTATTTTCCGGCATACCTGCTTACAAATTCCTTGTTAGTTTCTCCAGTTTTGAATTTAACTGGTACAGTAACAGGCAAAATTGATATATCTGCCAGGTCGCCAATACCTGTACCGCTTAGATGCAGATGGCTAAATCCAGCCAATACTGAATCTGAATAATGATATCCTGAACACCAATCCCACCCCTCAGTACCGTTATCGGGACTAAGCTGTATCTGTCCGAATGGGAAAGCTGCGCCGGGGTAAGTATGCCCATGATAAGCTGTCCCTATAAAAGGATCAACAAAATCGGTCAACCGGTCAGTCTTAACTGGCTGTTCTTTAACAGTATCTGTACAAGCTGCAATAAGCAATATGCTTGCAGCAAGAAAGGTGATGTTTTTTGTCATTTTCAGAAATTTTAGTAAACTGGCTGTAAAAATAAATAAAAAGTATATAAATCATAATTTTGATCCGGTAAGAGTAGATTTTATTTTACCCTTCCAATGAATAAACACAATATGAATTTCGGG
>JFJP01042445.1_pt1 | contig 10988 bp, 5 predicted proteins | sample 431651 | NCBI WGS metagenome assembly JFJP01 (sample SAMN02602958, study PRJNA72255) | Microbial mat metagenome, whole genome shotgun sequencing project. | biome: fresh water; feature: sink hole; material: water; isolation source: purple microbial (photo- and chemosynthetic) mats found in...
AGGCAAGCGCATCTCTATAGCAGCATACACCCCATATACGGTTGCAAAAGCGGCATTCTGTATGGCTTCCACCTTGCTTGGCACACCGTCGTAAATTATGCTATCGGCACCATTCAGACTGAAAGGCCGGCGTACCATAGCCCCATCGAGATACGAATAAAACGCTCCCGCTTCTGCTTTCACCCAATCGCCCAACATTTGTGTAAGCGAAAACTCGGCACTATACACATATTCGGCAGTAAGTTTGGTATTGGGTACCACCAACACACCGGGAGCAGAGTCGAACAACTTGCCTATATCGTCTACATTGGGTGCCCTGAAACCGCTGGCAAAGTTTATGGCTATGGCAGTATTTTTGGCAGGAGTGTACAGTATTCCGGCATTGCCACTGCCTGAGCCAAACTGCAAACTAGCTTGGGTATAGGGAAACGGAAAATACGTAGTATCAAAATCGGATTTTATATGAAAAGCATTGTACCTGGCACCCAGGTTGAAGCTGAGTTGTTGTACAGGCTTATATTGCCAGTTTGCATACACAGCATACGATTGCCACACAGAGTTCGGGTACCTGCTGGCTGCACCACTTGAGGTATTGGTGCGTATGTTTATATCCGTTCCCTCAGAGGTTACATCGTTTACCACCGCCTCGGCACCATACAGCAATACATGCCGGGTACTCAGGTTTTTTATAAAATCGAGGTTCAGCGAGTAGGCCTGTACATGCTCTACCCTATTCTTGAGTATACTGCTGCCAAAATTGCGGTCGTTGCGGCTTTCTTCAAAAAACTGGTGTGCTAGGCGCACGGTCATTTCGTCGAACATACCCTCAGTGGCATGCACATCGAGCGAGAGATAATTCATAAGCCATATTTGAGGGCCATAGTACCACTGAGCGCTGCGCGGCAGCCCATTGCGAAGCAGATACAATCGGTCGAATCGTGCAAAATCTGATGTGGTTGAGAAAATAAATCCATAGTCGAGGTCGGTATGGCTATTTATTCTCACCTTAAGCTTCTGAGCTATGTTTATCTGGCTGTAGGCAGTGGGCTGCATGGTGTGCGGATTATTGTTTTTCACCACCATGTCTGCCGAGTCGGTGTGCTGTACATAAAAATTGCTCAGATACTCTTGTGGGCCGTGTATGCCCATTTGCAGATTATCAAAATCGGAAAAACTGATGACGGTAGCACTGCCCCATCCCGGCATGGCTGCATGCAGGGTAAGGTGGTATGTATTTTCGCTATTGGCTGAAGAATACCTGAAGTCGGCATTGCCGGATATATGCACGGCAGAGTCTATAGACATGGCAGGCGTTATGGTTTTGAAATTCATGACCCCACCCAAGGCATCGCTGCCGTACAATACCGAACCCGGACCAAATACAATTTCAGAACTCTCGAGCAAGTATGGGTCTATAGATATCACATTTTGTATATTGCCACTTCTGAAAATGGCCGTATTCATACGTATGCCATCTACCACATACAGCAGTTTGTTGGCTGCAAAGCCACGTATCATGGGGCTTCCACCTCCCATTTGGCTCTTCTGCATAAATACTGCTCCCGAGAGGTTGAGCAAATCGGCAGCAGTTTGGGGTGCTTGCAGATTCACGTCTTTCGATGATATAGATTGTATCTTCACCGGAACATCCTTTTTATTCAGATTCCAGCGCATGGCCGAAACCGTAACCTGATCGATGGTAAGTAAGGTAGGAGTAAGCTTCAGCAGATAATTGTAAGCAGCTAAATCGGCATAGCTCAGCAGTGCGCTCTGGTATCCCAGTACACGTATCTCTATGTCGGCAGCACCGGTATATTTTTGCATATTTACCTGGCCATTGGCATTGCTCATGTCGTATACATTGAGCGCACGGCTGCTTATGGTGGCATTTTCTATGGGCTCACCTGTGTGGGCATCGGTAAGCTGAAGCACTTGTGCATACGTGCCATAGCCCCACCACAAGCAAAGCCAGAATACAAGAATGTATTTTTTCATTGCATGAAATGATATAATGTTTGGTTACTGAAAAAAGATATCACTCCATATGCATATGTGTGTAAGCATATAGGAGCATCAATAAAAGAATATCAGTCCGGACATATTTGCCATATTGTAAAAATACAGATACATGCACCCGCTACGAGCAGATGCACTATCCTACAATCGGACAGAAATTTCCGGCTAATACTTTTTACAAAAAAACAATCAGCAACTCCGCGGAGGTGGCGGCACAATGCCAATATATGGTTATGGGCGATGCTATAAAATAGGGGTAGGCCGCAGCCAACAAATGCGATAGCAAAACAGGCCCTGCGCCCGGGGCGTTGTCTTTCAGATTGCTCAGATACCCTAGCGCACGGTTTACCATAGTCTCGTGCTTATCTGCCCACACCAGCAAGTGCACGCTATCGCCGTGTAAGTATTGCTCTTTCACATCGTACATTTGTCCGTGCCACTCAAACTCCTTGGGCTTATGCCAGTGCAGCAGCCTTAGGTCTTTTTGGTGAAAAATGCAGTCTGGTGCAATAGCATGATCGACTGATATAGCAACTGCGGAAGCATAAGCAGAAATAAGAGAATCCAATATCGACCGTTTTTCATACATCTATATCTTTTGCCGCAGCATCATGCCAAAATTCAAAATTAGTGAAAAGCGAAGAATTAATGGTAATAAAAAGAGAATTGAGAATTGAGAATTGAGAATTGAGAATTGAGAATTGAGAATTAATAAATTATTCGAAAAAAAATTCGAGAATTCGTAGCATGCATTTAATTTGGGATGTACGATTTCGGATTTCGGATCATTTTACCACCTTTTTTAGCGTAATGAAGTAAAGGGGTGACTGGGAGTCACCCCTTTACCGCTGTTAAGCCGAGGCTCCGCCTCGGTTTCATATATCCCATGAGGCTGTACCTAATGTCGAGCACGATGGAGAAACGTCGCACCAGTGCCAATTCTGAGCGCAGGTATGCAGGTTCAACGTCGCACCAGTGCCATTTCTATGCGCAGGTATGCAGGTTCAACGTTGCACCTGCACCATTTCTGTGCGCAAGCATGCAGGTTCAACGTCGCACCTGTACCATTTCCGTGCGCAGGTATGCAGGGTAGACGTCGCACCTATACCATTTCTGTGCGCAGGTATGCAGGGTAGACGTCGCACCTATACCATTTCCGTGCGCAGGTATGCAGGGTAGACGTCACACCTGTACCATTTCTGTGCGCAGGTATGCAGGGTAGACGTCGCACCTGTACCATTTCCGTGCGCAGGTATGCAGGGTAGACGTCGCACCTGTACCATTTCCGTGCGCAGGTATGCAGGGTAGACGTTGCACCTGTACCATTTCCGTGCGCAGGTATGCAGGGTAGACGTCGCACCTGTACCATTTCTGTGCGCAGGTATGCAGGGTAGACGTTGCAGCATTGTATTGGTTTCAAATTCAGGCTTATGTGCAGAGTAAATATGAGATGTATGACATAAAAAGAACAAAATGAATAAAAACCATATATATCATTATCGTTGTACATTTTATAATCATTGATTTATAATCATATGTAATTTTATAAAAGTTTTAATCAACTATTGTATATATCATTATCTATTTATATTATTGCACAGATATCTTAATTATATAATTCATATAATATGTACTTAATATGTTTGAAAACTCTAGCAACAATTCGGTGATTGGTACCGAAAAGAGCACTAAGAAACGCTCATACATTGCCACCAATACCTACGATTTGGCGTCACAGGCTCAACAGGTAGGTGAAGGCATGAAGAAGAATGAATTAAGCCTCAAGCGATTTACAGCAGATACGCTGATACAGAGAGGGCAGGCTCTCGAAAGCTCTACGCTCATAAAAGTGGGTTCAAAATCGAAGCGTACTCCACTTACTATGCTGCTCAATAAAATGCAAGCCGATGCACACGAAAAAATGGGCAAAGTAAAAATTGCCATGCAACTAAGATTTCCGAAAACCGAAGCACAGAAATACTATGGCGAGTTCGGAATTGAACATAGTGCCAGCAAAGGTTTTACTTTGCCTAAAAAGTACGAAGCTTTTCTGAGCGCTCTTAAGCGCATGCAAAATGGTATACAGCAACATCAGATAGAAAGCGATGAATATGGTTTGGCTTACTGGCAAAAACTGCACACCGATTTTGAGCGTGAACTCAACAGTGCTACCAGCCACGACACTACCTCATCGGAGCATGTTGGTGAAACACAGAAACTACGTGCTGAAATTACCAGTATGTTGCGCTCGGTGATACACCTGGTAATGGCTGAAGAACCTGAAGACTACGAACGTATATTGCATATCATAGGCTTCCGCCGTGAAAAACTGGCGTAACCCTACCCACCACACAGAACCACACAAGTCCCACATACGAACCGACACCTGCAAAGGATCGGTTTTTTTGTTCCCCACCTTGACTCAGGCACAGCATAAGCCGAACACGAGATTGCACCAAATCCTATGCAAATCGTTAAGTTTTTTTTAAAGTTAAGAATTGTTAGATGGTAGTGAGTAGTTTAACTTAATTCAAATTGCTCTTCAATGATCTTCGGAAAAGCATGTAAGACTTTTCCGTCCAGTTCTTTTCCGTTAAGTTTTTTATTTCGCTTAACCTTATCAGCCCCCCAAGTACCCCATTGCTTAAAAAAGAATGCAATATTGTTGTTTAAGCACTGATTTTTAATATTTAGAACCCATGACTTATCCATTGGTCTGGCTTTATTTCCGCTTTCACCACCTACAATTACCCAATCTATGTTAGAGAGGTCTAATTCCCCCAAATCTTCAAGAAGTGGTTCAATGGATAAAAAACGGATGCTTGAAGGTAAATTTCTAAGATAATCTATTCTAGGGATGCCTTGCATTCTATTCTCTACAGTAACACCAAGCCAAATATTCTGAGGTATTACTTTGCGCTTGTGAAAGAATGAGTACATTCTCTCTGCTCTCTTAGTTAATATTTGGTACGTATGATGTGGAGTTGCTTCTATCACTTGTAATATCTGCTCTAAATAATCATCTTCCATTCGTTCATGAAACAAATCGCTCATGGAATTGACAAAGAAAACAGTAGGTTTTTTAATTTTGAATGGGTCGTTCAATCTTTCAGGGACTAAACTAAATGTAAAGCCATTTTCGTAGCCTCTTACTCCCATAGCTTGCAAACGCTTGGCCATAACCTCGGCATAGCAATTGGCACAACCAGAACTAACTTTGGTACACCCAGCAGTTGGATTCCAGGTTGCTTCAGTCCATTCTATTTTAGTCTTTTTCATTATACAAATTTAATGTATGTACTTAAATTTTACAACTTTCCCCTTTTTTATATTTTCCCATGTAAGATAGGTATGTCCAGAATATTCGACTTTTATATTCTTTACTTTTTTTAACCAATCGCTAGTATGTTTGTAAATATGACCATGCAGATAAGTAAAATTAAATAATTCCGCATTTGTTACCTCTTTCTTCTCCTCAATATATTTTTCCAATAATATTTCAAAGCCTTCTATTTTAGTGACTCTCTTTTCATCCTGAAATATAGTCAATTGAGATTTACCTAAATCGTCATCAATATCAAAATTTGCATCTCCATTAATTTTATTTTTGCTCCAAGCTATGTCAAGAAATTTTTTAACACCAAGAATATGTTTTGAACCAAATACAATACCATAAATGTTTGCATTCTTTTTAATCGAAAAAGGATAAATCATCATTGTTGAATCTGAAGGAATTAACGAACGATATGCTTCCAATACAGTTCTATGTATAAATTTATATGGATTTCGATTCAATTCTTCTTCTGTTATATTCAAATGCTTATTGAATTCTTCAGTTGTATTGAATCTTTTAAAGAATGAAGATGAAATAAAAAACAAAAAATCTGTCTTGTCAGTTTTCAGCAAAGAATTAAAAACTTCTTTACTTGTGAATTTAATTCCATTTTGATCTATAATGAATAGACTGGGTTTATCTTTAGTGACATTCAAAATCTCATCATAAATGTCATTAAAATCTTTTTGTAAGTAATGTATTTCAACAAATTTAGAGAGACGTTTATGATTTTGTAAATATTCTTCACAATTTTCTTTCAGCAATTTAAATTTATGTGATTTGTATTCATTTAAGTAAAGCGTAATCTTAGTATTATAATTCATCAATAAAGCGAAGTATGCATCAATTCTATCTAATATTCTGATTGGTGATCCCTTTTGCTGTAATTGATCATAACCAATTCCGGCAAAGAAATCAACAATGCAAATTTCATGTATATGTTTTTGTGTTATAAATGTAGGTAACCAAGTTTCAACATAACTTTCAAATATTTCCAATTTCACTAATGTACCTTCATCATAAGGTTTGATGTGATGATCTATTCTCGCCATAAATTATTACTCTTTTATATTTCAACCTTTGGGATAAACTCATAATCATATATTTGGGGTAGTAACTTGTCGCGCAATATATCGTGCTTTTCTTTGAGCACCTTAAATAAATCGCGTGCAAAGTTCTGGTCTTGCAATACATTCCTTATTTGCCATAAACCAGCATCCCAAGTTTTAATCTCAAATAGATGTGTGCGAAGTTGGTTTAAGTTTGCAAAATAGAACTTATAAATTTCTTTTCCTGCCTCGTACACGGCATTTGCTTCGTCGCTCAGATCATGCTCCGATACCCAGTGGGCAACAAATCGGTCGGAAACCGATGCCAATGAAAGAGCAATATCGCTATCTGTTATTTTCCATGTTTTCAGTTCTTTCAAGAGAAATGGGAAAAAGTGGTTTTCTATCTGGTACGTTTCTTTTTCATATACAACATCTTTCATGGCCGCAGTTTGGTTCGAATTGCTGAACAAATTCCAGAGAGTGCAATCATTTATAAACTCTTGCGAAACTGCTATTGATGGTATTAAAAATTGATCTCTATCATTTATCCATGTAGCTTTAGGTATGAGGCGAACAGAATGAATAATCATCGCCTTTTCAAAATTCTTCGCAGTAATCGACAGTCCTCCAGCACTTGCTGAAGGTCCAGATAATATGTATGTAATACGTTGTTGTTGAAAATCATTTCCCGGAGTCATTAATGATCCTATGAAGCCTTCAGAAATTCGATCCCTTTTATCAGAATTTTCATACTTAATTTTTATAGCACTTCCAAAAGGTGGGAACTTTTTTACTCCCTTTGGTCTCTCAATCCATTTATTTAAGAAAAGCTCTCTATTTTCTGAAGGAATTATTTTGTGACCTATCTTTTCAACATTTTCATTAAAAACATCTACGCTAATTTCTTGATCTTCTATCCTTACTGATTTTGCTAAATTCCAAATTAAAAATCCAACAGGAAAATTACCAGTAGTACCCGAAAACGTTAATGAACTAAATATAAAACCTCGCTTGTACTCATATTGAAAAACGCTATCTCTGAATTTCTGATCATTATTAGAGTTTAGGTATTTAATCTTTGAAAACAAACCAAAATGTACGCTCTTATTTTGAAATTCCTTCTTAATACGAAATATAAACTGCGCAAACAATTCTCTTGAAACTTCACCCAGATTTTGTTGATGCATTACTTTTCGGATTATAGTATTACTTACATCATTCTTTCTATCCCCATATTGGTTGCCGGCCTTTTGACTTGTCGCAAAAGGCGGATTGATAAGAATAATCCATTTTAGGTGAGGATTGGCAAGGTCTTTACGCAATTTTTCAGGCAATTTCCAAGTGATGTCAAAGCCTATATTATTGTCCAAAAATACGTTTCCTACATCGTCGTTCAAATAATCGTATTGGAAAACGCTTGCACTTGGGAATAATTTCATACAGTGATCTACATCTTGTGAATATAGAGTAGATAAATAAAGGTATTGGTAAGCCTCATTTGGTAGATACCATTCCAAATTTCCGGTACCGGAGGCCATGTCCCAAATTCTATATTCACCCGATTTCCACCATTCTTTTCCCAGCGTTCTTTCTATATATTCCAGTGCTTTGTTTGCGAAACGAATGGGGGTAAAAAACTCACCATGAAAGCGACGCATTTCTTCATCTGTCAGACGATCTATTTTAGATAATATGCCACGCATGGTGTCCGGTGAAGTAACTTTTTCATAAAGTTCCCAAAAGAATTGGTAGTCCTTCATCAGTATTTTTTTAACTCGAACTTCACCGTTTCCAAAATCAAAATAGGCCTTTCCTTCCTCTTTGCTTAGGTGCGTTCTACCTTGCTGTATATCACAAACAAAATATTTTGAAGTTTTAAATCCATTCTTTACTGATGCTCCGAATATTCCATTCCAATATTCAAAGACTTCTTCAAAATTCTCTTCTGTAATTATCTTTTTATCAATGAAATCAAACTTTTGCTGTGGGTCTAAGCAGTGTTGCAGTTTTTCACTAAAGACCAAATAATCTTGTTCGTTTTCAAGATTATATACATGCAAATTTCTGAATTCGTCATCTTCTATTAGTTTATCTATAAGTCTTTTGTCGGGGATACTTGGGCTCAAATCCCAGTCATAACTATCAGCACCGGAGTAATAGTTTTTCCATTTAATGGTTTCGGTTAGTACCGTCTCATTTTTATCTGACAAGCATAAAAATATGGGGATAGCCTTTTGTGTAAACCCAAACTTGAGTCTATGAACATAGTATAGTATTTGCGCTAATACAGTAGCTCTTGCCTTCAGACTAAGCATGTTTTTGTCGTACTTAAATTCAAATAAGACTTGAGGTGTATATAGGTCGTGCCTATCTGAAGTATCATAGCTTATCTTAAAATGCTTTGCATATGCATTTTTAACATCTTCTTCAGTCTTAGCTTTTGCTAAATCGCCTTTTAACTTTATATAATCTTTGTTCATGTAATTTGTTTGTCTGACTATAAACTATTATGTACTATCTACAATCAACTCAGTCTCGGTTTATTCCAAAAGTAAGGAATGTTTATTTAGTACGCAAAGGTTCGGTAGCACCATAACGCAATAAACAGGGATTTTTTTATTCTAAATTACATCTTAGGCTATTCCAATTCATTACCTTGACTCCCATATACCGATGTAATATACAAATAAATGATAAAATGTCGGCAAAATTTTAGTGCGCAATTTCACGCTACAATTTCCTGCGGACGATTTCACGTAATGGGATTCTCACCAGACCTCCAATCGTCCGAGCGAAGCGTGGGACATTGGAGCGTCAAAAAGTCGCACCATCCAACCCTTCCAGCGTTTGGAACGCTGTCAGGGCTTTAACGATGGTAGTATTATTGAGATATGTTTCACGATTCGATGTCCTAGGGACGATCGAATCGTGATGTATTCCTGCATCGCGAAATTCTCAATTCTCAATTTTCCATTCTCAATTTTCCATTTTCCATTTTCCATTAAAACACTGTAAGCTTAAATTCGGGTTTGGCGCGTTTCATGCTGGCTTGCTCATATGCATAGGCCATGCCCAGCAACTCAGCTTCGGTAAATGGCTGTGTAACGAAGGTAACTCCCATGGGCAGTTGCTTCCAGATACCGGAAGGCACCGTAATGGTAGGATATCCGGTAATGGCGGCTGCGGTAGAAAACCCAAACAGAAAATGGTCGCCGGTGACTATATCTATGGCCCATGCAGGAGCATTAGATGGCCCGAATATAGCATCGAGGGTATTATCTTTCATCAACTTATTGAGCAAAGTACGCGATGTTTGCAATTTCTTGAGCAAGGTGGCGTACTCAGCACTTTCCATACTGTCCTTCTTTTCCGACGCCTCAAGTATTTCCTGCCCAAAATACGGCATTACCTTGTCGGCTTGGCTTTTATTGAATTCGATAAGCTCAGCCAGCGATTTTACCTTCCCATTGGCTTTTGCCAGGTATTTATTCAACCCATCTTTAAATTCAAACATCAGTACATCATACTCTACTTCCGAAATTTTATTTATTTCGTTCACAAATTCTATTTCCACCAGGGTAGCGCCCTTTTGCTCAAGCACTTTAAGCGCCTCGCCAAAGGTAGCATCTATGCCTTCGTGCACCCCAAGTACCGACTTGTCGTACCCTATTCGCTTTCCTTTCAGTGCATCGGTATTCAGAAACTGGGTATAATCAACTTGCGCTTTATTCTCTGATACTTGTGTGTATGGGTCGGCAGGATCTGCTCCGGCAATAGCGCCCAATAGTATAGCTGCATCGCGCACGGTACGAGCCATAGGCCCGGCGGTATCCTGCGTTTCGGAAATGGGTATTATGCCTGCTCTGCTCACCAAGCCTACCGTAGGTTTCAGCCCCACTATGCCATTGATAGACGATGGGCATACAATAGAACCATCGGTTTCGGTACCTATGGCCACTGCGCACATATTGGCAGCCACAGCAGTACCCGAGCCTGAACTAGAACCACAGGGCGAATGGGTGGTGACATAGGCGTTGCGGGTTTGTCCACCCCGGCTACTCCACCCGCTCGATGAGCGTGTAGAGCGGAAGTTGGCCCACTCGCTCAGGTTGGTTTTCCCGAGTATCACCGCACCTGCGGCACGAAGTTTGGCAGCCACAAACGAATCTTGTGCAGCAATATTCCCTTCCAGCGCCAACGATCCGGCCGTGGTCATCATACCATCGGCAGTATTTATATTGTCCTTTATGAGAACCGGAATACCGTGCAGCAGACCACGTGTTTTGCCGCTTTTGCGCTCATCGTCCATGCTTTGAGCTATGGAGAGTGCATCTTTGTTTATTTCAATCACTGCATTCAGGTGAGGGCCTGTTTTATCCAATTGGTTTATGCGGTTGAGGTAAAGCTGGGTTATTTGTACCGAAGTAAGTTCTTTGTTCTGCATTTTTTCCTGCAGTTGTTCTATGGTAAACTCATCCAGTTCAAAACCCATAGCATCGCCGGCACCAGATTTTTCAACCGACTCATTTTGCTTATTGTCCGGTGTATCGCACGACGCATTCATCAGTGTATAAGCACCTGCAGCT
>JFJP01043617.1_pt1 | contig 10988 bp, 11 predicted proteins | sample 431651 | NCBI WGS metagenome assembly JFJP01 (sample SAMN02602958, study PRJNA72255) | Microbial mat metagenome, whole genome shotgun sequencing project. | biome: fresh water; feature: sink hole; material: water; isolation source: purple microbial (photo- and chemosynthetic) mats found in...
ATTAGACAGTTTAATAATAAGAATATATCCGGTAAATCTAAAATAGATATGAGTCCTTATCAAGTTTGGCAAACTATAATGAAAGATCCTGCTATGAAATTAATAGAAGATATTAACCCTATACAAAATTTAAAAGAAAACGAAATAATAACTTATGTTGGTGAAGGTGGTAGAGCTAAAGAGGCCATGAATAAAGCGTCTAGAGCTTACCATGTGAACGATATGGGTGTAGTATCTGAAGCTACTGTAGATAGTTCTGACGTCGGTATAAATGCATATCTATCAGCTAATCCTAATTTCAAAGATCTTAGAGGTATAATGAAGAAAGATAAAAGTTATAAACCTACTAATATATTTTCCACAGCAGCTTTATTAGCTCCTGGTATGGAAAGCGATGATAGTAAACGGGTAAACTTTATATCTATTCAGCAATCACATACTATAGCAGCAGAAGGATATAGACAACCATATGTAAGAACTGGATACGATTATGTAATAGCTAATAGAACAAGTGAGATGTTTGCTTATACAGCTAAGCAAGAAGGTATAGTAACTGAACTAACAGAAGACGGAATCATAATAGAATATAAAGATAAAACTAAAGTAGGTCTTCAACTTGGCAGAATTCATGGCAAAGCTGAAGGAAGTGTATATCCTCATGACGTAGTAACTCATCTAACTGTTGGTAAGAAGTTTACTAAAGGCGATGTGATCTGTTATAATACTGGATTCGTTGAACAAGATATATTAGATCCAAGTAAAATAATTATGAAAACTGGTTTTCCGGTTAAGACAGCTTTATATGAATCTACTCAAACACATGAAGATGCTTCTAGTGTTAGTAAAAGATTAACAACTAAATTAACTGCTAAGACAACTAAAGTTAAATCATTAACAATTGACTTTAGACAAAATCTTATAAATGTAGTTAAGGAAGGACAAACCGTTCAACCTAAAGATAATTTACTTATTATAGAAGATACTATTACTTCTTCAAGTAATGCATTTGATGATGAAACATTAGCTTTATTGCAGAATTTATCTAATCAATCTCCTAAGGCTAAATATAATGGAATAGTAGACAAAATAGAAGTATATTATCATGGGGATAAAGATGATATGAGTCCTAGTTTAAAAGCTTTGGCTAATAAGAGCGATAAAATGTTAGCTGCTTCTAGAAAAGCAACTAATCAGCCTATTATAACTGGCGAAGTTAATAGCGAATATAGAGTAGGTGGTACACCTCTAGGTTTAGATAAAGCAGAGATTAAAATATATATAACTATCTCAACTCCAGTAGGCGTAGGAGATAAAGGTGTTTATGCAAATCAATTGAAGAGTGTTATAGGAGAAGTAATGGATTATGAGATGGTAACTGAAGACGGTGAAACTATAGATGCTATATTTGGTTTTAGGTCTATAGCTAATCGTATAGTTCTTTCTCCTATCATAATTGGAACCACTACCAGTCTTTTAAAACAGATTGCTAAAAAGGCTGTTGAAATCTACAAAGGATGAAAATGATCACCACAGGAACTTTAGTACAAAATAAAGATAGAACTGCTGTTACTATAGCTAATGCAGCTGAGCTTGTAGCTAACATAGTTCAAGATATATCTGGCAATGAAATAAGTAATACACTTAATAAAGCTACCATAACTAGAGAATTAGTTGTTAATATGTCTTGTAGACGTATAACTAATAATCTTCTTAACAGAATTAATAAATAATTCAACTACTGACTGCTTTAATTTAGCAGTCAGTACCTTTTTCACAAAGTTTACAGGGGTAACAAATGCTCAGAAGATCTTCTATGAATATAGCATTAGGCTATGCTGAACAACTTATTCAAAATAATGTTGTAGTTATGCCGATGCCTAATACCGTTCTTAATAATTTAGTAGGTTATTCAATTCCTCTTTATTATAAACCTGATAGTGCTAATCCTTCTTCTATAAGTGAGCTAGTTGAATTGAATACAACTGGTACTTTAGATAATCCTACTGACCACGATAAAGAATCTGATAGTATTATTAACTCATTATCTAAAATAGTTACTCAACATTTAAGCTTTGCAAGAAATGTTGTTAAACCTATCTTTACAAATCTATCAGAACAAATCATTGAATATTTAGATAATAATAAAATCTCTGATCCTAGTTCTTCTTTTAATATAGATATCATTGAGCTTCCTGATGTTCTTAATAATGATACATTCTTAAACTCTATAGCTTATGGTAAAGATAGAAAACCTCTTGTACCTGTTAGTTATCTTAGTTTAGGTAATAAATCTATAGAAGAAATAAATGAATTTATGCTTACTGGTTCAGACACTATAAATAAACAAATTATTGCTTGGCTATCTGAAAAAAATAGCTCATTCATTATGAATATATGGAATAACTTCTTTGGCGGAATATCTAATAACGTAGGATATAATACTATTACTGGTATGAATCCTTATTTAAAAACACATTATTTATTAGCTTTATATTTAATAGCTAATGGTCTTCTTAGTAAAGTTCAAGAGAATAGTAATATTTCTCTTAAAGAATATAATGAAAAAATACAAGAAATAATAGATTATTCTGTTCGTGCTCTTGCAGATGCTATTAATTTAGTTAACAATTATAATAAAACTAAAATAGTTGTTTTAGGTATAGACAAACCATCTAAAACTATTATGGTTAATAAAGAAACTTATAACGATTGGCTATCTCAAGGTAATGAACCTGAGATACTTTTAGGTATGGTAGTGTCAGGTGAATTTATTTCATCTGCTTCTCTTATAGATAATAAGAAAGAAGCTTTTAAAAATGCTTGGAATACATACTGTAAATTCTATACTGTAAATGAAAAACAAAAACGTATAATCTATTTCAGAGAACAAGTATATCTTCTTTTCTTTGAATCTATGAAAAATATAACAGAACCTGAACAAGAATATATAAATGCTAATCCTGAATATTTTGCTACAGTTAAGAAATTAGCTGCAAATGAATTAGCTTTAATAAAAGAATCAGATATGGATGATGTTTATATGCTAGCTTTAAGACTAGTAGGTAAATGTCGTTTCTATTATACTTCTGCTTATACTATTCTGGAAAGCATTAATAATGCTTCTCTTGATAACGCAGAGGTTGATGTTAGAGAAGCAGCACTTATCTCTACTATTAATTATATATCTGATTATTTAGCTGATCAAATATCTATATCTAAATGAGTAATTTAAGGAGAATACCAACTGCGGCTAAGACTTATCTGTTCGAGGATAAAGGTAACAGAATACTCACTAGAAAAGACTGTGAGATTCATATGCCTGTTAGATTCGCAGATAGAGGTCTTGGTCAAATTGGTATAGACACATTCGTCTATGGGTGTTTTCCTATTGTTTTTGACACAGGTGAATACTCTGTTTGTAATGTTACTTCACTTATAGAAGTAGACCCATATAAAACTACTACTAAAATTATAGATGAAATTGAATATTATGTGCTGCATTTTAAAGCAGGCGATGTAGTTATTAAAACTTCTAATTTAGTTAAACGTGAAACTATAATGTTTAACGTATTTGAAGAATTTATATTTAAAGGCAAAGTTCCATGGTTTATGGAATATGAAGATATAGGTAAACTATTTGACACTGCTGATGAATACGGTGGTTCTACTGTTGGTAAGAATCAAGTTACCATTGAGATGATAGCAAGTATGATCTGTAGAAATAAAAAAGATAGAACTAAATATATAAGATTATCTGCTAATAGTTATAAGGATATAGAAGATATAGCTATAGTGCCTTTACAGAGTGTTTTCTACTCTGCTAATAGCACCATCAACAAATTAGCTGGCAGTTACTTTAATCAAGGTGTGGTAAGTTCATTAGTAAATCCTAGCAAAGATGTAACTGACATAGAATCAATTCTCAGAGCCTAGGTATTTTAAATATATAAAAGCATCTAGGCTTAGAAGCCTAGATGCTTTTTTTTTGTAAATAAAGTGGTAATCCACTAATAAAAGGGTAATGTATTATGGCTGTTATTAAATTCGAAGCTACTAAGCTTCAAGGAAGTGGTAAGGAAGGTATTCTTAAACCTGACGCTGACGGGTATTATACTCTTCCTGTTGGGGCTTTAAATACTTTAAATAGTGCTAATGAATTTTATACTGCCGATGGAGCTAAACAATTATTTGAAGCTTCAAGCATTTTAATGAGAAGAATATCTAACGGTAATTTAAAAGGTGAAATGGGTCACCCTAAGAGATTACCTGGAATGTCTATGGATGACTTCCTTAATAGAATTATGACCATAGAAGAAAAAAATGTATGTTGTCATTTCAAAGAAATTTGGTTAGATACTCAGTTTGGTAAAAATAATCCTAAATTAAATAATAGTAATTTGATAGCTATAATGGCTAAGATTAAACCAGCTGGTCCTTTTGGTCCTGCTCTTAAAGAATCACTTGATAATAAATCTGAAAACGTTAATTTCTCTATAAGAGCTTTTACTAATGATTTCTATCAAGGTGGAAAAACTATACGTGTACTAAAGAATATAATGACTTGGGACTGTGTTACTGAACCTGGGATAGCTACATCTAATAAATGGCAATCTCCATCTTTAGAGAAATTAGAAGAACAACTATTTGATAAAGAACAATTTATAAAACTTTCTAATAGAAGTAAAGAACTAGTTGCCACTGAAGATAGCAAAATAATGCTTAACGATGTAATCAATTCCTTTGAAGAAAAAAAGATAACTAAGCCTCTGCTAAGCAGCTGGTAAGAAAGGTTCTCTACAAGGGCTTATAGGCCCTTGTAGAGGCATTTTTAAACTCTTTTAACCATATATACTTTACCTGTAATTAATCACGAAAGGATTATCATGAAAACCGTTAAAATAGAACCTTCTATAAAGAATAATGATTCTAATAAAGAAACAAGAATAAAGAAAATAGTTACATCTTGCAATGGTGTAACAGCTTATATACAAGAAGATGTAAATAGAAAATCTTTATTAGTAATTAAAAATAATATATTTCAACAAGAGTTAGATTACAGTGAATGTTATCAAGGAGCTAATGTAGATAACCTTAATCTTAATTTTGCTTTATCTGATAATGGAGAGGTTTTAGTTACCATTGGAAAAATAAAAATTCATAATCGTATATCTTTAGCTATAAGGTTATATGACGTGAATTCTAGTTATTTATTTCTCAGCGCCGAATATTCTATACCTATTGAAAACGATGTAATTTATCAAGCTTCTATAGATATAGATAACTTAGGCAATAATATAATAATAGCTTATAACGATGGATCTTTAATAGGTAAAACTAATATTTATACTTTAACAAAACTTATACATACTTATGTATTAAAAAATGTTACTGACGATTTTACATTTGCTACAAAAACTTATCCTGTACCTATCAAAATGTCAGGAGATGGAAATGTAGTTTTATTATCCTCGTCGGATACTAAAAATAATCTTTTAATATTTTCAATATATAAAAAAGTAAGTGATACATTCATTTTTGTTAGAATAATAAATGTTGAATTAAAATCTACTTCTTATTTAACGTTCCCTCATCCTGTTATGTCTGTTAATTACGATGGATCTTGTTTAGTTCTTGGCAGTAACTTTGATTCATTAAATATACCTAACGATTTTATAGGTAGATTAGTTTTTATTAAATTATCTAAAGGCTTAGTATATATTGAAAAAGAAGTACCAATTATAACTGATAGACATTTTAAATATGAATATTTTGGTAATCTTTGTTATATTAACGATATTGGCAATAAAGTTTTAGTTTCTTCACATAGATGTAGAAACACAAGTAATAATAATGGCTCTATCTTTTTATTTGAAATAAATAATGACGAAGCCATTCAACAAAATATGTTTATTGCTAGTGATGAAAATTACGATACTTTCTTTGGTAAAGTATTTTCCGCAGATAAGAACTTTACTTATATGACTATAATTGGTAATAGAGCAAATGTTTATAATGCCACTCTATAAAAAAATATAGTAATATATAATTAATATGACAGATATAATCTGTTATTACTTTCCCGTGTAATGCCTAGGAGATTTACCATGAGTGAAAAGAAAGTTCCCGTTCTATCCGATGAGACAGTTGCATTGGCAGATAAGTTTAAAACTGTCATGACTATTGACACCAAAACAGGTATTGGTGATTTGCCTGATACTGATTTCTATAAAAATAATCTACCTGACAATGTGGATATGACACATGTCGAAACCATTAGCAATTATAATACTCAATACATTGCTGCTGGCGCAAAGGCATTTGGCGATCTTGCTATTGATGCAATGGCTGAGAACTGTGCCTTGAAAGACGCAACGTTGACTATGAAAATGGGTGTTAAAGACGAGGTAACGTTCGACGTTAACCGTATTCATACCTATAAAAATAACTTTGCTAAAGAAGGCGAAGCTTCGACTGTAACTAAGTTTGGCACATTGTCAACTTGTTATGAAGTGAAGTCTGGAAGTTTGGCTGGCGAACTAAAAGCAGTTCGTGAGCAGATTCGCGATATCGCCAACGTCAAACTGGCAAAAGGTTGTTAACATAAAATATATGCTAAATTATCCTAATCGGATATTTGGTAATAATGTAAAAACATTTAAATATTTTGGATTTAATATAGAAATTAATTACGCACCACATATAAACTACAGAGATAAATATATAGTAATTATCTCTCCTTTAAACGATTTAGCTAAACAAATATATAAGCAATATGTTGAGAATAGTGATATTTATAAAAAGAACTTTATAATGAAAACTACAAATAAACGATTAGCTATTCAATCAGCTAAAAGTAAAATAAGATTTATCAAAAATATAATAAGTTTTAAACTTTGTGTTTAAACAACATAGACCCACAACAGCCGATATTGGCTGTTGTGGGTATTATTTTTTTTAAACAGCTACAGTAGCCATCTTAGCTATATTTTCAGTATAACCTGTGCTGCCAGTTTTAACGTCAGCAGCAATAGAACTTATAAATGAAGGAGCTGAAGAAGGATCAGCTTTAGCCAAATTAATACCGTCAAGTATAGATTGAGCAAATACGTTAGTACCGTCTTTACCCATACCAAATTGAAATATACCAGTAAATTCAATGCTAAGAGTTAGAACTTCACTGGCAGATGTAAGATCTCTCTTACCTATGATTTCACCGTTGCTCTTAGGCATCATGTTTGTACCAACCCATGATTTAACAGCACGTTTATGAGTAGGATCAGGTTCAATAAACAAACATGAACAAGTGAACCAATCGAATAACATATCACCAACATCTTCGTTGATACTAGCTATAAGAGGATATTTGGTATTAGGATCGGCCATACCATATTTTATCCAAGCTGATAAGAAATTCTGAATAGGCATACCGTATTTTTCAACGAAGGTAAAGGTAGGTTCAGACCTAGCTCTCTTAACGTCAGTAATTTCTTGATGCATTTCACCAGCACCGCCAACAGGATGCTCATCAAATTCAACAGTCAAACCACCATTAAGACCTTCAATAGTTCTAGCATGAAGTTCAACAAGAGATTTCAAAGAGTCAACCCATTTCTGAGAATCAGGCATCTTTTGAAAAAACTTAGGAGCTTCTAGAAGTATACATATTGTTGGCCACCGTATGAAATATCAAGCATTGGCGTTTTAGAATCAGTACCATATGCTTTCCCATTCAATAGGGCATCAGACAATCTTGACATAGTTTAAATCTCCTGGTTTTAAAATTAAGCTAGATCGTCAATGCGATAAGCTTTGACATATGTCGTCATGACGGTCTTCATATTTGCAGCATATATCTTGATAGGTAGGGTCCAGCTAAACCCGCGTAACAGATCCATATCAGTAAAGAATGCTTCAGGTTGTATAACAAACCGATTATCAAAACGGTTTATAGTTTTTTGAACAACGCTACTATTAACGCGTTCAACCATCTGAGCATTACTCAAATGAGCAACACCAGAGAATTCACGCCAAACATTATGTGCAACTTTATTAAGTTGACAAATAGCCATAGCAGTAAAATAACTATTCAATACAGAAGTATCGTCATCATATACAGTTTTAAGCGCAGGGAAGAAGAACGATCTTAGATCGTAAGCTTGTACCCAATTCAACCCAGCGTCCCAATTACGATTACGCACTGAAGTGGGAACCCATTTAATATTTATATCAAACATATTATCAACTATGCTACCTGGTGAACCATCAAAATGTTTACCATTAGTCCAACGGCCATTGCCTGCGCCCATGTACTTAGCAGATTTTATAGCAACTTCAAGACTCAAAGGAAGATCCTTTGTAAACTTAGTGTTGCGTAATTTACCACTACGACCAATGATCATAGCACGCATAACAGGTGTACCGAAGTAATCAGACTCAGGATACATCTGAGTTCTAGTACGTAGAGCAACTGCTATAGAATGTTCTTCAGATGCTGTCAATATACGATCATTAACATCATGAGTTGACAGAACTAAGAAAGTATCTTTTCTTTGAGAAATGAAGTCACAAAGAGCATATTTGGTATCCATAGGGAAACCAGAATCATAGAATATAGATTCAACATGAACAGCATTTTCTTGGAATTCATCGTTAGGATCAGCATAACGAGCCATTTGTGCTTCAACTAAAGTAGCAAAAGTAGCGTCATTAACAGTACCATCAGAAGCACCATTGGCATATACGTTAGTTATATCAGAGAAACGAACGCTATTAACACTGTCAACAAAAACTATAGAATGATAAGGTACATTATAAGAAGAAACACCATTAACAATGTTAATCAGATGTTTTGTGGTAGCACTAGCAGTTATATCAGAAAATCCATCAATAAATGGAATTTCTTTTGTATGGAACAAACCAAGTATAGTTTCAATGTTAGCGTCATGAACAACTATATCAGAGAAATCACCGAATAACTTAGGATAACGCAGATCGGTAATATTTTGGTAACTATCTATAAATGTTTCAGCAAGATTAAGTCTCTTTTCAGTAAGAGGATCAACAGTGTCTTTTTTCAAAGTAACCATCAATTTATTTTCACCAAATATAGTTTCAACTATTTTAGGAGATGTAAGTGAATTAGGTTTACGTATAACTGAAATAAAGTAAGGATAAGCTTTATGATCTTCCATTAATTTAGTAGGCATAGCAGGTAAAGACTTGCTAGTAGGAGCCCATAAACGAATACCGGCTAGATTTCCAGCTTCACCTTTGCTAGAAGATTTTATTTCAAATATAGGATATCTGGTAGATTGAGTAGAAGTTACTGTATCTGTTTGATCACCAGGTTTTACAGCAGCAGCACCAAAATCAGCCATATCAACATTAGTGTCAATATAATCTACAACCCATTTGACTTTATAACCAGCAGCAGTACCGTCGAGAATAGGATCGCCTAGATTATCTACTTTTATAGAACCGTCTACATTGCGCTCATATAGATCGACAGTGGTAGGTAGAACATCCAACCAAGCAATCATGTTTGCTTCAGGGCCAGCATCTTCAGGAATAACGCGTTGTATCATCATTGCGTTACCTTGAGCATTAATTTGAGTAGCAAAAACAGTAGCATGATTAGCATACTTATCTTGCAAATCAAAAGATCTCATGCCGAACATATTAACTAATTCAGCACCAGATACCAATTGAGGTTCAATAGGGTATACTCAGGTCTTGAGTACCATGGTTAATAACCATAGGTGCGGCATTAACAATTTGATTCATCTTCTTTTCCTTCACTAAATTAAGGAGCTTCACATGGGTTATGTTAAAGATTCATATAGAACCACTATCGGTTCTCATCTGATAACTAAAGATATAGAGAATGCTATAAAAGAAGCTATAATTAGAGACAATATAGATAGTGTAAATCTTAATGTTATTTCAGATGGTTCTTATAAAATGATCTTTATAACTGGTATATTCCCCAGTGAAGCTAACATACCTTTATTTGCACACCCTATAATAATAGAAAATTTTAAAGGGCATAATTATCTATGTTCAGATATAAGATTATTTATTAATAAAGATGCGCACATAGGGGACATAAATAATTTCGTAAAAAATAAAACAGAATTTAACTTTGCTAAAAGCAGAGCAATATTAAGTCTATTATGGTTAAATGGACATGTTAACGAAATAAAAAATTCTACTATCTTAGCTAGTACTGTTTTCAGTGTTTTACTATCTAATATTATTTCTAGAAATTACGCTCTAGACATGAAAGATAATTTAACTTTGTCTGTTATAACTAATTTTTATTATCAGACTTTATTTTTGACTGACATAGAAGATAATATTCTTTCAGAAGAACAAAAGCAAAAGATGGCAGTCCATACAATAAATGCAACTGGTGCTAAGGCTGATTTTGTTTTTGAAATTATCGATAGAATAAGCATGATGAACGATGTAAATGACTATATTGAAAATGTAAAAATGATATTAGAGAATGTAAGATTAAAAGATTTTAATCTAGCTTTGTTATTAACTATTCTTAAAAATAGTTGGTATGGTACTAATTCGAAAGAGATCATATCTGTTGCTATAGAACATCCTCCTACTTGGATAGCCATCGTTTTTGCTGCTTTGTCTGAGAGAACATTTAGAAACAGTATGGTTTATAAAATTATAGAGAACTTTGGTAAACGCGGTAAAGCAGATGAATTCTTGAAAAATTATACCCAGTTAGTAAAAGGTCAACTTTCTATTGAAGAAATAAAAGAAGATCTATTTGCGGTATTAGGTAACTATGAGTAATTACTTAGTAGATCACGCCAGGATAAATGCCTGGTGTAATCCCTCTCAAGATAATCAGCTTATTTTTGCTGGTAAAAGAATAAGCAAACGATCTGGAAATTTTAATAGTATAAGTTATTTTAATAGAGATATTGGTTTACCTATGTTAGGTAAAAAATATCATGTATTTCACA